>ERZ1023626.1-NODE-1-length-318499-cov-114.089912_pt1 | contig 318499 bp, 258 predicted proteins | sample MGYA00380331_ERZ1023626 | MGnify/ENA primary metagenome ERZ1023626 (study PRJEB33179, sample SAMN07448974) | human gut metagenome | biome: Human-gut; feature: Human associated habitat; material: Faeces | host: Homo sapiens | place: India: Bhopal | collected...
GTAACACTACAGATTCTGGTCCTGTCATTCCTGGTTCGAGTCCGGGTATCCCAACAATCAAAAAGTTCTATTTTAAGTTTGGGATATGGTGTAATGGTAACACTACAGATTCTGGTCCTGTCATTCCTGGTTCGAGTCCGGGTATCCCAACTCATACGGTAAGGCATCTTTCAGTAATGAAAGGTGTTTTTTTTGTTTATAGGAATTCTGTTTTATGGAGTATTCATAACAATAACCCCCAGGGCTTTCGCCCTGGGGGTTATTGTATTTATTTTTTCTCGGCATCAATAGCCTTGATTTTCTGCTTTACCATTTCGAGGTCAGCCTTGAGTTTCTCAATCTTACGGTTCATTTCTTCTACCAGGCTGTTGCCCTTCTTGCTGGCCGTATTGAAGAAACCGAGGTTGTTCTCGTAGGTAGTAATCTCGCTGCGCAACTGGTCGTAGCGGCGCAAGAGTTTACCACGCTCATTGCCGAGTGCATTGCCGCCTTCCTTGGCAACATTTTTCAAGTTGTTCTTGAAGTTGTCAAAGTGGCGCTTTGCATTGGTGGCGTGAAGTTTCTCATAGGCTGCATCGATAGCCTCATGATACTCTTTGTAGACCTTGTCTTTCTCTTTGAAAGGAACGTGTCCGATTGCACTGTATTGCTTGGCAAGATCTTTGAGCTTCTTTTGGAAATCGTTGTCTGAAATCTCTGCAACTACAAGTTCCTTGAGCTGGGCAATAATGTTGCGCTTCTTGTCCAGATTGGCATGTTCCTCGCTGCGTGAACCGGCATTCTGCTTGTTGCGGGCTTCGAAGAACTTGTTGCAGGTATCCAGAAATTCCTTCCAGAGCAATTCGCCTTGTTTATGAGGTACGGTACCCACCTTCTTCCATTCTTTCTGGAGAGCGATGAACTTGTCGCCAGTCTTCTTCCAGTCTGTACTGTCAGCCAGTTCCTTTGCCTTGTTTACGAGTTGCTGTTTCTTTTCGAGATTGGCAGAGTAGGTATCTTTCAATCCTTTGAAGAATTCTGCCTTCTTGTTGAAGAATTCATCGTTGGCGATGCGGAAACGCTCGAAAATCTTGACGTTCATCTTCTGAGGGGCAAAACCGATAGTGCGCCACTCTTTCTGAATCTCTATGATTTCCTGGGTAATCTTTTCCCAGTCCTTAGCAGTCTTGTATTCTCCTTGGTTGGCAGCCTCTACCTTTTCGCAGAGGGCAGTTTTCTTGGCGAGGTTTTCCTCTTCCTTGGCACGCAGGTCTTCGAAGTGCTGCTGGTGCTTCTTGTTGATAACAGTGCTGGCAGCCTTGAAACGCTCCCAAATCTGTTCTCTCAACTCCTTGGCAACAGGACCAATCTCACGATATTGCTGGTGGAGGTCCTGAAGCTGGTGGAAGGCAGAAATAACATCCTCTTCCTCATTGAGCTTCTCTGCAGCCTCGCAGAGTTTGGTCTTGGCTTCAAGATTCTTCTTGAAGTCATATTCGCGGGCTTCGCTGTTCAACTTGAGCATGTCGTAGAACTGCTCTACATAGAGCTGGTAGTTCTTCCATACCTCGTTTGCCTTGTCTGCAGGGATGTTCTTGATTTCCTTCCATTCCTGCTGCAAGGCCTTGAAGTCCTGATATGATTTGTTGGCCTCCTCCGGTGAGGTGGTCATGGCCTTTATCTTTTCGATAATTTCCTCTTTTTTGCGGAGATTATCTTGTTTTTCTTCTTCTTGTGCCAGGAAGATCTTGGCTCTTTTCTCCTTGATGAGTTGCATCTCAGCCTTGAAGGCTTCTTCGGTGTCATCCGGTAGAAGGATATACTTCTCTGGGTCACCGCCTTTTGCGAGATACTCTTTCATCTGTGCGTCTCTTTCTGCGAGATGAATCTTGTAGAAAGTAGTCTTGAGTAGGTCGAGTTCCTCCTTGTTTGGATTTTCGCTGCTATGAGCGATTTCCTTTACTCTTTCGAGCACTTCCTGCTTGGTGGCATAAGCCTTCTTGGCAGGGTCTTCCAGGGTGCTCTGCTGCAACAGAGCTTTTTCTTGAGAGTCCATCATGTCACTTTGTTTAGTTTATGATTCGAGTTTCTTGGGCCGGTAGTCGCTTATCTGCAATTCGACCCCATACAAAATTATATTATTAATAAGTTGCAAACTTAAAAAAAAAAATCGAATATCATGCCATGATATTCGATTTTTTAATTTTTTTTGTATTTATAATTGCCTTTTTCTTGCTAATCATCGTTTTATGTGCTCTTTCGGGCTACTTAATGCATATCAGAGTGGTATATGCTTAGAGCAGGCGCTTGTATCTGAGGAAGCCCCATGAAAGTGCAGAAACGAGCACGGAGATAACCAGGGCAATGGCAAATCCGTAATGGCTGTCTTCCATACCGTTGATTAAGTTCATACCGAACAATGAGGAAATCAGCGTAGGCAACATCATGACGATACTGATACTGGTCAAGGTACGCATCGTGGTATTCATGTTGTTGTTGATGATGCTCGAATAGGTATCCATCGTCGACTCCAGAATGTCGGAGTAGATGCTTGTGGTTTCGCGTGCCTGTGTCATCTCGATGTTTACGTCTTCGATGAGGTCGGCATCAAGTTCGTCCACCTGCAGCTTGAACTTCAACTTAGACAGGAGATTCTCGTTGCCTCGGATAGAGGTGATGAAGTAGGTAAGGGAGTCCTGCAGGCGGCTCAGGCCAATCAGGCTCTCATTGTTCACACCATGATCGAGGTTTCGTTTTGCCTTTTCTATGAGCGAATTGATCTGTTTCAATCGCTTCAGATACCAAACCGCTGATGAAAGGAAGAGACGGAAGGTCATGTCTACATAGTCGGTGAACCCCTCGCTGCGCTTCTGCTGGTAGCTTACGAAATCAATCATCATGTTGGTTTCATAATAGCATACGGTGATGGTAACATCGCGCTTATGGATGATACCCAGAGGCACGGTGGTGTATGGGGTACGGCTGCGTATTTCCTTGACATAAGGGATACGGAGGATGATGAGCATCCAGCCATCGTCATATTCATAGCGGGCACGCTCATCGGTATCGCTGATATCCGAGAGGAAATAATCAGGGATTTTGAATTCTTCTTCCAGCAAGCGCTGGTCTTCATCAGTTGGACATGTTACTTGTATCCAGCAGTTTGGCTGCCACTCATTGAGTACAGTCAGATTCTTGTCTATATTCCAATAAGTCTTCATAGTTTGCTAATCTCCACATAATAAAAGTTTGGGGTATGGAGACTAGCGCTTGGGTACGGCCTACAGAAAGGCTTTGTCGTTGCTGAATCTCCACGCCTTACAATTCATTATTGTTCTCCGCGTGATAATCGTCCATTTTGGTGTTATTTTAATGAAACTTATGCAAGTGAATTTGTATGATCTGCTACAGAGATTTTACAAGACTTGCGAAATCGACTGCAAAGGTAATGATTTCTTTTGAAAACTGGAACAAAAAAGCCGAGAATTTTTACTCTCGGCTTTCTTTTTTAATCTTTTTGTAATTTCGTTCCCCATTTTTTTACTTTGCAGGAATCTCTGTCAGGAGCTGCTTGACGAGGTTCCAGAAAGGAGCTACGCAACTGATCTGGCAACGCTCATTGGCTGTGTGAGGACTAAGAAGAGTAGGACCGAATGATACGACATCTAGGTTAGGATACTTGCTCAGGATGATAGAGCACTCCAGACCTGCGTGAACAGCCTGTACCTTACCGTCTGTGCCGTTCTGCTCTTTGTAAACCTTCAATACGTGTTCCAGAATGTCGCTCTTAGGGTTAGGGTTCCATCCCATATAGCTGCCGCTGAATTCAACCTTCATGCCTGCCATGTTGAAACAGCTTTCTATCATTGTGGCAAGATACATCTTGTAGTATTCGTGGCTAGAACGGGCCAGAATCTTGATAGCAGCCTTGCCGTCACCAATCTCAACGATTGCGAGGTTTGAAGAGGTCTCTACGATTTCAGGCATAGATGGAGCCATACGCAATACGCCATCGTGGCAAGCGTAGATTGCATCTACAAGATTATCCTGAATTTCGGCAGGAACCTGCATCTTTGGAGTCTCTACATTCTCAGCGAAGAACTCGATGTTCTCAGTTGTTTCAATGCCTTCGAACTCATCACAGATTTCGTCCTTCCAGTCTGCTACCAGGTCATTCAAAGCTTCAATGTTCTCCTTAGGCAGGGTCAGAACAACCTCAGCCTGGAATGGGATGGCATTGCGCATGTTGCCGCCCTGCCATGAAGCTAGACGGGCATCGAGTTCTGAAATAGCTTCACGCACAAAACGAACCATGCACTTGTTGGCATTCGCTCTGCCTTCGTTGATTTCGATACCGGAGTGACCGCCTTTCAATCCCTTGAGGGTTACCTTAACGGCAGCATCTTCCTTGTCGGTTTCTACCTCTTTATAATCGAGAGTTGCTGTGATGTCGATACCGCCAGCGCTACCGATAACGAACTCGCCCCAAACCTCGGTATCGAAGTTCAAGAGAATGTCGCCGTTCAGTTCGCCTGCTGGGAGATCGTTGGCACCATACATGCCTGTCTCTTCGTCGGCGGTAATCAAGCCCTCGATAGGACCATGCTGCAAATCTTTTGACTCCATTACCGCCATGATTGTAGCTACGCCAAGTCCGTCGTCGCTACCGAGTGTTGTATGATTAGCACGTACCCAGTCGCCATCGATGATGGTTTCGATAGGGTCAGTTTCGAAATTATGCTTGCTGTCTGGTGCTTTCTGAGGAACCATGTCCATGTGCGCCTGCATAATAACGCCTTTGCGGTTCTCCATACCTGGAGTAGCAGGTTTGCGCATCACGATGTTGCCTGCTGGGTCTTGGAAAGCCTCTACACCTGCTTCTTTTGCCCAATCGAGCAAATAAGCCTGAATCTTTTCCAAATGTCCAGATGGACGTGGAACTTGTGTTAACTTGTCAAAGTTACGCCAGATTTCAACTGGGTTCAAATTCTTAATGTCAGCCATATTTATTTAATTTAAAATTTATAGTTAATAGTTTATAGGGCATTCTCGCTATACGGCGTAGCCGCTATCAACTATTAACCTTTTAACTCTTAACTTTTATCTTTTAACTTTCCCGGTAAACGCCAGTGCTATCCAGGCATAGATTCCCAAAAGGACTACAAGTAGGGTTTGCACGGAGTGTACGATGAGAACGAAGAAGAGGGCATCGTTTGCCTGAATGCCATAGAGTATGAGCATTGTCTTGACGGCAAAATGCCAAGGTCCGGCTCCGTTAGGAGTTGGTACGATGACCGCTATGCTGCCCACGATGAATGTCACCAGACCGCACATCAGATTGAGATGGGAGGTTGCTTCGAAGCATTGGAAGGTGAGATAGTAGTGGAAGAAATAACTCAACCAGATACCCAGTGTAAGGGTGATGTAGAGCGGTACATTTCTGACACCTTTCAGCGAGATGATACCTTGCCAGAGTCCTCCCAGTGTTGCTTTCACCTTATTATATATAGCGAGTCGCTTGAGCAGATAGTGAGCCAGGATGAGTACTGCTATGCCACAGATAGCGGTCACAATGTAACCTGTGGCTGTAAACTGACAGAGTAAACTGTCCATGCTCGTACCTGTTTTCTCAAAGAAATTGAGGAATACCGGAATCTGCATCACAAAGACCAGCGCCGTAATCAGCAGCACGAGGAGTGAATCGATGGCTCTTTCTGTAACGACGGTACCCAAGGCTTTCGGAAACGAAACATCATCCCATTTCTTCAATACGCCGCATCTGGCAAACTCGCCTGCACGAGGAATTACAAGACTCAGAGCATAGGACAGGAAGATGGAGTAGGTGCTGATACTGGAGCGTGCCTTCTCGCCTAATGGTTCCAGCGACTGTTTCCATCTCCATCCTCTGAACACCTGGGCAGAGATGCCAAAAGGGAACGACAGCAGCATCCAGGTCCAACTCATCTTGTGAAGCAGAACATCTTCTACTTGCTTGAAGTCGAATCCGCGATACATCCAATAAAGGATGGCGCCACCCAGAATGAGCGACAAAGCCACCTTCCATATGTTGTTTGCTATCTTCTTTATATCCATAATTAGATGCAAAGATAATACTTTTATTGACAATATCGTTCGAATCTGCATATTTTTAGCATAAATAAACGCTTGGGCGCCATTTATGGCTAAAAGTATAGCCTTTTTTTTAAGAAACAAGTGACACTTTCCCTTTTTTACCCAAAAAGATAAAAAAAATCGCATACTTCGTGTGGATTCTCAAAAAATAATCGTATTTTTGCAAAATATATAATATAAAGATAAGATATGAAAGCTGTAAAGCCTAAGAAGAATCTCGGTCAGCACTTCTTGACCGACCTCAATATAGCAAAGCGCATCGCCGATACGGTGGATGCCTGCCCGGATATACCTGTTCTAGAAATCGGACCAGGTATGGGCGTTCTTACCCAATATCTCGTAGAGAAACCAAGACCCATCAAGGCAGTGGAAATCGACTCGGAGTCGGTGGCGTATCTTCATGAGAATTTCCCGACACTCAAGGATAATATCATCGGTGAAGACTTCCTGAGAATGGATTTGAACCAGATATTCGATGGAAAGCAGTTTGTTCTGACAGGTAATTATCCATACGATATCTCATCGCAGATATTCTTCAAGATGCTTGATTACAAGGATCTCATTCCTTGCTGTACCGGAATGATTCAGCGCGAGGTGGCATTGCGTATGGCATCAGAACCAGGTAACAAAGCCTATGGTATCCTCAGTGTGCTCATCCAGGCATGGTATGATGTGGAATATCTCTTTACGGTAGATGAGAATGTGTTCAACCCACCTCCAAAGGTAAAGAGTGCGGTAATCCGTATGACTCGCAACAAGGTGACTGACCTTGGCTGTGATGAAAAACTGTTTAAGCGTCTGGTAAAGACAGTCTTCAACCAGCGTCGCAAGATGCTCCGTGTAAGCCTCAAGCAGATGTTCCCGGGGGTAACCCCACGCGAGGATTTCTACACCACCGACATCATGACCAAGCGCCCTGAGCAGCTCACTATCCAGCAGTTTGTAGAACTCACCAACTATGTGGGCGAAGAATTGAAAAGATTAGAATTAATAAAATAAAAACATATAATTATGATAGACGTTAAAGAAACTTTGAATTCTGCAGCAGAGCGTATGGAGATGGCAGCAATGTATCTCGCAGAGGAACTCTCTCATGTTCGTGCTGGTCGTGCTAATGTAGCCATCCTCGATGGTGTGCGTGTAAATAGTTATGGCAGTATGGTTCCTCTGAACCAGGTAGCTACAGTTACAACCCCTGATGCCCGTACTATCGCTATCCGCCCTTGGGACAAAAAGGCTATCAAGGATATCGAAAAGGCTATTATGGATAGTGGTGTAGGTATCACTCCTGAGAACAATGGCGAAATCGTACGTTTGGGTATTCCTCAGCCAACAGGTGAGCGCCGTAAGGAACTCGTAAAGCAGTGTAATAAGATTGCTGAGCGTGCTAAGATTGAGGTGCGCAACGTGCGCCAGGAAATCAAGGAGAAGTTGAAGAAAGCTATCAAGGATGGACTTTCTGAAGACTTGGAGAAGGATGCTGAGAATGATTTGCAGAAACTCCACGACAAGTACATCAAGCAGCTCGAAAACCTGATGGACGAGAAGGAGAAGGAAATCATGACAGTCTAAATCATTCTGGACTTACATTATTTAATAAGTGATAATGAGAGGACTCGTTATTAAAAATACAGGCAGCTGGTACACCGTCAAGACAGACGATGGCCAGCTGATTGAAAGTAAAATCAAGGGCAATTTCAGATTGAAGGGCATCCGCAGCACCAATCCTGTGGCTGTAGGTGATTATGTGCAGCTTATTACCAATCAGGAGGGTACGGCATTTATCTCTTCTATCGAAGACCGCCAAAACTATATCATTCGTAAATCACCTAACCTCAGTAAGCAGAGTCATATTCTGGCTGCTAATGTAGACCAGGCGCTGCTTGTGGTAACGGTGAATTATCCGCAGACATCTACTACCTTCATCGACCGATTCCTGGCTGGTGCTGAGGCCTACAGAGTGCCTGTTATCATCATCTTTAATAAAAGTGACATACTTTCAGAAGAAGAATTGCATTACGAGAAGATGATGTGTACGCTCTATGAAACCATCGGATATAAATGTATCGAATTGTCGGCAGCTACAGGCGAAGGTGTTGAACTGTTGCGACCTCTTATCAAGGATAAGAAATCTTTGTTGAGCGGCAACAGCGGGGTAGGAAAGTCAACCCTCATCAACCAGCTCATTCCTGATGCAGAGCAGCGTACCGCCGAAATCAGTGAGGCGCATAATAGCGGAATGCATACCACAACCTTCAGTGAGATGCTGGAACTGCCGGAAGGTGGTTATCTCATTGATACTCCGGGCATCAAGGGCTTTGGTACCTTTGATATCGAAAAGGAAGAGTTGACCAGCTATTTTAAGGAAATCTTCAAGTTCTCTCAGGATTGTAAGTTCTCTGACTGTACCCATACCCACGAACCGGGGTGCGCGGTAATCAAGGCGGTTGAGGAACATTATATTGCAGCTAGCCGCTATCAGAGTTATCTCTCTATGTTGGAGGATAAGGACGAAAATAAATACAGAGAGGCTTTTTGATAGGGAAGAGTGAAGAACGAAGAATTTTAAAAAAACATATTAATGAAAGAACAGAAGGACGTCAGGCAGCGTATCGAAGAAGGTGAGTTCGCACAGAGTGCAGAAATCAGTGCGAGCTATCTGGATGAGGACATCTTGATTATAGATAATGTCAAGGTGTTGCAGAATCCCGACCCTATGAGATTCCAGATGAACATGATTGCATCCTGCCAGAGAGGCAGCCTGAGAGCTGAACTCAACGGGCGGGAATTCACCGTGGAGAAGGGCGATATATTTATCAGTCCGCCTAACTCTATTCTCGACATCAAAGAGGTGTCGGAAGATTTTGCATGCACAGCCATGTGTGTCAGCAATCACGGCTTGCTTGGTATTCTTCGTTCTCATATCTCGGTATGGAACCGTGCCATGTATGTGAGCAAGGTTTCGGTGTTGAAGATGAACGAGGTGGATATGGTATTCTATTCTAAGTTTACCGATTTGGTGCGCCTCTGTCTGGATCCGAAGTTCAACGACCGCAGTTCGTGGAAACCATATCGCCGTGAGATAGTGGAGACGCTCCTGAAGAGTGCTCTTCTTGCTGTGAGCAATCTTTTGCTGACAGATCTCCCGAAAGAAACTTTGGGAACCAGTGCCAGCGATTTCTTTGATAAGTTCCTGGAGATGTTGCAGCAGAGCGAAATCAAGCATCAGCCTGTAGAATATTTTGCGCAGCAGCTTTGCATCACGCCAAAATATCTCTCCATCATCTGCAAGCGCCATTCCGGCAAGACAGCCATCGAGTGGATTACGGAGTATACGCTTGCTGATATCACCTATTATCTCCGTTCTACAACGAAAACAATCAAGGAAATTTCAGGTATACTGGGCTTCTCCAATACCTCATTCTTCGGTAAATATGTAAGAGAGCATCTGCACATGTCACCTCTGAAGTATCGTGAAAGTTTGAGAAAACAATAACAGCAAAATAAAAACTCGCAAATTCTAAAGAAAGAATCTGCGAGTTTTTTGTTTCAATCAAATAGGGTGGAGCTGGAGGGATTCGAACCCTCGTCCGCACAAGGAAACCATACGCTTTCTACATGCTTATTCCAGCCTTCGGTTTTCGAGGCATGACAGGACCTGGACCACCAATCATACCCTTATCCTCTAAAATTTCATCCATGCAACGAGGCGTACATGAACTATTTCCGATTTACCTGCACCGCTTGATCAACAAGATTCGGAACAACATCCGTTGAGCGATGTCTCGTTCCAGCACCCTGTGCTGGAATAAAGCTAGTTTACTATACTTCGACTAGGCAGCGAGAGCGTAGTTATTTTCGCCAATTAATTTTTTGTTCACTAGGATTAAGGAGGTAGCCAACGAGCCTCCGCATGCTTACGTACCATTTCATCTCGCCGTCAAATCCAGTCAACCCCGAGAATTTTCTGATATTGGGTGCAAAGATAAGGCGAAAATTTGAAATTACCAAATATTTTTAGGAAAAAAACTGCCAGCATCCTCATTTTCATTATTTTTAGGTATTGCATACCTTCTTGGAAATATGTACCTTTGCAGCCTGATTCAAGATAGTAATAATGATTATGAATATGCTAAATAAGAAAATAACTTGGAGAAAACAACATAAATGGTTAGGCATCGGTATGAGCTTTTTCATGCTGATGTTCTGCTTGTCGGGTATTCTGCTTAACCACCGTTCGCTTATCAAAGATGTGGACGTGAGCAGGAAATATCTGCCAAGTCGCTATGAATTTAAGAATTGGAATGGCGGGTTGCTGAGGGGAACGCTTGCTTTGGATGATGCCATATTGCTGTATGGAAACGGGGGAATCTGGCAAACGGATTCTACAGCATCCACATTCAAGGACTTTAATAAGGGGATGCCAGCAGGAGCAGACTGCCGACAGATAAGAAATGTTATCAGAACGGATGATGGTTCTGTCTGGTCGGTATCTCCATTTTCACTCTACCGGTTGGGGAGTCACAAAATATGGAAAAGCGTAACTCTTCCAACAGAGCCGGAAGAGAAGTTGAGCGACATTTCTGCTCATGGAGATACGCTTTTGGTTCTCAGCCGCTCCTATGCTTATGTTTCCTTGCCACCTTATCAGAACTTCCACCGGATAGAATTGCCTATGCCAAAGGAGTATGATGGGAAAGTTACAGTCTTTCGTACGATATGGCTGCTTCACAGTGGAGAGTTGTTTGGCAGCATTGGTAAACTCATCGTAGATGGCATTGCCATCATCCTGGTGTTGCTCTGCATCTCAGGTCTTATCTTCTGGTTAAAGCCTAAACAGAAGAGGTTGCTTCGCTTTTCGCTACAATGGCATGACAAAATAGGCCGATACACCATCATGCTTACTTTGTTGATAGCCCTGACAGGTTGGTGCCTTCGTCCACCTGTGATGATAGCCTTGGTGTTGAACAAGATGCCGTCTATTCCTGGGACGACGCTTCATAGCAAGAACCCTTGGAATGACAAACTCCGTGTGGTGCGTTATGATGAAAAGTTCGGTGACTGGCTCTTGTCAACTTCGGATGGTTTCTTTTCCGTGAATTTCCAGACAGGAAAGTTGGAGTCCATCTCCAATACTCCACCAGTCAGTGTTATGGGATTGAATGTCCTTCAGCAAAACAAAGATGGTAAATGGTATTGCGGTTCGTTTAGTGGTCTCTTTGTTTGGGATAGAGTAAAGGGGACAACCGTTGATTATTCTACCGGGAAAGCTGCTTTAAAGAACGCTGGCGCACCATTCGGAAAAAAGGCGATAGCAGGTATGAGCCAGGATTTCTCTGATACGCCTGTCATTGCTGAGTATAATGAAGGAACCGACTTTGCACCACAACCCGCTTATATGAACCAACTGCCCATGTCATTATGGAATGTGGCTCTGGAGGCTCATAGCGGTAGAATCTTCATAGGTAGTATTGCTACATATATATTTATCTTCGTGATGGGTATACTTGCCGTATGGTGCCTTTGGTCTGGGTATGTCATTAGACTGGTGAAGAAAAAATAAAAAAAAGTTTGAATGCGTTGTTTTAATTGTCATATTGCCATATTGTACGTGTAAATGGTTGATACTCAGCGTAAAGTATGTATGGCAATTCTCGGAAAAGCACCGGGAATTGCCATTTATTGCCATCGTGAGAATTAGTACCCTCATTTTCGTCGCGACGTATCTGTTGCTGCGTCGCGACGCAGTTATTGTTACGTCGCGATGTATCAGATGCTACGTCTGGACGTAATTTCTTCCGCATCGATGGCGAAGTTATGAATAAAGATTGTTCATGGCAATATATGGTAGATAACCCCTAAAAATAAAGAATTGCCATACACCTAACAGCTTTGTAATCAGAGAGATTACTGGCTGGTATGGCAATATAGCAATTCTTGAAAGAAAAATATTTAAAAATAAATCTTATTACTTCACGCTCCACTCAAACAAACCGCAGGACAGAGTCTCTGGCTGCTTCAGTTCGAGCTTCACAGCCTTGGTCTTCACTGGGTCGAAATTCACGATGCAGGCTACACCTCGCTTGCATGGATAAGCATCGGCTCCTGGAACTTCCTTCCAGTTGCCTGCCTCGTCCTGATAGTAGAGCTTCCAGCTGTCTGGTACCTTGCAACCGCCCCATGGCTGGTCGTCGTACCAATATACGGTGCTGGTCTTGATCTCCTTGCTCTCTGGGAAGGTGTAGGTAATCCATTCTGTGGTGTTCTTCTTTGGCCACCAGTGGATGTATGGGATAGAGCGGTCGTTCTCATCGGCTGGAACCAGTCCGTCGGTAATGCTGCTCTTGGCTGGTACAGGAGAAGAGAATTCTACCTTAGCCTGTGCAGCGAGAGTTGCAGGAGCAGATGGCTTTGCAGCCTTGACATCCTGTGGCAACCATACCTTCATGTTGCCGTTGCCACGATGAGCCCAGGCGAAGTATGGGATGAGGGTCAGGGTCTGGTCCTTAGTGCTCAGCTTGCCGCTCTTGTCGTAGGCGAGGGTCTGCACGTTCTCGGTCAAGGTCTCCATATTCTGACCCTTGTAGAGTGTCAGTACATTCTTGTATTTTGGGTCGATGAAGCCATCGTACGAGAGCTTGCCCTCAGCGAACTGAGGTTCGCGGTTCTCCAGGATGCTCATGATGTCGAAGCCCTGGTTGTCTGGCCACTCTGCACAATATACGATAGGACCACGCTCGATGCTGATGCAGCCACGGTCTGCCTCTACCTTATTGTTGGCACGTACGGTGCGCGCCTCCATATCGAAGTGAACGCGAACCACATCGCCCTTCTTCCACTTGCGGTTGATGGTATAATAGCCATCCTCTGTTACCTTAGCCTCTACCTTCTTTCCGTTTACGGTGATGGTATAGCCCAGTCGCTTGCCGTCGCTGTAGTAGTAGAGATCGGATGGTACAGGCTGACCCTTCACCCATCCAGGGATGCGAATCTTCATGCCAAACTGACCAGCCTTGTTGTCATCCACCTTGATGGCGATATCTCCGTTCCAAGGATACTGTGTATCCTGGCTCAGGGAAACCTTCTTGCCAGCCACTTTCAGGGAAGAAGAGTTGCTGAGGAAGAGGTTGACATATACATTCTTATCCTTTACTGCATATACATAGCCCGGGAGGGATGGCAGGAAGCGGCAGATGTTGCTAGGGCAGCAGGCACAGCCGAACCAAGCCTGGCGCTGATGCTGACCCATGCTCTCCAATGGGTTAGGGTAGAAGAAGCCGCCGCCGTCCATGCTCACACCACTGATGAGACCATTGTAGAGGGTACGCTCCAATACATCGTAATACTTGCTCTCGCCATGGAGGAGGAAGAGACGGTAGTTGACATAAACATTGCCGATAGCTGCGCAGGTTTCGCAGTAGGCACTCATGTTAGGTAACTCGTAGTTTTTGCCGAAAGCCTCGCCATTGTTGGTGGCTCCGATACCTCCGGTGATGTAGAGCTTCTTGCTCACGATGTTGTCCCAGATACGGTCGATGGCGTGGATATAGGCGGTATCGCCGGTGAGGGCAGCTACATCTGCCATACCAGCATACATATAGGTAGCACGTACGGCATGACCTACAGCCTCGTCCTGTTCCAAAACCGGTTTGTGGCTCTGAGAATATTCCTGTTTGATAGATGTCTTTCCACGGTAGTCGAGGAAGAACTTAGCCTCTTCGAGATATTTCTTGTTGCCTGTAGCGAGATAGAGCTTGCAGAGCGCCATTTCGGCAATCTGATGTCCCGGTACCACGCAAGCCTGTCCTGGGTTAGGACCTACCTCGCGAACCACGCAGTCGGCATAGCGGATAGCGATGTCGAGGAACTTGCGGCTACCAGTAGCCTGCCAGTGAGCCACGGCACCTTCTACCATGTGACCGAGGTTGTAGAGCTCGTGGCTCAGATCCTCTTCCTTGCTCCAGCGCTTGTCGCCAGCCCAGAAATGAGGATGCTTCGGGTTCTGTGTACGTGCGGTATAGAGATATCCGTCAGCCTCCTGAGCCGGAGCGATGATGTCGAGTACGCTGTCTATATACGCCTTGAGTTTTTTGTCAGGGTAGGTCTGGAGCACGTAACTGGCACCCTCGATGGTCTTGTATGGGTCGGTATCATCGAAACTCAGCGGCATCAGTTTGCCTACATCATACTTCTCGCTAGGATGAGCGGCGCGCTCAAAGTTCTTGTATCTTCCCTCTGTTTCGCATTTGCTGAAAGCCAAAGGTATAGTCACCTTGCGAGAGGTTTCGATACGCTGTCCCCAGAACGTATTGTTCCAAACCTTTACTGATGTGAAAGGCACCGGAGTGATAGGATAACCACCCGAGCTCTTGTTTACCTTTTGTGCCGAGGCAGGCATCAATGCCAATGCTGCCAAGGCTGATGTCATCAAAATCTTTTTCATGTATTGCTAGTTTATTTTGTTTATTTTTTGTAAGGAATGTATTCATCCCAGAGTTTCAATGAGTGCAGATAGCCTGAGAAAGGCCATGCCTCTTCGGCATTCTTGCCCAGAAGCATAAACTGCGATGGCTTGACGAGGAGCTGGATATCCTTCTGACTGATGAGCTTGTCGTTGATGTAGATGCTTTCGATTCTGCCATCGAAGCAGACATATACGTGCTGCCACTTGCCTTCCAGGCTCTTCATCTCCTTGTAGCCGGCATCCTCATACCATCCGTAATGGTTCATCACACCGCAGCGTGGTTCGGTGCCGTTTACCAGCATCAGCTTTTCCAGTTCATCGTGAGAAGAGGTGAAATCGGCTACGCATTCATTCTCGGCAATCTCCGGATTCAGAATCCATGCCTCGATGGTATATGGAGCGTTGTCGCGTATAGTGGCTGGGAGCATGAAGTTGCTTCTGTAACTTTCCTTGCCGGTAAAGGCGAATGCCTTCTTGCCCTCTATGGTCTTGATGATGGCTGCTGTATCGTGCTGCGTCTCAAACTCGCCCTTGAGGTGAACATCCAGCGGACTGCCGTTCTTGATGTAAGGCACGGTATCGCCCTCGTTGTAGTAGTCAGCGCTGATATCTACCACCAGTCCCTGACTGTTCTTGTCGGCTACAGCCTCACGCACGATGTTGCTCTGGGCATCGAAAGCCTTTTCTGCCGCCTCCTGTTCCCAGTTATAATAACGGAGATTGGTGAGGGTAAATTGCTTTTCGCCTGCACGGATTTCCAGTTTTCCTTCAGAAAGATTCAGACGAGGATCGTTTTCATCTATCTGATGCCAACTTCCGTTGTCGAAAGCCTGGGCGGTGAGGGTATGCTTGCGTGTCTTGCCGAGCTGCGGATGAGTCATCACCAGCTGGGCGCCCGGTTGCAGGGTAACGGCATCTTTGCCAGCCATACGCTCTCTGAGGGCGGTGCCCTGAAGGAGTGAGAACTTGCCGGCGAGCATTCCTTCGTTGTTATGCCAGTTAGTGCCATCGAAATCAGCTGCTGTCAGACCGAGCCACTGCTGTGGGGCAGAATCTTCTACGGAACCGTAAACCTTGATGTTCCAGATGGCACCACCGAAACCGTTCTTCTGTCCGCCGGTATAGGTGAGACGGATGTACTGTGCCTTGGCATTTCCGAAATCTACCATTGGCGAACCAGCCAGACGGTTCTGTCGCTTGTCGGAGAAGGTCTGCCAGTGCTTGCCATCATTCGATGTCTCGATGAGATACTGATAGAACTGTGTTCCGTATTCAAACTGAGTCCAGATGCTCTTGATGTTCTGCTTCTTGCCCAGGTCAATCTGAATCCAAGCCGGTCCGGTGGTGCGAGGGCGCCAGAGTGTGCCGTTGTTGTCATCTACGGCATATTCCGGACGGAAATCGTTGTCGTAATAAGAGGAAGCTGTAACCTTGGCACCGAAGGCGAGGTTCTTTGCTACCTTCATCTCCGGTTTCAGATCGAGACCTTCGTGGGTTGGAATGACCTCCTTGATGGTACCGTCTGCATTGAATTCGAGTTTGTCGATTGCCACCTGACGATGGAATCCACGGTTGGAATGCGGATTGTCGTGGCGATGATATACGATGTAGTAGTTGTCGCCTTCCTGCAGCACGCTGTTGTGTCCCGGACCATGAACGGTTCCATCGGCATTGGTCTTGAGGATAGTGCCGTGGTAGGTGTAAGGCCCGAGCGGACTCTTGGCTGTGGCGTAATCCACACGGTAACTGGCATCTTCGCAATGTTCGCAGGAGTAGAGGAAGTAGTAGATGCCGTTGCGCTTGAAGACGAAAGGAGCCTCGAAAAAGTGAGTAACCTCGGTGTTCGGGATGAGCTTGGTTTCGCTGAACGATTTCATGTCAGGATTCAGCTTACCTGCTCCGCAACCGAAGCCTTTGTAGATGCCCCAGGTGCCCCAATACATATAGACCGAACCATCATCATCCCGGAAGGTCTGACCGTCCAGGGTGATGGCATTCTTTACGAATCTATCCGGTACGAGCACGGCTTCGCTCTCGCCCAGCACATTCTTCCAAGGACCGCGAGGTGTATCACCCACACCCAGATGGAGCTTGCAAGGCTGGCAGTAGAGATAGTAATACTTGCCGTCGGCTTCGTTCTTCATCACATCCGGTGCCCAGATCCAGTGGCTGTCCGGCCAGTTCATCGGCATCAGGGTCCAGTTCTTGAAATCCTTGCTGCACCAGAGCTGTGCCGGTCCGAAACCGGCTCCGCTACCATCGGTAGTAGCATATATATAATAGGTGTCACCAAACTTCTTGATGGTTGGGTCGGCAAAATAACCAGGCAGGATAGGGTTGCCGGCTCCCGGAGTGTTGTAAGCAGCTTTCTGGGCAGCCCCCGTTTGAGGTACTGCCGCAGCTGCTGTTACGAATAGTGTTACAATTATATTCTTATTAACCATATATCAACTTCTTTTTTTTAATTGCTTTTTTATTTCTTGATAACCTTGATGACGAATCCACCGCCAGAAGCAAGATGAATCTTCATTTCCGATTTCTGATTGATGACAGATTTCTCTATCTTGTAATCCTCGGCATCGTGGTTGGCATTGATGCCATCCTTCAATACGATTGCTTCGTAATCTCCATCCGCGAGGAAATCAAACTTCAGGGTGAGCGTGCGCTCATCCCAGTTGCTCTGACCGCCAACATACCAGTCGTTGCCCTTCTTTCTGGCGGTAACGATATACTTTCCGATTTCGCCTTGTGGCACGATGGTCTTGTCGAAAACTACAGGCAATGAAGCAATGTATCGGGTGTATGGCTCATCCGCCTCATAGTTGGTAGGAGTGTCGGCGAGCATCGTAAACGGACTGTCCTGTACGATGTAGCAGGCAGCCTGGTGGCATCGGGTACCCATCGAAATCGGTTTGGTGTAGATTGCCTTCCAGTTGTCGCGGGTTCCGTTTCTCATCGCTCCCGGTGTGAAATCCACCTGTCCTGCCATCATTCGGATGTATGGGAAGGTGACGTCGTAGAGTGGCATGTCATTCTTTGCTTCCGTCCAGCGGCACTCTTCCATACCGAAGACACTCTCGTAGTTGAGGATGTTAGGATAGGTGCGGTTCAGGCCGTGTGGCTTGTAGATGCCGTGCAGGTCGAGGATGAGATGATGCTTGGCGGTGCAGGCAGCCAGGCGTTCCACCATTTCAATGGCGGTCTGGTCGTCGCGGTCCATAAAATCCACCTTGAATCCCTTGATGCCCATATCGGCATAGGTCTTGCAGATGGTTTCCAGGTTCTCGTCCATCACGTTGAAGACTGCCCAGAGCACGATATCCACGCCCTTGCTCTTACCATATTCTATGAGCTTAGGCAACTGGATATCGTTTATTGGTTTCAGAATACTTCCCTCTTTCGAGTTGTACCATCCTTCATCGAGGATGATGTATTTCAAACCGTGATTATGAGCAAAATCTATGTAATATTTGTAAGTATCGAAGTTGATGCCTGCCTTGAAATCCACACCTTTCAGATTCCAGTCGTTCCACCAGTCCCAAGCCACCTTGCCCGGTTTGATCCAGGAAGTATCGCCTATCTTGTTGGGAGCAGCCAGGGCGTACACCAGATTGCTGGTTGGCATCTGGGTATCGTGCTCTGTGATGGCGAAGATACGCCAAGGATAATTGCGCATGCCGATGCTGGTAGCGATATAATCGCAGGTGCTCTTTACATGGCTCATGTGGCGCCAAGGATAGTAAGCCATCTCCTTAGGGTAGGGAGCGAAGGCGGCTCTCAGAATTCCTTTCTCCTGATCCTGTTTGCTGCTGTTAGCCTTCAGCCACATGCCCGGATACTTCTCCAGGTCGCTTTCCAGAATAGTGACCTTTGCCTTTCCGCAATCTATGGTTGCCGGGAGAAAAGCCAAATCCTGCTTAGCGGTATCGAGCTGAGTCTCGTGATAGATATTCTGGAAAGCCATGGCAAAAGGCTTTTCTGGTGTCGTAGTGTATGGCAACCATGCCTTCTTGTCCTTGCCAAACTGGTAGGCGGCGGTTTCATTCAGTATGATGGTCTTGCCTTTTCGCTGGGTATAGAATCGGTAAGCCACTCCCTCATCGTAAGCTCTCAGGATGATGCCGAAACCATTCTTCAGTTTCAGATTCAGTTCCTGATATGCTGTTTCAAAGTTTTGCTGACGATAGAATGGCGCATGGATGGTCTCCTTATGGTTGCTAAGCTTGTGGCTTGCTACCTTCGGATTCTTACCCATGTCCGTTCCATCGTTCAGCGTTACACCTATTGAAGACTCCTGTAAAAGAATGGAGCCATTGTATTTAAATTGAAGAGAGAGAGACTTGTTGGTGTTGAGTTCTGCTACGATTTTACCATCTGATGATCTCACCAGATAGTTCTCTGCCGATACTGTTGCCCCTATATATAATAAGGTGGCGATGAAAAAGAGTTTCTTAACCATAACTTTCTAGGTTTATTGTTGTTTTGTCCGTTTTGTTGTTCGCTTGGTGGCAATGCCTGTATTACCGGATTACCACAAGTTTTTATTTCTGCTGCAAATTTACGAATAGAATTGTTTATGTAATGCAAAGAAAGTCCAAAATGATGAAAATATCGTATCACAAGTATCCTGTTAGACGATAATTGTATCTTTATGTACGATAATTTTAGGACTTCGTTGATTTTTTCTGTTATTTTGCAGCCAGAAAAATAAATGAAACAATAATAAACCTAGAAGATATGGATTTAAAGCAGTTTACATTATTGATAGGTGTAGCCAGTTTGCCATCCATGACAACGGCAGCCACTGTTTATCGCACCATCTCTAAGGTGGAGGCAATATCAGTAGATTGTCCGGTGGGCACAGTTCCCCGACTTCCTAATCTCGTATGGGTAACCTATTCTGATGGTTATTCAGAGTATCGCCAGGTGCGCTGGGCTAACGCTCCGCTTGCTGATGAGCAGGCTGAGGCTGATGCGCAGAAGCATCCTACGGGAAGCCAATATGAGATAGGTGGTTTTGTGATTGGTGATGAGACTACCGACAATGGTTATCCTGTCAAGGCACAAATCAAGGTGGTGGCTGAAGGCTATCAGACTCCAGGAAAGGAAGTGGCTCATACCTTCTCACTCGCTGATGTGAGCATAGATGGTGACAACCGACTCACCCACAACCGTGATGAGGCTATCCGTGAGATCTGTTCCTGGGATGTTACCCAGCAGCTCTACAATTATCGCGATACCTACGGACTCAGTACCGAGGGCTATACCAAGAGTGATGGCTGGGATTCGCCAGACACCAAGCTCAAGGGTCATGGATCAGGCCACTATATGTCAGCAATCGCACAGGCATACGCCGTGGCAACTAATCCTGAACAGAAGGCAATCCTCCGCAAGAACATCACCCGAATGGTGAATGAGTTGCGGGAGTGTCAGGAGAAGACCTTCGTATATAATAAGGAACTGAAGCGCAACTGGGAGGCTCGTGATTTCGCTCCTGAGGCTGAACTCAGAGAGATGAAGGGCACCTGGGCTGCTTTTGATGAGTATAAGAAGCACCCTGAACAGTATGGTTACGGCTACATCAACGCCATTCCGGCTCAGCATTGTGCTCTGATTGAAATGTATCGTGCTTACAACAACTCCGATTGGGTTTGGGCTCCTTATTACAGCGTACACAAGCAACTTGCCGGTCTGATAGATATCGCAACCTACTTTGATGATAAGGAAATCTGCGACAAGGCTCTCCTCATCGCCAAGGATATGGGACTCTGGGTATGGAACCGCATGCACTACCGCACTTACGTGAAACAGAACGGCACCCAGGATGAACGCAGAGCCAAGCCGGGTAACCGCTACGAGATGTGGGACATGTACATCGCCGGTGAGGTGGGAGGTATGAGCGAATCGCTCTCCCGTCTTTCTGAGATGGTTTCCAATCCGGATGAAAAGGCAAAGCTCCTCGAGGCAGCCAACTGTTTCGATGCGCCTAAGTTCTATGATCCGCTGAGTAAGAACATCGATGATATCCGCACCCGGCATGCTAATCAGCATATTCCGATGATTATCGGAGCGCTGCGCAGCTACAAGAGCAATCAGAAGCCGTATTATTACAATCTGGCTGAGAACTTCTGGAGACTGGTGCAGGGCAGATACATGTATGCGATGGGTGGTGTAGGAAATGGAGAGATGTTCCGCCAGCCATATACCCAGATACTGAGTATGGCAACCAACGGACTGCAGGAAGGCGAATCTGAGGCTTATCCGGATATCAACGAAACCTGCTGCGCGTATAACCTCGTCAAGTTGAGCAAGGATTTGAACTGTTATAACCCTGATAATGCGCAGTATCTCGACTATATCGAGCGTACGCTGTATAATCAGATCATCGGTTCGCTCAATCCGGACCAGTATCAAACCTGCTATCAGTATGCAGTAGGATTGAATGCCACCAAGCCGTTCGGCAACGAGACACCTCAGAGCACCTGCTGCGGTGGTACAGGTTCTGAAAATCATACCAAGTACCAGCAGTCGGCTTATTTTGCCAACGATCATACCCTCTGGGTAGGTCTCTATATGCCAACCACCCTCCACTGGAAGGAGAAGGGTGTGACTATCAAGCAGGATTGCCTGTGGCCGGCACAGCATTCAGCCATCAAGATAACGGAAGGCGAGGGCGATTTCACCCTGAAACTCCGTGTGCCATATTGGGCTACGCAAGGTTTCTCCATCAAGGTGAACGGCAAGGAAGTGACAAAGAGCTATCAGCCTAGCACCTATGTAGAACTGGAGCAGAAGCACTGGAAGGTGGGAGATGTCGTAGAAATCGACATGCCATTCAGCAAGCATATCGAATATGGTGCCGACAAGCTTTCGAGCGATGTGGCAAGTCTGGACGGTACTCCGCTGAAGACATCCTGGGTAGGAACCCTGATGTACGGACCATTGGTGATGGCGGGCACAGGCGCACAGACCTGGAATCAGGCTACGCTGAACATCGACTCCCGACTGAGTAATATTACCGTGGGCGAATCGAACGGCGTGGCAACAGGTGCAGGAGCCAATCTCCTTACCCTGAAGCTGGATGGCAAGGAATTCCAGCCCGATTATTACCGCAACGCCAACAGTACCCACTACTACCGCATCAACCTGACCGATGCCAAGAGCAAGAAGAGCAAGAAGGTGAAGATAGATTTCACCGAACTGAATTCTCTCCTGAATCTTGCCGCAGAGCGTAAGGCTGACCAGGAGAAGTGGAATGCCCTCTCTCAGAAGGTTCCGGAGTATGCTCCATGGGCACCGTTCGGATATGAGCGCATGCAGAAGGTAATGGCTCAGGCACAGGAGCTGGTGGCAAAGGGTAAGAAGAAGGTAACCCAGGATGAATTGGAAGGCACTACTGCCATCCTGAACCGTGCCATCAACACGATGCGCCCTGGTAATCTTGCCGAGATGGAAGACCTCCGAGAACTCTCCGGTCTGCTTCGCCGTGCCGGTTGGCCGGATGACAACACCAGCGAGGAACTCAAGGAAGCTATCAGTTATGGCAGAATGGTTCAGAAATACGTAACCGACGGAAGTGGAACTCACGACATGATTCATGCCGCTGTAGGAAAACTGAAGAAGGCGATGAAACAATAACCCCAAAAATAGAAAAGGCAATTTCTGAATAGTAATATAGGCTAAAAGACGAAAATATCGTCTAATATACTAGATTTGGACGATATTTTCACTTTTTTAGACGATTTTGTGGCATGATATGATAAATATTATGTTACTTTGCAATCGAAATTTTTAAAAAACAATTATCAACCTAACAAACAATAGAAATGAGACAGACACAAAACATTTCAGGCTTTGTACATAGCCAAGCTTATGTAAAAGCCATCGCGTGTTTGGTCCTTGCATGTGGGGGGGCATTACCTACTCTAGCAGCAAGTGAGACCTTGTCAAACCCTTCTGTGCAAATTGTTCAGCAGAATGGTACCACCATAAAAGGTGTGGTTGTTGATGAACAGGGTGAACCTATTATAGGTGCCAGCGTCGTAGAACAGGGTTCTTCTAATGGAACGGTTACCAATTTAGATGGTAACTATGTTCTGCAATTAAAAAAAGGTGGTAAGGTTCCCGTAGTTATATCCTATATTGGATATAAGAGCGTTACTACTGCTAAGGGTGGTAAGATTATACTTCAGTCAGACAATAAACTCTTGGATGAGCTTGTAGTCGTGGGTTATGGTACACAGAAAAAAGCAACTCTTACTGGCTCAGTTTCCCAGATTTCGGGTGACGATCTCCAGAAAGTGGCAGCTACAAATGTGGCTAATACTTTGGCTGGAAAAACTGCTGGTATCATAGCCAACAACCGTAGTGGTGAACCAGGTGCCGATGAGGCTTCTATCCTCATACGTGGTAAGGGAACTCTGGGTGATACCTCTCCGCTGATAGTAGTGGATGGTGTTGCTGGTCGTAGCTTTAGCCGTTTGAATCCTGAAGATATTGAGAGTATTTCTGTTTTGAAGGATGCTTCTGCTGCTATTTATGGTGCACGTGCGGCTAATGGTGTTATTCTGGTAACTACCAAGCGTGGTAGCAGTGGACGTACACGAGTACAATATAATGGTAGTCTTACTTTCACTCAGCCTACCCGTATTCCTAAGATGCTTAATTCATATCAGTATGCTACCTACGTGAATGAGTATGATGCTGACGAACGTCATGGCCAGGCCGGTCTTACTTATTCTCCTGAGGCTTTGGAACATTATCGTACAGGTGATGATCCAGTCAACTATCCAAATACAGACTGGTGGGGCGAAGTGGCAAAGGATTGGACAACCAAAACTGAACATAGCCTCTCTATCTCAGGTGGTTCAGACAAGGTAAACTATTATCTCTCAACCCAGTATATGAATCAGAATGCTATCTATAAGAATTCTGACCATGGCTATAAGCAGTATCAGTTTGCTTCTAATTTGGATGCAAAGCTGAATAAGAGAGTAAAGCTAAGTCTTGACTTGAATTTCCGTCAGGAGGAGCGTAAGCGTGGTATTTATTCCACCCCTTATCTCTTCTCTTATTTGATGAGTACTTTCCCTGGTAGTGCACCTTATTTCCCTAATGGACTTCCACGTACGGGTTATGATGGACTGACTAACAATGCTGCAGTCATGGTGTCGAGTGCTCCTGGTTCCAACAACTCCAAGAATCTGATCTTTAATGCTAAGCCAAAGTTGCATGTTGATCTTGACTTGATTACTAAAGGTCTGTATGCGGAGGGATATGCTGGTTTAGACTATACTCAACAGAATGGTAAACAAATTAATCAGCCTTACGATCTCTACGAATATGATAACGCCAAGCAAGAGTATAACAATCGCCGTAATGATACCAGTAAAATAAGTCTGAACGATTGGAGTTCTTACTATTATACTATTACATTGAACGGTCGTTTGGGTTATAACCGAACCTTTGCTGAAAAGCATAAGGTGGGGGCTTTCGTGGCTTATGAGCAGAGCAAGTACAAGTATCACACCATGAATGCTTATCGTACAAACTTCCTCTCAAATAAGTTGATGGATATTTTTGCTGGTAGTGACGTGCCTGCTGATAAGGATAATGGTGGATATTCTGACCTTACCACTCGTATGAATTACTTCGGACGTATCAATTATTCTTATATGGATAAGTATCTTTTCGAGGCTACGGTGCGTGTGGATGGTTCTATGAATTTTGCTCCAGGTCATCGTTGGGGTACATTCCCTTCATTCTCTGCAGGTTGGGTTATTTCTGATGAGCCATTCTTTAAACCATTGAAGAATGTGGTGGAATTCTTGAAGATTCGTGGTTCTTGGGGACAGATGGGTAATGATAATATCTCTAAGTATCAGTACCTTTCAACTTACCAGTTTACACAAACAGGTGCTTACTTTGGAGCAGGAGAGAAAGGATCCATTAACAAAGGATTCTATCTGACAAGAACAGCCAATCCATTGGTGACTTGGGAAACAGCCAATACGCTCAACTTGGGTATTAGCTCTACATTCCTTAATAACAAATTTTCATTGGATATCGACTGGTTCCAGTCTCGCCGTCGTGATATTTTGATTAGGCGTAATGCTTCTATTCCATCATATTCTGGATTGGTATTACCAGATGAAAACTTGGGCAAGGTGAACAACTCAGGTATAGAACTTGTGGCTACCTATCGTGATCGCAAGGGCGATTTTGAGTGGAGTGTTACTGGTAACTTTACTTATGCCGAGAACAAAGTGAAATATATGGACGAGGCAGCTAGTACCCCAGACTGGCAGCGCACAACCAACCATCCTATTGATGGACTTGTACTTTATCATGCTTTGGGCATCTATCAGACTCAGGAACAGGTGGATAACACTCCTCACCTGGATAATGCCAAGCCTGGCGATTTGATTTATCAAGACACCAATGGTGATGGTAAAATTACATGGGATGATGCCGTCCGAATCAATAAATCGGCTACGCCTAAGATTCTGTATGGATTGACTTTAAACGGTAGCTGGAAGGGTATCGACCTGAATGTTTTCTTCCAGGGACAGGCTGAGGCTGTGCAACTTGTTCAGCCAACAATGAATATGATTACTGATTTCTATGAGGGACGTTGGCGCGCTGACAATACCGCTGAGGAAAATATGAAGGCTCGATGGCCAAAGGCCTTTATCAAGCAGACATATGGAGACACTTGGAATGGTCCAGCTTCCGACTGGTGGTTACGTAATGCAGCCTTCCTTCGCTTGAAGTCTATCGAATTGGGTTATACCATACCTAAGAGCATCACTCAAAAGATTGGTATCGAGAAGTTCCGTGTATATATCAATGGAAATAATCTCTTCACTATCGACAAAATGAAGGTTTGTGATCCTGAAATCGGTTCTTCTTACAATGATGATGGCTACTTGATCAACTCCAATGGTATTCTTGGATATCCATTGCAGCGCATGGTTACCATAGGTACAAACATCACATTCTAACAAATAAATGATCATACAATGAGAACAAAATATATCATGTCGATTGCTTTCGCAGCAATGACGCTTTCGCTCACAACTAGTTGTGACGACGGCTTACTTGATCAGAGCCCGCTCAATAGCTACTCCGACGATGCTGTGTGGGGTGACTTGGCTCTGTCAAAAATCTATCTGAATGCTCAGTATGCCAATCTTGAGGCAGAAAACATGAAGGGTACTCGATATTCAAATTATACAGAAGAAGTGTTCCAAAAGCACCTTTATGGTTCAGAAACGGTTACCGCTGGTCTTCTTAACTGTGATACCTATAGCTTTGGTTGGGATAAGACCAATGGTGATGCTTGGGGCACAATTTATGGCTATATCAAGAGTTTGAACCTTATGTTGGAGAAAATTGATAATGTGCCTGGTGATGAGGCGGAGCGCAATTGCCAAAAAGGACAGGCACTCTTCCTTCGTGCTTGGAACTATCATTTGCTCTATAGTCTCTATGGTCGTGTACCATTGGTTGACAAAACTTTCCAACTCAATGACAAATTTGAGTTGAAACGTGCAGATTTGGATGAGGTTGCTGATTTTATCTGTAAGGATTTGGATGAGGCTGCAACTCTCTTACCCGAAAAATATGATGATTCTGAGTTGGGACGCGCTACCAAGGGAGCAGCCTTGGCTTTGAAGTCAAGAATTCTGCTCTATAAGGCAAGTCCGCTCTTCGGTACTCCTTCACGTGAAAAATGGCAAGCTGCAGCTGATGCAGCTAAGGCAGTCATGGATTTGGGAGTATATTCTCTTAAATCGGTAAGTAACAGTGAGGAATATGGTGCCTTGTTCTTGGACCCAACAAATCCTGAGGTTATCTTTGAAAAACTCTTTGATCCGAAATATGGTGCAGGAGAGAATAATTCTTATATATTCCAAGCTCCTTGTGGCAGTGGAAATGGTTTTGAAGGTTGGGGAAACTTTGACCCTAGCCAGGAAATAGTAGATAAGTTCCAAATGGCTGATGGTACCAAGCCTGTTCTGCAAGACCGTTATACCTCTTATCCATGGGGTGGTCGTGAAATCCGTTTCAATGCAGCATTTATCTTAGATGGTGATAAATGGGGATATGGCAACTCTGCCCGTGAAGTGGAAACCTTCATTCCGGCTGAGGATGGTGTTGTAACTGGTAAGGATAGTAATCAGGGTGAATCGTGGTGGAATGCCAGCAATACTGGTTATTCTATGCGTAAGTTCTTGGATCCTTCATATGACAACTACGGAACTACTCAGCATGTTACGCCTTGGTTCTTCATTCGCTTGGCAGAGATTTATCTCAACTATGCGGAGTGCGAACTCCAGTTGGGCAATATCGATGAGGCAATGACTTATATAAATAAGGTACGTACACGTGCACTTCTTCCTGCTGCTACTGCTGCAAATGCAGAGCAAGCTTGGGATGCTTATTATTACGAGCGCCAGATAGAACTCGTATTTGAAGGTCAGCATTGGTTTGATCTTCGCCGTTGGAAGAAGATGGAAGAGTGCTATAGTAAGCCAGTTACGGGAATCATCATTTACAAATACAGAGATGGACATAAGGAATATCAGACTGGCAATGTGGTAGCCAATCGTATATTTAATGGCGAAGCTCCTGCTGGGGCACACTATTGGATGCCTGTTCCTCGTTATGAGTTGCGTCGTTCTAATTTGATAGATGGAGCTCCTTATGAGTAAAGAGATAAAAAGGGAAGGCTTCTTGGCAAACGGCAAGATGCCTTCCCGATATAACAATATATTAAAATGAATACTTATGAAAAAGAATAAATATATATTGGGGACTTTGGCCTTGCTCTTGGGCATGGCTTCATGTACTGATTATACTGAGCACGATCCTTATGCAGTAACTTATCCTATCCCAGATGGCAAATCTTTGTATCGCCCAAGAGAATTTTCTGGTCAGGATTGGCGCAATGATACCTTCCAGTATTGTTATGACCGTGCCGCTTATACCGATAATCTCGCCATTTTTTGGGAGAGCGGATTTGGCAAGGACTTAGCTTCTCCACCTTCATTGGAAGGTACTGATATGAGTGTAGACTTGGAAAATCTCAAGACTCAGTTGGAGAAATTTTATAAGTTCTATCGTGATGACCTTGGCTTCCATACAGAAGGTTCTAAGGCAGATAAGTATCGCATGATGGTGATGCTGCAGTATTCTTTGGATGGTACTGCGTATGGTGGTGCTTATGATAATACAATAGGAGCCTTTTGGGCAGCTCCTAACCGACTGAAAGATCCAAAACTCAATACTGTTGCCCATGAGTTGGGGCATAGCTTCCAGTTGCAATTGCAGGCTGATGGAGCACATGGTTTCGATAGTACGTTTGGTGGTATCTATGAGATGACCTCACAATGGATGCTTTGGCAGATTAATCCAAACTGGATAGATGATGAAACTTACCATTGGGATGCTTTCAAGGGATTGACTCACAAAGCTTTCTTGCATGGCGATAATATCTATCATTCTCCATATGTATTAGAGTATTGGAGTCAAAAGCATGGTAAAGATATTATGGCGAAACTTTGGAAGGCTGCTCAAGAGTACCAGGATCCAGTTGTTGTATACCAGAATGTGACAGGAACATCTCAGCAGCAGTTCCTTGATGAGATGTATGATTGTTATGCTCGTTTGGTAAACTTTGATTTCGACCGTGTGCGTGATGTAACCCGCAAGTATGCCAACTCTTTGCCTAGTGCTAAGGAGTATATGAATGAGATTGGTGATGGTTGGTTACAGGTAGATCCAAGCCACTGTCCTGAAAATTATGGCTTTAATGCTTTGAAATTAGAAGTTCCAGCCGCAGGTTCTACTGTATCTGTAAGTTTCAACAACATCATGGGTGATCCTAATTACACTTGTGATTGGTGGTGGTGTGGTAGTTACCGTTTTGGATTTGTCGGCGTAACAGAGTCGGGTAAGTCTGTCTATGGTGAAATAGGAACTGCAGACTTTGATAACCGTAATGCTTCTGTTTCATTTGAGTTGCCTAAAAATGAGCAATTGGCTCATTTGTGGCTTGTAGTTACGGCTGGTCCAAAGGATGGACACTGGAGTTTGGCTCAGTTGCCATTGGCACAATGGCCTTATCAAGTGAAGTTTAATGGTACAAAGTTGATTTAGGTATAACTTTATTAATTTTTATTATTTTGAAGTTTCAGTATTTATTGGCTGCGTCATTAGCGATTGCTATGGCGCAGCCGGCAAATGGCCAGATGTTCTTTGGTAAGCCAAAGGAAGTTTCTGATTCTGCTTATCTGGCTCAGGCCCAAACTCCTCCTATGGGATGGAACTCATGGAATAAGTTTGGCTGTAATGTCAGCGAGAAGCTGATTATGGATATGGCGGATAAAATGGTGGAGACTGGTATGAAGGATGCGGGATACCAGTATGTTGTTATTGATGACTGCTGGCAGGTAGAACGCGACTCGCTTGGCTTCATCCAGGCAGATCCTGACCGCTTTCCTCACGGAATGAAATACCTGGCTGATTATATTCATAGCAAGGGTTTGAAGTTCGGACTTTATTCCTGTGCCGGAAGCTACACCTGTCAAGGTCGCCCTGGTAGCCGTGGTCATCAGTTTCAGGATGCTTTGATGTATGCCAAATGGGGTGTAGATTACTTGAAGTATGACTGGTGCTCTGATGAGGGACAGAATGCGCAAGCTGCTTATGCTACTATGAGCGATGCAATCAAGGAGTCGGGAAGACCTATGATTCTCAGTATTTGCGAATGGGGCGAGCATGAACCTTGGAAATGGGGTAAGGGTATCGGACATCTGTGGCGCGTTACTGCCGATATCAGAGATTGCTACCAATGTCTCTTCGACTGGGGTGGCGTAGGAGTACTCAACGTCATCGACAAGATGGCTGATCTTTATCCGTATGCCGGGCCAGGTCATTGGAATGATGCCGAGATGCTGGAAGTGGGTAATGGCGGTATGACCAAGGATGAGTATATTACTCATTTCTCTATGTGGTGTATGCTGGCAGCTCCGCTGATGGCCGGCAACGACTTGACCAAGATGGATAAGGATACCCATGAGATACTGACCAACAAGGAAGTGATTGCCGTAGACCAGGACCCTATGGGTGAGCAGGGACGCCGATTCATGGATATGGGCGAGAAGGAAATCTGGGCAAAGCCTCTGAGCAACGGCGAACTGGCAGTCTGCTTCCTGAACCGTACCGATTTCCCTTGGAAGCTGGACTATAACTGGAGAGCTCAGACCATCTATTTTGCCAATGAGGTGAACATTCATGCCAATGAATATGTTATCAGGGATCTTTGGAAACATAAAGATATTGGTACTACTGCTCAGAATACCAAGGCAACCATTCCTGCTCATGGTGTATTGATGGTGAGACTTTCGAAGAAAGCTAAATAAATATAGTTAGTTCCGTTGCTGACGTAAAATTGTTGTTTTGCGGAATGCAACGGAACTTTTTTGTTTCTCTGCTCATATTGATAACACTTTCGTTTCTCCTTTTAACAAATCCGCCCGATAGCATTGTCGCTATCGGGCGGTTCTGTATATAATGACATACAACTATATAGTGTCTATCTCATCAGGCAATGATAATAAATCGTAATACATTAATCGGGTATTCAAGGGAAGACGACCTACACCAATTCCCATATATTTAGCCTCTAATCTTTCGTCTTCCAACAGAAACTTAAAGCCATTTTTAAGATAATAATGTATGGTTGCTTCGCTGTTATAAGCATCTACAATGATGAAACGGCAACCTGTTTTATTGTCTGTTCTAAACCACAATTTGATGAAGTCCATAACAGCGGTACCAATACCTTTCCCAGCAAAATCCTTGCTGGTTGCTAATCTACCTATTAAGACTGCAGGAAATCTGCGAAGTCTTTTTTCTTCAAGCTCAGTTTGTTTTAAAAAGAGCTCTTTTGCTTCTTCATTAAGCCTGTTGGTCATTCTGATGCTATCATTAGAAACAGTAAAAGCAGCAACTATAATTTGGGGATTCTCTTTTAGACAGAAGAGGTAAGTTTTTCCTAATAGACGTTTAGCATAAAGCACGGCATCATTAGCAAAGAAGTCATTGAGGTCTTTGTTAGCACATTCAAATGACTCACACACTGCGAGTCTTTTGGCATCTATGACTACTAAGTCACACATGTCCAATAACTCGTCTTGTGTCATGCCAGATTTTGTTCACGTAAATACTGTCTCAAGCGGATGACATCATTTCTTGAGAATTTCTTGTCTGTTCCAGGATGAGCTTCAACCCATTCTGCCTGTTCTATAAACTTCCTTGCCTCTTCACCTTGAAGGGTAGGAATAACTCTGATTGGTGTTGCCATATTGTTTATCTTTAAAAATCACTTTGCAAAGATACATTATTTTCTGGTATCTTCCAAGTTTTTTTGCGTAAATCTATTATTTTGATGGTATTTTGGTTGATTCTTTCAGTTTGTCTCATGAAAAAATAGTTATTCGAAGCGTAAGGTGTGTTATCTTAATACCCAATAGCTCATTTCTTTAACAGTCATACTTCCACGTTTATTTGGTTTGAACTTCTTGATTTGTGTGGTTGCTGCCATATGCCGGCAACCTTGCTGGCATATGGCAGCAATCACATACATCTAATTCTTTAAGGCGATAGATTGGTCTTCTCACATCATATCAGCTATGTGTTTTAGCCTTTTAAGAATACTAAAGAAAGCATTCTTTCATCAAAAAGATACAAGGAATACGATATTTGTATCATTTTAGACGATATTGCGAGTGTTTTTGCTAGATTATCAGTACTTTTGTGGCGAAATATCAATAACGAAAATAATAAATAACGCAAAATCATAACCGAAATGAAACAAATCTTCTTATCGCTGATGCTTACAGCGGCAACCTTGCCTTGGGCTACTGCAGCCCTGGCGCAGCAGGACCCATCTGAGGCTCCTGCCACCAGACCCGTAAATCCCGTTTCTGCACCACAGAAACTCATCTTCGTACCGGACTCTCTGAAACCCTATGATTTCAACAAGGATGATGAGAGATGGTGCTGGCGACATAGTGCACAGACCCAGAATATCGTGTATTTCTGGGAAAAGCCATTCGGAGACAATCCGCAGAATCCTCCTTCGCTCGAAGGTAAGCCGATGAAATTCGACCTGGGTAATCTGCAGACTCAGGTTGAACGATTCTACCGTTTCTTCCGCGATACCCTGAAGTTCTCTCTACCAGGTAGCATCTGCGACCAATATAAGATGATGGTGATGGTAAACTATTCGCTGGAAGGAACTGCTTACGGCGGAACTTACGATGACTTTATCGGTGCGCTTTGGGTAACACCTAACCGTATTCAAGATCAAAAACTCAACTGTCTGGCTCACGAACTGGGACACAGCTTCCAACTTCAGATTATGGCAGACAAAATGGGCGAAGCCTGGGGAGGAAGCGGTTTCTTCGAGATGACATCCCAATGGATGCTCTGGAGAGTGAATCCCGACTGGCTGACGGATGAGAAGTTTCATTTTGATGCCTTCAGACAGCTTACCCATAAGGGGTATCTGCATCTGGACAACATCTATCATTCGCCATACGTGATAGAATGGTGGGCTGAGAAGCATGGTTTGGAAAGCATCGCCCAGCTCTATCGTGAGGGAAAAGTAGGAGAGGACCCGGTTGTAACCTACAAGCGGAAGTATAAGATGAGCCAGAAGCAGTTTAATGATGAGATGTTCGACTGCTACCGCCATCTCGTGAACTTCGATTTCGATTATGCCCGCAAGGAGACCCGTCCTTATGCCTGCACCTTTGATACTAAGATGCTGAAGCAGAAGAATGGTTATCTCCGTCCGGATACAGCTTCGGTTCCAGAAAACTATGGCTTCAATGCCATCAAACTGGAAATCCCGAAGGCAGGCAAGAAAGTTACAGTAGATTTCAGAGCCCTCGATGCTGAGGGTAAGGAGTTCAAGGCATCCAAGGATAAGATGGCACGCACCATCGGTTACCGTTATGGATTGGTGGGAGTAACTGCCGATACCGATGAATGCATCTACAGTCAGATGGGCGAAGCGATGAATGGAAAGGTTTCGCTTGTGGCTCCAAAGTCCCAGCCTCTCAAGGCGCTCTATCTGGTGGTGATGGGAGCTCCTTCGAATCATTCGCTCGATCCATCTTCCCGCCGTTTCCCTTATGAGGTAAGAGTGAGGTAAGAACAACTTAAAATTTCCGTTTATGAAACAACTAATGATAAGCCTCTTGTTGTTGCTTTCTTGTTTTTCTGTGCAGGCACAGGAAAAGTCTGGTAGCCGGGAGGTAACAAAAGTCAAGAAACTTTATACCTTGTTTGGTGAAACTTACGACTCATTCACTCGTATGCCATTGAGTGCAAAGGTATTTCTGATGTTGAAGGATTCTACTATTGTAGATACCTTGTCGGCAGAAGTGTATAATAAAGATAGTTTCTTTAAGTTCCCCGTGGAGAAGATTCGCCGTGATTATATCCTCAAAGCAACTTATCCAGGTTATTTCGATACATTCATCAACTATACTTTCGAGCCGAAAGGCAGAAAATATGAGAATGCCTTGCCTAAGATATTGATGAAGAGAGATAATCAAAACTACGAGGCGCAGCTGGATGAGGTGGTTGTTAAAGCCACCAAGATTCAGGTGGTGCATCGTGGCGATACGATTGTATATGATGCGACAGCCTTTGCCTTGCCTGAAGGGTCCATGCTGGATGCTCTCATTAAGCAGTTGCCAGGTGTAGAACTCAAGGAAGGGGGAGAGATTTTTGTGAATGGCAAGAAAGTGGATTTTCTTACCTTGAATGGCAAGAAACTCTTCAATGGCAATAATCAAGTGATGCTTGAAAACCTGCCTTATTATACGGTGAAGGATATCAAAGTGTTTAACAAGAAACGCACTTTGGCAGAGCAGATAAGTAAAGGTGAGGGCAGGGATTATGTGATGGATCTGAGCCTGAAACGTGATTATATACAGAATGCATTAGCTACCGTGGAAGCTGGTGGTGGAACCCAAGACCGTTGGTTGGCACGTACTTTCGGACTATTGATGGGAGAAAAGCATGATGCGATGCTCTATGCCAATGCCAACAATCTGAATGAGGATGGTGCTCCAAGGAAAAATGGCGATTGGCTTCCTTCTCGTTTCTCGCAAGGTGTGAAGACCAATCGTGAGGTAGGACTTTCTGTCCGTTCCGGTAATAAGGAGAAAACCATCGACAACGATTTCCAAACGACAGTAAAATGGAATGAAGAGAAGATAGAGAGTGAAAGTCAGGGAGAGGTATTTGCCAAAGATGGCAATATCTTAAAGCAAGGGTTTACCAAGGAAAAGAATAAATACTTCAGCTGGCGACTGGAAGATGAATTCCAGCATTTTACAGATAAGTTTGCGCTCTATACTAATTCCTATGTGAGCTATGACCATGCCAAGACCCTGTCTTCGGCAGGAACTTCTACTTATCGTGACCAGCTGATTAATGAAAGTTTGAATCAAGGTCTCGTTAAGGCAGATTATCTTTATGCGGGTACGAGGCTTTACCTTGAAAAACGCTTTTCGTGGGGTGATGCTATTATTTTTACTTCACGCATAAACGTTTCTCATAATAAGCCAAATGATACCTATTCGCTCAATAAAATGAATTATGCTGTCGAAGGTGCTAAGGATGTTCGTAATCTCTATAGCGACCAGCACAAGCATTCCTATGATTATAGCTTTGGAGTGGGATATAATCTGAGCTTATCTTATGGTTGGAGTATCAATATCCCAGTATCATTCATACAGCAGTATGAGAATCGCCATCATTCCAACTATCGTCTGGATCGTTTGGATGAGGGGGGATTTGATGAGTTAGGCATATTGCCTTCTACTACCGACCAATGGATGAAGGCGCAGGATGCAGACAATACCTATAGTTCAGACTTGTGGAAAAAAGGTTGTAAAAGTGAACTCCAGGTAATCAGACAAGGTGATGAAGGTTTCTTGCAAATTGTCTTGCCTCTAGAGTGGCAACAAGAACAGTATCACTATATGAGACTGGATATGGACACGGTGGCGAAGAGGAGAAAGTTTCTTTTTCAGCCCCAGCTTTTTTATACGAACTGGGGCAGGAATTCTAAGCAGATAGATTATAGTCTCAGTATGAAACAGCCAGACTTTGCCGATCTGATGCCATACGGCGATGATACCAATCCTCTGGCTGTTCGTATCAATAATCCAGATCTTAAGATGCTGATTCGCCATCATCTGGGAGTTTATATGAGTTGGAGTTCTGATTCTACCGACTTGAGCAGATGGGTGGATATGGAGGCTAATTTGGTGAGGAACTCATGGGGTACGCGCACCTCTTATAATACAAAGACGGGTGCTTTTACCTATAGGAATGACAACGTGAACGGAAACTGGGATGCCAAATTGGCTGCAGGTTTTTCACGTTCCATAGACAAGCAGCATCGCTTCCGTTTCTCGGCAGATGCAAAACTGGGTTATGTGCGCAGCGTAGATTTCGACATCGACTACGATAACAAGGGGGCAGAACTGAGTAAGGTGAATACTTGGAGTCCATCAGTAGGCGCAAGCCTGACCTATCAGCTCAAGGATTTCCTATGGAAGGTGAAGGGAAAGTATGAGGGAAAGTACAGTTGTAGTAATCTGGAAATTTTTGAAGACATCAAAGCCTGTGATTTCCAATATGGCACGGAACTGCAATATACCATCCCTTGGATGAAAGTGGGTATTCAGACAGACCTCACCATGTTTACCCGAAAAGGTTATAACAGTAACGAGATGAACACCGACGATTTGGTATGGAATGCCATGTTGACCCGTACCTTCTGCAAGGGAAATGTTACAGCCAAGCTTCAAGCTTACGACTTGTTGCACCAGTTGACCAACAAGGTTTATACCGTCAATGCTCAGGGCAGAACCGAAACTTGGTATAATACCATCCCTCGTTACGTGATGTTCTCGTTGGCGTTCAAGCTTCATAAGAAGGCAAAAAATGCGGAATAGGCATCTTTTATGCTTTTAATTATGAGGTTTGATAATAATACAGAAAACCATCCGATAGTATCCAAGCTATCGGATGGTTTTATTTTGATGTGATTTTTGAAGAATCTCCAAGATGTTCTTTGGAAAAATACGATATTTGTATCATTTTAGACGATATTGCGACCGCTTTTGTAAGATTATCAGTACTTTTGTGGCGAAATATAAATAACGCAAAAATCATAACCGAAATGAAACGAATCTTTTTATCGCTGATACTCACAGCGGCAACCTTGCCTTGGGCTACTGCAGCCCTGGCACAGAAGTTTGAAGACAACTTTGAGGATAAGACGCTGCGACTGGATTATATCGTGGCGGGCGATAGCGTGAACCAGGCTATCTATTTTGAACAGGCTTACAGCAACCCTACCTGGGCTGGCAGAAAGACAAGACTGGATGAGAAATTCTTGAACGGAAACGGACAGGTAACCGTGTATGAACATGGCACCAACAAGGTGCTCTATGTAAACACCTTCTCCACACTCTTCCAGGAGTGGCAGCTTACACAGGAGGCTAAACATCTGCAGAAATCATTCGAGAGCAGTTTCCTCGTGCCTTTTCCAAAGAAGCCGGTGGATGTAAGCATCACCCTGAGCGATACGCATCAGAAGGTGACAGCAGAACTGCGCCATACCATCAATCCACAGGATATCCTCATCCGACCATTGGGCGAGAATGGCATCCCTTACCGCTACATCGTGAAGAGCGGAGAGGTTGCCGACTGTGTTGACCTCGCCATCATCGCCGAGGGTTATCGCCAGGACCAGATGGATAAGTTCTATCAGGATGCGCAGCGGACAGCCGATGCCATTTTCGAGCGCGAACCTTTCGCTTCGCTCAAGTCGAGATTCAACGTGGTGGCTGTTGCAGCTCCATCGCTCGATGAGGGACCAAGTATTCCGCACGACGGGAAATGGAAGAACACGATGGCTTGCTCTCATTACGATACTTTCTATTCGAACCGTTATCTCACTACGAGCAAGATTCATCGCATCTATGATGCCTTGAGCAATGTGCCTTTCGAGCAGATCATCGTATTGGTGAATTCTCCTACGTATGGTGGCGGCGGCATCTACAACCAGGTAACGCTTTCTACTTCTGATCATCCTACGTTCAAGAAGGTGCTGGTGCATGAGTTCGGTCATGGCTATGCGGGCTTGGGCGATGAGTACAGTACCGATGAGTACGACCCGATGTATCCTAGTGATACCGAGCCTTGGGAACCGAACCTTACCACGCTGAAGGATTTCCAGAGCAAGTGGGCGGATATGATGCCAAAGGACGTGAAGATTCCTACGCCGCTTGCCAAACTTCCGGATCATAAGAATATCAGAAATGAGAAGGAGCAGAAGAAACTCAATGAAGCCGTCTTCAAGATTGGTGTGTTCGAGGGGGCGGGCAACCAGAGTAAGGGATGTTATCGTCCGGCACAGGTCTGCCGTATGCGAATCAACGAAGTGGATGATTTCTGTCCGGTTTGCCAGCGTGCTATCCGACGCATTACAGATTTCTATACTGGGAAATAATATTTTCCTAACTGGAGAAAAATACTTAAGAAGTTAACAAGTAAAATATCAAGCATAATGAAGAATCAGATTTTAGCTCTTTCGCTGTTGAGCGCAGCTTTGGCGATGCCGGCAGCTACAGCTTCAGCACAGGGCACATTAGAAGATTACAACAGAGCCTATGCGCTGCGTCTTCAGTTTTCTGCCGACTCCGTGTTCCATTGGGCACGTTCATCGGCTTGGTGCGATTCCACCCACGTACTGCATTATCAGATTTCTACTCCTCAGGGCAAGAAGTTTGTATCCTATGATGCCGACAAGGATGAGATGAAAACTTATGATTCGCAGGAAGCGATGGAGAAGGCGCTGGGCATCAAGCCTCACCGCCCTTATAAGCCTCAGTTTGGCAGACGCCATGAGCGCCATTGGATGGAGGTTGATGAGGAGAAGGAGGCTTATCCGGTACTTTCGCCCGACGGCAAGATGGAAGCCTACATCGAAGGTTACAACGTGGTGGTTCATGAGGCAGGAAAACCTTATACCGAAGCCAAGCGAATCCTCACTCAGGATGGTACCATCGGCTGCTATTACAGCAACCGCATCCAATGGAGCCCAGACGGCAAGCACATCTTCGTATGCAAGCGTGTTCCGGTAGAGAAGCGCTATGCCTACTACGTAGAATCTTCGCCTGCCGACCAGCTGCAGCCTATCCTCCACAAGCAGGAGTATGCCAAGCCGGGCGATGCCCTGCCACAGCACTATCCGGTCATCATCGATGTGGCTACCGGAAAGAAGGTGGAGGCTGACAAGCATCAGATAGAAAACCAGTATGAACTGGAGTGGATGCAATGGACACCAGATAGCAAGGAGGTGACGATGGAGTACAACCAGCGTGGGCATCATCTCTATCAGATGCTGGCGATGAATGCCGAAACCGGCAAGTTTCGTACCGTGGTAGAGGAGCGTGCCAATACTTTCGTAAACTATGGTCGTCTGTGGCGTCAGTTTATTAAGGATGGCAAGCAACTGCTCTGGATGAGCGAGCGCGACAACTGGAACCATCTGTATCTCTACGATGTGCAGAAATCGAAGGTTATCCGACAGATTACAAAGGGCGACTGGTTTGTTCGTGGCATCCAGCGTGTGGATGAAGAGAAGGGAGAAATCTATTTCTCGGCTAGTGGCGTGAACAGGAATGAGGACCCATATCTGGTACATTATTATAAAATAGGTATCGACGGCAAAAATATGGTGGCGCTCACTCCTGAAGAGGGAAATCATAGTGCCCAATATACCTATGATTACCATTATCTCCTGGATACCTATTCTAAGGTGGATGCCGCTCCTGTTACCGTGCTCAGAGATGCGCAGACCGGTAAGCTCGTCAAGACTCTGGAGACGGCTGATATTGCTACTTTGAAGAAGCACGGATGGGTAGCTCCTGAGGTGTTTGTGGCTAAGGGGCGTGATGGCAAGACCGATATGTGGGGCATCATCCAGCGCCCTACCAATTTCGATCCTAATAAGAAATATCCGGTCATCGAATACATCTATGCGGGTCCGGGCGATGCCTATACTCCGAAGAGTTTCATGCCATACAACTGGTACACCACTTCGCTTGCCGAACTCGGTTTCATCGTAGTCCAGCTCGATGCGATGGGAACTTCCTATCGCGGCAAGAAGTTTGAGGAGGTTTGCTACAAGAATCTGAAGGATGCCGGATTCCCAGACCGTGAACTCTGGATCAAGGCTGCAGCCAAGAAGTATCCTTATATGGATGCAGATAATGTAGCTATCTATGGTTGTTCGGCAGGCGGACAGGAGAGTACTACAGCCGTATTGCTGCATGGCGATTTTTACAAGGCAGCCTATAGTGCCTGCGGCTGTCATGACAACCGGATGGATAAAATCTGGTGGAACGAGCAATGGATGAGCTGGCCTATCGATTCCAGCTACGTAGAGTGCAGCAACGTGGAGAATGCCCACAAGCTGGAGCGCCCGTTGATGCTGGTGGTAGGCGAGATAGATGACAACGTAGATCCATCGAGCACCTATCAGGTGGTGAATGCCCTGGAAAAGGCGAACAAGGATTTCGAACTCGTGGTGATTCCTGGAGCCCATCATACCATGGGCGAACTCTATGGCGAGCACAAGCGTTACGATTTCTTCGTGAAGAATCTGCTGGGTGTGAAACCGCCTAAATGGAGCGATGTAAAGAGCAAGTAATTCTGGTTTCAATCTGTTGATAGTGAAACTTCTCACTTGAATCATTATTTAAGTTTTGCCCTGAAGCAAACAGATAGTCTTACTATTAAAAAGTAGCTATTTGCTTGTTTCGGGGCTTTTTTTGTTCTTTTTGTTGTATTTCTCGTTATATTTTTGTAATTTTGCGGCATTAAATTATCTAACAACAGAAAATAAAGATCCATATAATGAGAAAGATATCTACTCTAGTGGTTTCTGTGCTCTGCATGATGATGCCTGTAGGGGCTGAGGCGCAGGTACCGACAGCCTTCGTCTCGAAAGGGGCTGCGGATATTCAGGCGCAGCCACATTCGGTAACGCAAACAAACTCGGGTGCACAATTGGCTGCTATCGACCCTATGGTGCGCTCTATCACGATGGATAATGGTTTGCCGAGTAATGCTGTGCGTAGCGTGGTTCAAGGTTCCAAGGGATACATGTGGTTTGGTACAGACAACGGATTGTGCCGTTTTGACGGATACGATGTCAAAACCTATTATAATCCCTTTACGACTGTAGACCAGTTTGTGAGCGCCCTTACTGCTTGCGAAGAAGGACTGCTGGTAGGTTGCAATAATGGAGCCTATCTGTTCTCTAATGCAACCGACCAATTCCAGAAACTGAGTGATAAGATTACGGCGCCTGTCCTTAATTTTTCGCTTGACGGCGATCAGAATGTTTGGATTTCTACTAGCGGACAGGGCGTGTTCAGATACAATCGGACTACTCACGAACTGCATCAGTATCCGATGAAGAATATTCAGGGTAAAGTGAAAAGTACGCTGGTTGATGCCAACAACCAGGTATGGATGCTCTGTAACCAGGGTGAAGCCAGCATCTATCATCTCAACAAGTCGACCGACCAGTTTGAAGCATTCCCTCTGAAGGGCGATGCAACCATGTTTCACGGCATGGCGATGCTGGCTACTCCCGATGGCAATGTTTATGTCGGAACCTGGGAAAACGGACTTTACAAGCTCAACGCCGATGGTAGTGCCGAACAGCTCATCAGCGGAACCTTGAGTAATGCTGTTCATCATATCCATCAGCTTTACTGCAACGACAACAAGTCTCTTCTCATAGCCAGCGATGATGGATTGGTGCAGTATGACATTCAGAACCGTATCTGGCACATGTTGTCGGAAGTCAACAATCCGAGCCGGAGTACGAGCGAGCGCTTTGTTTATGGTATAGCGGATGATAATGAAGGTGGCATTTGGGTATCTACTTACTATGGTGGTGTGAATTATCTTCCTTCTACGAGTTTTGAAGAGCGTTTCCATGCTTATTCTGCCCGTCTGGGCGGATTGCGCGGTAATGTGGTAGGAAGATTCTTCGAAGACCATCAGCATCGCATCTGGATAGCTACGGATGATGCGGGACTCGACTGCTTTAATCCCCAGACCAACAGTTTTGTTTCTTATCCGGGCAAGGCGGCTATGGGCAAGTATAATGTTCATGCGCTCTTTGCTGATGAAAATAATCTGTGGGTAGGAACCTATGGCAATGGTGTCATCAGAATGAATATGGCTACCGGAGCGCAGCAGGTTTTCCTGACCGATGGAATGGCTTCGGGCGGTAATGCCTATTGTATTTATCGCGACCGGAAAAAACGGCTCTGGGCGGCTACGATGGATGGTGCCAACCTCTTCGATGAAGGACAGCAGAAGTTCTGCAAAATCAAGTCGTTCAAGTCGCTTACCATCGATATCAAGGAAGATCCTCAGGGTAATGTATGGTTCGCTACCCAGGGAGGCGGCTTGTGGCGCTTAGACAAGAATAATGCCTGGAAACAGTATAAATATGTAGAGAATGATTCTACTTCGCTGGTGAGTGATCAGGTAAACTGTCTGGCTATCGGCGAAAAGGGGCAGCTCTATGTCGCAACCAGCAAAGGACTTTGCGAATTTCTGCCTTCAAAAGGTATATTCCGCCGAATCTCCATCGATGCGCCAAGTCAGGATTTCACGAGTCTTGTCATTTCGCAGGGAGTAATGTGGATTTCTACCAGCAAGGGTATTGTGAAATATACGCCGGGTGAACCTGTCCAGCTGTTCAATAAATATGACGGACTCACTTGCGATCAGTTTATGCCAAACGCCGGACTCCTGGCTTCTGATGGCAGAATCTATTTCGGTTCTACAAGAGGTTTCAACTGCTTTTATCCATATCTCGTCAAGATTAACCAGGTAGCTCCTCCTGTGGCAATCACCTCGGTAGAACTCTTCGGACAGCCGATAGAGGCGGGGAGCGACCAGCTGGAGAAATCTCTGAGTCATGCAGCAGAACTCAATCTGTCTCATAACGAGAATACCATCAATATCTCGTTTGCCGCCCTGAGCTATGTAGCGCCTGAGAAGAACCAGTATGCTTACAAACTTGAGGGAGTAGACAAGGATTGGATTTATACCCACGAGCATCGTGCCAACTATACCAATCTTCCTGCCGGAACCTATACCTTCCTGGTTAAGGCAACCAATAATGATGGTGTATGGTCGAAGAATGAGGCAAAACTGAAGATTGTGGTTCATCCGCCGTTCTGGTGGTCTCTGCCAGCCAAGATTCTGTATCTTCTGCTCATCGGTTACGCAATCTACTGGTTCATGCAGAGCCGGTTGAAACGTGAGAAACTCCGTCATCAGGAAGAACTCGACCAGTTGGAACTCAAGCAGGATCAGGAGATGAGAGATGCCCGCCTGCAGTTCTTCACGATGATAGCCCATGAAATCCGTACGCCGGTAACGCTTATCATCGGACCTTTGGAGAGTCTGAAAGAGCATTGGAAACAGGTTTCCGGAAAACTTACTGATGGTGAGACTATCACGCAGACGCTTTCTGTTATCGACCGTAACGCCCAGCGTTTGCTCTTGCTCGTCAATCAGCTGCTCGATTTCAACAAAGTGCAGCAGAAGGGCATGCAGGTTCATTTCCGTTTGAACAACATTTCGAAGCTGATGCATGCTGTGGCAGAGCGCTTTGCTCCTACCTTCGAGCAGAAAAGCATCCGTCTTGATGTAGATTATCCAGCCGATGAGCTCGTGGCGATGATAGATCAGGAGGCCATTACCAAGGTTATCAGCAATCTGATGAGCAACGCCTTGAAATATACCGAGGATTATGTACGCTTGTCCTGCCGCTTGCTTGAGGATGGAACCCATTTCCGCATAGAGGTGGAAGACAACGGATTGGGAATCAGTCCTGACGAAAAGGAGAAAATCTTCGGAGCTTTCTATCAGGCACGCGACAACAAACCGGGAACCGGAATCGGTCTCAACATCGTGAAGAATCTCGTTGAGGCTCATCATGGTATGGTTGAAGTAGAATCTGCAGTAGGTAAGGGATCTACCTTTATCGTAACCTTGCCGCTCAACCAGATGGATGCTGTGGTAGAGAAGGCAGACGAAATGGTGAAGGAAGAAGAAACTGTTGCTGAGGAAAATCTGCTGACAGATGAAACTCCAGCTGAGCAAGGTTCTCAAAAGGCAGGCGTTGCTGTTGCCAGTCCGCTTCGTGAACCGGCAAAACCGGTGATGCTGATTGTGGATGATGATGAAGACATGCGCCAGTTTGTGAAGGCTCATTTCGAAAAGATGTATACGGTTTATACCGCCGACAACGGAAAGGATGCGCTCCGTAAACTGGAGAAACATCCGGTTTCGCTCATCATAAGCGACTGGATGATGCCGGAGATGGACGGTCCGGAGTTCTGCCGTAGGGTGCGTGAAAATTCAGAATACTCTCATCTGCCGTTCGTGATGCTTACGGCAAAGACCGATGATGCGGCGAAGACGGAGAGTATGAACTGTGGAGCCGATGTCTACATAGAAAAGCCGTTCTCGATGAAGTATCTTGAGGCAAGCGTAAGACAGCTTCTTGAGATGCGCCGTCTGTTGAGGAGTAAGTTCTCTCATACTCCGCTTGAGCCGATAGCAGAGATTGCTCCAACTCAGGTTGATAATGCGTTCCTGGAACGAATGTCTCGCATCATCGAAGAGAATGTGGCGAATCCGGAACTCAACGTGGCGTTCCTTGCCGAAAAAATGGGCATAAGCCGCTCTTCGCTCTTTAATAAGATTCGCGGTCTTGCCGATGTTACGCCAAACGAGATGATCCAGCTCGTGAAACTGAAGAAGGGCGCAAAACTCCTGAAAGAAGGAAACTACCGCATCAGCGAAATCAGCTATATGGTAGGTTTCAGCAGTCCTAGCTATTTTGCCAAGTGCTTCCAGAAGCAGTTTGGCGTCAAGCCGATGGATTTCGTAGCTGCGGAATCGTAGGATAGAAAAACTATTCGGATAGAATAAAAAATCGCCTGGGTGCTCAGATGCATCCAGGCGATTGTCTTATTTGTAAAAAGCCTATTCTTTATTTTTTTGTGGCTCTGATAAAGAAACCGATGAGGCAGATGTAAGCCAGGAGCGAACAAACCTCAGACATCGGATTAACCCACCAGCTGTCGGCGATACTTACCTCGATGCCGCCAAACTTCAGAAGGGCGCTAACCACACCCATCAGGGCTCCACCGGCGATGAAGCCGCTGGCGATGAGCGTTCCCTTCTCACCACGTTCGCTGTTCACCTTGGCATCCTTGCTGCGCGAAGTAACATACCAGTTGATGGCTCCACCCACGAGCAGAGGAACGTTCAGTTCCAGCGGAATAAACATACCCAGCGCGAAAGCCAGGGCAGGAATCTTGAAATAAGTGAGCACGATGGCTATTACGGCTCCGATGCCATAGAGCACCCAAGGAGCTCCCACGCCATTCATCAAAGGGTCGATAACCGCAGCCATCGCATTAGCCTGAGGAGCTGCAAGCGAACCCGATGCGAAACCGTAAGTCTCGTTGAGCAGCATCATCACGCCGCCCACGGTAGCCGCACTCACCAGGGTACCGAGGAATTTCCATCCCTCCTGTTTCTTAGGAGTTGTTCCCAGCCAGTAACCAATCTTCAGGTCGGTAATAAACGAACCTGCTACTGAGAGGGCTGTACAAACCACACCACCCATAATCAGGGCAGCCAGCATGCCGCCAGGACCTTTCAGGCCTACAGCCACCATCACCACAGAGGCGAAGATGAGCGTCATCAGGGTCATTCCCGAAACAGGGTTTGAACCTACGATAGCGATGGCATTAGCCGCTACGGTAGTAAAGAGAAAGGCGATGGCAGCCACGAGCAGAATGGCGATAATGGCGAAGAGAAGGTTGCCATCCATCACGCCAAACCAGAAGAAGAGGAAGGTTACGAGGATGGTAACAAGCGAACCGATAGCGATAATCTTGAAAGAGATGTCGCGCTGGGTGCGCTTCACGTTCTCATCCACATCGCTCTTGCCCTTCAACTCCTTGGCAGCCAGACCTACGGCACTCTTGATGATGCCCCAGCTCTTGATGATGCCGATGATACCTGCCATGGCGATACCGCCGATACCGATGCTGCGGGCATAGGCACGGAAGATTTCCTCCGGACTCATGGCACCCACGGTCTTCACGATGCTAGGATCCCAGGCGCTCAGCACGCTATCATGGAAAATAACGCTCATGCCCGGAACAATCAGCCACCATACTACGAGCGAACCCAGACAGGTGAAGAAGGCATACTTCAGACCGATGATGTAACCCAGACCTAATACGGCAGCACCTGTGTTTACCTTAAATACGAGCTTAGCCTTGTCAGCCAGGTCGCATCCCAGACTTACCACACGCGATGTGAAATTCTCGTTCCACCATCCCAGGCTGGCTACGATAAAGTCGTAAAGACCACCCACCAGTCCGGCTATGAGCAGCGGCTTAGCCTGGTCGCCTCCCTTGGCTCCGCTCACCAGTACCTGCGTGGTAGCCGTAGCCTCAGGGAACGGATACTTGCCGTGCATATCGCTTACGAAGTACTTGCGGAAAGGAATAAGGAAAAGAATTCCCAAGACTCCTCCCAAGGCCGAAGCCATGAAAATCTTCATAAACGAAGTGGTCATCTCCGGATATTTAGCCTGCAGGATGTAGATGGCTGGCAGGGTAAAGATGGCTCCTGCCACCACAGCACCCGAACAGGCTCCGATGCTCTGGATGATGACATTCTCGCCCAGCGCCTTGCTACGCTTGGTAGCGGTACTTACGCCCACGGCGATGATGGCGATAGGGATGGCTGCTTCGAACACCTGACCCACCTTCAAGCCCAGATAAGCTGCAGCGGCAGAGAAGATGACTGCCATCACGATTCCCCATGTAACTGACCATCCGTTCACCTCAGGATAAACCTTGTCAGGCGACATCAGCGGCTTATATTCCTCCCCGTCTTTCAGTTCGCGGAATGCGTTCTCGGGGAGTTGCAAATTGTCTTTTTCTTCCATTATTTCTCAATTCTGATGATATACTCACTCATGAAACTTGCACCTGGCTGCAGACGGTTCATCAGATACTTGTCCTTAAACTCGCCATCATATTCAGCCCAGTCGCTCAAACCATACCATGGCTCGATGCAGATGAATGGAGCGTGCTTGCCTGTAGGGTTCCAGATACCTACGGCTGGAGTCTTGAACTCGAGGGTTACATGAGGTTCGCCCTGCTCGTTGAGAATGCTCACCTGCTTAACCTGACTCTTGTCGAAGATAACAGCATCTTCTGCGAAAGTCTCCTCGTTTACTTCCCAGATACCCTTGTCGGTTTCTACGGTTTCCTTAGCCTGACGGTCGATGCATCCGCCTACGTTACCATAGAGACGAACAGGAGCCTCGTTATCGAGTTTCAGGGTAGCCTTCATTTCTTCGCCCTTCTTGCAGCCAGGAACCATGAATGCTGGGTGACCGCCAATCTGGAAGAAGATTTCCTTGTCGTCGGTATTCTCTACGTGCCAGATGACATGAATCTCGTTGCCCTGCAGACGGTAAGAGATGGCAAGGTTGAAGTGGTAAGGATAGTTCTTCTGAGTCTCTTCGTTATCGATGAGCGCGAAGGTGAGGCGGTCGGCAGTCTTGCCAACGAGTTTGAACTCTGTATCGCGTGCGAAACCATGGCGAGAAAGGTGATACTCCTTGCCCTCTGTGCGATAAGTGTCTTTCCACAATCCGCATACGATAGGGAAGAGGATAGGAGAGTGGCGGTTCCAGTATTTCTCGTCGCCATCCCAGAGATATTCATTACCATTAGCATCCTTGATGCTCTGAAGTTCTGCTCCGAGAGATGAAATCTCAAGTGTGAGCTGATCATTCTTAATCTGTTCCATTGTTATTAATTCTTTTGTTTAGTTTTTAATGTTTCATCAGATTATCTTTTTTCAAAGATATTGCAAAGGTACAATTTATTTTCGTAAAGCACAAGAAAAGAGCGTTTTTTCTCAGATATTACAATATATTTATACGATTTTGTTAGCTTATCTCGAATATTTGCTGTAACTTTGTAGCCCGAAATAGATAGATAACAAGAAGTATAAGAAAAAAAATAGTATTTAATCTAATGACAAGCAGTAATAAAGTTAAAGGCTTTGCGGCGGGTATTGTTGCCGCAGTATGTTATGGTACCAATCCTTTGGGCACGCTCGAACTCTATGGCGACGGATTCAATTCCAGTTCTGTACTCATCTATCGTTATCTCTTGGCGGTACTGATGTTTGCCGTGGTGATGCTGTTCCGCAAGGAGAGTTTCAAGGTGAAGTGGGGACATCTGATTCGTCTTGGCGTGCTGGGCTGCATGTTTTCGCTCTCATCAGCTACGCTTTATGTCAGTTTCCATTATATGGCGGCAGGTATTGCCAGCACCATCCTCTTCGTTTATCCTATTATGACAGCCATCCTGATGACGGTCTTCTTCCATGAGAAGGTAACGTGGTCTACCTCGCTTGCCATTCTTCTGGCGGTATCGGGAGTAGGATTGCTCTATCAGGGCGATGGAAACGATAAGTTGAGCACGGCGGGTTTTGCCCTCGTCATGTGTTCATCCCTGCTCTATGCCCTTTACATCATCTCCATCAACCAATGGAAGAATCCGGGCATGTCGAACATCAAGTTTACCTTTTATATATTAGTCTTCGGACTGCTTACGATGTTTGTTTATTCGTTTATTGCAGGCGAGCCGATACAGATGCTTCAAACGTCTAAACAATGGCTCTGTGCTGCCCAGCTGGCTTTGTTGCCAACGGTATTGTCGCTCTTCTTCATGACCATCTCCATCAATCTCATCGGCAGCACGCCAGCCGCCATCATGGGAGCCCTGGAGCCTGTAACGGCGGTAATCATCGGCGTCTGCGTCTTCGGCGAGAGCTTCTCTCTGCAGCTGGCGATAGGCATCCTCGCTATCCTGGCTGGCGTAACGATTATCATCGCAAGAAAGAAAGGGTAAAAAGGCTGTTTAAAGGTAAAAAAGTAAAAGGGTAAAAAAGTAAAAAAGCCTAGCGGGGTTGCGTGTCATCCCTCTGGTTCCCATTCCCAGCGATTCCGTCGCTGGTCCCCATAAAGGTAAAAAGAAGAAAAAATCCTCGCTCGAAAAAGAACTCGAACGAGGATTTTTTTATCTGTTCTAGCCGCAAGCAAATAGGCTCGCAAGCCGCCAGGCGTTAAGATGATTATCTCAGGATATCCTTCAGGGCAAAATTGGCAAGGATGGATGTTGACTGGCTCAGCATGCGGATGAACTCCTGGGCTGAGTTTTTCATGTAAGCATCTTTCAGAATGTGGATGCAGCCATCCATTTCGTTGTCGGCAGCATCGATAGGAATCGCCTTCATGCCGTTCTGCAGAATGGTGGTCGATTCGGAGAGAATGGTCACCAGATTGCTGCGGCTCAGAAGGTCGAAGATGATGTTTACATTATTCACCTCTACCATAATCTTGTAGTTCAAATCTTTGCCCTCTACCATGTGATCAAAGGCGTTGCGTGCCTGCAGACCCTTGCAAGGAAGGATGAGGTCGTAGCGCTCCAGATCGGAAAGCTTGACCGATGAAAGGCGCGCCAGCGGATGATTCTCGTTCACGATGGCGGCAAGACGGTTGCTGAAAATAGCTCGGCTGTCTACCGCCTTCTCGTTCTTCAGAGGCTTGAAAGCCAAAACGAGGTCGAGTTCGCGCTTCTTCAGTCCGTCCATCAGTTCCTGCATGGTGCGGTATTGGATGTTGAGCTTTACATGAGGATAAGCGTGGAGAAAGGCGATGAGCGTCTCAGACATGATGTTGCTGAAGGAGAACGTTACGCCGATGTTCAGTTCGCCTGTAAGCATTTCCTTCAGATCGTTCATGTGGTCTACACAGGCTTCGGCAGAATTGACCGCGTTTTGGGCATAAGGTCTCAATTCCTTGCCCGCCTCTGTGAGGTAAACCTCATGAGAATTGCGCTCGAAGAGAGGCAGACCTATCTCCTGTTCCAGATGCGAAATCTGTTGTGAGAGGGTACTCTGGGTGATGTATAACTTGCGCGAAGCTTCTGAGAAGTTGAGCGTCTCGGCTACCTTCAAGAAATATTTCAGTTGTCGTATTTCCATATTGTTCCTTTATTGAAGCTATCGGCTATAGAAATAACCGATAGCTAAATTTGGGTGCAAAGATAAAACATTTATTTTAATATCCTCCTTTTTTGAAGAATAAAATGATGTTTTATCGCATCTCTACTTCTTTTTATCCGATTATCATCCGACGAAAAACTGATTTCCAATCAGATGATTATTTGATTTCTACTTCGTGCAAATCTACGAATTCGCCATTCTTCTTCTTTCTTTCTACCAGCATGGCAAGCAGCTTGCGCTTGCGGTTGTCGGCGATGAAACGGCGGAAGAATACGTTTGGAATTGCCACACCCAGGGCGATGCAGATGATGGCGAGCGAAGCCTTGATGAGGTTGTTCATACCTACGGTTACCTCGCCTACCACGCCATGCATGTCGATGAAGGCAAAGAGGGCGCGATACATCAGAACTCCCGGTACCATTGGGATAACGCTAGGAATGGTGATGCATTGGTGAGGGGTATGGAACCAATGGCGCGCCTTGATCACGATGATGCTGATGAGCGCAGAACCGGCAAGCGAACCGATGCTCAAACCCATGTCGAGACCGATGTTGCCGTTAGATGGACCCAGATTGACGAAATTGCGGAAGCATACGGCGATGATACCGCCCACAGCTACAACCGGCAACAGACGGCGAGGTATGCTGAAGATGGTAGAGAAACCCATGGCCGATACGGCAGCTGCGATGGCAAACTCCCAGTATTCGTGATGAGGAGTCATCGTAAGATCCTTCACGAAGTTGTCGATATGGCAAACCTGGATGGCGAAGGCGATACCGAACGCCATCGCGAAGAGCATCAGCAGGGTGTTCAGGGCACGAACCATTCCCACCTCAATATATCCGTCGAGCATATCGCTTACAAAGTTGATGAGTGGAACTCCCGGCACGATGAAGAGGGCACATGCCATCAGCGGATGCCAAGGGGTGTCTGAATGCATGAAGGCTGGAAGCGCTTCGGCAATCGATGGGTTGAGCGAAAGGAATGAGGTCAACCAGGCTATCAGAGTGGCTACGAAAGCCGAAATTCCGATGGCTACATAGTTGTTGCAGCCCTTGGTTGGCAAGAACATTCTCAGGCGGAAACCCAGAATGGCTGCAAGCGAACAGAAGAAGAAGGCTGGCCAGTCGCAACCGAACTGGATGCAGAATCCGCCGCAGGCAAAACCGCCGCCGATGGCTACCTGCCAAGGGGTAAAGCTGCGTGGGGTGGCCTTGATGTCGTTCAGGGCCTGCTCATACTGTTCGAGCGAATAGTTATCCTTGATGGCCTTCCAGGTGAGCTTACTTACCTGGGAAATAGAGGTGAGGTTGATACCGTGCTTCTCGCATCTCTGGAACTTGGAGAAGGAATGCTCCTCGTCGCTATAGTTTACCATCAGCACGTTCCAGTTGATGTAAAGGTGCATGTATCGCTCGTCGAGACCGAGGAAAGCTGCTGCACGCTTCATGGTTCGCATGATGCGGGATGTGTCGGCAGCACTCTCCATGAGAATGCTACCGGTACGTAATAATAAGTCGAGTTTTCTTCTGAGTTCTGATTCTGCTATTTCCTTGCAGTTGCAGTTATCTTCTACGCAAGCGCAGGTTTTCAATTCTTTTTCTGTCATATATGTTTATCCGAATACAAAAATAATAATCTGAATGGTTACAATTCTGAGGAACATGGCGAATGGATATACATTCGCATAGCCTACTGTTGGCGCATCTGCCGAAGTCTGCTCACGTACGTAAGCCAGGGCAGAAGGGTTGGTGTTGGCACCTGCCAATACGCCGAGTAATGTATAATAATTGATGTGGAACACGAGCTTGCCGATGATGCCGCCCAGAATGATTGGTATCATGGTGATGGCGATGCCGTAGAGAATCCAGGTCAGTCCGCTTTCTGATGCTACGGTCTGGATAAACTGTTCGCCTGTGCCGAGACCCACGCAAGCCAGGAAGATGCAGATTCCGATTTCGCGAAGCATCAGGTTGGCTGAAATGGTATTGTAGGTAACGAGGTTGTATTTCGGTCCGAAATAACCTATCAGAATGGCTACTACCAATGGGCCGCCGGTAAGTCCGAGACGCAGATTCTCGTTGATGCCTGGGATGAAGAACGGAATGTTGGCTACGATACAACCCAGCATGATGCCCAGGAAGATAGGGATGAGGTTAGGGTAGTTCAGACGCTTCATCTGGTTACCCAGCACCTTCTCGGTATGAGCGATGGCGAGTTCCTTGCCCACTACGGTTACGCGGTCGCCCAACTGGAGTTTCAGGTCTGGGGTCGCGATGAGGTCTACACCATTTCTGTTCACGCGGGTAATGTTGGCGCCAAGGTTGCTTCTAATCTGCAACTGGCTGATGCTCTTGCCGTTGATGCCCGGTTTGGTAATCAGGATTCGGCGGTTGATGAGTTCGCTGCTGAATTCCTCGTCCTTTACGTCAACCTTCTCGCCGAGCAGGGCGATGATAGGTTCTTCTACGGTAGGATGAGCCACAATCTGCAAAATGTCGCCCTCTTCTATCACGGTCTGTCCGTTAACCACCTCGTCCTGGCGTTCGCCGTTGTTACGGATAATCTTTGAAACCATGAAGTCGCGCTTCAGCAGATAGCGAATCTGCTTGACGGTATCTTTGAAAACCATCTGGTTAGAAACCTTTACGGCGAAGGTGTTCAGGGTCATCGCTTCAAGATGTCCCTTGCCTCGCTTAGCTTCATCCTCTTCCTTCTGCTTGTCTACGCGTAGCGCGAACCTTAATATAATGAAGCTGAGGATAACGCCGAGCACACCCATAGGATAGGCGATGGCATAGCCGGCTGCGATGGATGGGGCGTCGATGTGGCGCAGGTCGCTGAATGCCTGCTGGGCTGCACCCAATCCAGGAGTGTTGGTTACGGCACCCGAAAGGATACCTGCCATGGAGGTGATGGATGTTCCCGAAAATGAGAAGATGACTAAGGTAGTAATGATACTCAGGGCCACAACAATCATGCTGAGCAGGTTGAGACTCTTGCCGCCGTTCTTGAACGAAGCGAAGAAGCCCGGACCTACCTCCAGACCGATAGAGTAGACAAAGAGGATCAAGCCAAATTCCTTGAGGAAGTGGAGCAGATGCTCGTCAAGGTTGAGAGAGAAATGTCCAAAGATAAGACCGATGAACAGAATCCAAGCCAAGCCCAGGGAAACACCTTTTACTCTGAGCTTACCTAAACACAAACCCAAGGCGATGACCAGCGAAAGAATCATCACAGAGTGGGCTACTCCGCCTCCCCAAAGGTCTGGGAAGCCATAAAATAGATTTTTTAAAATCTCCATTTTTCTTTATCTATTAATGTAAATACTGAATTTTCAAAAACATTCTTTCTTATCGATTTCTGAAATCGATTGCAAAGGTATAGATAAAAACGAAAGCAAAACTCGTTTTATGTTTAAAAGCTACGAATGCAGTTATAAGTGTTTTCTATAGCGAAAATAGGCTTTGCGGGCTTTTCTTTTCTCTTTCTCATGCATTTCTAGCCCTTTCTATGTTCATTATATCAGTTTTTTTTCGTAATTTTGCAACCGGATTATTATAAACAGGAAAGAATATGCTGAATATTGACGAAATAAAAGATAAGAGAATTGCCGTGCTCCTTTCGGGAGGCGTCGACAGTTCGGTTGTGGTTTGGGAGTTTGCCCAGCTGGGCCTGCATCCTGATTGCTTCTACATCAAGATTGGTCCTGAGGAGAAAGAGGAGTGGGACTGCTCTTCGGAGGAGGACCTGGAGATGGCTACGGCTGTGGCTAGAAAGTATGGGTGCAAACTGCAAGTGGTTGACTGTCATCATGAATATTGGAACGAGGTAACCCGTTATACGATGGAGAAGGTGAAGGCGGGTTTTACGCCTAATCCGGATGTAATGTGCAACCGCCTGATTAAGTTTGGTGCCTTCGATGAGAAGATGGGTCACAACTATGACCTCATCGCCACGGGGCATTATGCGCAGACCGAAACGGATGAAAATGGCGATAAATGGCTTGTCACGAGTCCTGATCCGGTAAAAGACCAGACCGATTTCCTGGCTCAGATAGAGAGTTGGCAATTGAAAAAAGCGATTTTCCCTATCGGCCATCATATCAAGAATGAGGTTCGCGAGATAGCCGAAGAGGAGCATCTGATAAATGCCAAGCGCAAGGACAGTCAGGGAATCTGTTTCCTGGGACAGATTAATTATAATGATTATATCCGCCGTTATCTGGGCGAGAAACCGGGCGATGTCATAGAGATGGAAACGGGCAAGCGCATAGGCGAGCACAAGGGTTTGTGGTTTCATACCATCGGCCAGCGCAAGGGCTTGGGCTTTGGCGGCGGTCCCTGGTTTGTGATTAAGAAGGATGTAGAGAACAATATCCTGTATGTGAGTCATGGTTATGATCCGCAGTCGGCCTACAAGAAGGATTTTCCTCTCCATGATTTCCATTTCCTCACACGCGAGGTTGCGATGCAGAAGGTAACTTTCAAGATTCGTCATACGCCGGAGTATCATCCTGCTACGATAGAAAAGCTGGAAGACGGCCGCTGGATGATTCATTCAGAAGAGGCGATTCATGGTGTGGCTCCCGGCCAGTTCTGTGTAGTTTATGATGAGCATCATCATCGTTGCTATGGCTCGGGCGAGATTACGGTATAAAAAGAAAAAGGGAGTATCATCAGCATTTTTTCATTTGCTGAATACTCCCAATATTTATAATTCTGTTTCAGGCATTTTGCTCGTGGGCATAATTTGCATAGTTGCCCAAAATCTGTTCAATATGGATTACTTCTGGACAAGAATCCCAAGTAAAGCCACCCCCCATGAGATACCAGTTGTTTCTTTCTTTTACTGGGACTTTTTTCATGCTTGGGAATGCAGAGATAGGCATCGTTATGGAACGGCCATCTTGCAGGGTAACTTCAAACTTACCTCTTTTGGGAAAGGATAAAGCCTTTATCTTTGGCTTTACATCCCAATAACCTTCTTTCTGATACATATTCTTACTCTTTTATTTTAATGATTCTTATTGTCTTACCTTTCTTGAACTGCTTCCATTGATGAAGTAATTTAGATTGGTATTTTTCTGCTATCTTAATCACTTCTTTGACCTGCTTATCTGTTAAGTCACCTTGTTTTGCCAATTCTATATTTGGCTCTAACCAAATTTTGCAGAGTTCTTCTGTCCCTCGTTTACCCACATGAACATGAGCTCTGTTTTCATGGAAATCTGTATTGTAAAACAGAAAGTTCCATATTATTTTGGCAGTTATATAGAGAAGTACTTTAGGCATAATTTAATATAATCTTATTGCTTTAACAAATCTATTTGCAAAGATACAAAGTTTTAGCGAAACAATAGCACTTTTATTGATTTATTTCTCTAAAAAATCAAACTGCATAGGAATTTATACTTTTTACCCTTCCCCGATAATGCTGTCCAGTAATTCCTGGCAGGCATCTTCGAGAAGCGTGATGACGAGCTCGAAGTCGCTATAGTCGCCATAATACGGATCGGGAACGGTGGTGTATTCACGATGGTGGGTCAGGAAATCGGCCATGCGCACTACTTTCTTCCTATCAGACTCTGAAGAAGCCATGGAGGTTATGGCACGGTAGTTTTCGTTGTCCATTACCACGATGGTTTCGAAACGGGCGAAGTCTGACTTTTGGAACTGGCGGGCATGGCTGTTGAAATTGTAGCCATGCTCGGCGCCACATTTGCGCATGCGGCTGTCGGGCAACTGACCTATGTGCCAGCCCCCGATGCCCGCAGAATCGATTTCAAACTCATCCTGAAGCCCTGCTTTTTCTACAAGACTCTTCATGATTCCCTCGGCTGCCGGAGAGCGGCAGATGTTGCCCAGGCAGATGAATAATACGGTATGTTTACCTTTCTTTGTCATGTTGCTAACTTTTTTTGTTTGCAAAGTTAGCATAAATCTCTGTATTATGCAAGATTTTTCTTCATTTTTCTTCCCACAAAGTTCCAGGCAGGCATCTTCTTCAGGGTGCTGCGGATAGGCTGGATGTCCCAGAGCAGGAAGATGATGAGCACGCCGATGCCGATGAGACAGGTTAGTCCGTAGAGCTCGCGGATGCTGATCATCAGCAGGTTGCCGGCATCATAAGGCAGTCCGCGCGACATGTTTTCTGCCATCTGATGGCGAAGTCCGTAGCTGTAGAGTCCGGAGCACATCGCCGAAACAGGGCCGTTGCGGATGATGCCTGCCATCGTCAGTCCCATGAAGAAATGCTCAAACGGCATCAGCTCTTCCAGATAGATGGTCAACATGCAGAAGAAGATGGCGTTGCCGATGCTTCTGAGGAAGATGGGCAGATAGAGTGCCTCGATGTTGAGTCCCGGGTCGATGAGGAAATACATCATTACGGGATAACATACCATCGTTGCCACGCCTATCGTGAGCAGTCGGGTATATTTCTGATGGAGCATCTTGCACCAGAACAGGCAGAAGAGGCATCCGGCGATGGCCCCCACCCATTCTACGAAGTTGAGCACATTGGTGGTAAACGTGCCGAAATGAAGCACGCCGCCCGTAAAGGCTGTCTGCAGCACCTTTGGCGTACTACCCATGAACTCTACGAAGGCGAAGAGGATGAGTAGCGGGATGAGCCGTTTATACTTCCATGCTGCTGGGGCGATGTAAGGGTGACGGATGTGGAGCATGCGCTGGATGCAGAAATAGCCTGTAAAAATAAAGAGTACTACATCCATCTGCATAATCTTCGAATCGAGCCAGTTGTAATGCTCGCCGTAGGTGAAGAAGAAGATGAACTCCAGCATCCATGCCGACCAGAGAATGCACCCCAGATAATCGAGGCTGATGAAGGGCAGGGGCTTCATGAAGCGGAAGTCGTGGGTGGTGACATACACGATGAGTGCTATCAGCAGCAGGGCGCCTGTCATCGTCCAGTTGATGATGCGCCAATCCTGATATATATAAATAAGGTGTTCGGTAACCCAAGGCGAGAGGAACATATTTCCCAGCACGATGCAGTAGAGCAGGGGGAAGAAGATGGTAAAATCGCGCTTGGAGGTCATCCATAGCTGGATGGTACTCATACACTCGAAGGTGCCGCAGAGTTTGAAGAAACCTGCGATGTAGGCGAGAATGCACATCACGGGAACCGAATCGGTCCACATAATGAGAAAATTGCAAGCCGCCACTACCAACGCCGCATTCAGCAGAAGCTGGCGGTTGGTAAAATGGAACTTCATCTTGAAGAGGAAGGGGAATGGCATCGCCACGCCCACCACGTTGAACATGACAATCATGAGCACGTCTTCTCTCATCAAACTGTACTCGCCCATTACCTGGCTCATGGCTCCTCCATAAATTCCGCCCGACATCAGGAAGATGAAGGCGAAGAGGAGATAAATCCAAGGCTGCAACCGGCGAGGAATATATCCGTTGAACGAAGGGACGCGGAAGGGTCCCTGTAACATAGGAGGTCCTGGCATTTTTTTAATTAATAATTGATAATTTATAGTTTATAGAACATTCTATTTGAGGCGAACCTTGGTTTCCACGTTCAGTCCGGCACGGAGCAGGGCTACCTGTTTAGGGGCGTTATCGCGGGTGAGGGCGATGCGAACCGGTACGCGTTGTTCTACCTTGACGAAGTTGCCGGTGGCATTATCTACCGGAATCATGGAGTAGGCGTTGCCGGCAGCTGCTGAGAGCGCCTCTACCTTGCCGTGGAATACGACACCCGGAATGGCATCGGCTGTAAAATCTACCGCCTTGCCCACCTGGATGCCGTCCATCTGGGTTTCACGATAGTTGGCTACCACCCATACATCGTTGTCATCCACGATGCGTGCCAACATCTGTCCTGGCTGAACCAGCTGTCCCTCGTGGATATCTTTCCTGCCCATCACGCCGTCGCAGGTAGCCACGATTACGGTATAAGAAAGGTTCAGACGGGCCAGATTGAGCTGAGCCTCAGCCACACTCTCGCCTGCACGCGAACCGCCCAGCTGCTGGGTCTGTACGTTGCGAACCGAGGCGGCACTTGCCTTCCGGCTGCTTGCCTGCTCATAACGAGCCTTGGCTCCCAGATAGCGGGCGTAGGCATTATCATATTGCTGGCGGGTTACCGCATCCTTCTTCATCAGGGCTGCAAAACGGTCAAAATCCTGCTTGGCGTTCATCATGTCTACACGTGCCTCTTCGATACCTGCCGAAGCCGTCTGCACGTTGGTAGTGGTGGTTCCCATGCTGGCAGATACAACCGAAGAACCTGCCTTAGAACCGCGCAGCCCAGCCTCTGCCTGAGCCACATGCAGGCGGAATTCTGAATCTTCGATAATGACGAGTGTATCACCCTTCTTCACGTGCTGATAGTCGGAGAAACGGATTTCCTTGATAAATCCTGATACGCGCGTGTTGATAGGCGTAATGTGGCGGTTCACCTGGGCATCATCGGTATAAACCACGTCGCTACCATGATAAAAATGGCTGAAGCACCAGCTGATGGCTCCTATAAAACAGAGGATGATAACTACATTATATATTCTCTTGATAATCTTCTTATTCATAATTTATGTTTGTTTTATTGTTTGAAAAAGAGCAGATGAATTGGCTTTCCCTTCGGACGCCGAACGTTGTTTCTTCGTTCTTCACTCTTCACTTCCTAAATTTCTCCCGCTATGTATTTCATGCGGTAATAAGCGTATACGATGTTGATGCGGGCATCTACCTCGTTCAGTTCGGCGTTGAGCTTCAGGTTCGATGCATCCACCATGTCGGTTACCAGCGCCAGCTGACTGAGATAGCGTGCGTTCATCACCTCGTAGTTCTGCTGCGCCAGTTCTACGCTCTTGCGTTGCGTTTCCAGTTCTACGTAGGTTTGCTGATATTGCACGTAGGCAGCCTGTACGCTATTGTTCAGCTGTTCAGCCTGCAGGGCATGGCTTTCCTTTGCCTGTCGGGTTTCTACGGCAGCCTGTCTGATGCGCTTGTTGCTCTTGAAGAGCGAACTGAGGCTGTATTTCACGCCTACGCCTACATACCATACGTTCAGATTCTTGTCTATCGGCGGCAACTCGAAGAGGATAGGTCCGTCAAAATTCTCGGCAGCCACCAGAGCCACTTTCGGCAGCAGGTCGCTCTTGGCAATCTTCTCCTTCTGTTCCGCTATCCTGATGGCGTTGCTGCTCTGTTCCAGCAGGGGCGAATTCATCGTGCTTGCCGTCTGCCAGTAAGCTTCTCCATCCTTGGCGTAAGCCTTGTCTGCAATCGTAGCGTCCGGAATAATCTGCATCTCCTGTTCCCCTTTATCTTCCTGGTTCATGCCGAGCGTATTCAGGAGCTGGTGGTTCAGGATGCTGCGGTTGTTGCGTAGCGAAGTGAGTCCCAGTTTCAGACTCTCCATCTGCAGTTCGTATCGGGTGATGTCGTTCTTGAGCGCCATTCCCTGGGTTTGTTTCGCCTTGATGTCGGCGATAAGCTGGCTGGTGAGCTCGATGTTTTTTTCATATACCTTGATACGGTTGTCTATCTTGTAGAGGTCCAGATACTGTCCCAGGGCGATGAAGCGAGCCTGCTGACGGGTGAGTTTCACGCCCACCTCTGCCTGCTGCTTGCCCAGTTCGGCGAGGCGGATGCCTGCGTTGATGGCGCCACCAGCATAAACCACCTGCTGTGCTTGGAAGGCGAAATTATTACCGAAGTGGGGCGATTTCAAACCTTGGGCGTTACTGAAGTCGCGGTCGGTCATCAGGGCGTTTCCGATGTAGCTGAAGGAGAGGGATGCATCGAGGTCGGGCAGTTTTTTGCTTTTAGCCGATTCGATACCGATGCTGGCAGCTTCTACGCCCGATTTCGAGGTTCGTAGCGACTTGCTGTTTTCTTCGATTCTTTCGAAGAGTTGGGCGATGGTCATCCTGGTTTGAGCCACAGCCCATAAAGAGCCTCCCCAGATGAGAAGGCCTGCAATCATCATTTTCTTTATCATTCAAAAAATCTGTTATTATTTTTTATATAAATCTGTTATCTCATGAATTCGGGTGCAAAGGTACGGCGATTTTGGCGAATATCCGTTTTAAATTTTTCGTGCCGCATGGATTTTTTCGGAACAAAAGTTCTTTTTTCTCACATAATTTCCGTATATTTGCACGCAAAAAGCGAATAAAAGGTATTTATGATAGAATTATCAGAACTGAACAGTTATCAGGAGGCCAGTCTTTTCTGCTCCGATTTGAGCGAGTGGCAGGAGGGTCCGCAGGTATTGACCTATGGAGCCATTCTCCTTTGCCGCAAGGGCAGGGCCGTGCTGAATGTGAATTATAAGGATTGGGATCTCTATGAGGGTGCCGTCATCACCCTGTTTCCGAATGATGTGGTAGAGGTGAAGAAGGTGGAGCCTTCTGCTTCCTGCGAGGGAGATGCCTGTGCCGCCATGAATGCTTCGACCTTCGAAGTGGAGATGCTGAAATATAATCCATCTCTGCTGCGCGAAGCCAGTCTGCAACTGGAACAGACGGTTTATTCTGCTCTGCGCGAGGACCGATGCCGGCAGGATTCGCCCGTGGTTACCCATATCATCGAGAGCATGTTTTCCCTCCTCAGACTCTATTTTGAGCAGCACGACTGTACCTGCATCTCGCAGCTGGTACTCTATCAGCTCAAGGCCTTCTTCATAGGGTTCCATGAATATCTGCAACGCAATCCGCAGAACTGCCCCGACGAGGTGAAATCTTACAGGGTGAGGGAACTCTTCAACCGCTTCATGATGCTCATGGAACGCGATTACAAGAAATCGAGAGATGTCAACTATTATGCCGAGCAGATGAACATCACCTCCAAGTATCTTTCGAATATCGTGAGGCAGGTAACGGGGCATACACCCAAAATCATCATCGACCAGTATGTGGTGCTCCAGCTGAAGATGCAGCTCAAGCGTTCCGCCCAGAGCATCAAGGAGATGGCATGGGAATATCATTTTGCTGATGCCAGCTTCTTCTGCCGCTATTTCAAGAAACATACCGGAATGACGCCGCAGCAGGTGAGAGAATAAATACAGTAATTATAACATAAAAATTTTCAAAACATGACAACAACACTTATCATATTGGTTATTACGGTAGCCCTGTTCATCTGGGGCAGGGTGAGGGCCGACATCGTGGCGCTTACCGCCCTGGCTGCACTCCTGGTTCTGGGTATCCTGACACCTGCCGAGGCGCTGGCGGGCTTCTCTTCGCCTATCGTCATCATGATGATAGGACTCTTCGTGGTGGGTGGAGCTATCATGCAGACCGGACTTGCCAAGCTTACGGGCAATAAGCTCATGGCGCTCTCGCGCGGCAACGAAACCATCACCTTCCTGCTCGTAATGCTTGTTACCTCGTTTATCGGCGCTTTCGTGAGCAATACCGGAACGGTGGCCCTCATGATGCCTATCATCATGAGCATAGCTGCGGGCTCGGGCATGCAGTCGTCGCGTTTCCTCATGCCGCTCGCCTTTGCCGGAAGTCTGGGCGGAATGCTTACTCTCATCGGTACGCCGCCCAACCTGGTTATCGATGAAGTATTGACCGAGAGCGGTTATCAGCCGCTTGCCTTCTTCAGCTTCTTCCCTGTGGGCATCATCGTCATCGCCATCGGCATCATCGTGCTCATGCCGCTCAGCAAAATCTTCCTCAGTAAAAAGCAGAGCGGTAAGAAAAAGAAGCAGGGCAAATCGCTTGATGACCTGGTAGACGAATATCAGCTGCTCGATAATCTGCATCGCTACATCGTGCCTAGCCGCCGCCCTTCTGCCGCCCTCGACGAGAATGGCGAGCAGATGGATATCGTGGGCAAAACCCTGAAGGATCTGAGCATCCAGAAGAAATATGGCGTGAGTATCATCGAGATAAGAAACGAGAAGAAATCGCGACTGGGACTGGTGAAGGATGTGAGCCAGAACATGGCGAAGAGCAGCAGCACCATTCAGGTTCACGATACCTTATATATAATAGGTGAGGAGGAGAAGATGAAACGCTTTGCCAGCGATTACGGCCTCAGGAAGATGAAGGATGTGAAGATTGATTTCTACGACCTGGGACTGACCGAAATCGTGGTGATGCCTACGTCTAATTTTGCCGGTCTGCGCATAGGCGAGGCTAACCTGCGCAAGCGATTCGGCATCAACGTGCTGGGCGTAAAGCGGGGCGATGAATATATTACCGACAATCTGATAGCCGCCAAGCTGCATGTGGGCGATATGCTCCTGGTGCAGGGCGAATGGACCAATCTGGCTCATCTGGCTACCGATACGAGCAACTGGGTGGTTATCGACCAGCCAGAGAAGACTGCCGACAAGGTGCTCTTGGATTATAAGGCGCCTGTGGCGGCTGCCATCATGCTGCTGATGATAGCGATGATGGTGTTCGATTTCATTCCTGTGGCTCCGGTCACGGCGGTCATCATCGCCGGACTGCTGACCGTCTTTGCCGGATGTTTCCGGAATGTAGAGGCGGCTTACAAGACCATCAACTGGGAGAGCATCGTGCTGATAGCCGCCATGATGCCGATGTCTACGGCTCTGGAGAAGACGGGTGCTTCTGCCTTGGTTTCTCAGGGGCTGGTAGAGAGTTTGGGTTCGATGGGACCTACGGCTCTGCTGGCAGGCATCTACTTCACCACTTCTCTGATGACGATGTTTATCAGCAATACTGCCACGGCTGTGCTGATGGCTCCTATTGCCCTGGTGGCGGCCCAGCAGGTAGGTGTGAGTCCTTATTCCTTCCTCTTTGCGGTTACGTTGGGTGCCAGCATGTGCTTTGCCTCTCCGTTCTCCACGCCTCCTAATGCGCTGGTGATGAAGGCGGGTGGCTATACGTTTATGGATTACGTGAAGGTAGGTTTGCCGTTGCAGATTATCATCGGCGTTGTGATGACCTTCGTTCTTCCGCTCCTTTTTCCTTACTAAGGATTTTTGATATCAAAATAAAAGCCCCTGATGTTTTTCCCGCATTGGGGGCTCTTTTTTTATCGGGTTAAATCAGGCCTTTTTATTTTCCCAATTAGGGAGATTTTTTTCTCCAACTGGGCAAGTGATTTTGCACGCTTTCTGAATCACGATGCAAAGATACGAAATCCCGATTTATCAGGTGTGCGATAGCGTGCGTTGCCGTGCGATAGCGGAACATTTTCCGCTAATCTCTTTTCTTCGTGTTCACGGAAGTTGGGACAGATGTTTTCAACGATGTTGGACTGTTGTTCCTTATAATAGCCCGAATCGGCAACAAGATAGGTCTTCATACGGCATGATTTCTCCTAATTGAGGTCGGAATGCTGAAAAATAGCCCCATTTATCTCCACTTCGAGTATCGGGAAGAGCATCGGAAATAAGGGTTCCTGCATGTCTTTTGATGCCTGAGAGATGGCAAATTTTACAAATTCAATACCCGTGCTGAGTTTTGGCATCGCCGGAGCGATGTTGCTAAAAATATTATAATCCATTGCTTTTTAGAGAGTTAAATCAAATTTCATGTTCATTTTTTCTTGCTTGCAGTCTCAGTCTCAGAGTCTCAGTTGTTTTTTTATGGTCTTGCTTCCTATATATATTATATATAACTAATTAATAATCAATAAGTTATAAAGGCTTAAGAAGCGGGTTTGAAGTTGGAATGTGACATTTTTCCTAACTGAGACTGAGATTTGAGACTGTTTTGAAGAGGAAATGAGGGTAGGGATGAGCCTGTTTCCTGCCTCCCCGAAGTCCCCATTTCTTCTAGAAAGCCTCAACTCCATTTTATCAGTTTTTACCCTCGCCGCTGAATGATTTCCTATCTTTGCTGCGTGTTTGAAAAATAACCTTTTCTTATGCCTTTGCAGAGTACCCGGCAAGCATGGACCTACCCTTATGCCGCAAAGTTAAGATTATTATTTGGAATAAGCAAAGTTTTTGGGGCTTTTTCTTGGTGGTTTATCAAAAAATGAGTAGTTTTGTGCTTGAAAATCTGCTCTTTTTATGATGGGAATAATTCGGGAAAGAGAGATTGGAGTGAACGGAAAATAGATATCATAACGAAAAATAACGAAAAGATGAATAAAATAACGATGCTCGGAACGGGAAATGCTACGGTTTCCCAGATTTATAACACCTGTTTTCTGCTCAAGACTCCCAGTACCCTGATGCTGGTGGATGCGGGAGGAGGAAACGGAATATTGGCGCAGCTGAAGAAGGTGAATGTTCAGATTTCTGACATTCGTCACCTCTTCGTTACCCATGCGCATACCGACCATGTGTTGGGTGTGATCTGGGTAATCCGTATGGTGGCACAATGTAAGGGTTACGAGGGATTGCTGCATGTGTATGGAAACGACAAGGTGATGAAGGTGATCAAGACCATCATCGACATGATTCTTGCCAAGAAGCAACTGGCTAAGGTGGCTGAAAGGGTGGTGTTCCATCAGCTGGAAGATGGCGATTGTTTCGAAGTGGGGGATATGAAGCTGGAATGCTTTGATATTCAGTCTACTAAGGAGAAACAATTCGGATTCCGAGCTGAGTTGCCTTCTTCTGATGAATCGGATAAGCCTTTGGTCTTGGCGTGCCTGGGCGATGAGCCTTATAACGAGCAGAACCGACGCTACATAGTGGGGGCTGACTGGATGATGTGTGAGGCGTTCTGTCTCTATGCCGACCGCGATACGTTCAAGCCTTATGAGAAATGCCACAGCACGGCGCTTGATGCCGGAAAACTGGCGGAGGAACTGGGCGTGAAGAATCTTATCCTGTATCATACGGAGGAGAAAACGCTCGCTAATCGTAAAGAAAATTATACCCGTGAAGCTGCCGAGAATTTCAAGGGTAGAATCTTCGTTCCGGATGATTTGGAGGTGATAGAGCTGTAGGATTTCTTTCTTTATAATTGTGGGTTTAATCAGTTTGATCCGGTAGGAAAATCTTGGTTACTTCACGTTCTCCGAAATCTATCATAGCGTTGAAGAGACTCACTTTTTCCGCCTTTCTGAGGTCTTCTAGTGTGAGGTCGGCTTCCTGGATGATGCCGGCTTCCAGGAGCTGGGCACGCTTGGTTCCCAGGAGCAGGGGATGCTTGGGGGTGAGCCATCTGTTGCCATCAAAAAGGGCGAGATTGGTGAAGGAGGTATCGGTAATGAGCCCGTTCTTTACAATGATGATTTCATCGCAATCGTCCTTCTGGGCTACCAGGGCGTTGAGTGCACTTCGGTCTGTGCTCTTATAGGTGTAGTCGATATTATTATCCTCTACCACCTTGAGGGAATGAATCTCCTTCATCTTGTAGGGGGCGTACTCGATGGTTTCCACGCCCTGGATGCCATAAACCACTCGTGCCTTGTAAAGGTTCATTTCCTCTTTTGGTGAAATGAGGGATGAGAGTTTTATTTCTTCAGATGCGAGGGTTGGAAAGAACCTGCGGATGGTTCTCTCCATTCTTGCCTGATGATAGGGCAGGGCCAGAGCCTTGCCGTTCTTGATCTTTATTGTTTCTACAAATTGCTGTTTCATAATCTCTTTTATTTTTTCTAAGATGAAAGGTGGATTTAAAACGGAAGGTAGATTTTCTGAATCACTTCCTCGTATTCCCTCCGGCAATCGCTTTTCGAAGTGATGCCGCCGCCTGCCTTGAAATACAATTTTCGGCTTTCCTTCGGCTTCTTTCCTTCGTTTGCCTTGAAATTCTTTTCTCCGTCGGCTTCAAAATCAACCGACGAAGTTTCTTCTTCTATGAATCTTATCATGACGGCAGAGTTGAGTTCGCCCTGGTCGTAGATTCCCATGATGCCCGTGTAGAAGCCGCGGTCGTAGCCTTCTGCCTCTTGGATAATCTGCATGGTTTTATCTTTCGGGGCACCCGTGATGGAACCGGCTGGGAGCTGGACATCGAGGATTTCGCCCAGATGGTGCGGGTAATCTTCGGGCAGGCGACCGCTGATTTCTGAACTGGTTTGCAGGATGTCGCCCTTGTTGGTGTGCAGCACGTCGACGTAACGGTATTTATCTACCCTTACATCTTCTGCCACCCGGCTCAGGTCGTTTCTTATCAGATCTACGATGGTGGCGTGTTCTGCTGCCTCTTTCCGGTCTTCCATCAGCAGCTTTTCGGAATTGGGGAGGGATGCATCCAGGGTTCCCTTCATGGGATAGGAGTAGATTCTACCGCCCTTGATTCTGACGAAGGTTTCGGGCGAAAAGCAGACGAAAGAATTTGAAATCTCTTCGATATTCTCTTCTTTCGGATAAGTTTTGTTCTGAAATTCTTCTTCAATCTTATCAGCTTTATTCTGCGATTCTTCTTCTTCTTTCTGCTGAGCTTTATCTTCTGCTTGAGTTCTCTTTCTTCTGATCAGCAGTTTATACTTTCCTTTTGCCTGGTTGAAAATATCCTCTAATGAGAGATTGCAGCTTACGGGAACCTTGCAGGTGAGATTCGTGAGATAGCTATTGCCCGCCATGATGTTGTTCTTCACGATGTCGAAACTTCGCTCGTAATCCTCATAAAGGGGTGGGGCTATCTGCCAAGAAATCTCCGCAATCTTTTCCGAATTATTTTTCATCTCATCAGAAGAATTCCTTCTTCCTTCGAAATCGAAGAGGCATTCTTCGGGATTTATATCTGATAGCTGGCGGATGAACGCCTTGTCGCCCTGATAGTTGATGACAAAGAGAAAAGGCTCGTCCTGGCTTGCCAATCGGTTGATTTTATCTATGATTTCCTGTTTCATGTCTGCAAAGATACTGCTTTTATTTAGAAAGACAAAAGATTGGTTACAGATTTTTGTTTGATGGGACGTCTTCTCCACACGCCCTGAAAGGGCGTGTGGAGCATATTCAATAGGCTTTCCCTGTCTTTTTTAATACACTTCTCCCTGCTCTATTTCTTCCTGCGTAATGCGCTTGCGGTCGATGGCGCGCCAGGCAAAGACGATGTAGGCGAGCACGAACGGGATGAGGAGGGAGACTATCGCCATGGTGCGGAGCGTGAACTCGCTGCTACAGCTGTTGGCGAGGGTGAGCGAACTCTGAAGGTCGATGTTCGACGGATAGTAGGCGGTATTGTTCCAGCCGGCTATCAGCAGCAGAACCAGCACGGTAAGCACGGTTCCGATGCCCGTAAACCAGATTCCCTTTCTATACTGCACGCTCCTCGATGACTTGAAAATGCCGAAAAGAACGAGCACTATTCCTATTAATAATATTACAATCAAGATTGGCATCTCCAGAAGATTGTGAAGATACTTCATGCTCTCAATCGTAATGCCGGAAGAAGTGCTGAATCCATCTTTTATCATCAATCTGATGAGGAATGGCAGGAAGAACAATAGGAAGAGGAGGGCATTCCATGGCAACTGGCGGGTGCAACGCTCCTGAATCTGCTGGTGCTCGATGTTGTTCTTGATGTAGAGCATGCCCAGAATGCGGGCTAGCATCAGTACGGCAAGTCCCAGCACCACGTTCCATGGGTCGAGCAGGGCATCAAGACCATGACTGGCGTTTGCCCAGCGGCTGATGACGGGTTGCAGACTGTTGGTAATATTGCCCTTGTCTATCAGAAAATTGCTGCCGTTGAAGAAGGTGGCTACGGCTCCACCAAGAAGCAGCGGACCCACGATGCCGTTGATAATGAGGCAGATCTGAAAGGTCTTTGGTCCAAGAAAATTACCTATCTTGTTCTGGAATTCATAGCTCACGGCTTGAATCACAAACGAGAACAGGATGATCATCCACAGCCAGTAGGCTCCGCCGAAACTGGTGCTGTAGAACAGCGGGAACGAGGCGAAGAAGGCTCCGCCGAAGGTGACGAGCGTGGTGAAGGTGAACTCCCACTTTCGCCCCGTAGAGTTGATGATGAGGCGACGCTCTTCTTCCGTTTTTCCCAAACAGAATATCAAGGTGTTGGCTCCCTGTACAAACATGAGAAACACCAGCAGGGCTCCTAATAATGATACGAGGAACCACCAGTATGATTGCAAAAATTCGTATGTCATAATACTTTCGGGTTTTGTTGTTTACTGAAAAACTATCCTATGATTCTTTTCGAAATCTTTCTGAAAAACATTGATTATCAGAGAGATTATTCATATTCCGGTCCTTTCTTAATCTGCTTCATCAGGATGCTGATTTCTACGGCGAGCATGGTGGTGAAGAGTGCCAGGAAGATGAAGAAGGTGGTGGCCACGCTGCCTGCCTCGATGTTGGAGATGGCGGCACTTACTGGCAGCAGGTCTTGTATGGTCCAAGGCTGGCGACCGATTTCTGCTACTATCCAGCCCGATTCTGAGGCGATGTAAGCCAGCGGAATCATGATGATGGCGAAAATGAGGAACCATCGGTATTGGGCGATTTCCTTCTTATAGACCAGGAATAGGCTGAGGGCGAAGAAGAGGATGAGCAGGCAGCCTACTCCCACCATCAGGCGGAAGGCGTAGAAGCAGATCGGGATGCTCGGTACCAGTTCCTTGGCGTCCTTGATGTAACCATATCCGAAGTATTTCATATTCTCCTTCAAGATTGGCAGCTGGTCTTTCGCCTTCGTTTCGCGATAGGTTTTCAGGGCAACAATCGCCTTCTTGCCCCGGGCTATCTTTTCCTGCACGGATGGTTCCCGGGTGCCATCTTCATGGGTGTAACCCTTGATAATATCGTTTACGCCTGGCACGTAGCCATCGGCTGTGCGGGTGGCTAAGAACGAGAGCATGTTAGGGATGGCGATGCGCATGGCTGGCTCTTGCTCGTTCTCATAATCGGGCTGCTGGAAGGGGTGAACGGCTGCTATCGCCGTGAGGCTTTCGCCGTTTCCACCATTATATAATGCTTCCATCGCAGCCAGTTTCATCGGCTGCACTTGTGCCACCCGATAGGCGGAATTGTCGCCGGTCATCGCAGCCAGCAGGGTGGCGATGAGTCCTACTCCGGCACCCATCTTGATGCTCGCCTTCGCCAGCTGGGTTTCTCTCTTCTTCAGGAGATACCAGCAGCTTACGGCTACCACGAAGGTGGCGCCGATGATCCAGGATGATGTGACGGTATGGGTAAACTTGTTGATGGCGAATGGCGAGAGTGCCACATCCATAAACGAAGTCATCTCGAAGCGCATGGTGTCGGGATTAAATTCCTGCCCTACAGGATATTGCATCCAGGCGTTGGCTACGAGAATCCACCAGGCAGAAATGGTGGCGCCAAGTCCCGTGAGCCAGGTAGAGGCAAGGTGGAAGCCCCGGCTCACCTTATCCCAGCCGAAGAACATTACGGCTACGAAGGTGCTCTCCATGAAGAATGCCAGGATGCCTTCGATGGCTAGGGGAGCGCCGAATACGTCGCCCACGAACCAGGAGTAGTTGCTCCAGTTGGTTCCGAATTCAAATTCCAGGATGATGCCTGTGGCAACGCCCATGGCGAAGTTGACGCCAAAGAGTTTTTGCCAGAAACGGGTTACGTGCTTCCAGAACGGCTTGTTGGTGCGGTAGTAGCAAGTTTCGGCGATGCCCATGATTACTGCCAGTCCCAGGGTGAGCGGCACGAACAGCCAATGGTAGATGGCCGTGAGTGCGAATTGCGCCCTCGACCAGTCGATGGTGGCTGATGTAATGTCTAACAATAGATTTGTCATCATAGTTGAATGGTTTTAAAATTGTTATTATATAATGTTTTTGTATTTCTTCTGATGTGAAGGTTGCGGGGATTCAGAGTCTTATCTGTTCAGAATTTCCTTGGATACGAAGTCAGCCTTGTCTCCATTCTTGGCATTCGTATTGATAAAATCTGGAAAGAAAAAGAGCTTGAGCACCAGGAAGATGATGGCAAGCTTGATGAGGATGACAGCCCACAACGTCTTGCCCAGGGTCATCGTCCTGAAACCATCGTAATAGAGATGGAAAATCCGGGACAGTAGTCCTTGTTTCATCGGTTTTACATCCGTTTTCATCAGGTTTTTATCCTTTTTCTTCTGCATAAGCACTCCTTCTTAAAAAATCTGCTGCAAATCTACAATAAAATTATGTAACTACCAAATATTTTCTTGAAAAAGTTACAAAATGATTGTTTTTAGATATCCCATAAGGGAGTTATTTTAAAGTTTTTCTTTTTTTTATGAGATAAGTCTTGCCGTTTCATCAGAATTCATTATCTTTGTCTCCTAAAACATAGAAACATTTTAATCAGAAGAAATAATGAATATAGAATCTGTTAGAGAGTATTGCCTCTCGCTTCCCCTCGTAGCTGAGGCTTTTCCTTTTGATGAGCGGACCTTGGTGTTTCGCATTTTGGGCAAGATCTTTGCCTGTGTTGACCTGGAGCGCCCCGAGTGGGTTACGATGAAATGTAATGCCGATTACGCCCTCGAACTCCGGGAAGTGCATCCCGAAATAGAAGGCGCATGGCATTGGAATAAGAAATACTGGAATCAGGTAAACCTTTATGGCACGCTGGAAGATGATTTCATCCAAGCCCTGATTCGCCACAGTTATTCCGAAGTGGTGAAGAAACTCAAGAAACAGGAAAAGTTTGAGCATCCTGAAATCATGGAGGTGGTGGAGTAGTTTCTACCACTCCACCTTATCGTTGAGAATCACACCATCAGCAGCATCTTCGGCTGTAAAGGTTTCGCCCTTATACTGCACGCAGAGCATCAGCAGAGGTTCGGCACCATTGTTGCGAACAGAGCGCTTGCCGGCTGGTGCTACTCTCACCACGCTTCCTTCCTGAACTGGGAATACCTCGCCATCCACCTGGAACTCGCCCTTGCCACTCAGGAAGAAATACAATTCCTCGTGGTTCTTGTGAGTATGGAGGAAGCCTGTCTCTGTGCCAGGAGCAAAGCTCTGGAATGAGAACTCGCCACCAGTAGCGTTCACGCTCTGACCTCCGAATACCTTTCCTGGAATCTTAATCTCAGGACCCAGCTCTAAGGTGTAATCCTTGATTTCACTCATCTTACCAAAATCTGTGGCTGTAAAGTTTGCAGCCTTAGCAATAATCTTTGTTTCTTTCATCTTGTCTGTTATTTTAATTTAAAATGTTTATATTTTTCTTTCTTTTATTTCTTATTGTGAATTTGTGAATACTTCTGCTTTCAGCTTTCATTTCTGAATTGCGCTGCAAAGATACTGCGAAAAACCGGTTTCTGCAAGAGGGCACTTGGGGGTAAGATGGTTACTGGGAGGTAACTATTGCGTGGGAATGGGAGTAAGAAAAATGAAGCGTTAACTTAGATTAACTTGGTATGTTTGGTATCTTTTCGGATATTAGTTACTTTTGTAGCCTATTGCAGAATATTGTAGAGTTTTGCAGAACATTATAGATTTTTGTAGAATATAAAGAAGATAGATTATGGGAAGAATGATAAAAGAAATGGTAGTACAGGACTGTCCTATCCGTAACGTTCTGGCGCGCGTTTGCGACAAGTGGTCGCTACTGGTAATCTACACCCTGAAAAATCATCAGGATGGTCCCCTCCGGTTTAATGCTCTGCGTAAGCTGATTCCGGATATTTCGCAGAAAATGCTTACCAGCACGTTAAAATCGTTGGAGGCTGATGGCTACGTTACCCGCAAGGCTTATGCCGAAGTGCCGCCAAGAGTGGAGTATTCTCTCACACCCCGTACTGAAACCCTTATTCCTATTATGGATCACCTGATAGAATGGGCGCTGGATAACATGGCTGTGATTCTGAAGGATAGGGATAAGGCTGTAGGCTGAATTCCAAGATGAAATTTCCGAAAAATATTCCCAGATGATATTTCTGAAAAATATTCCAAGATGAGATTTCCGGAAAATTATTCATTTTTTCTGTACTTTGGGTAATGCGTGTTTTCGGGAATCTTCGTATCTTTGCACTCGGAAATCATGATCATCATCTAATCATAATAGAATTATAACTATAAGTATAAAAAATATGTATATTGACAAAATAAAGTCACCAGCCGACTTGAAGAAGCTGGATTTGAAGGAGCTGCAGGTGGTGGCTGATGAAACCAGACAGGCTGTGCTGAACCGTGTAAGTAAGCATGGCGGTCATGTGGGGCCGAACCTGGGATTCGTGGAGGCTACTGTGGCGCTTCACTACGTTTTTAATGCGCCAAAGGATAAGCTCGTGTTTGACGTAAGCCACCAATGCTATCCGCATAAGGTGCTCACCGGACGAGCTGCGGGATTCCTCGGCGAAGTGGATGACATGAATGCCATTTCGGGCTATTCTTCTCCTGCCGAATGTCCGGAGTATGATAACTTCGAGGTGGGGCATACTTCCACTTCCGTGAGTCTTGCCACCGGTTTGCAGAAGGCGCGCGACATCAAGGGAACCGATGAGAACATCATCGCCATTATCGGCGACGGCTCCCTTTCTGGCGGCGAGGCTTTCGAGGGACTGGATGAGGCTTCGGAACTCGGCACGGGCATCATCATCGTGGTGAACGACAACGAAATGTCTATCGCCGAAAATCATGGTGGAATCTACAAGAACTTGCGTGCCCTGCGCCAGAGCAACGGCACCTGCGAGCACAACTGGTTCAAGGCGTGGGGCTTTGAATACAAGTATCTGGAAGAGGGTAACGACATCGAAAAACTCATCCAGGTTTTCGAGAGCGTGAAGGATACGGATAAGCCTACCGTGGTTCACATTCACACAGAGAAAGGTCATGGATTTGCGCCAGCCGTAGCCAATAAGGAGGCTTGGCATTGGGGATTGCCTTTCAATCTGGAAGACGGTTCGCGACCAAGAAGGAATGCCGATGGAACCCTCCCGGAGGTTGCTCCAACAGAGGATTACGGCACTTTATTCTCTGACTGGATGCTCAGCGAGATGAAACAGGATAAGACGCTCATCGCCGTAACCGCCGGTACTCCTGCCGCAGGCGGCTTTACTGCCGATAAGCGAAAGTTGGCTGGCAAGCAGCACATTGATATGGGAATCGCCGAAGAGCAGGCAGTAGCGATGATTTCGGGAATGGCGAAGGGTGGACTGCATCCGGTATGGACGGTTTACAGCACCTTTATCCAGCGCACCTACGACCAGATAGCGCAAGATCTCTGCATCAATTCCAACCCAGCCGTAATCAACGTGGTAGGAGGCGGAGTGAACTCGATGAACGACATCACCCACATCTGTCTTTTCGATATTCCGATGCTCTGCAGCATTCCGGGGCTCATCTATCTGGCTCCAACCACCTGCGAGGAGTATTTCGCCATGCTCCGCTGGAGCATTCTGCAGGATAAGAAACCTATCGCCATCCGTGTGCCAAGCAATGGCGTGGTTCATACGTCAGAAGCCGTTGATGCTGAGTATGGCTACGAGGCAAAGTACAAGGTGATGCACCAGGGCGAGAAGGTGGCAATCATCGCTGCCGGTTCGTTCTATCAGAAGGGCGAGAATGTAGTCCGCCTGTTGGCTGACAAGGGGATCGATGCAACGCTCATCAATCCCCGTTATCTGAATGAGGTGGATGCCGAGATGCTGGATAGCCTGAAGGCAAACCATCAGCTGGTGGTAACTTTGGAGGATGGCTCGAAGGATGGCGGATTCGGAGAGCGTATCGCCTCTTACTATGGCACTTCAGAAATGAAGGTGATGGTGGGCGGCATCAGAAAGGGACTCTACGACAGATACGATGTGAAGAAGTTGCTTTCGGATAATCGTCTGCTAGATGAGCAGATTGTGGAAGACATCTTGTTAGTGATTAGTAATTAATGATTGGTAATTAATTATTAATGATTAGTTATTAGTTAGTCGGCATAGTTAGTTTTTATTTAACGAGAAATCCAAGCCGGAGAATCATCTCTAGCTTGGATTTCTTCTGTTTTATCATCGAATGTTTGTCTTAATCCCAGTCTTAATCTTAGTCATCATCCCAGTCATTATCTCAATCATCATCATCGTCATCATCCCAATCTCTATCGTGCTTCCACTTCTTCTTGTCGTGCTTCCACTTCTTGTCGTGCTTGTGATGTTTGTGATGCTTGTCCGGCTTTCCTGGTCCATAAGTTACATGGGTTCCGCCTGGCCATCCTGGTCTTCCGTAGCTGCACTCAGGGCGAGGGCGGCGCTTGTCGTGTCCCCAGTTGTGCTTTGGGTACTTGGTGTAAATATGGTGAACATACACATGATTCTGCCAGCCGATAGGGCGATAGAAATAGTATGAGTTCTTGAATCTCTTCCATTGTCTGGCGGTCATCATGCGCTTGAGCTGCTTGTTGCGGTAATGCCAGCCGTAGGCATCAATGTCGCGATAGCTGCGGATGCCATTGAGATAATTGAGATTGATGTTCAGGATGCTGTTGCGCTGAACGCTGCTCAATCCCAGTTCCACCACCATCTTATCTGTGATAAAACGGGCTTCTGCCTGAATATTTGTCAGTCTCTGAGCATTCATAGATGTAATCATCATCCATACTGCTACCAATGTCATAATCATTCTTTTCATAACTATCTTCTCTTTAAAGGGTTATTACTGCATTTATTTATTTCTGGTGCAAAGATAGGGAGAATAGCTGAAAACAACAAGGGGAAAACCATAATCTGATGTATGATTTTCCCTAAAAGCATCGGGGGAAACTCCCGTAATAAAATTGTAGCATCTTTTATCTGCTAATTAAAATCCTTGTAACCTCATTGACACATAATACCCCTACCTTTGCACCCGAAATTTAAGAGGTATTACCCCGAAAGGGGAAATCTTTAATAAAAGTATTTATAGTCAGATAAAGAAAAATGGAAAAGAAAGTATCGGGTAAGCATAGCAGCATGAATGGCTTTGCTATGATGAAAGGTAGAGTAGTTACAGTAGTTTTGGCTTCGGCTTTATTGTTGGGTGGAGGCTTGACTGCACAGGCTCAAAACGCAGCATTAACAACCTGTTCTCAGAGTGCAGCAACCGCCATTCCGCAGAATCCTAACTGGAAGGCGAATGCTGCCGAATGGCAGAAACTGAAGGGCGAAATCACCCTCTACATGACCAATGATATGGGACGCAACGGCTACTACGACCAGAAGCCTATCGCCGAACTGATGGGCGAGATGGCGGGTACGGTAGATCCGGAATGCGTACTTGCCGTGGGTGACATTCACCATTTCAATGGCGTGGCTTCTACCCAGGACCCTCTGTGGCTTACCAATTATGAATATGTTTATTCTCATCCCGACCTGATGCTCAACTGGTTCCCGGTTTGCGGCAACCATGAGTATCGTGGTAATACTCAGGCTTTTATGGACTACGGCAAGGTGAGCCGCCGCTGGATGATGCCAGACAAATATTACACCAAGGTGTTCGACCACAAGGGAACCACCGTGCGCGTCATCTTCCTCGACACCACACCCCTCATCGATTCCTATCGCAAGAATGCGGAAATCTATCCTGATGCCTGCAAGCAGGATGCTGAGGCTCAGCTCTCCTGGCTCGACGAAACTCTGAAGAATGCCAAGGAAGATTGGGTCATCGTGGTAGGTCATCATCCTATCTACGCCTACACTACGAAGAAGGAGAATGAGCGCCTCGACATGCAGAAGCGCCTCCTTCCTATCCTCCATAAATATAATAATGTGGCGATTTATGCCTGCGGTCACATCCACAACTTCCAGCACATCCAGAAGAAGGGCGATAACATCGACTATGTAGTCAATTCCTCTTCATCTCTGGCTCGCCCTGTGAAGCCTATCGATGGCACCGTGTTCTGCAGTCCAGCCGATGGCTTCTCTGTATTTACCATAGATAAAAAGCAGCTCAGAATGTCGATGATCAACAAGGATGGAAAAATCATCCACACGGTTTTAAAGGTAAAAAAGTAAAAAGGTAAAAGAAGCTTTTTTTCGAAAAGTAACGAATGAAGAATTCAATAGCGATATAGATGAAAAGATTTTTAGTGAGTGCGGTGCTTCTTGCCGCAGCGACTACCGCCATCCAGGCACATACGCTGGATGGTATTGTTAAGGATAACAAAACGGGCGAACCCCTCATCGGAACCGTAATCCGAGTAAAGGAGCTGCCCAACGTGAGTACCACCACCGGACTTGATGGTACGTTCACCCTGCATGAATTGCCTGATAAAGGCAAGTTTACCATCATCGTTTCCTACATGTCTTACAAAACCAAGGAGATGGTTATAGATGTGGCTAAGAAAAATAAGGTGGATATTCCGATGGATGAAGACCTGAAGCAGTTGGGCGAAGTGGTGGTTACCGGTCATCGTGAATACCGCAGCGACCGCAGCGCCATAGAAACCGTGAAGAATGCAGGCAACGTGCTCAACGTGATGAGCCAGCAGAGCATCCAGCTTTCGCCTGATGTCAACGTGGCGAGCGTTCTGCAGCGTGTATCGGGTGTAACCATGGAGCGTGATGCATCGGGCGAGGCTTCCTACGCCATCCTCCGAGGTATGGACAAGCGATACAACTACACCCTGGTAAACGGCGTGAAGATTCCTAGTCCGGATGATAAAAACCGTTACATCCCATTGAATATCTTCCCTTCAGATCTGATGGACCGCCTCGTGGTTTCCAAGTCTCTGACTGCCGATATGGAAGGCGATGCAGCCGGCGGCGTGGTAGATATGGTGATGAAGGATGCCCCATCCCGCTTCCAGATTCAGGCGAATGCAGCCATCGGAGCAAGTGATTATTTCTGGAAGGATGGCAGAGATTATCTTACCAGCAATCGCTCTGATTATACAAAGAAATCTCCTTACGAGGCTTTCGGAAAAGACTACAAGGCGCAGATGAGCGATTTCAAAAACGGTCCTGTTCAGTTGAAGAGCCATTCTCTTCCTGCTCCTAACTTCATAGGAGGTCTGAGCATCGGCAACCGCTTCTGGAACGACCGCCTGGGCGTGATGCTTGCCGGAAGCGTGCAGAATGTTTTCCGTGGCACCGAGCGCACCTACAATTCCGTAAAGATGGCTTCGGGCGAGCAGGCCATGTACATTTCCAATCTGCAGCATCGCTACTACAGCATTCACGACCTTACCACGGGTGCTCATGCCAAGATAGATTTAACCCTGCCTGGCCACAAGCTGGAATGGTACAATATGTATGTGCGCACCAATTCCAAGGGCACCAGATACAACAATAGCGTCAATACCGAATACATCGGAGCCGACAGCTACACCCAGGACGATGAGGTGCGCTCTCTCTCAACCACCCAGAGCATCTTCGCCACCAACCTGAAGGGTACGCATCATCTTACCAAGGATTTTACCGTAGATTGGTCGGGCGTATTCTCGCAGGCTAAGGAGGAAGATCCGGACAGAACTTACGTTACCCTGACGAATACCGTGAGCAGAAAAGCTGAGAATGGCGGCGATGCCGTTTCGGGTTCCATCTGGGAAGGCGACAAGAACATCACCAAGACCCTGCCTAAGAGTGCCGAACGCCGATTCCTGCACAACAAGGATACCGACTGGGCGGGTTACATCAACCTCTCTTACGATACCCATTTCGCCAACGATGTGGAAGCACTCTGGAAGGCGGGCGCGCAGTATCGCAGAAAGGAACGCAGCAACAGATATTATTCTTACATCTTCAATCCTGCCGACATCTCGCAGCGATTGGATGGCAACGGAATAGACCAGTTTGCTCACATCGATTGGGTTTGCAAGACTCCTTATTCTCAGGCTTCGCAGCTCAACTACGATTCCAAGGAGCACATCGGCGGAGCCTATGCCATGGTAACCCTGAAGAGCGAGGTGGGCGAACTGAATGCCGGTTTCCGTGCCGAGCATACCAACCAGATTTACACCATGCTCCAGCACTTCCGCAATATGGGACAGGTGGGCGAGCAGAGCTACTGGGATTATCTGCCATCGGCATCCATTAAGTGGACGCCAACCAAGAAGATGAACGTGCGTCTCTCTTACTATCGCTCCATCAACCGTCCGGGCTTCTACGAGATAGTGCCTTATCAGATTCAGGGCGAGGAGTATCAGGAAAAGGGTAATCCAAACCTGAAGCGTGCCCGCATCGACAACATCGACCTGCGCTGGGAGTGGTTCCCAAGCAAGACCGAACAGATTCTTGCCGGCGTATTCTATAAGTATCTGAAAGACCCTATAGAACAGGTGTTCGTAACATCGGATGGCAAGATTGGAGCCGGAACCGATGCCTATTACATGCCTGATAACCTGGGTAATGCCAAGAACATGGGCTTCGAAATCGATGTGATCAAGTACATCCGCCACTTCGGAGTAAAGGCGAATTATACTTACACCCATTCAGAAATCACCACCTCGAAGCGTGAGTACCAGGAGGGTAGTGCCGAGTATAAGACGGGTGTAACCCAGACCCGTCCGCTGGTTAACCAGGCTCCTCATACCGCCAATATCTCCTTGTTATATAAGGATACGGAGCATGGCTGGAATGCGCAGCTTGCTTCTTCCTTCACGGGCACCAAGCTCGCCCTGGTTTCTCCCTTCAAGGATGCCGACCAGTGGGACAAGGCGATGTTCGGTCTCGACCTGAGTGTCGAGAAGCAATTCAAGAACGGCATCTCCATCTTCTTCAAGGCAAACAATCTGCTCGATGCCAAGCGCGAGAGATACTTGAAGACCGTGAACAAGAGCAACCTGGAATATGAGGGCCAGAAGAGCGATAAGACCATCGTGGGAACTTATCAGTATGGCAGAACTTTCCTTCTGGGAGTAAGATACAAACTTTAAAAGGTAAAAAGGCTTTTAAAAGTAAAAAGGTAAAAAAGTAAAAAGGTAAAAAAAGAAGAAATGAAAAAGATAAATACTTTTGCTGCTTTGCTGTTGATGGCAGCAGCTGCAATGTTCTCCACATCTTGCGAGAACGATAATATCAATCCATACGATTACGTGAATAATGGCGGTAATGGAAGTGATGGCAATGAGAACCAGGGTTCTAAGGATATCATCACAACGAAGGTGGCAGAATATCCTAAAGGCTCTCTGGTTTGGAGCAAGGATACTACCCTCAGCGAGAGCGTGGAGATTCCTGTAGGAACATCGCTCTACATCGAGCCGGGCGTAACTGTTACCTGCAAATCAGAGGTTCAGGTACCGGTAGAAATCGTGGTATTGGGCAATCTCTATTGCCTGGGAACCGCCGAAAAACCGGTAGTCTTTACTTCTGATACCAAGAAACCAGCCGATTGGGGCGGCATCATCTGCGGCTACAATTCAGAAGAGGTGGTGCTCAACCACGTAGATGTGGCCTATGCCGGTGCTACTCCTACCGAGAGTTCAGCTTCTTTCCAGAACAAGCTTTTCAAGACCACCATCGATGGCGGTGTGCCAGCCTTCCACTTTTGTAATGTAAACGGCAAGTTTGTGATGGCCAACAGTTTCTTCCATGACAACTACAACGACCAGACTTACTTTACAGGTGGTAACGGTGTGATTATCAACAATATCTTTGCCGATAGCGGAAATGCAGCCGATGGCGGTGAGGCCATCAACGTAAAGGCAGGTTGCAAGCTCGATGTAGCCAACAACATCATCTACAACGCCTGCACCAACGCCTTCAAGCTTTCTAATGCCGGAAATAGCGAGGTAATCCCTCTCTCTGAGATGACCGTCTATAACAATACCATCGTCAACTGCGGCTGGCGCCGTTCCAAAAACAAAAAGGGTGGTTCTGTCTGGGTAGAGAAGGCAGCGAAGCCAGTCTTCGTGAACAATCTCATCTACGATTCCCGTTTCGGACTGAAGCAGCCAAAGAAGGATGGTGCTGATATGGAGCACAGTCGTCTTACACCAAACTACTACTTTGCATCTACAGAGACAGGCGTAGCGCAGATGTCGAAGGATGCAGAGCTCGGCATCTGGTTTGATACCGATATCAAGAGCAGCGTGGCTGGTCAGCTCAACCCTCTCTTCAAGAGTTTCATGCAGAGCGAGAAGATGAACATCAATTGCGAAATTGATGATGTAGCCCAGGGTGCTCCATTGGCATTCGACAAGAGTTGGAATTTCGATTATCAGGCAGGCAGTCCTGCTCTCTCAGGAGGTGTAACCGATTTTGCCCGTCTCTTCCCGCAAGGTCTGCCATTCTTCGGCATGAAGCAGGTGAATTTCCTGGATAAGAATAACGACCAGAACTATTACTTCACCGCCCCATTGCCAAGCGCAAGATTCGGAGCGAGATTGTAAAAAGTGATTATAATATCATGGCGCGATTAAATAAAAGAGGATGCGTGCAGGCGGCAGAGATGTAGCTTGCACGCTTTTCTTGTACAATCGGTTTAGTTCGAGATAGAAACAACGTCTTTTCTTCATCTCTCTTACCTCCTTTCTTCCTTCTTCCTGCATTAATTTTGTGTTAATCCTAGGAAAAGTCTTGGTTGATTATAGGATAAAATGTTCTTTAATCCTATTGAAATCTCCGTTCATAGACGTTGAACGGCGGTTCTGCGTCTTTGAACGGCGGTTCAACGTCTTTGAACGGACATTCAACGTCTATGAACGGAGATTTTATCTAAGTATAAATGTTTCTTTTCTTAGTTGAAAGAACTGTTTTAGTAGGGTAAATTCCTTGTTTTACCTCTCTTTTTGTTCTAATTCATCCGCTTACTCCGAATGATGCAAGAAAAAAAGAAAAAGCTTTGAAAACAATCTAGTTTTCAAAGCTTTTTCCTTATTTATGCCTCTTTCTTCTTCGTCTTAGGAAGAACAAGGTTGAGAACTACGCCGATGACGGCGGAAAGACCGATGCCGGAGATGGCGAAGGAACCGGATGAGAGAACGGCGCCACCCAAGCCCATCGTCAGCATCACAGAGATGATGATAACATTGCGGGTTTCATTCATGTCTACCTTGTTCTGCATCAGATTCTGAACGCCCACACTTGCGATGGTTCCGAAAAGCAGCAGCATGATGCCACCTAAAACCGCCTGAGGAATGCTCTGCAACAAAGCACTCAATTTGCCCACGATGGAGAAACAGATGGCGGTGGCTGCGGATATGCGAATCACAGCAGGACTCGTTACCTTGGTGATAGACATCGCACCTGTTACCTCTGAATAAGTGGTCTCAGGAGGTCCGCCCAAAAAGGCTGAACAGAGACATGCCAGTCCATCGCCCAACATTGTGCGATGCAATCCCGGATCTGCCACGAAATCCTTCTTGGCTACGGCACTCACCACATATACATCGCCGATATGCTCCAGCACCGGAGCTATTGCCACGGGCAACATATAGAGGAATGGAGCCCAGGAGAAATGGGTGATGGTATCGAAGGATACAGGACAGGAGAACCATGATGCCGCTGCCACGCCCGAGAAATCTACCTCGCCCATGCAGATGGCGATGACATAGCCCACGATAACCCCCGAAATGATAGGAACCAGCTTCATCAAGCCCTTGCAGAAGGTAAGCACCAGGATAGCGGTGATGAGCGATGCAAAGGCGAGAATCCAGTTGGTCTTTGCCATATCCACAGCGCTGCCCGAAAGGGAGAGACCGATGAGGATGATGGCGGGACCGATGACTACCGGAGGAAAAATCCTGTCCAGCAGTTTCTTGCCCTGCCATTTCACTAGGGCGCTCATGACGAAATACACCAGAGAAACGCTGGTTAGTCCGGCGATTGTTCCCGGCAGTCCCCATTGCTTGGTTGCAGCGATGATAGGGGCAATAAAGGCGAAGGAACTGCCCAGGAAAATAGGCACTTTACCCTTGGTGATGAAGTGAAAAAGAAAGGTTCCTACACCAGCGGTGAAGAGAGCCGTTGCCGGATCGATACCTATCAGAAGAGGCACCAGAACCGTTGCACCGAAAGCCACAAACAGGAATTGTACTCCCACCAGGGTTTTCTTGGTCATAGAAAGTTGTTCTGTATCCATAGTCGATATTCTTTATTAGTCTTTCAGACTCTCCTGATACCAGTCGAAGAGTTTCTTCACACCATCCTCAATCTCTACCTTATGCGTCCAGCCGAGGCTGTGGAGCTTATCTACAGAGATGAGCTTGCGCATGGTTCCATCTGGCTTGCTGGCGTCAAACTCTACCTCGCCTTCGAAACCTACTGCCTTTACTACAAGCTCAGAAAGTTCACGGATGGTGAGCTCCTTGCCGGTACCCACGTTGATGTGGCAGTTGCGAATCTCACCGAGAGATGGGATAGCGCCACCACGGCCCTCAGAGTTGTTTCTATCCACAGCACCATCTACCTTGGCACCATAGAATACAGAACTGTACTTCTCGATACCGATGATGTCCTTGAAATCTACATTCAGGAGCACGTGAACGCTGGCATCTGCCATATCCTCGCTCCAGAGGAATTCACGCAATGGCTTGCCGGTTCCCCAAAGCACTACCTTGTTGTCGTAGATGCCATAGAACTCCAGCGCCTTCAGAATGCGCTCGTGAGAGTTGCTGCCGTCTACGTTACCCTCGCCGATGATTTCGCGGAGCTTATCAGTAGGGTTGATAGGGCGCTTGTTCATATCCACCTCGATGCTGTGCCAGTCGCCATCGTGGATGAGTTTGGCAAGATAAATCTTGCGCATCATCGCAGGCATTACGTGGCTGTTCTCCAGATGGAAGTTATCGTTAGGGCCATAGAGGTTGGTTGGCATCACAGCGATATAGTTGGTACCATACTGAAGGTTGTAGCTCTCGCACATCTTCAGTCCGGCAATCTTGGCGATGGCATATTCCTCGTTGGTATATTCCAGCGGAGAAGTAAGGAGCACATCTTCGCTCATAGGCTGCGGTGCATTCTTAGGATAGATGCAGGTAGAGCCCAGGAAGAGGAGTTTCTTCACGCCATGAGAATAAGCGTTGCTGATTACGTTGCATTGCATCTTCATGTTCTGCATGATGAAGTCTGCACGATACAATGAATTCGCCATGATACCGCCCACGAAGGCAGCAGCCAATACTACTGCATCAGGCTTTTCCTCGTCAAAGAACTTCTCTACTGCATACTGGTCGGTCAAGTCGAGTTCTTTGTGAGAACGACCTACCAGGTTGTTATAACCTCTCTTCTTGAGGTTATTCCAGATAGCAGAACCCACGAGTCCGTGGTGTCCTGCAATATAAATCTTAGAATTCTTATCCAACATAATTACTTAACAATTCCCTTTTCCAAATATTCTGCAAGATTGCAGCGAACCTTCTGACCGGCATCCTCGGCAGCTACCTTCGCCATATCGCTCTCTACCATGATCTTTACGAGATCCTCGAAAGAGGTGGTGTTAGGATTCCAGTTGAGCTTAGCCTTAGCCTTTGTTGGGTCACCCCAGAGGTTCACCACGTCGGTAGGGCGGTAGAAATCAGGAGAAACCTCAACGAGTGTCTTGCCGATGAGTTCCTCAGGACCCTCAACGCAGATACCCTTCTCGTTCTCATCCTTGCCTTCCCATTTCAGTTCGATTCCTACATAGTGGAACGCCAGCTGGGCGAACTCACGGACAGAGTGCTGCTTACCTGTTGCAATCACGAAGTCCTCTGGTTTCTCAGCCTGGAGAATCAGCCACATACACTCTACATAATCCTTGGCATACCCCCAGTCGCGGAGCGAATCCAGGTTACCGAGATAGAGCTTGTCTTGCTTGCCCTGCTTGATGCGGGCTGCAGCCAAAGTAATCTTGCGGGTTACGAAAGTCTCACCACGGCGCTCACTTTCATGATTGAAGAGGATACCAGAGCAGCAGAACATATCATAAGCCTCACGATACTCCTTGACAATCCAGAAACCATACTGCTTGGCAACAGCGTATGGAGAATAAGGGTGGAATGGAGTGTTCTCGTTCTGAGGAACCTCTTCTACCTTACCGTAGAGCTCAGATGTTGAAGCCTGATACATACGGCAGGTCTTCTCCAGACCGCATTGGCGGATAGCCTCCAGGATACGGAGCACACCGGTAGCATCTACATCTGCTGTAAACTCAGGGGAGTCGAAGCTCACCTGTACGTGGCTCTGTGCTGCCAGATTATATACCTCAGTAGGTTTCACCTTGTTCATTACCTGGATGATACTCATAGAGTCACCGAGGTCAGCATAGTGAAGATGGAAATTAGGTGTACCCTCCAAATGGGCAATTCTTTCGCGGTAGTCGGTAGATGATCGGCGGATAGTTCCGTGAACATCATACCCTTTTTCCAACAATAATTCAGCCAAGTATGAACCATCCTGGCCTGTAATACCTGTAATTAAAGCTACTTTTCTATTCATGTCATTATATGTTTTTAATGATGTCTTTTTATTGAATAAGTCAGAATATCTGTGGGTGAACCGGATTAAGCCTTAGCAATCAGGTTTTCAAAGTCATCACAGAATTCAGTCATCTGGTGATAGAGTAGATTGCAACCCTTATTGGATAATTCTTCATCTGGTAGCGGACCGCTGTTAATTGCTACCGTAAAAATGTTGGCTGCCACGCCGGCACGGACGCCCAAAGGAGCATTCTCTACCACGATGCCTTCCCAGGGTTTCAGGTTTCCTGCCTTCTGCAATCCCATGAGATATGGGTCAGGATTTGGTTTGCCGCGCTTTACATCATAGGCGGTTACGATATGTGCTTCATCCAGAAAATCGCCGAAGTCGTTGAGCAGTCGCATGATGAGCGGGCGCTGTCCGCTTCCTGTTACCACTCCTACCTGCATGCCTGCATCTTTAATCTTCTGCATGATTTCCTTTACGCCAGGAAATATTTCGGCAGTAGGCATCGAGTGGAATATTTCGGTCTTCACATCATACATCTTCTGTGCTTCGTCCAGCGTGATGTCGATGCCCTTCTGCTTCTTCACCATCATCTGGATGGTGTCAATGCCTCGGGCTCCTTCGGTGGCATAAGCATCGGCTGCTGTCATGTGGATATCAAACTGTTTCATCGATTCCTGCCATGCCACAGCATGATTTGGCATACTGTTGTACAGCACGCCGTCCATATCAAAAAGCACGGCTTTAGGGTTGAATTCCCCAAAGCCGTGTTCTTTCATATATTTAAAAATAATTTCCTTCATCAATTATTCATTCTTCAAGCGCTCCTGGATAGCTTTGCTCTCTGCCTCATAACCTGGCTTGTTGAGCAATGCGAACATATTCTTCTTGTATGCCTCAACACCAGGCTGGTTGAATGGGTTTACCTCTTCCAAGAGACCGCTGATACCGCAAGCCTTCTCGAAGAAGTAGATCAGCTGACCGAGGTAGTAAGCGTTCAACTCTGGTACGTTAACCAGGATGTTAGGAACACCACCGTCAACGTGAGCCAGACGTGTACCGAGCTCTGCCATCTTGTTCACCTCGTCAACACGCTTGCCCTCGAGGAAGTTCAAACCGTCGAGGTTCTCATCATCGTGAGGGAAGAGCAACTTCTCGTTAGGAGTCTCTACGCTGATAACAGTCTCGAAGATAGAGCGCTCGCCCTGCTGAATCCACTGGCCCATAGAGTGAAGGTCGGTAGTGAAGTCGCAAGCTGCTGGGAAGATACCCTTCTGGTCCTTACCCTCGCTCTCACCATAGAGCTGCTTCCACCACTCAGCGAAGTAGTGAAGTTTAGGCTGGAAGTTGCATACAATCTCAATCTTCTTGCCTGCCTGAGTATAGAGAGCCTGACGTGTAGCTGCATAGATAGCTGCAGGATTCTCCTCGAAAGCTACGTCCTTGCCGCAAGCCTTCTCCATGTCAGCCGCACCAGCTACGAGCTGCTTTACATCGAAACCAGCTACTGCGATAGGCAACAAACCTACTGGGGTCAAAACAGAGAAACGGCCACCTACATTGTCAGGGATGATGAAGCTCTTGTAGCCCTCCTTGTCAGCACAAGTACGTGCAGCACCCTTCTTGGCGTCGGTTACAGCTACGATAACATCCTTAGCCTCTTCCTTACCGCGCTGATCCTCGCATTGCTTCTTCAAGAGACGGAAAGCGAGAGCAGTCTCAGTAGTGGTACCAGACTTAGAGATATTGATGACACCAAACTTCTTGTCCTTCAAGAAAGAAGTCAACTCGAAGAGGTAGTCCTCACCGATATTGTTACCTGCGAAGAGGATAGTAGGGTTCTTCTTGTCGTTTACGAGCCAAGCGAAAGAGTTGCCGAGGCCTTCGATAACGGCGCGTGCACCGAGGTAGCTACCACCGATACCTGCTACAACAACCACCTCACACTTTTCGCGCAAAGTATTGGCAACAGCCTGAATCTCATTGAGGAACTCAGGAGTGATAGAAGATGGCAAATGCAACCATCCCAAGAAATCGTTACCTTCACAAGTGCCGTTCTCAAGAGCTTCCTGAGCGGCCTTAACCTTAGGCTCGTAAGCCTTTACTGCACCTTCTGCAAGGAATGATGCAGCCTTTGTAATGTTTAAGCTGATACTTTTCATTTTTTCTTTTAATATCTAAATGAATGTGTTAATGTTACTACTTGAAGACAAACTCTTCTGCCGAAACCGAAGGATAGGATGTGCCTATCTGAACGAGTCGGTCAAGAGTTTGATTTCGATTTGCGGACTGATGCGCTCGTACAATATATTATATACAGCATCGAGAATCGGCATGTTGACGTGCATGTGGCGATTGATTTCCTTCATACACTTGGTGCCGAAATATCCTTCTGCAATCATCTCCATCTCTATCTGCGCACTCTTCACGCTGTAGCCCTTGCCTATCATGGTTCCGAAGGTGCGGTTGCGGGAAAAGTTGCTGTAACCTGTTACGAGCAAGTCGCCCAGATAAACTGAGTCGTACATGCTTCGGTCGATAGGGTGGACGGCTGTCAGGAAGCGGTGCATCTCCTGAACGGCATTTGACATGAGTACCGCCTGGAAGTTGTCACCATACTTCAGACCGCCACAGATACCTGCTGCGATGGCGTATACGTTCTTCAGAACCGAAGAGTATTCGATACCGATGACATCGCTCGAAGTCTTGGTCTTGATGAATTCACTCGCCAGACAATCGTTGGCGAAGGCACGCGCCTTTTCGGTATCGCTACAGCCCACGGTGAGATAGCTCAGTCGCTCCAGTGCCACTTCCTCGGCATGAGAAGGACCTCCGATGCAGGCGAGGTTCTCGTAAGGCACATCGTAAACCTGATGGAAATACTCTGAGCAAACGAGGTTTTCATCAGGCACAATACCTTTGATGGCTGTGATGATGAACTTGTCGCTGAGTCGCGTCTTGAGCTTCTTGAGATGATTCTTCAGATAAGGCGACGGGGTGACGAATACGAGTGTATCGTAGTTCTGCACTATCTTGTTGATGTCGGAAGAGAAGAAAATCTCATCTACATTGAATCGTGCCGACATCAGATAGGCAGGGTTGTGCCCCATGCGCTTGAAGTCCTCGATGCGGTCATCGCGACGCATATACCAGCCTATATGATGAGTATGACCCACCACAATCTTGGCTATTGCCGTAGCCCAGCTACCGCCGCCAATTATCGCTATTTTACCGCAGTTGAACACTTCGAATGAATTTATAATTAATAATTAATAATGAGGCTTTCGCCTTTGTTTGTAGATATAATGTATAACCAATAAAAAGCCGGAACTCTTTATTGATTATACATTATTAATTATGCATTATCAATTAAGCATTTGCTGCATTAATCCAGCCCTGAATGTCGTCAACAGAAGGCTTCTCGTAGCCGAGCTTGTACTTCTTGTTGATTTCTCCAATCTTCTGCTGCAAGCCTTGTGCTTTTTCTTCACGGATATCAGAGATGAGGTTGAAGCCTGCCTTGCGGAGCACGTATGCCCAATCCTCTGGCACGCCAATCTCTTCCCATTCCTTGATGGTGCTCTGTGGCATCTTCTTCTCTGGCTTCATCTGTGGGAAGAACAATACCTCCTGGATGAAGGTCTTGCCTGTCATCAACATGACCAAGCGGTCGATACCGATACCGATACCTGATGTTGGAGGCATACCGTACTGGAGGGCACGGAGGAAGTCCTGATCGATGATCATCGCCTCGTCATCACCCTTGTCAGCAAGCTTCATCTGGTCGATGAAACGCTCTTCCTGGTCAATTGGGTCGTTGAGCTCAGAGTATGCATTGGCAAGCTCCTTACCGTTTACCATCAACTCGAAACGCTCGGTCAAGCCTGGCTTAGAACGGTGCATCTTGGTCAATGGAGACATCTCTACAGGATAGTCGGTGATGAAGGTTGGCTGGAGGAAGGTTCCCTCGCAGAACTCACCGAAGAGCTCATCAATCAACTTACCCTTACCCATGGTCTCATCTACGTCCATGCCCTTCTCCTTGCAGAATGCGCGGATCTCTTCCTCGGTCTTGCCGTTGCAGTCGAAACCGGTCTTTTCCTTGATGGCATCGAGGATAGGCAGACGGCGATATGGAGCCTTGAAGCTGATGATGTTGCCATCAATCTCGCGCTCTGGCTTGCCGTTTACGGCGATACAGATAGTTTCGAGCAACTTCTCTGTGAAAGCCATCATCCAGTTGTAGTCCTTGTACTGAACATAAAGCTCCATACAGGTAAACTCAGGGTTGTGGTTGCGGTCCATACCCTCGTTGCGGAAGTTCTTGCCAATCTCATAGACACCCTCGAAACCACCTACGATGAGGCGCTTCAGGTAGAGCTCGGTAGCGATACGCATGTACATATCCTGATCGAGCGCATTGAAGTGGGTGATGAATGGGCGGGCAGAAGCACCACCGGCAATGCTCTGCAGGGTAGGAGTCTCTACCTCAGTATAACCTGCGTTGTCGAGTACGCTGCGGAGTGTGCGGAGTACGGTAGCACGCTGCAGGAAGGTATCCTTTACGCCATCATTAACGATGAGGTCAACGTAGCGCTGGCGGTAACGCAACTCTGGATCATCGAACTTGTCGTAAGCCACGCCATCCTTATACTTCACGATAGGGAGTGGCTTCAAGCTCTTAGAGAGCAGGCACAATTCCTTGGCGTGAACAGAAATCTCGCCAGTCTGTGTGCGGAATACGAAACCCTTTACACCGATGAAGTCACCGATATCGAGAAGCTTCTTGAATACTGTATTATAAAGGTCCTTGTTCTCGTCTGGACAAATCTCGTCGCGGGCGATATAAACCTGGATTCTTCCCTTTGAGTCCTGCAACTCAGCGAAGCTAGCTTTACCCATTACGCGGCGACCCATCATACGTCCGGCGATAACTACCTGGCGTGGCTCGTCCTCGTCCTTGAATTCAGCTTTGATATCTGTGCTGAATGCATTGGTTGGAAACTCTGCTGCTGGGTATGGGTCGATGCCCATCTCGCGCAATGTCTGAAGACTCTGTCTGCGAACGATTTCCTGTTCGCTTAGCTCTAAAATGTTCATATTCTATTCAGATATATCTTTTATTTTCTTATTTTTGGTGCAAAAATACAAAATAAATCTGAACTATATGCCGTTTTTTATGTTTTTTATTATTAAAGAAAGGAAAAGGTATGTAAAGTTTGCCCTTCATCAAATAAAAAGTGCGATAAATTTTGTTTTCTCTAAAGAAAGTCTTACCTTTGCGTTGAGTTTATCAGAAACATACTTTGGAGCGAAGAGAAAACGAATAGCTCTGAATCAATAACAAAATACGAAAAATAGGAGATCATAAGATGAACATAGATGAATTAGTAAAAAGAATCAGCAAGACTGATGGATTATCCAAGACCCTCGGAATGCATTTCATTTCTACCCCTGAGCCTGATACGCTTCAGGCAACGATGATGGTAGATGAGCGTAATCGCCAACCTTTCGGCTTCTTGAGTGGAGGTGCTTCTCTGGCTCTTGCCGAGAATGTGGCGGGTATCGGTTCCCTGGCGCTCTGCCCGGGACAGATTGCCGTGGGTATCAACGTGAGCGGTACTCATGTTCAGGCGGTCAGCGAGGGCGATATAGTTACTGCCTTTGCCAAGATTGTGCACAAGGGCAGAACCTTGCATACCTGGCAGGTGGATATCAAGAATACGGCTGGTGAGGTAATCTGTACCGTACAGGTAACCAACTATGTGTTCACTCCAAAGAAAGACAATCAGAAAAAGGGGGCAGAAACAAAGGTATGATAGCTTTTGCGTATTATCGTCTGCCTTATCTGCACCATGCTACCTATGTGGCTCAGCATGAGGGAGAACCTGAGGTACTCTCTTCTGTGGCAGAACTGAATGGCAAGGAAGGTTTCGTGATAGCTCCTTTCGCACCATCCAGCGAATGTCCCGTGGTGCTGATGCATCCGGATGAAAGCAAACTTCTCTCTGCCGAGGGGACTGAAAATGCATCGCGATGCGGCACTTCCTACGTCGTGACGCAGCAGGATTTACGTCGTGACGTAGCAGAATCTACGTCGGGACGTAATTTTGAAGCCTATGCAAGGGAGTTTGAATGCTTTCACCGGCAGCTCTCTGAAGGTAAATTCAGCAAGATTGTTCTGGCAAGAAAACTGCGTATTCAGAGCAATCGGCAGCCTTTAGAATCAGTCCAGACTTCAGTAGTGCAAGATGCCGGCAAGACTTCAACTGTGCAGAATACAGCCAATGCTTCAGTTGTGCAGGATGCAGACTCTTTAAAGACTCTGTTTCTGAAGACCTGCCGGATGTATCCCCGTCTTTTTGTAGCCTTGGTTTATACACCCCAATCGGGTTTATGGCTGATGGCTACCCCTGAAATACTGCTCAAAGGTGAACAGAATCAGATGGCAACCATGTCGCTGGCAGGCACCCAAAAGGCTGAACCTTCCAAGACCGTAGCCGATTATCCGGTAGAAGGGGTAGAATGGTCGGAGAAGAACAGAGAGGAACAGCAGTATGTAACCGATTATATCGAGGATTGCATCAAGGTCTTTTCGGATGAATATCAGAAGAAGGGACCTTATACCACGATGGCTGCCAATCTCTATCATCTCCGTACCGACATCGCTTTCCGTCTGCATGATACGGGGCGTCTGGGCGATGTGCTCGATGCCTTATATCCTACGCCTGCCGTCTGCGGAATACCGAAGGATGAAGCTCGCCGGTTTATCCTGCAGCATGAACATCAGTCGCGCAAATACTACAGTGGTTTTGTGGGACCGATTTCGCCGAAAGGTAAGACGCATCTCTATGTTTCCCTGCGCTGCATGAATATCCTGGATGACGGCTCCTGCGAACTCTATGCCGGAGGCGGATTACTGAAGGAGAGCGAGATGGAGACGGAATGGAAGGAAACTGAAGCTAAGATGCAGACCATCCTGTCGGTTCTGTAAAGGTCTTGCAGAGAAATGATAGGGATTCATTCTGATTTTATAATGCTAAAAGACAAAGATTCTTCAAGAATCTGAAAACATAGAAATAACCTAAAAATTAAGGTGAAATGTATAGCAATAAAGAAAATGTCAATATATTGACAAGTTTACTGGTAGCGCATGGTGTTCGACATGCTGTAGTGTGTCCGGGCAGCAGAAATGCAGCCATAGTTCATAATCTCAACGAGTGTGAAGACATTACTTGCTATCCTGTAACCGACGAACGTAGCGCCGGCTTCCAAGCTCTTGGACTTTCTATGGCTGAAGGTTATCAGCCTGTCGTAGTGTGTGTGACTTCGGGTTCTGCATTGCTCAATCTTTATCCGGCAGTAGCTGAGGCTTATTATCAGCAAATCCCGCTCATAGTGATTTCTGCCGACAGACCGGCACAGTGGATCAACCAGCTGGATGGTCAGACGCTTCCTCAGCCTGATGCTTTGGGGCAGATGGTAAGAAAAGCAGTATCTCTGCCAGAAGTGTTCGAAGGTGAGCAGCAGGAAGAGATGCATTGGTATTGCAACCGGCTGGTCAACGAAGCGCTGTTGAAAAGCATGGGGCGGGTAAAGGGACCTGTACACATCAATGTACCTATCTCTGAGCCTTTCTATTCGTTTACGAAAGAAGCTTTGCCCGTAGAGCGCAAGATTGAGGTTGCTTACTGCAGGGCAAATATTGACACATTTGATGGGACCCCTTTTGAATGTGTGTTAAAAGCCAAACGTCCATTGTTGGTAATAGGCCAGTTGGACAATACCGAAAAATATGTAGACTTGTTGGCTTATATTGACCGAATTCCTATATTATGGGAATCTCTGGCAATGCCACCTTATCTATATAAGGTTCAGGAAGAACTGGGAGAAGATTGGAATAAAACCACCTTGTATGGCGCTTTCGAGAATTTGCTGGATGAAATAAAGGACGATGAAAGATTCCGTCCTGACCTGGTGGTTTATATAGGTGGACATATTGTAAGCAAAAAGCTGAAATCTTATCTGCGTTCGCTTAAAGGAGTTGAGCAGATAAGAATTTCGCAAGAGGCTGATATCGAAGATACGTTCATGCATCTTACTAAAGTGATGGATTTGCCAAACAGTGATGCTATGTCATGGTTGGGTAATTTTGGCTGGCACAACCACTGGGAGGATTATCGCAAATTGTGGATGGATGCGTTGGCTAAAAGTTATGAACGCAAAGAGAACTTCAAGCCTGAGTTCAGCAGTCTGGCTACCGTAAAGGAATTCTTCAGCCAGCTTCAGAAGGTTGAACCTCAGAATTTCAAAGCGTTCACCTTAGGCGGTAAAGATGCTCAGGACGATGGTATCTATGACCGCGAATTCGATACATTCCTTCCTGGTCTGATGAGCAGCGTCATCTCCGGCAACAGTTCTGCCATCCGGTTGATGAATCTGTATGCCGACCGCCATGTTTACTGCAATCGTGGAGTGAACGGTATAGAAGGTTCACTTTCTACGGCTGTAGGTTTCTCGATGTGCAAGAATGGGGCTGACAAGCATGTATACTGCGTTCTCGGCGACCTGAGTTTCTTCTATGACCAGAATGCGCTCTGGAATAGAAATCTGAATGGCAAGCTCCGTATCATCGTGCTCAATAATGGTGGCGGTGCCATCTTTGGCAAGTTCCAGGGATTAAAGGAGAGTCAGGCTCGCGAAGAAATGGTAATGGCAAAGCATCATGCAACGGCTGAAGGAATCTGTAGTCAGAATGAGGTAAAATATCTCGCAGCTCATACGAAGGAAGAGATGGAACAAGGCATCAGCCAATTGATTCATGCCGAGAGCGAGCGCCCGATGCTCCTGGAGGTTTTCACCGATATGGATGTAGATAATGAGATGCTGGAAGCCATCCAGAAGTGCTGATAGAGGACCTGTAAGAAACTATAACTGATAGTTCTGTCAAAAGAATAAGATAAATAGTAATCATAAAGTTTAAAGTAAAATGAGAGAATGGAAAAAAATAGAAGGTTTTGATTTCAAGGAAATCATCTTCGAGGAGTATAATCATATCGCTAAGATTACCATCAACCGTGAGCGCTACCGTAATGCCTTCACGCCGTTGACCACTTGGGAGATGGCGCAGGCATTCAACTATTGCCGCGACTGTCTGGATATCCGTGTGGTCATTCTGACGGGTGCCGGCGATAAGGCGTTCTGTGCAGGAGGTGACATGCACGTGAAGGGCCGAGGCGGTTATGTGGGTAATGATGGTGTGCCTCGCCTGAATGTGCTCGATGTGCAGATGCAGATTCGCCGTCTGCCAAAGCCGGTTATCGCTATGGTGAATGGTTATGCCATCGGTGGCGGTCATGTGCTTCATGTGATGTGCGACCTGACCATTGCGTCAGAGAATGCCATCTTTGGACAGACTGGTCCTAAGGTGGGAAGTTTTGATGCCGGTTTCGGTTCTTCTTATCTGGCAAGAATGGTGGGTCAGAAGAAGGCTCGTGAAATTTGGTTCCTCTGCAAGCAGTATTCTGCCAAGGAGGCTGAACAGATGGGAATGGTGAACAAGGTGGTGCCTCTCGAAAAGTTGGAAGATACCTGTGTAGAGTGGGCTGAAATCATGATGGAACGTTCGCCTCTGGCACTCCGTATGATCAAGGCTGGCTTGAATGCCGAACTGGATGGTCAGGCTGGTATTCAGGAGTTGGCTGGCGATGCCACGATGCTCTATTATACGATGGATGAGGCTCAGGAGGGCGGCAAGGCGTTCCTTGAGAAGCGCAAGCCTCGCTTCGAGGATTATCCTCAGTTCCCATAATTTCATCAGCAATAAACAATAAAAAACCTCGGAAGATGCATAAAAGCAATCTTCCGAGGTTTCTTGTTTTTATTCGTGAGTAGCGAATCTCTGCTCTGCCAGTTTCTCGTATTTGGTGCCTGGCTTGCCATAGTTGGCATACGGCCAGATGCTGATGCCGCCACGAGGAGTAAAGATGCCTGTTACCTCTATATATTTAGGGTCCATCAGCTTGATGAGATCCTTCATGATGATGTTTACGCAGTCTTCATGGAAATCGCCATGATTGCGGAAACTGAAGAGATAAAGTTTCAGACTCTTGCTCTCTACCATCTTTACGTCAGGAATATAGCTGATGCGAATCTCTGCGAAATCTGGCTGACCCGTAATAGGGCAGAGCGATGTAAACTCAGGGCAGTTGAATCGTACCCAGTAATCATTGCCAGGATGCTTGTTCACGAAAGTTTCGAGCACCTCTGGCGCATAATCCATTCTATATGTAGTCTTGGCACCTAATGCCTGAAGACCATCTTCTTTTCTATCCACGCTTGGTAATGTTTTAATGTTTGATATTTACTGATGTCTTTTAGCCGAGGCTGAAGATCTTGAATACATTGTAGGAGATGTTATTGTCGTATACATCTTCACCTTCATGCTTCTTCACGTATTTCACTACACGGATGGTCAGAGGCAGTACCACAATCTCGTAGGCAGTCTTCAGTATCACCTGCCAGAGCATGAGCCAAGGCAATTCTGATGCAGGCACCACACCGCCCAGGGCAAGTGGGAAGAAGATAAGACTGTCGCAACTCTCACCTGCAATGGTACTGAGGATGGCACGGGCAGAGAAATGCTTGCCGCCATCGCGGATTTTCATCACGCTCATCACATAGGCATTGGCAAACGAACCGATGATGAAGGCTACGAAAGAGGCTGCTGCAATGCGGGGTGCCAGACCGAAGATGGCATGAAAACCGGCATCGTTGGTCCAATAAGGCGCTGCTGGAATCACATCGCAGATAGCACCCAGCGCCACGAAGAAGAAGTTCATCGCAAAGCCGGTCCAGATCAACAGACGCGCTTTCTGATAGCCCCATACTTCACATACTACATCGTTGATGATGTAGCTTACAGGGAATACGATGAGTCCACCGGTAAGGGAAACTGGCCCGAAGGCGATTTGCTTTGTTTCGAGTACGTTTGCTGCAATCAGGCAAACGCAGAAGAGGATGCTGAAAAGCATAAACAGCACGCTCACTTGAGTTTTTTTCTTGTCCATTTTCTTGTTTTTTACGAGGTTTACCAAGCACTCGGGTTATTGAATATGATGATTCTTTTCAGAAATCGGCTGCAAAATTACAACATTTCTTCTTAATAGCCAAATATTTGGGCAAAAAAATGGCTCCAAATACTAATCACTAGCACTTGAAGCCCTTATCTAACTAAAAACCTAAAACTTTTTTCTAAAAACTAAACCTAACAATCTTAACCTATGAGAAACTAACCTTTTCAGATTATATTGTGATAGCGAAATAACACTCTTGTTATCCGCTGTCATCTGTCATCAAGCAACAGATATACCAAAAAGTAGTTTCATGACAAGATGTCAGAGAAAATTTACTTTTCCATAAACTTCTTTGCAGCTCTTAACTGATGCCTCATCACACTCAGGAATTCCTGACTCTCCTGCAGTACGTTGAGATAAACCAGAGAAATCTGCATCAGCGTATTGTCAGTCATGTGCTGGATGCGGTCGATATGCTTCTTGCGGAGAACTGAAAGCTCGTCTTTGCAGGCATCTGCCTCGGCAAGAATCTCGCGATAGCTGTCATATCTGCCGGTTTCAATCAGTTCGCAGCTCATGCGCATCAGGTCGTTGATCTTTTGGCGTACAGGAGTAAACTCCTTGATGTATTCAGCAGGAAGCGGATTGAAGTTGTTGTCAACATGTTCCTTGATTGGTTCGAGCATACGGCGCAGAGAGTAGATAAACTGCTGGTTGCTGTTGGCACCCAGATGGAACCAGGTGTTGCGCTCGATGGCAATCTCGATAGGCGATTTCTTCAAACCGAGCATCTCCTGACGGCGGAACTTCTTCAGCATATCCTGTTCCTTCTTCAGATCCTTGTTGGCATGACGAAGGTCGCGGGTATTCTCGTTAGCAAGACCATCCATAATCTGGTTGAACTCGTTCAGGGCGAAGTGGCAGACGTAAGACTGGGTGCGTGAAACCTGACGACGAAGCAAATCCCATACAATCTCCGGGTCGCGGGAACGCATCATCAGTTGGAAGGTACTGCTCTTGCCCTCTTCCTTAGCCTTCTTGTTATACTGGATGTTGCTGCGGATGAGCAGGTAGATAACCAAGCCCATGAAGCAAGCCTGGATGCCCACACCACCGAAGTGCATGATGATACAAACAATGGCGCAGGCTGCGAAAGCTACACCGGCTGTGATGAACCAACCACCGATTACACTCAATACACCTGTTACACGGAATACGGCACTCTCACGGCTCCATGCTCTATCAGCAAGTGAAGAACCCATAGCTACCATGAAGGTAACGTAGGTGGTAGAGAGAGGCAACTTCAGGTTGGTACCGATGGTGATCAGCATAGAAGCAAGTACCAGGTTTACGGCTGCACGAACCACGTCGAAAGCAGCACTCTCCTCGAGTTCAACATTATTCTTGTCGAAACGGCTGTTGATCCAGTTCATCAGTGCCTTTGGCATAAACTGCTTCAACCATGAATCTGTAGCCTGGCAGTTGCGTACAATCACGCGGGCTGCAGAAGAACTGCCGAACATCTCATCGCCCTCATCCTGACGGCTCAAGTCAACAGAAGTCTTGATTACGTTCTGTGCTTTCTTGGATGTCGCCATGGCGATAATCATCACGGCACCGGCAGCAAGCAGGAAGCCAGGAGTAGTCTTGGCACTCTCCATCAATGAAGTCATCATAAACTGGTCTGGCGCTGCACCGTTGGCATTTGCCATATAGTCCTGATAAGAAGAGAGACCAGCCAGAGGCACACCGATGAAGTTTACCAGGTCGTTACCAGCGAAAGCCATAGCCAGGGCGAAAGTACCCATCAGCACCGTAAACTTGAAGATGTTGACACGGCAGAGGTGCAGGAATTCCATCACAACAGCAGACACCACGAAGGTGATGCAGATGAGGAAACCGAGATTCTGGTCGATGTAATCGCGCACCTCAGTAGGCAGGTAAGGACTCTTGCCCAAACCCTTCATGAAGATGAAGTAAGAGAGGGCTGTAAAGGCGATACCGCCGAAGATAGCGATGCTGTAGCGGCTGTGCTTGCGGTAGTTGAAGGTGAAAATGATACGGGAAAGCCACATCACGAAAGCACCAAACACGAAGGCGATGATGACAGATGAGAAGATACCCATAATTACCTCCAACGCCTTGTTGCTATTGAGCAATACGCCATAGTTGAGGCTATCGTCGCCATACATCTTCAATGTTGCGAGGATGAAAGCACCACCCAGCAACTCGAATACCAGAGAGACGGTAGTAGAGGTTGGCATACCTAAGGTGTTGAACACATCCAGGATGATGACATCAGTCACCATGACCGCCAGGAAGAGCGTCATTACCTCTTCGAATGTAAAGTGGTCAGGACTCATGATACCATGGCGGGCGATATCCATCATTCCCGATGACATGATGGCTCCGAGAACCACACCGCAGGATGCGATAATCAGCACCGTGCGAAACTTAGCCACCTTAGCTCCGATGGCAGATTGCAGGAAGTTGACAGCATCGTTGCTGACTCCCACGAAGAGATCAAACACTGCCAGACAGAGCAGGAAGATCACAATACAAAGATAAATCGTACTCATATATTTTATTAATGTTTATATACCTTATTATATAGGGGCTTGTCTCAACATTGCTAGATACATTTCTCCCCTTGCTTTTCCGGGTGCAAAGGTACGAGTACGATGTTACAGGTGATTTAAACAGGTGTTACAATGTTGTTAAGATGTTGTTGTGCTGGCGAGGTATAAATAATATGTTTTTCGTGAAAATTGGTTTGTAAGGGTGAAAAGTCAATATCTTTAGTCTAAAATCGTAAAAATGAAAGAATTTATCCACAAAGATAAAGAAATATGCGAAAATATTTGGAAGTTACAGAAGTATTTTATACTTTTGCATTGTCCTCACGCTGAAGTTGCATGTCGTATGTGACGTGGAGGCTGAGGGCATATATACATAAGGCGTTACTGGACGCTTTGGTTTTGACTGTAGAAGAACTTCGCAAACTCATCTGATTGTCAAAAACAAAGCAACGGAAACGCCCCAAGGGTGTAGTATAATATTACGCTTGCATTATCATAATGTTTGTGATAGTGTGGGAGTTCTATATATGCATCAGCGTGGGGCTTTCGTCGTTGCTCGTTTCGACAATCAGGGCAATGCGAAGGCCTTTCTACAGTGGAACGAGTGACAGGACTGGCTCCACGTTTTTTGTATATATGTAGCATGTGTAATTATTGCTGCAAAGGTAGCCAACAGCACTAATAATCTTAAGCTCTATGGATAGATGGCCTATTTTTCAAACTCTGACGTTCAGAGAGTTTCCATTTCCTGTTGATCGATATGAGGAGTATGTCGACGGTAAACTCATCTCACAAGGTGAAGTGCATTTTGAAATTCGTTTCAAACAGCATAATGGTGGTATCTTTACGAAGGCAGGATTGATTACTGTTAATTTACAGAATAATCCTATTCCTGAGAAAATTCTATCAAAGTTTGAGTTTGATAATTGTATCACAAACAATGATCGACTCGTGTTTTACATCAATGCAGAGCAATCCAACATTAACGATGCAGGACTTTTGGCGATAGGCATGGTGATGGGGTATTCTCGAAAGAAAAAGAAATATGTTGAGAATGAACCTATTATCTGCAATGTTTTTACTATTGACCAAAAGGTTGCAAAAGTAGCGTTCCGTTTCGTGAATCCTGATAGATTAATTGAATTTTATTAAATAACAGTTGTTATGGATTTCTTGAAAGAATTGTTAGGTAGGTGTGTAGGAAAAACAGCGCCTGTTCATAAAAAAAACTTAGAAAAGGCAAGTGTTTCAAATTTTATGGATAAAATAGGAGTTGTAGATCTAGGACTTCCATCAGGTGTATTATGGGCTACAGAGAATTTGGGCATATCTTCAGTTTATCCTTTGGGAAAATATTTTGCATGGGGCGAGACTGAATGTAAGACATCGTATGGCTGGGACTCATATACATTGGGTAAAGGAACTTATAATACTCTCACAAAATACTGTTTAGATTCAAAATATGGAATCGTTGATGGACTATTTGGACTAGCTAGTGAAGATGATATAGCGACATTGACTCTAGGTAAAGAATGGCATATTCCGTCAAAGAAGAATATGGAAGAACTTTTGTCTTATTGTTCTTGGAAGGTTGAGGTGCAGGAAGGCATTTATGGTTGGAGAGTGACTGGACCTAATGGAAAATCGATTTATTTAGCGGCAGCAGGTTCTGCTAGTGGAAATCGAGTTGCGGGAATTGGGGAGTTTGGTAGGTATTGGACATCAACCTTGTATGAGGAAGGAAGTTATTCTGCTTATAACTTACGCTTTAACCAATCTACTTATGAATTGGTTGGTGATACACGTTTTTATGGTAGAATTATCCGACCTGTAAAGATTGTTGATTGACTGTAAATAATTTAGTGTGATATGAGTAATTTTATTTTTACCTCTCATTTTCAAAAAAGATTTGAAAATGGGAATTTAACAGCAGTGTCTGAAAAAGACTATTCTTTTCAGAATATACCAATTGGTTATGGGGATAAAACTTTGGCTAATACTGTAATTGACTTTTGTATTGATAGAGTGGTATCCTTTGAAATTGTAAATCAAGATAAACAAAGGGATAAGGAACCATATGTTTTTAAGGATCGTTCTAAGTGTATACAAATTATATACCATTTGTCGGAAGATGAAAAGTCCATTGTGTCAATAGAAATGATACGTTTGGATTTAGGGTTTCATATTTGTTTTTATGAAGATAAAAGCAGCGAGGCTATTCCTTCTGATTTGTTGAAAGAAGAAATTGCAACCGTGGATGAGTTTAGAAATGCTTATCCTGAACGATTGTTGTCTAATGATGAATTAGAAGAGGAGATAGAACGATGTGTAGATAGAATAGAAACAGCCCAGGATTATCTTTCCGATGAAGATGATTACAATGTGTGTGCCGTTTTGAGAAGTAAATTGGCTAATTATCGGCAAACATTGAGTGTGTTACGTGAAGAGAAAATACGTAGAACAAAATAAAATGAATATGAATGATTTGAATGGTTATTTAGAGTACAATGGATTGATTTATAAGATTCAGTCCATAGAACAACTTCGAGACTTTATGAATGGCCTTGGAGAAAAGTCTAAGGAGATGACTGAGCAAGAATTGGCTGTGTTGTGCCAAGTTGCATTTCGAGATTTTAATAAGGAGATTACCAATGATGATGATATAGTTTATTCATTGGATAATAGATTGATTAGTGGCGTGTCTGATGTAGTCTGTAATCTTCAAGCTGCAGTGACAGGCTCTGTTGTTGAATATAAGATAAAGGACGGAACTGTTGCAATTTGCGACAATGCCTTTAATAAGAAAGGGGTACAACGCCGTAGAAATATCTATATGCCCAATAGTATTGTGACTATTGGTAAGAGTGCTTTTTCGCAAGCGAATATACAGGATGTGGTTTGGTCGCAAAAATTAAAGTTTATTGGAGCTTCTGCTTTTTATGGATGCAAACTCCTTAAGACAAAGCAAGGATTGGATTTGCCAAAATCTTTAGCATATATTGAGGCAGAGGCTTTTGAGAATTGCTGCAATGTACTTAATGTTGTATTTCCTGACTCTATCAAAAAAATAGGCAGTTATGCTTTTAAGAGCTGCGACTCGTTAGAATGGGTCTATGTTCCTGATACGGTTATGGAGATGGGGTCTGGCGTGTTTGACGAGTGTGAAAATCTTAAGGAAATAAGAATACCAAGAGGTAGCCGTACAAAGTTCGAGAAGTTGTTACCTTTCTCTGTTGATAAGTTTGTTGAAGTGTAATTTAATAACTGTAAGATTATGTTTGGAATATTTGGTTCAAGAAAAAGTATGAACGAGTCTTGCAAGAGAGTTTTGATGCAACTTTGTGAGACGATGAGAAATGCGCCTATTTATGCGGGTGTTGAAACCACGATGGCTGCTTCTTGTGAAGGAATGATAAGAATTCATCAAGAACAGAATGGGCGATTAGTGAATAATTTCGATTTTTATCCAAATTCAGATGGTTGGATAGATTCTGTGGCCATATATGGCTGTTATTTGGATAGTCATTATCGTACAATAAGTAGTTCCATGGAGATTTTTGGATTAAAGGTTTCTGAGATTTCACATGAAGGTAATTATGTTGATTGTGAGTTGGACCAGAATCAATTTCCTCATTGATAATAAAGCTGCTATGCTGTGTCTTGAAAACACAGCATAGCATATCTTGAGATATTACCATAAAATATTTTATGAAAGTATTAGGGCATAGAATTAAGAACTATTATACAGCAATTCATACACCTTTATATTCTGAGGAAAAGAATGACTTTGAATTTTTGGAAGAAAATTATAGGTGTGTACAACTTATGAATATTATTTTGAAGAGATACCAGAGAATATGAGTTCTGTAGAGTTATTATTGGGAGGTAATGCAGGTGCTTATATTTTTCATATGGATGTATGTCGTCCAGAATATCAGCATAGTAATATGTATCTGAGATTTGCTGACAAATTGAATGCAAAAGTTAGTAATGATGCGGAGACAAGGTTTGAAATAGGCTTTTCGCTACAGGATGCCCTTGTTGATGTAAAGATGATTCTTTCTATTTTTGTGTTTAATCTTCGTTAAGTCTGATATAAAGTAATGGGTATGCGTAAATATTTAATAATTATAATGCAAGGAATTATTCGTTTTTTTATATTTCACAAGCCTTGTGATTTGAAAATGGTTTGCATTTTTGTCTTTTTTTTGTATTTTTGCCAAAGATTTGGGGACAGAACATAATCAACGGTCTTTAGAACTGATAGAAAATCGGTCTTGTTCCACACCCTGATATTGAAATTTTGGAAAATAATAATTAAAAATAGGTATACAATGGGAATAATTGCTAAAAAGAAAATATGGACGTTGACAATTCAAGAAGGATTGCCGGACGATATCTATAAGCAAGCAGCTCGGGCTTTAGGCGAAGGAATTATCAATGATGATTTCTCTGCTTTTGAAAGTATGCTTGATGATAATGTGAGATGGGAGTGGGCGAAGGAAAGTCGGTCTCCAATTATTGGGCGTAATGAAGTTATTGGCTATTGGAAGGACTGGGTGAAGCGAGTAACTCATGATGAGTTGGATGTTGAGTTTGAAGTAAAGTTCTGTACTTTCTATTCTCGCACAACTTTGGCCATTTCTCCTAATGGTTATGCTACGGCATATGTGTTGTTTAACATAGAGAATGGTTTGATAAAACTTGGCGTCTTTGTTGGTCGAATTGTTGATAGAATTAATCTATTTGGAAAAGCGGATAAGAAATGGGAGGAAACATTGGATCATTTTCCTTTAGCTCTGCAAGAAAAGGATATAAAGGAAATATCTAAACAGGAGGCAAGAGGTAATAGTATGCCATGTTTGAATTGTGGAAGAACTTCCGAATTGCTTAGTTGGGAGTATGTCGTTTTTAGTAATAGCTCTATTGATTTCAGTGGGGTGGTATCTACGTGTCCTTGTTGCAATAAAGTTGTGGAGTTCGTTTTTGATGAAGAGAGCGCATTGCATGATGATAATAGGTTGGAACGATTCATACAAACAAAAAAAGAAGAAAAACTTCTGTTGACTAATGATACGTTTCAGATTGGTCTATATTATACTATGCCTTTGAGACATAGTGAATACATCGCTTCTTTGTTTAAAGGAGAGTCGATAAAAATGAAAGTTGCTGCTGCAACATTAGATGCAACGAAGAGAAAAGAGACTTCTCCCTATGCTGCTGCAGCTAAGTTTATGGAGCCAGTTTTGTATGTCCTATATATGGAGAACTATGAAGAGTATGAGAAAATCAAGAACTGCTATATAGATGCCTTGAACAATGGTGTTTATGAAGCTGCTAACAATTTGGGAATTTTGACTTATAACGTAGAACACTTAGATAAGGAAAAAGGACTCGAATATTTTAGAATAGCAGCTGAGCATAATTCAACGGCAGCCCTTAAAAATTTAGTGAAGATTTTTTGGCAGGAAAGAAAGTATGAAGATTTAATCTCTTTGCTAAGAGACGACAAAAGTAAAAATGAATTTGAAATAGAAGGCAATGTCTTTCAAAGAATATCTAAGTTTGAAATCATCAAAAGTAATTTGGATTATTCTCAGTTCATTCATGTGCTTTTCCCTGAAATACAGATTGTCCGGGATTGGTATATAAGTGTCAGGTTATATTCTGATGGGAAAAATGCAATAGGAGATGAGTCTTATTTCTATGTGGCTAACTCAAAGAATAGTACAACATACTTTGATATGGAAAGTAATAGCGTCAAATTTGAGGGAGAGCGAGACTTTTTAATTTGGAAATATGTAGTTGTGTCAAAATCTACACGTGCAATTTGGGAGCTATATCTATTGATGAATGCTAATACCATTTTGCCATATTGGTGGCATGGTGGTTATCGTCAGCGTATTTTCATATTCTATGATTCTGATTTTGCAAAGATTCCTGCTTTGAGAGATAGGGATGTAAGTGCTGTGATAGATAAGGGGTATACTCGTTCATCCGTTGAAATTGAAGATTGTGAAGGTGGATTCGATGCTCATGTCTATTGCTGTTATTGGAATGAGTGGAAAGGACTTGTGAGAGAGCACGTCATCATGAAGGTGCAAGAAAATAAAGTTGTGGAATATAAACATGGGGCAGATTTTGTAATCTTCTCGTATAATTGTGGAATCTTATATTAAATTATTATGAAGTGTTTTTTTATTATTATTGGAGTTTTGGTGATATTGTTTGTCGTCAAAATGGTATTTAGTTTTATTCATGAAACTCGTCAATTGAATCAGAGTATTCGTGAGGAGGGTGGTATGAGATGTGTTTGTAGTACTTTAGTTGATGGGCTATTGGCGTATCGTGGGGCAAGAGTAGTAAAAGAAGATTCTAATTCTATATCAATAGATGGTCAATTTTATGATCCGTATAGCAATACTCCTTGCGGATTTTGGCGTGTTGGCATTTTTAGAAGTTGGGATTGGATTAGTATCAAATATACTGCTCATGCAGGTTTAGGCTTGGGATGGACTCGAAAGACTTGGCAATTTGATAAAAATGAAAACCAACAACATATTTTGGAGATAATGAACCCTATCCTTGAAAAGTGGAGAGGTATGGTCGTTTTGGGTCAATCTCGTTAGAAATTATATAATTGCAAGCCTTGCGATTTAAAAATCCAAGGCTTGCAGATACAACTTATCGATTTTTTGTTTAATTTTGCAATCGATATTAATAATGCTACTATAATATGGGAAATGATACAGGAAATATAAAGATATTGTGCATCGGTGTCGGTGGGGCTGGCACTAATGTAATCAATCGTATGAAGGATATTGGTATTCCGAATGCAGAGTTTCTGACATTTGGAGGATATCGCTATGACTATAGCCATCCCGAAATTCCTCATTATAATCTTATAGAAGTCAATGAAATAGATAGCTTGCCTAATGGTTCTGGGCCAAAGGTCTTTGAAAGGTTGGCTAATAATGTTGCCGATGATATAAAGGAAGTTCTTTTGTATCATTTAAACTCGAGAGTGTAAATTAAACTGTGTTAAACTACTTTTATTGTAGCTTGACACAGTTTAATTTACACCCCCTTTAAACTCTCGTAAGTTAGAAAATGAAAGAGTGTAAATATTGGGTAGTTGTACTGCTACAGCTGTGCTTTCTTTCTATCAGCTGTGGAGAAAAGGGGGCAAAACAAGTTGCTCCTGCTCAAGATCATGCCTTTTTGAAATATGAAAATGATGAAGATGGAAAGTATTCGCAAGCGATGATAGCACAAATCATCAAACATTTTCATTTGCCAAATAATACTGTTGTAACAGATGAGGATGTTGATGCAATCTTGTTGAGAAGCGTTGATGGGGGAGATGGCATTTGTGGCGGTGACGTAGTTACCATTTGGAAGTATTATAAGAAGCAGAATGATATTCAAGAAATAGTTACGGCGCATCCTATGGCAGATTTGTTATGGTATAATCCTGATAAAAAACATGGTGTAACGATAGGGCTAGATTCAGTTTTTGTGGCAAGTGAAGCCATGCTTGTCCCTCTAAATCCTGATGTGGTAGTTGTAAATGGAACAACAGACAAGATGAATACAATTTATACTTTTATAGTAGATAAGGATGCGGGAAAGGCGATATTGTTACCATCAAATTGTGGCTGCGTAGGCTTTACATCAGAGGAAGGCCTGCCTATATGCTTATCTTTCAGGCATCATGCTAATGGCGAGTCTGGCAGATATTCTGTCGTTTCTGTTTATGATGAAAAAGGAAACCTCGTCAAGGAAATGTCGTTTGAAGATTATAAAAATGATGAGAAGTAATGACATATTCAATAGAAGAGAATCATCATTCGGGATTGGTGTTGTATTTCATGCCTCGTTTCTTTGTCTATAATCCTTGTTGTGCGGAGCCTCATACCCATGAGCTCTACCAAATTTTCGGTGTCTAAAATGTAAATTCGTTTATTCCGCTATGAAAAGCTATTGGTTGTGACGTAAGAATATAGTAATGATGATGCAAGATGTCCTATTTTGCAATCGCACGACATATGTCATGTAGTCGCACGGTATATGCCGTATGATTGAATGATATATGTCGTGCGATTATATGACGATTGTCATGGTAGCTATGAAAAGGCTTTCTTGCACCAAGAAATATAAGTTCTTACATTACGTCATATATATTCCGTCAACAGCATTAGCCTTCATATTGTTGCTTTATTTGAATTTTTGGCAAAGTTACGGAAAATATTGGTATATGCAAAAGAAAGCAGAATAATTTGTTTTCCTTTTCGGATAAAAACATTAACTTTGCAACTAAAAAAATGAAAAGTATGGAAAAGCTGAAGAATATCAAGGCGATAGCCTTCGATGCCGATGATACGCTCTGGGCATTACAAAACTATTTCGAGGACGTGGAGCATGAGTATTGCGAGCTGCTTGCGGAATATGGAAAGGAAAAGGATATTTCTGCTGCTCTCTTCGAGACGGAGAGTAAAAATATGGCTGATTTGGGTTATGGTTGCAAGGCTTTCACCATATCCCTGGTAGAGAATGCGGTGAAGGTGAGTCATGGTAAGGTGGAGGCGAATGTCATCGCCCAAATTGTGGACTTGGGTAAGAGTCTCCTGCATCTTGATGCCAAGCCTTTGGAAGGGGTAGAGAAAACCTTGGCTTGTTTCCGTGAGATGAAGAAATATAAGCTGGCAGTCTTCACCAAGGGGGAGTTGATGGATCAGGAGAATAAGTTGTGGCGTTCGGGTCTGCAGCGGTATTTTGATGTGGTGACTATCGTGAGCGACAAGACGCCCAAGGCTTATCATCGTCTCTGCAGGGAACTGGATGTAACTCCCGACGAGCTGGTGATGGTGGGTAACAGTTTCAAGAGTGATATTGCTCCGGCATTAAAAATCGGAGCTTCGGCTGTCCATATCCCTTTTCATACCACATGGGCGCATGAAAAGACAGAGGAATTTGAACATCCCAAGCTCCGTCGTATTTCAAGATTCGAGGAACTTCTCGATATCTTATAACTCGATATTTTATAAGGGTCTTATAAAACCCTTATAAAATACTCATATAATGGTAGTAATCGTATGCGATTGCTGTACCATCTCCCTGATCGCGATATTTCTTTGCCTTGGATATATACATTTCGGGGGGCAAAGGTACACACAATTTTTCAACTGACAAAATGGGCGGGGGGAGCATTTCGGGGGGGGCGAACAATCGCCGCAAATTAGGATTCTTTATACAAAATCAGCTAGGAAATTGGCAGAAAACTGCCAAAATCTAGTATTTCGTTAGGAATCTTTAAGTTTTTCACCAAAGGCTGCTGCAATGTGGGTTAAAATTTGCAGGTTTAGAATAATCTTCGTACCTTTGCAGCACCAGTACCCGCCAAGCCTCTCAACGATGCTCAAATGTGCGGGTCGTTTTATTTTTTATACATTTCCCTTGCTGAGATTCTCGTATTTTCAAACGATTCTTATTTCTTTGTGAATATTGAAAATATGGAAGAAAATGGTAACATGTTAATAATCAAGGAATTATGGATTTGTTGGTTAATAGCGCTAAAATAGGAATTCTATAGTTGTACGACTATAGCCTATATAGTCGTACGACTACAACTTTATAGTTGTACAACTATAGGGTATTCGCTTAATTAGAAACAAAAAATAGAGAATTCGAGATGCCCAAAACTCCCTATTTTCATTGCTAGATTCCAAGTTTACCAGTATGCAAAATTTGGTTATAAATATTGACAGAAATACCCTTTTTGGCAGGGGAAGATTACTTCTGCTCTAAATGAAATAGGCTTCAATGGCGAATGAAGCCTATTTCAATCGCACATGAAGCCTGTTTCGATAGCACATGAAGCTTATCTCATTTTTACCTCCAATTATTTAGAATTCTGCATCAAACAAGACGCTGATTTTATAAGGTATGAAGAAAATCATCAAAGAACACGAGCATATTGAAAAGTTCATGGGCTATAAAGCACCAGAATTCAAATCTGATTCCAGAGAATTCCATGTAATATTATGGAATCTCAACTATATTTCTAACAACAAAAATGAATATGCTATCGGGCGATTATGTCTATATCTCTTCATCAATAAATCGGATGATTTCATCCTGCTGGTCTGGATGATACCAGTGAATTTCTGCATCTCGCTTAAACCAGGTAAGTTGCTTGCGCATGTATTCACGGCTGTGCGATTGGATTTGTCTGATAGCTTCATCGCGGTCTATTTCGCCGTCAAAGTAGGAGAACATTTCTTTGTAGCCTACGGTTCTCAACGAGGTGAGTCCCTTCTGCGGATATACGCTGCGTGCTTCTGCCTCCAGACCTTCGTCCATCATCATCAGTACACGCTGGTTGATGCGGTCGTAGAGTTCAGCTCTGTCGCGGTTCAGACCTATCTTGATGATGCGGAAAGGGCGCTGCTTCTTTTCGGCTGTGCGGAAAGAAGTATAAGTCTTGCCGGTCTGATGGCAGATTTCCAGGGCATGAACCACGCGGCGTGGATTCTTCCTATCTACTATCGCCCAGTGCTCCGGATCCATCTTGTGGAGTTCTTCTACCAGTGCCTCCAGCCCTTCCTCTTCCAGACGCTGTTTCATCCAAGTGCGTATGTCGTCACGAACAGTAGGGATGTCGTCGATTCCTTTGCATACAGCATCGATATACATCATGCTGCCACCTGTAAGCAGAGCCACATCGTGATTCTTGAAGATGTCTTCCTGCAGGAGATTCATCACATCAGCCTCGTATTGGGCAGCGCTGTAATAATCTTCGATGTGGTGGTTTCCTACGAAATAATGCTTCACCCGCTGCTGCTGTTCGGCAGTAGGGGCTGCGGTTCCTATAGGGAGTTCGGCGAAAATCTGGCGGGAGTCGGCATTGATGATAGGTATAGCGAGATGCTCTGCCAGCGAAAGGCAAAGCTCCGTTTTACCTACACCGGTAGGACCTAAGACCACAATCAATGTTTTCATATATTATTCCTTATATTCAAGAAAAAAGCATCCTTGCTCGTTTCATAAACCTATGCAAGGATGCTCTTTTTACTTTTTTACCCTTTTACTTTTATCGGATAATGCCTCGCTGAGAACTCTCTACGAAGTCGATAATGTACTGAATTTCCTTGGTAACCTCAAGGTTCTTCTTGATTTCCTCGATACCTTCCTTCAATATACCCTTGCTGTAGAGCAGGCGGTAAGCCTCGTGGATGTTCTGGATGGTCTCATTGCTGAAACCGCGACGGCGCAGACCGATGAGGTTGATGCTGCAGTAGCGGGTTGGCTCCTTGCCGGCGATGATGTATGGAGGAATATCCTGAGAGAAACGGCAACCGCCCTGAATCATCACGTAGCCTGCGATATGGCAGAACTGATGAACGAGAACGTTGGCGCTGACGATGGCGTTGTCGTCTACTACCACCTCACCGGCAAACTTGGTAGAGTTGCCGATAATCAAGCCGCTGCCGAGCACGCAGTCGTGAGCCACGTGAACGGTCTCCATCAGGAGGTTGTTGCTGCCTACTACGGTCTTGCCCTTAGAGGCTGTACCACGAGAGATAGTAACGTTTTCACGGATGCTGTTGTTATCGCCCACTTCGCAGGTTGTCTGCTCGCCCTTGAACTTCAAGTCCTGAGGCTTGGTAGAGATGCTGGCGCCTGGGAAAAATTCATTATTGTTGCCGATGCGGGCGCCCACGTGGATGGTAACGCTGTTCTGCAATACGTTGTTATCGCCCAAAACGGTGTCCTTGTCGATATAGCAGAACGGACCGATAATGTTGTTGTCACCGAGTTTTGCCTCTGGATGAACAAACGCTAATGGACTAATCTGATTCATATTTCTATTTTATTATTACTTGTTCTTAACAATCTGTGCAGTGAAAGTAGCCTCTGCTACCACCTGGTCGCCTACGAACATATAGCCCTTCATAGAGCTGATGCCATGACGTACAGGTGCGAGGAGTTCTACACGGAAGAGGAGTGTATCGCCCGGAACCACCTTCTTGCGGAACTTCACATCATCGAGCTTCATGAAGTAAGTGCTCCAGCGCTCAGGCTCTTCCAGCTGGTTCAATACGAGCAGACCGCCACACTGTGCCATCGCCTCTACCTGGAGAACGCCTGGCATCACTGGCTCTTCAGGGAAGTGACCGGTGAAGAAAGGCTCGTTGCTGGTTACATTCTTTACGCCCACGATGCTGTTAGGACCCATAGCAATGACCTTGTCGACCAGCTGCATAGGGTAGCGGTGAGGCAGGAGCTGACGGATGCGGATATTATCCATGATTGGCTCCTCGTTAGGATCGTAGATAGGAGCCTGAATCTCGTGCTTGCGAATCTCCTTGCGCATGAGGCGGGCGAACTTGTTGTTTACGGTATGGCCTGGACGCGTAGCGATGATGCGGCCCTTGATAGGCTTGCCGATGAGTGCCATATCGCCGATGATATCGAGCAGTTTATGACGTGTACATTCGTTCTCCCACTGCAATGGACGGTGCTGGATGTAACCCAACTTGTTGGCATCCATGTGAGGCACCTTGAGATGGTCGGCGAGCTGGTCGAGCTGAGCCTGTTCTACCTGGCGCTCGTAGATAACGATGGCATTGTCCAGGTCACCACCCTTAATGAGGTTAGCCTGGAGCAGAGGCATGATGTCGCGTACGAAAACGAAGGTACGGGCTGATGCAATCTCCTCTGCGTATGTCTCCATCTTCTCGAGGGTAGCAAACTGGCTATTGATGAATTTGCTCTCGAAAGAACACATGGCTGTGATGCTGAAGTCCTCGTCAGGAAGGATGGTGATGACAGACCCATTATCATCTTTCACCTCAATCTTATGACGGATGATGTAGTAGTCTTTCTCAGCATTCTGCTCCTGGATGCCTATGCTCTGGATCTTCTCTACATACGGAGCAGCAGAACCGTCGAGGATAGGGAACTCAGGACCGTTTACCTGGATGAGACAGTTGTCGATGCCGAGGGCATAGAGTGCTGACATACCATGCTCGATGGTAGAAACGCGGATATCGCCCTTACCGAGTACGGTACCGCGCTGTGTTTCAACAACGTTTTCAGCTACAGCCTGGATAACAGGCTCGCCTTCGAGGTCGATGCGCTGTATTTTATAACCGGTGTTCTCTGGTGCAGGATTGAAAGTTACGGTGAGGCTCAAGCCTGTATGCAAACCCTTTCCGCAAAGAGAGAAACTACCTTTCAGTGTCTTCTGTTTTGACATAATTATATTCATTTTTTAGGCATGGATTACACGGATTTTTTCTCTGCGTTTTCTTCGGATTCCTTAGTGGCGTTAGCCTCCGCGTCATCCGTGCCTTATTATTTTTAATTGTTTTTCTTTAATTCTTCAATCTGCTTCTTCAGGTCGTTGAGTTCCTTGTACATGTCAGGCAAACGACGGAAGATAGCCTGAGACTTGAAGTAAGCGCGCTGCTCCATAGGAGGAGTTCCGATGAGCTGCTGGCCGCTCTTGAGGCTGCCCGGAACACCGCTCTGGGCACCGAGGAACACCTTATCGCCAATAGTGATGTGGCCGGCAATACCCACCTGACCGCCAAACATACACCATTCGCCTACCTTTGTACTGCCTGCTACACCTACCTGAGAAGACATCACGGTATTGGCGCCGATGTCGGTATTGTGGGCAATCTGTACGAGGTTGTCGAGTTTCACGCCCTTGCGTACGTAGGTAGAACCCATTGTAGAACGGTCAACACAAGTGTTGGCACCAATCTCTACATCGTCTTCGATGGTAACGATACCAATCTGAGGAATCTTGTCGTAACCTTCAGGACCTGGAGCGAATCCGAATCCGTCGGCACCGATTACACAACCAGCATGAAGCGTAACGTTATTGCCTAATTTACAGCCGTGATATACAGTAACGTTCGGATAGATGAGTGCATTCTTACCAATCTTCACACCCTCTCCGATGTAGGCATGAGGATAAATCTGGCTACCTTCGCCTACCTCTGCACCATCGCTGATATATGCGAAAGCACCTACATATACGCCTTCAGCCACCTTAGCCTTTGGAGATACGAAAGCCAGCGGATCGATGCCGGTCTTCTTAGGCTTCATGGATTCGTACATCTGCAGGAGCTTAGCCACACACTCGTATGCATTCTTCACACGGATGAGGGTTGTGCTGACAGGGTGTTCCAATTCTACGGTTTCATCAATGAGTACGATGCTTGACTTGGTTTCGTAAACATAATGAGTGTATTTAGGGTTAGAAAGGAACGAGATAGCGCCTTCCTTACCTTCTTCGATTTTTGCGAAGGTGTTGACTGTTGCGTTCTCATCACCTTCCACACGGCCCTGAACGAACTGGGCTATTTGTTGAGCGGTAAATTCCATAATTTATCTGACTTCTAGTTTGTTTTATTTAGGTTCCCAAGGCATCATTACCTTTAGGTAACCGCAATTTGTTTGCAAAAATAGCAAAAAAGATTTAGATTCTCGACTTTATTTTGTAATATTTTGCTTTTTCGCCCCATAAAAAGGTATTTTTTAGGCGCAAAGCCTCTTTTTCAAGATACTTTGCGCCTAAATCGAGTTTTTATAACTTAGCAAGTTCTGCTGCCATTTCTGCCTGCAACTCCTTAGCTTTCTGACCTGCTACCTCAGCAAAGTCATCGCCGTTGCTGGCATAGATGATGCCGCGGGAAGAGTTGACGAGCAAGCCGCAGTCCTTGATGATGCCATACTTGCAAACCTCCTGCAGGCTACCACCCTGTGCACCTACGCCCGGTACGAGGAGGAAGTGGTTAGGAGCCACCTTGCGGATGTCTTCGAACATCTTGCCCTGTGTAGCGCCTACTACATACATCATGTTCTCATCGTTGCCCCATTCCTGGCTCTTCTTGAGAACCTTCTCGAAGAGGCGCTCGCCCTCCTTATCCTCGGTGAGCTGGAAGTCGTGGCTACCCTTGTTGCTGGTAAGTGCCAGGAGGATAACCCACTTGCCGTCATACTCGAGGAATGGCTTGACTGAATCCTCACCCATATAAGGTGCTACGGTTACAGAGTCGATATTGTACTCCTCGAAGAATGTCTGGGCATACATCTTGCTGGTGTTGCCGATATCGCCGCGCTTGGCATCTGCGATGATGAAGTGGTTTGGATAGTGGCTGTGGAGATACTTGATGGTGTTTTCGAAGGCAATCATGCCATCGATGCCGCGGCTCTCATAGAAAGCCAAGTTTGGCTTGTAAGCCACACAGTATGGGGCTGTTGCGTCGATGATAGCCTTGTTGAATCTGAATATCATTTCGGCTTCTGCGCCCTGGATGTCTTCACTCTCGGTGATGCACTTAGGCAACTTGTTGATATCTGTGTCAAGACCTACGCACAAGAAACTCTTCTTGGCGAAAATCTGCTCTACGAGTTCTTTTCTGTTCATAATGGATTGATATGATGATTCATCGCCCCGAAGTACGGAACGATGAATCGGGGTTTTACAATTCTGTTTCTTTCAGCTTCTCTGCGTTCTCGGCTACGGTCAGGGCATCAATCATGTCCTGAATATCACCTGCCAGGAAACCATTGAGATCGTGAGTGGTGTAACCGATACGGTGGTCGGTAACACGGCCCTGCGGGAAGTTGTAGGTACGGATCTTCGCACTGCGGTCGCCGGTAGAAACGAGGCTCTTGCGGCGGCTGGCGATATCGTCAACATACTTCTGGTGCTCACGGTCGTGGATGAATGTATAGAGGCGGCTCAAGGCACGCTCCTTGTTCTTTGGCTGGTCACGGGTTTCGGTACACTCGATGAGGATTTCCTCTACCTCGCCTGTGTTAGGGTTTTTCCAAGGGTAGCGGAGACGTACACCAGACTCCACCTTGTTCACGTTCTGACCACCGGCACCTGAACTTCGGAAGGTATCCCACTTGATGTCTCCTTCGTTGATGTTCACCTCAAACTTGTCTGCCTCTGGCAATACGGCAACGGTAGCAGCTGAGGTGTGCATACGACCCTGTGTTTCAGTAGCAGGCACACGCTGAACACGGTGAACACCTGATTCGTACTTCAATGTACCGTAAACGTCAGTACCGCTTACAGCGAAGTCGATTTCCTTGTATCCACCTACTGCGCCTTCAGAAACAGAAGTCACGCTGACGGTCCATCCCTTCGATTCGCAGAATTTCTTATACATATTAAATAGGTCGCCTGCAAAGAGGGCAGCCTCGTCGCCTCCGGCACCGCCTCGGATTTCCATCTGTACGTTCTTGGCGTCTTCTGGATCCTTAGGTACCAGCGCAATCTTGATTTCTTCTTCGAGTTTAGGCTGCAGCGCCTCGTTCTCGTTGAGTTCTTCGCGAGCCATCTCCTTCATTTCCGGATCGCTCTCGTTGGCAAGGATGTCCTTTGCCTCCTTGATGCTGTTCAGACAGTTGATGTATCGCTTGCGTGCGTCCATGATGTCACCCAGGTCTTTCCATTCCTTGGTGAGCTTCACGTAGCGTGGCTGGTCGGCGATGACATCAGGGTCGGTAATGAGGGTGCTTACTTCCTCGTATCGGCTCTCTAAGCCTTCTAGCTTCTGTAATATGTTGTTATTATCCATTAATTTTAATTCTATTTTTAGTATTCGAATGTTCCGAATTCGCTCTTGATGGTCAGACTGCGCTTGCCCTCTTCGATGTGACCTACAATCTGGGCATCGATGTTGAAACTCTTGCTGATGGCGATAACCTTCTCGGCAACCTCAGGACGTACGTAGATCTCCATGCGGTGACCCATGTTGAATACCTGATACATTTCCTTCCAGTCGGTCTCTGAGCAGTCGTGGATCGCCTTGAAGAGTGGAGGTACTGGGAACATGTTGTCCTTCACTACCTTGCAGTTCTCGCCTACGAAGTGAAGAACCTTGGTCTGGGCACCACCGGTGCAGTGAACCATACCGTGAACCTCTGGGCGGAGCTCATCGAGAAGCTTCTTGATGACAGGAGCGTAGGTACGGGTAGGAGAGAGTACCAGTTCTCCGGCATTGATAGGTGAACCCTCTACCTCATCAGTCAACTTATACTTACCGCTGTAAACCAACTCGTCTGGCACGGCGTGGTCGTAGCTCTCAGGATAGTTCTCTGCGAGATACTTGGCGAATACATCGTGGCGGGCAGAAGTCAAACCGTTGCTGCCCATACCGCCGTTGTACTTCTTCTCGTAAGTAGCCTGACCTGTAGAAGAAAGACCTACGATGACATCGCCTGGACGGATGTTGGCGTTGTTGATGACGTCGCTGCGCTTCATGCGGCAGGTAACGGTAGAGTCAACGATGATGGTACGAACCAGGTCGCCTACATCGGCAGTCTCACCGCCGGTAGGATAGATGCCGATACCCATCTCACGCATCTCGTGGAGCAGGTCGTCAGTACCGTTGATGATAGCTGAGATTACCTCGCCTGGGATGAGCATCTTGTTGCGTCCGATGGTAGAGCTTACGAGGATGTTGTCTACGGCGCCTACGCAGAGCAGGTCGTCGGTATTCATCACGATAGCATCTTGAGCGATACCTTTCCATACAGAGAGGTCGCCCGTCTCCTTCCAGTACATGTAAGCCAAGCTCGACTTGGTACCTGCACCGTCGGCATGCATAATGTTACAATACTCTGGGTCGCCGCCCAAGATATCAGGTATGATCTTGCAGAAAGCCTGTGGGAAGATACCCTTATCGATGTTCTTGATAGCGTTGTGAACATCTTCCTTTGCTGCGCTAACACCGCGCATCATATATCTATTGTTACTCATATTCTTACTTTGAACTTTGATCTTTGAATTTTATGATATGCTTATTTTTCCTGGTGCCAGAAATCCCATGATGCAAAGGCTTGCAACAAGAGCATTTCCAAGCCATTCTTTACTGTGGCTCCGTGTTCTTTGCCCTTCTTCATGAAGAGGGTTTCGTCGGGATTGTAGATGAGGTCGTAGAGCAGGGTGTGGCTGTCCATTGCCTCGTAAGGCAGCGCAGGACACTCGTCTACGTGTGGGTACATGCCCACTGGGGTACAGTTTACGATGACGTTATACTCCTTGATAACCTCAGGGGTGATTTTTTCGTACTGGATAGTACCCGGACGCTCGTATCGACTCACGAAGGCTGTTTCCAGTCCGAGCGATTTCAGACCGAAGTTGATAGCCTTTGAAGCTCCGCCTGTACCCAGGATGAGAGCCTTCTTGTGATAAGGCTCGATATAAGGTTCGATGCTCTTGGTAAAACCGATTACATCGCTGTTATATCCTTTCAGATAAACATCTTCGCCTCTGTGCTCCACCTTGATCACGTTGACGGCTCCGATAGCATTCGCCTCAGGGCTTACCACGTCGAGATAGCTGATCACTTTCTCCTTGTAAGGAATGGTGACGTTGAGACCCTTAAGCTCAGGATTTGAGTCGAGAATCTCGGTAAGATTTTCGATAGAAGGTATCTCGAAGTTGATGTATTGGGCATCGATGCCCTCGTTCTCAAACTTTTCGTTGAAATAGTTCTTTGAGAACGAATGCCCCAGAGGGTAACCTATGAGTCCATACTTGTCCATAATATTTTTGTTTTATTTGGTTGCGAAATAGAGTGTGCAGATGCCGAAGGTGAGTCGCTTGAACTCTGCCTTTGCGAATCCTGCCTTTTTGAACACCTCCATCATAACCTCGCCCTGAGGGAATGCCTCAATGGTCTTGTTGAGATAACTGTAGGCGCTCTGGTCTTTGCTGATGAGTTTGCCATACATCGGCAAGACAGTGTTGCTGTAGATGCTGAACAGCTGCTTCATCGGGAAACTGACCGGCGTGGTGAGTTCTACGATGCAGAGATGTCCGCCTTTTTTCAGTACCCGGCACATTTCCTTCAGTCCCTGGTCCAGGTTCTGGAAGTTTCTGATACCGAAGGCTGCGGTTACAGCGTCGAAGCTCTCGTCCTGGAACGAGAGGTTGAGGCAGTCTTCCTTGGCAAAGGAGATGGTGTTTTCCAGTCCCAGCTGCTTTACCTTCTGTCTGCCTATCTCCATCATGCCGTCCGAGATGTCTGCTCCGATCAGCTGGTCGGGATGTAGCATCTGTGCGGCTAGGATGGCGAAATCGCCGGTACCGGTAGCGATGTCGAGCATCTTTTTAGGAGAGAAGGGCGCAAGACGCCTGATTGCCTTCTTGCGCCATCCCTTATCGATATCCCACGAGAGACGGTGGTTCAGGGTATCGTAGGTAGGGGCGATGTTGTCGAACATCTCCTCTACCAGCTTGCCCTTGTCTCCTGTGCCCTCGTAGGGCTTTATCTGTTCTTGCTTATACATTTATATATAGTTTACTTGTGTGCAGCAAGCCACTCGCTTACGTTCTTCTCGATGCGGGCAGCGATGTCGCCTTCCTCAGCAGCCTTGTCAAACTTCTCGCCGGTGATGTGCTCGTAGAGTTCGATGTAGCGGTCGGATACGCTCTCTGCATACTCGTCGGTAATCTCAGGCATAGTCTGGCCTGGCTCGTTCATGAAGTTGTGCTCGATGAGCCACTGGCGAACGAACTCCTTAGAAAGCTGGCGCTGAGGCTCACCCTTCTCGAACTTCTCCTCGTAGCCATCAGCGTAGAAGTAGCGGCTAGAGTCTGGAGTGTGGATCTCATCGATGAGATAAACCTTGCCGTCGCGCTTGCCGAACTCGTACTTGGTATCTACGAGGATCAAGCCCTGCTTGGCAGCGATTTCCTGACCACGGGCGAAGATGCGGCGTGTGTAGTCCTCCATCACAGCGTAATCCTCTGCACTAACAATACCCTGGGCGATGATCTCTTCCTTAGAGATATTCATGTCGTGACCCTCGTCAGCCTTTGTAGTAGGGGTGATGATAGGCTCTGGGAAACGCTGGTTCTCGCGCATACCGTCTGGCAATTTCACACCGCAGATCTCGCGGCAGCCCTTCTGATACTCGCGCCATGCACTACCGGTGAGGATAGAACGGATGATCATCTCCACGCGGAAACCTTCGCACTTCAAACCTACGGTAACCATTGGGTCTGGAGTAGCCAACTTCCAGTTTGGACAGATGTCTGTAGTTGTGTCCAGGAACTTAGCTGCAATCTGATTGAGCACCTGTCCTTTGAAAGGGATACCCTTAGGCAGAACAACGTCGAACGCTGAGATTCTGTCGGTAGCGACCATCACGAGGAGGTCGTCGTTAATGTCATACACATCACGTACTTTACCGTGGTAAACACTCTTCTGTCCATCAAAATGGAAATCTGTCTTTGTTAATGCTTTCATTTTACTTTGAACTTTGAATTTTGAACTTTGAACTTTATGATATGCCTTGAGCAATCATTCTGTTCATTCTTAATTCTTATTATTTTGAATTATCTTTTTCTGCTTTCTGAGCTTCCCGTGCTTCCGCTCTCTCCTTGTCATACTTGTCGTAAGCGTTGACGATGCGGGTTACGAGTTTGTGGCGCACGATATCCTTCTGTCCCAGCTTCACCACTCCGATGCCTTCCACGCCGTCCAGAATCTTGAGCGCCTCCTTCAGTCCGCTTCGCTGTTCGCGTGGAAGGTCAATCTGTGTCAGGTCGCCGGTGATAATCATCTTTGTGTTCATGCCCATACGGGTTAGGAACATGCGAATCTGTTGGGAGGTAGTGTTCTGCGCCTCGTCGAGGATGACGACGGCATCGCTGAGTGTGCGTCCGCGCATAAAGGCGAGCGGAGCAATCTGGATAATGTGCTTTTCCATCATATCCTGCAGCTTTACGGCAGGTATCATGTCTTCCAGCGCATCGTAGAGCGGCTGGAGGTATGGGTCAATTTTGTCTTTCATATCGCCAGGCAGGAAACCGAGTTTTTCGCCGGCTTCTACGGCTGGTCGTGAGAGGATGATTTTCTTGATGGCTTTCTCCTTGAGGGCCTTTACGGCAAGGGCGATGCTGAGATAGGTCTTGCCGGTACCGGCTGGTCCCACGGCAAATACCATGTCGTTCTTCTCGTAAGCATCTATCAGCTGCTGCTGGTTTTCGCTGCGGCTCTTGATAGGTCGGCCGCTGATGCTGTATACCAGCACGCCTTTCACGCTGTCCGCCTTGGTCTGTTTTCCTTTCACGATGTCCAGGATGTCTTCATCATTGAGCATGTTGTATTTAAGCAAGTGCTTGCGCATCTGCTCAATATCCTCTTCCACCTTTGCCATTTCCTCTTCGTCGCCGAGCACACGAATCACGTTGTCGCGTGCTACGATACGCAACTTAGGATACAGCGATTTAATCATCTGCAGGTGGGCGTTGTTCACACCGTAGAACATCACTGGATCGATATCTTCGAGTACAATATGTTTCTCTATCAAAATGTCTTAATTCTATAAAGTTTAAACTATCCTATCTAATATTTTGTTATATAACGCTGCAAAATTACTACTTTTCCATGAAATGAGCAAATTTCGGCGAATAAAACATTCTTTAAATATTAAAAAAGCTATTTTTTCGAGAGATTTTGTTACCTTTGCAGCTAAAATTGGCGATGCGGTTCCCGTTTTGCCTGAAGAATATAGAATATTATTTCGTGAAAATAAGATAATTATGAAGATTAGTAAGAATAGATATTTACAGGGTTTTGGTATTGTGGTTTTGCTTCTGGCGCTGGTAAGAGTCATCTTCCCGGGAGTAGCAAAACCGAAGGTTGCGGCTGCTGGTGCGGCTGATTCTACGCTCGTGGCAGCGAAGGATTCGGCTGCTTCTGATGCTTCTTCTGCTGAAATTTCTGATGCTCCCGCTGGTGCTGAAGGGAATGTGGCTGAGAACCTGAAGAAGGATGAACTCTCTGTTATGCCTGATACGGAACAGGGCGGCAAGCCATCAATCTTCTTCGATAAGGATGGCAGGGAGGTGAAGCATCGTATCTTCTCGGTGCCTCATTTCGGCAATACTTTCCCCGACCAGCAGGATGTGCAGATTCTGGCGGCTACTAAGCATGGTGTGAAACCGGTACAGAACCGTCTGGAGGCGGAGAACAGCAAGGGCAAGCTGGTGTATGTGGGCAGCAATCCTTTCTTTTATGTTGACAAGCTGAACAACAGTATTCCTTACCTGGTGCCTCGCGCCTCTGTGCTGCTCCAGGATATTGGCCGTGCCTATTTTGATTCGCTGCAGATCAAGGGCATTCCGCTGCATAAGATTATCGTGACGAGCATTCTGCGCACCAAGGATGATGTGGCGAAACTGCGTACCCGAAACGGCAATGCTACCGAGAATTCGTGTCATCTCTATGGTACTACCTTCGATATCTGCTACAACCGCTACAAGCAGATTCAGACCCGTGAGCAGCCTCGCCGACAGGTGCAGAATGATACCCTGAAATGGGTGTTCTCCGAGGTGCTCCGCGATTTCCGCAACAAGAACCGCTGCTATATTAAATATGAGGTGAACCAGGGTTGCTTCCATATCACCGTGAAGTAGTGGTGTTTCATTTAATTTTTGATTCTCTTCAAATCTGCTTCTTCTCCCACTATCCAGATGATGTCTCCCTTCTTGAAGACTCGGGTAGGGGATACGTGCGTCAGATTCTCACGACCTTCTTCCAGTCCTACCACCATACAGTTGTATTTATCTCTTATTCCGCTTTCTATCAGCGTCTTTCCCAGGAATTCGCTGCCGCCGCTGATGATGAGCTGGCTGAGCTTCATCTCGCGCTTTTCTATTTCAGCCTCCTCAGGCAGCAGGTCGCTCTGCAGGGCGGTGTTGAATTTCTGTAGCTGGTCGTCGTTGCCGATTACCTGCAACTTGTCGCCCGGAAAGATGATCATGTCGCCGTTCGGGATGTTCAGCCGGTGAGAACCGCGGTGAATGCTGCTCATGTCAACACCGAAACGCTGGCGCAGATGCAGTTCTCGCAGCGATTTGCCCGTCCAACTGCTGTCCTCTGGCACTTCAAATTCGCTGATGTGGATATCCCGGTCTAGCAGTCTGCCCTCGTAGAGCGGCCGCTTTTCGCCATTCACCTGAGCCGCAATATCGCGCGAACGCAGGTTGTGGACGAAGACGCGCTCCATCACGATGCTACGCTTCTTGATGTGGCGGGAGGTTATCATCAGCATCACTACTGCTGCACCGATGCAGACAATCAGCGCATTGGTAAAGCGCGAGAGGAAATTGATGATATAGAAGATGAAAGCCAGTGCTATCATAAAGCGCACGAACACCGTAAAGAGCAGCGGCACGCGGTTGATGCTGCTCTCCACCCAGAGGCGTTTCCACTCGGCACTGTGGTTCTTCTTCATCACGATGGCGCGCAGGAACGGTGAGATGAACAGGACGGTGAGCAGACCGGTGATGGCGTTGGCATACCAGTGGAGATGCCAGCCGGGCAGCAGATTGCGCATCAGCGGCAGCACGAAGGTGAACATCAGGGCGATGACGGCTGCCGAGAGGATGGAGTAGGCGGTGGTGTTGACCAGCATCTGGCGGATCAGCGATTTCCACTTGCTCTGCTGCTGCGTCTGGGGATGACTCATCGCGAAATGGTTCAGAATATGGATGAGTTTGTCGGGCAGATGTTTCTCCATCACCTGATAGGTAGGTGTGGCAAGACGGATCATATAAGGTGTAAGGAAAGTGGTGATGACACTCACTGCTACCACTACCGGATAGAGGAACTTGCTGATGACGCCGAGCGACAGACCCAGCGAGGCGATGATGAAAGAGAACTCACCAATCTGGGCCATCGAGAAACCGCAGCGCATCGCCGACTTCAGCGACTCGCCTCCGAGCATGAATCCGAAGGTGCCGAATATCGCCTGACCTATCAGTATCGTACCGACCAGGGCGAGGATAGGAACGGCATATTCTACCAGAATCTTCGGGTCTACCAGCATACCTACCGATACGAAGAAGATGGCTCCGAAGAGATTCTTTACCGGTTCTACGAGTTTGATAATCTTCTCTGCCTCAATGGTTTCTGCCAGTATGCTGCCCATAACGAAGGCTCCGAAGGCGCTGCTGAACCCCACCTTGGTGCTCAGTACCGCCATGCCGCAGCACAGACCCAGCGAAACGATGAGCAGGGTTTCGGCATTGATAAGTTTCCTCACCGAACGTAGGAACCACGGAATGGCGAAGATACCCACGATAAACCATACGCCCAGGAAGAAGCCTATCTTCACGATAGAGGCAAGCATCTGTCCGCCGTCGGGACTGCTTCCGCTCGCTATCGCCGACAGCATCACCATCATCACGATAGCCAGGATATCTTCCAGTATCAGTACGCTCATCACCATCGAGGCAAACTTCTGGGTGCGCAGCCGCATATCATCGAATGCCTTATATATAATAGTGGTGGAGCTCATGGCGAGCATACCGCCCAGGAAGATGCAGTCCATCCTTCCCCAGCCGAAACTGTGGCCTACGCTGATGCCCAGCATCATCATGCAGAACACGATGACCACGGTGGCGATGATGGGAGAGGCGCCCATCTTCACGATTTTCTTGAACGAGAAGTCAAGACCGAGCGAGAAGAGGGTGAAGATGACACCGATGTCGGCCCAGGTCTGGATATCCGTCTCGTCGACTACCGACATGGTGTAGGACATGTGTGGCGAAACCAGGAATCCCGCCATGATGTATCCCAGCACCAGCGGCTGCTTGAGCCTCTTGAAGATGAGGGTTACGATGCCTGCTACCATCAGGATGAGGGCGAGGTCTTTTACTAAAAATGGAATTTCAGCCATATTTTTCTGTTTATGAAAAAGGGGAATTTAGATGTGTCTAAATTCCCCATATCTGTATTAGTCGTTAAATTCTTCTGTGATTTCCGCTATTTTCACGATGGTCTTCACTACCTTCTCCATTACCTGGATGCTCACAAACTCATGAGGGCCGTGGAAGTTGACACCGCCGGCGAAGATGTTAGGACAAGGCAGACCCTTGAAGCTCAGCTGGGCTCCGTCGGTACCGCCGCGGATAGGTTCTACACGAGGTGGAACGCCGCTCTCCTGCATCGCTCTGAGCACGATGTCGATGACGTGCATGTTAGGATCAATCTTCTCCTTCATGTTATAGTACTGGTCGTAGATAACCGCCTTTACGGTTCCGTCGCCATACTTCTCGTTCATCTTGTTCACGCAGTCCTCGATGAAATCCTTGCGGTTTTCAAACCTGTTGCGGTCGTGATCTCGGATGATGTAGCTGAGTTTTGCCTCCTCGCAGCGGCTCTCGATGCCGATGAGGTGGTAGAAACCCTGGTAGCCTTCAGTCTGCTCAGGAGTCTCGTTCTCAGGAATCATGTTCTGGAATTCCACAGCCAGTCGGCTTGCATTCACCATCTTTCCCTTGGCATAGCCTGTATGAACGCTCACGCCCTTGATGACGATTTTAGCTCCGGCAGCATTGAAGTTCTCGTATTCCAGGTCGCCCAGGTCGCCGCCATCTACGGTGTAAGCCCAGTCGCAGCCAAACTTCTCTACGTCGAAATGATGTGCACCCATACCGATTTCCTCGTCAGGATTGAAACCTACGCGGATGTCGCCGTGCTTGATTTCGTCGTGGTCGCGCAGATAGCACATAGCCTGTACGATTTCAGCGATGCCCGCCTTGTCGTCAGCACCCAGCAGGGTAGTACCGTCTGTCACGATGATATCCTCTCCCTTGTGAGCCTTCAGCTCTGGGAAAGTCTCAACGCTTGAGATGATGCCCGGGCTCAGCTCGATGTCGTTGCCGTCATAGTTCTTGATGACGCGCGCCTTTACATCCTTTCCGCTGGCATCAGGCGATGTATCCATGTGTGAAATAAATCCGATGGTAGGAGTCTTTTTCTTGGTATTGCTCTTCAGAGTGGCATAGATATAGCCCATGTCATCCATTTCGACATCGCTCAGTCCTTCATCCTCAAGTTCCTTCTTCAGGTACTTGGCAAATTCGAGCTGTTTTGCCGTACTAGGCACGCTGGTCGATTCTTCGCTCGACTGTGTGTCGAATTTCGTATAGTTTATAAATCGTTCTACTAAATCCATGTTTTCAATTATTAATCATTTCTGTTGTTTCGGGTGATCTCGGTGGGATTCAAACCCACGACCTTCAGAACCGGAATCTGACGCTCTATTCAGCTAAGCTACGAGACCCTCTTTTCTGCCGCCCGTTTCTCCGGTTGTATGACATCGAAACGGAAGTCGACTGCAAAATTACTGCTTTTATTTGAAATAACCAAATATTTGGGACAGATTTTTTCATATATATAATGTGTATTTGCAAATTGTTCTACAAAATGCTACTAAAAAACTTAAAAATGCTATCATTTTGCGAAAAAATACGGAAAAATGCTTGCAGATTAATTATTATTTTGTACCTTTGCAGCGCAAATACTAAATATGAAATAAAAATGAGCAATTTGATAAAACCTGAAGGGTACAAGGCGCTGCTGGATATGCGCCAGACCGAAATGGGTATTAAAATGATAAAAGAATTCTTCCAGCAAAACCTGAGCACCGAGCTCCGTCTGCGTCGTGTTACCGCTCCACTCTTCGTACTGAAGGGTCTTGGTATCAATGATGACCTGAACGGCGTAGAGCGCCCTGTAAGTTTCCCTATCAAGGATTTGGGCGAAGCCGAGGCTGAGGTGGTTCATTCTCTTGCCAAGTGGAAGCGACTGACGCTTGCCGAGTATGAGATTGAGCCTGCTTATGGCGTATATACAGATATGAACGCCATCCGTGCTGACGAGGAGCTGGATAATCTTCATTCGCTCTATGTTGACCAGTGGGACTGGGAGGCTGTGATTACCAAGGAAGACCGTACCATCGCCTTCCTCGAGAATATCGTGCGCCGCATCTATGGTGCCATCTTGCGTACCGAGTTCCTGGCTTGCGAGCATTATCCTCAGCTGAAGCCTTTCCTGCCTAAGGATATTCATTTCATTCATGCGCAGGATTTGCTCGATATGTATCCAGACCTTTCTCCTAAGGAGCGCGAGGATGAAATCTGCAAGAAGTATGGCGCTGTATTTGTAGAGGGCATCGGAGGCAAGTTGAGCGATGGCAAGAAGCATGATGGCCGAGCTCCTGACTATGATGACTGGAGCACTGTGGCTGAGAACGGCAAGATGGGACTGAATGGTGATATCCTCATCTGGTATCCTGTTCTGGGTCGCAGTTTCGAGCTCAGTTCTATGGGTATCCGTGTCGACAAGGAGAGTCTGCTGCGTCAGCTTAAGCTGGAGGGCAAGGAGGATAGAGAGAAACTTTACTTCCATCAGCAGCTCCTGAACGATAAGTTGCCTCTGAGCATTGGTGGCGGTATCGGCCAGAGCCGTCTGTGCATGGTATTGCTTCATAAGGCTCACATTGGTGAAATCCAGGCTAGCATCTGGCCTGAGGAGATGCGCAAGGAGGCTGAGGAAGCGGGCATGAACCTCATCTAGGCCTTTCTGGCGGTGCGTCATGGTGTATACTTTGATGTGCTGCATATTCAGTTGATCTTTTTAAGATAATAATAATTTGCTTACGAAGGCTCCCGGTGCTTTTCTGCATCGGGGGCTTTTTTTGTTGTGTGTCGGTATGACACTAACCTAGTTGGTTCAAATTCCCCAGAATGCCCCGTTTCTGCCGTTTTCGGGGTCTTCATTGATGACCGGCGTCTGCCATCATTTATAACCCGTGTTGGTCTTAATAGAAGTCTCGAGCGAGGCACAAAAGACTGTTCTTTCGATTGCCGGTGCAAAGATACGAAGATTTCTGGTATCTAACAAATTTAGGCATGTGATAAGGAGCGATTTTCAGCAGCTTACGATTTGAAACTTAGTAAAGAGAAATAACTATATGTTTCATGGGACGCATCTCTATGTTTTGCGGTGTAGAAAACTATGTTTTGCGCTATAAACCAGTATATTACAAAGTAATAACCGATTACGTGGAACGTATTCAGTATTCAGTATTCAGTTTTTTTCGCTGTTGTTACCACTCTCTGTGTAGATAGTATATTATATATATAATATATTATATATATAATATAAAATAATTACTTACAATTTGTAACCATATAAAAGGTAACTATCGCGAAAAAAACTGAATACTGAATACTGAATAACCTCTTGGGCATCATACGCCCGGGTATAATGGCAGCATTTGGGGAAGATAGTACTAGTTTCTCCACTCCGTATAGGTTGTCCTACATGGAGTGGAGAATTTCGTATCGTGTGGAGTATCTTCTATGTCATGACCAGATCCAAGTCCTTTGTGAGTTTTTTCATCGCCGGGTTCTTCTCCATAAGAAGTTCCAGAACTTCATTCTTGGTCAGAACCTTGCCTACCTCTTCCTGGTCGGCAAGGCGGTAGCTGATGCTCAGTTCGCTGTTGTGAAGACCTAAGACGAAAGTCTTGAGAATGCGGTTCTTGATGTTCAAAACGTCGTCTAATAAGAGCTGGTTGTTGATGATAACCTCTATCTGCGGATAGTTGGTTATCTTCGGTACAATACTCTTCATGCGGTTAGCTAAGCCTATGAAATCCAGCTTGTTCTGCATTCTCATGCACATACTGAACCATGTTGCTTCCACCTGCTCCTGGGTGAACTCGTTCTGGTCGCCCGTGATGGTCGCTTTTTCCTCATTGGCATCATCATACGGACTGTGCAGGCGGCGCTGGTTCTCCTCCCTCTTCTTCAGGTTAGAGAAAGTCATGCCTATGCCGCCCAGCTTGATGTTCTTGAGTCGTGGCTTGTGAGGCGATGCAGCATCAGTAGCAGTTCCGGCAGCGGCAGAGCCTTCTGGGGAGGCAGATGCGGCTGCGGTGGCAGATGCAGAATAAGATGCAGCATTGGAGGCTGCAGAAGCGGCTGTCGGTGCCCCTGACGAAGGCACAGCAGTAGCTGTAGCAGCAGACGCTCCCGGCTGTGATGACCGGTTTTCGCTGCTGCCAGAAGGCTCAGAACCTGCACCCTGAGAGGCAAGCTTAGACTGAGCCAGGAGTTTCTGAAACAGGGATTTTAATCTATTGGGCGTACGCCCCGCACTAGGCACATCCTGATCCTCGGGCTGCGTAATCTGGCCTATCTGTATCAGGGTGAGCTCTACCAGTAATCGCTTGTTGCTGCTGGCGCGGTAATGGATATCGCACTGGTTCATCAGTTCCAGCGCCTTATATAAGAAAGGTGTAGGTGCCTTCTGGGCCTGAGCCTGGAACTTGGCTTTCTGGTCGTCGCTGGTTTCGAGTAGAGGCAGGGTCTGAGGGTCCTTCGCCATCATCACATTGCGCACGTGCTGGGCAAGACCCTGAATCATGTTGCCGCCATCGAAACCGCGGCTCAGAATGCCGTCGAGCGTTACCATCATCTCGGCCACCTTATTCTCCAGAGCCAGGTCTACCAGACGGAAATAGTTGTCGCTGTCGAGCACGTTCAGGTCCTCGATTACCTTCTGGTAAGTGATGTTGCCCATGCAGAAGCTGGCAGCCTGGTCGAAGATAGAGAGGGCATCGCGCATACCTCCGTCAGCCTTTTCGGCTATCACGGCGAGCGCCTGCTCTTCATATTGTATGCCTTCCTTCTCAGCCACCATCTTCAGGTGGTTGATGGTATTGGCTACCGTCATTCGCTCGAAGTCGTAAATCTGGCATCGGCTCAGGATGGTAGGCAGAATCTTATGCTTCTCGGTAGTGGCGAGGATGAAGATGACATGCTGAGGTGGCTCCTCCAGTGTCTTGAGAAAGGCGTTGAAGGCGGCTGTAGAGAGCATGTGGACCTCATCGATGATAAACACCTTATACTTGCCCACCTGAGGCGGGATGCGGGTCTGCTCCATCAGAACCTTAATCTGGTCAACACCGTTGTTGCTGGCGGCATCCAGCTCGAAGATGTTGTAGGAACGCTGCTCATTGAAGGCACGGCAGCTCTCACATTCGTTGCATGCTTCGCCGTCTTCACGAGGGTGCTCGCAGTTGATTGCCTTCGCAAAAATGCGGGCACAAGTGGTTTTGCCCACACCTCTCGGACCGCAGAAAAGATAGGCGTGCGCCAGCTTGCCGCTCTTCACTGCATTCTTCAAAGTGGTGGTCAATGCACTCTGTCCGACAACCGAATCGAAGGTCATCGGACGGTACTTTCTTGCAGAAACTATATACTCTTCCATTATTTTTTCTTAATTGATGATGCAAAGATAACAAAAAAATATTATCTTTGCAAACAAATTCGGAAGAAATGAGTAAAAAACTTGGTATTATATGGAATTATCTCGCTCATTATAAGTATCTTATAGTGATTGTAGCGGGTGTTCTGGTAGTTGGTGTAGTTGACGACAACAGTGTAAGACAGCACATTAAGTACCAGATAGAGATAGCTACGCTCCGTTCGGAGATAGAAAAGTATCGTGAGCAGTATGAAAACGACAAGCATACCCTGCGTGATATGCAGCATGGTGCGCGGGCATTTGAGAAGATAGCCCGCCAGCGTTATTTCATGAAGGCTGATGATGAAGACATCTTTGTATTGAGTTCGGATATTCCGGAAAAAACTAACGAACAAGACGAAAATGAAACAATTGAGTAAACTGGAAAGTGCTATTTTCTTGCTGGGCGGCGTGCTGATGGTTGTCGGTGCGGCTTGCTTCGCATTTGGTTTTTCACATCCGCAGCTGGTGCAGGTAACGAGCTGGGGGTTCCTGCTGGGCACCATACTCTTCAGTGTAATGCAGGCGATGCAGTTCTATGAGGGACCTTCGCTGGTTATCCACCGCCTGAAGCGCATGCAGTATGTAGCAGACATCTTCTTCGTGCTCTCAGGCATCTCGATGGTAGATACGGTGTATGCTTTCCTGCGCCGCTGGTTTGAGAATTATGAGACCTATATCACCTATTTCTATAATAAGTGGGTAGTCTTCCTTCTCATCGCAGCCCTGCTGGAACTGTATACCACGCATCGCATCTCTCATGAACTGAAGAAGGAAAACAATCAGTAATATAGAAAGGACGAGAAAAAAGCTTTCGGTGGGCAATAGGAGTGCAAACAAAACATAAATCTTGTAAGAATGAATTAAATTGCTGCAATTTATTTCGTCAGTTCAAATTAAGATTGTACTTTTGTTCACCGAAAGTGATATAGATAGCTTATGAATAGAATATTTTACGCATTCATTGTCTTGATGGCACTTGCATCTTGTGCCAACAGTTACGATATCTCGGGTACTTCTAACGTAAGTACTCTGGACGGACGCATGCTGTACCTTAAGATACTGGAAAACAACGATTTCAAGAACGTGGATTCTTGCGATGTAGTGCACGGACAGTTCCATTTTCAGGGTTCTGTCGACTCTATGAAGATGGCGAATATCTTCATGGATGATGACCCTGTGCTGCCGCTGGTGCTGGAGAGTGGAAGCATTACGGTGAAGCTCGATGATACACAGCAGGTGGTAAGCGGTACTCCTATGAACGATAAACTCTTCGGATTCTTCAAGAAATACCAGCAGATTCAGAATCAGTTGCGCGAACTGGTACACAAGCACGACCAGGCTATCATGAACGGTAGCGATATGGTGGCTGTCAACAAGCATCTGAACGAGGAATCCATCCGCCTCTCTGAGCAGGAAGACAAGCTCATCACTTCGTTTGTTACCGACAACTTCAACAATGTGCTGGGACCGGGCGTCTTCTTCCTCGTTACAATGGGCAACCAGTATCCGATGCTCTCTCCTTGGATTGAGGACATCATGAGCAAGGCTACCGATTATTTTAAGAATGATCCTTATGTAAAGGACTATTATAAGAAAGCTCAAGAAAATCAGGAGATTATGAACGGTACACGAGATGCGCAGAGCGGCATGCAGCCAGAGATGGAGGCGGCTCCACAGGTAAATCCTGATGCGGCTCCGGCACCTACAGCCAACGAACTGGCTGCGCCTACGATTCCTGAAAAACAGGAAGGTCAGGAGTAGAAACAGGGCTCTTTCAAGGTCTTGGGCATTAACATCTTGTAAAACTCTTCATTTTATAAGTTTAGTAATATGAAATTAATCAAGAATGGAACCATTATAAATGAGGGTCGCTCTTTTGTGGGCGACCTGTTGTTGGATGGTGAATTTATCAAGGAGATATATGAAGGCGAGGCACCCCGTGGCAATTACGATGAAGTCATCGATGCCTCGGGGTGTTTTGTTTTGCCGGGTGTGATTGATGATCATGTTCACTTCCGTGAGCCGGGACTTACGCAGAAGGCTGACATCGAGAGCGAAAGCCGCGCTGCTGCCTTTGGTGGTGTGACCAGTTATTTTGAGATGCCTAACACGGTACCTCAGACTACCACTCTGGAGGCCTGGCAGGCAAAGCGGCAGCTGGGCGCTGAGAAGAGTCATGTGAACTACAGCTTCTTCTTTGGTGCTACCAATGATAATGTAAATGATTTTGAGCAGCTCGATACGCATTGTGTTCCGGGAATCAAGCTCTTTATGGGCTCCAGTACGGGCAATATGCTGGTGGATAAATATGAGGCGCTGCAGGCTATCTTCAAGAAGGCGAAAGAGCTGGATTTGCCGGTGATGACCCACTGTGAGGATACCGAAATCATTAACCGTAACATGCAGCTGGCTAAGCAGAAATGGGGTGAGGACCCTGCCGTAGAACATCATCCGGAAATACGCAGCGAGGAGGCTTGCTATGAAAGCAGCCGTCTGGCGGTGCAGCTGGCTAAGGAAAGCGGTGCGCATCTACATATCGCTCACGTTACTACGGCTAAGGAACTGGAGTTCTTTGGTAAGGATGAAAATATTACAGGCGAGGCTGTTGTGGCTCATCTCATGTTCTCGGATAAAGATTACGCTGTGAAGGGCGCACGCATCAAATGCAATCCTGCAGTAAAGACCGTTGCTGATCGCGAAGCTTTGCGTAAGGCGCTGAGTAATGGTAAGATAACTGTAGTAGGTACCGATCATGCTCCTCATCAGCTGAAGGATAAACAGGGCGGTTGTGCCAAGGCTGCATCAGGTATGCCAATGGTACAGTTCTCGCTGGTAAGCATGCTGAAACTTGTTGACGAAAAGGTAATCAGTATCGAGCGCCTGGTTGAACTGATGTGCCATAATCCAGCCCGTCTGTTCCATATCAGTCAGCGCGGCTTCCTGCGTCCGGGTTATAAGGCAGATGTCGTTGTGGTGCGCAAGGGAGAGCCTTGGAAGGTGACCGCAGAGGTGATTCAGAGCAAGTGTAAATGGAGCCCTGTAGAGGGTGATGAGTTTGCATGGAAAGTGGAACAGACTTTCTGTAATGGTCGTCTGATCTATAACAAAGGCGTGTTTGATGCCGCTTGCAGAGGAGAGGAACTGGAGTTCAGAAGCAATTCCTGAAAAAGGGAAATCTTACGGGGATTGTAAAATAAAATATCGTATCGGATGCGAAAAATAGTATACAATATAAGCGAAATTGAGCCATATATCAACTGGCTATATTTCTATCATGCCTGGGGATTGAGCGGCAAACCTCGAGAGGAAAAGGAAAAAATGAAGGCTGAGGCGCTCGATATGCTCCATTCATGGGAAGGCGAATATCATACCTATGCCGTCTTCGGACTCTTCGAGGCGAACAGCGAGGGGGATGATATCTGGCTGGAAGGGCAGAAAGTCCGCTTCCCGATGCTCCGTCAGCAGCATCCGGCGGCTCAGGGAGAACCCAATCTCTGTCTGGCTGATTTCATCCGTCCTCTGGGCAGTGGAATAACAGACCGGCTGGGTATCTTCTGCACGACGGTAGATGGCGGTCTGGAGAAGAAATATCGCTCGGACGACTACCTCAATATGATAGCACAGACACTCTGCGACCGGTTGGCTGAAGCCACGGCAGAGAAGTTGCACGAAGAGGTGAGACGCAGCATCTGGGGCTATGCTCCCGACGAGCAGCTGAGCATCGAAGACCAGCATCTGGAGCGCTATCAGGGCATCCGTCCGGCTATAGGATATCCTTCGCTGCCCGATACCAGTGCCAACTTCATCATCGACCAGCTCATCGATATGAGTCAGGTGGGCATCCGGCTCACCACAAGCGGAATGATGACGCCTCATGCCAGTGTCTCGGGGCTGATGTTTGCACATCCCAAGTCGCGGTATTTCGAACTGGGACGGATAGGAGACGACCAGCTTCGCGACTATGCACAGCGCAGAGGAGTGCCCGTGCAGGCAATGAAAACGTATCTTCAATCAAGTTTGATCAAGAAATGATAGCAAGAATATTGATACCCGTAGTGGTATTCACCCTGTTGCCGTATCTGTGGATATATAAAAGGTATGGCAAGTTACGGCTGAAGAGTCTCTGGCAGCGGGTGCTCTTCTGGTTGCCGGCTTTCGTGGTTATCGCCTACAGCGCGTATATCACGATACTGCCCAACTTCCTGCCACGCAATCCGGTGCTCATCGACATCTGGTTTGTGATGATGGCAGTATGTGCGGTTCCGCAGTTTGTCTTCAGCCTGTTCAGTCTCTTCGGTTGGTGCTGTATGCGGCTCCTTCACGGACATCGCAACTGGGGCAAGCTCCTCGGACTGGTAGTGGGAGCGGTGGCGTTCATCTGCTTTATCTACGGATTTACCGAAGGATTTCCTAAGATGCAGGTCAAGCGTATCACCATCTATGTACCCAATCTGCCGAAGTCTTTCGAGGGCTATCGCATCGTTCAGTTCAGCGATATCCATCTCGGGTCATACTATGGCTGGCGTGGTCATCTGCCTCAGCGCGATATCGACAGTATTAATGCCGAGAGGCCTGATTTGATTTGCTTTACGGGTGATTTACAGAATGTTACGCCCGATGAACTGCCTGAGTATCAGGCGCTGCTCAGCAGTCTGAAAGCCAGAGACGGCGTGATGAGTGTGCTGGGCAATCACGATTATACCTATTATATGGATGTAGATGATGAGCAGGAGATAGCTGCGCTCGAGAAACGGATGCAGGACTTCCAGCGGAGTTGCGGATGGCGCCTGCTGATGAATGAGCATGTGGCGGTGCATAGAGGCGCTGACAGCATCTATGTAGCTGGTACAGAGAACTATGACAAACCAAAGCGAACCAACGTAAGGAAGGCGCTGTATGGCATCAGACCGGGCTCTTTCGTGCTGATGCTGCAGCATATTCCGAAGCAATGGCGCGAGACCTGGCCTTCTACTATCAATAAGGAGAAGGATGAGGATGGCGATGTGATAGGACCTGACAGGAAGGATTCGCTGGTCGTAGCACCGCAGCTTACGCTGAGCGGTCATACGCATGCGGGGCAGATCAGTATCCTGGGCTTGCGTCCGTCGATGTTTACTCCTTATGATTACGGCCTCTTCGAGGAGGAGGGTTGCCAGCTCTATACCACATCGGGTCTGGGCGGTACCGTTCCAATCCGCATAGGGGCTACGGCAGAAATCGTGGTCATCACACTGAAGAGAAAATAAGGAGTGTTGAGTGTTAAATGTTGAATGTTAAATGTTGAGTGTTAAATTATTCATTCTTAAATAAAAAATGAAGTACTTATATCGTCTGTATCAACTTGTTATATGCTTGCCTATCCTCTTGTTGGCTAGCGTTTTAACCAGTTTAACTACTGTTTTGGGATGTATGCTGGGCAATGGTCATTTCTGGGGCTATTATCCCGGCAAGTATTGGGCTTGGCTTTGGGTCCGCATCCTCCTCCTGCCTGTAAAGGTGGAGGGACGTGAGCATCTCAAGAAGAACCAGAGTTATGTTTTCGTGGCCAATCATCAGGGCGCTTTTGATATCTTCCTGATATACGGTTTTCTGGGCAGAAACTTCAAGTGGATGATGAAGAAGGGCTTGCGCAAAGTGCCTCTCATCGGTATCGCCTGTGAGTATGCGCACCACATCTTTGTAGACAAGAGCGGACCTTCTAAGATCCGTGCTTCTTATGACCGTGCTCGCGAGGTTCTTAAAGAGGGCATGTCGCTGGTGGTATTCCCTGAAGGTGCCCGCACGTTTACGGGTCACATGGGCGTGTTCCGCCGCGGCGCTTTCATGCTTGCCGATGAACTGCAGTTGCCGGTATGTCCGCTTACCATCAATGGCAGTTTTGATGTGAAGCCTCGCATGAAGGACATCTACTGGGCTTTCTGGCATCCTCTGAAGCTCACCATTCATGAGCCTATCGAGCCGATAGGCAAGGGAGCTGACAATATCAAGAACCAGATGAACAAGAGCTATGAGGCGATCATGAACGGACTTGACAAGAAATATCAGGGTTTTGTAGAGAATCCGGACCAATAATTTCGGATTTTCGCTTGTTATTTCAAAAATAAGTTGTAATTTTGCATCTGTATTACATTATATAGAATCAGAATCATTAAAATTATAAGAAGTTATGAGTGATAGCATAGTAATCATTCCTACATATAATGAGAAGGAAAACATCGAGAAAATCATCCGTGCTGTCTTCGGTCTCGAAAAGCAGTTTGATATCCTTGTTATCGATGACGGAAGTCCTGATGGTACTGCTGCCATTGTCAAGGGCTTGATGGCTAATGAGTTTGCCGGTCGTCTGCATATCCTGGAGCGTTCGGGTAAACTCGGTTTGGGTACAGCCTATATCATGGGCTTCAAATGGTCATTGAAGCAGGGCTATGACTTCATCTTCGAGATGGATGCCGACTTCAGTCATGATCCTAATGATTTGCCTCGTCTCTATGCGGCAACTCACGATGAGGGGTATGATGTGGCTGTAGGTTCAAGATATATTTCGGGTGTGAACGTGGTCAACTGGCCTATCGGACGCGTATTGATGAGCTATTTCGCTTCTAAATACGTACGTATCGTAACCGGATTTAAGGTGAATGATACCACAGCTGGATTCGTCTGCTACCGACGTAAGGTATTGGAAACCATAGATTTGGATGCTATCCGCTTCAAGGGCTATGCTTTCCAGATAGAGATGAAATATACGGCTCATCGAATAGGTTTCAAGATCAAGGAGGTGCCTGTCATCTTTGTTAACCGTCGTGAAGGTGTGAGCAAGATGAGTGGTGGCATCTTTGGTGAGGCTTTCTTTGGCGTGATGCGACTGCGCCTGGATGGCTGGTTCAAAAAATATCCGAAGAAGGATTAATACTCTGTAATCACTAATCAGTACTTGGATGGAAATCCAAAAGATAGAAAAAACATACGGGCGTTCGCCACAGGCGGATGCCCTCTTTGATTTGATGGGGAAGAAGTCGGTTCATTCCATTTTTCTCCAGGGTTTGCTGTGCTCTTCGGCTCCGATGTTCTTTGCTTCTCTGCAGGGGAAGATGAGGCGTTCGGTACTCTTCGTGCTGGATGATGCCGATGAAGCAGGCTATTTTTATCACGATCTCACTCAGATGATGGGGCAGGAGAAGGTCTTCTTCTTTCCTTCCAGCTATCGGCGTGCCGTGAAATACGGGCAGCGTGATGCAGCGAACGAAATCCTACGTACAGAGGTGCTGGCGCGCCTCTCTTCGGGAGGACATTTTCTGGTAGTCACTTATCCCGATGCACTGGCAGAACTCGTTGTGGCTAAGCAGAATCTGGATGAACGGATTCTGAAACTGACTGTAGGCCAGCAGATTGCTCAGACCGATGTGGTTCATACCCTGCGCGATTTCGAACTCAAAGAAACCGATTATGTTTATGAACCGGGCCAGTTTGCCGTGCGTGGAAGCATCCTCGATGTCTATTCCTACAGCTGCGAATATCCGTTCCGTATCGACTTCTTCGGCGATGAGATTGACACCATCCGTACCTTTGATGTTGAGACCCAGCTCTCGCAGGCGAAGCGCACAGAGATAGAAATCGTGCCCGAACTCGCCCATATCGAGAGCAACAAGCAGTGTTTCCTCAATTTCCTCTCCGAAAGTACGCCAGTCGTTGCGAAAGACCTTTCTTTCGTTTGCGACCGCATCGGTCAGATCTATACCGAAGGCTTCTCATCGCAGAGCCTTACCGAGCAGCTGGAGGGAGCTACTGAGGTAGAGGCTGAGCGCATCAGACATGACATGAAGACCGAGCTCAACCTCGTTTCTCCGCTCGATTTCAAGAAGGCAGTAGCGGCTCATCTCCGTATCGAGTTCGGCAAGGTCGCTCCGCCAGAGAGTTCGGCTGTGATACCTTTCAATATTGCTCCACAGCCTCTTTTCCATAAAAATTTCAATTTGCTTTGTCAAACTCTGGAGGATTTCCTGCTCCAGGGTTACACCTTATATATATTGGCAGATAGCCAGAAGCAGCAACAGCGCCTGAAGGATATCTTTGAAAGCGAAGAGCTGAAGCGCTACGCCATCCGTTTTACACCGGTAGACAAGACGCTTCATGAAGGCTTTACTGACCATGACAAGAAGTGCTGTTTCTTTACCGATCATCAGATTTTTGACCGTTTTCATAAATATAACCTGCGCTCAGATAAAGCGAGAGCCGGCAAGATGGCACTCACCATGAAGGAACTGCAGGAGATGGAAGTGGGAGATTTTATCGTGCATGTAGACTTCGGTATCGGCAAGTTCGGCGGTCTGGTTAGGGTTCCTACGGGCAACAGCTATCAGGAAATGATCCGCATCGTCTATACGAACAATGACAAGGTGGATGTTTCTATCCACTCGCTTTATAAAATCAGCAAATATCGCCGCAGCGATACCGGTATTCCGCCTCGCCTGTCTACACTGGGTACAGGTGCCTGGGATAAACTCAAGGACAAAGCTAAGAAGCGAATCAAGGACATTGCGCGCGACCTGATTAAACTCTATGCCCAGCGCCGACGCGAGAAGGGATTCGCCTTCAGTGCCGACAATTATCTGCAGCATACGCTGGAGGCTTCCTTCCTGTATGAAGATACGCCAGACCAGAATAAGGCTACTCAGGAGGTGAAGAAGGATATGGAGAGCGGCAGACCGATGGACCGTCTGGTTTGTGGCGATGTGGGCTTCGGCAAGACTGAGGTTGCCATCCGTGCAGCCTTCAAGGCAGCGTGCGACAGTAAGCAGGTTGCGGTGCTGGTGCCTACTACCGTTCTGGCTTTCCAGCACTATCAGACTTTCAAAAAGCGTCTGGAAGGCATGCCTGTAAGGGTAGACTATCTCAGTAGAGCCCGTACTGCGAAGGAAACCAGAGAGGTGCTTGACGCCCTGAAAGAGGGTAAGATTGATATCCTCATAGGTACGCATAAGCTGATATCAAAGACCGTGAAATGGCATGACCTGGGACTGCTCGTCATCGATGAAGAACAGAAGTTCGGTGTGTCTACCAAAGAGAAACTCCGTCAGCTCAAGGTAAATGTCGATACACTCACGATGAGTGCCACTCCGATTCCGCGAACCCTCCAGTTCTCTCTGATGGGCGCCCGGGATATGAGTATCATGCGCACTCCGCCACCTAACCGTTATCCGATTCATACCGAACTGGTAACGTTTAGTAGTGAAGTTATCTGCGATGCCATCAATTTCGAGATGAGCCGAAACGGACAGGTTTATTTCGTATGCGACAGAATATCCAAGCTTCCGGAACTCAAGATGCTCATCGAGAAGCATATCCCAGACTGTAGGGTAGCAATCGGGCACGGACAGATGAAGCCAGAGGATTTGGAGAAAATCATCATGGGCTTTATCAATTACGATTATGATGTACTGCTTTCTACCACTATTGTAGAGAACGGTATCGACATTTCCAATGCCAATACGATTATCGTGAGCGATGCTCATCACTTCGGATTGAGTGACCTGCATCAGATGCGTGGACGCGTAGGAAGAAGCAACAAAAAGGCTTTCTGCTATCTGATGGCGCCACCTAAGAGTGCACTTACTCCTGAGGCGCGTCGCCGTCTGGAGGCTCTGGAGACGTTCTGCGAACTGGGTAGCGGCTTCAATCTCGCCATGCAGGACCTGGATATCCGCGGTGCGGGTAATCTGCTGGGTTCTGAGCAGAGCGGTTTTATGGAAGATCTGGGTTATGAAACCTACCAGAAGATTCTCTCTCAGGCTGTCACAGAGTTGAAGAACGAGGAGTTCTGTGATCTTTATCAGGAGAAGATGGATGAAGGTGCCCAGCTTACGGGTGATGATTTCGTTGACGATTGTGGCATAGAGAGCGATCTGGAGATGTATTTTCCTCAGACTTATGTGCCGGGTGACAGTGAGCGCATGCTCCTTTATCGTGAACTGGACCGTCTGGAGGGCGATGAGGAAGTAGAGGCTTACCGCAAGCGTATGATAGACCGTTTTGGTCCTGTGCCTCATGAAGCAGACGAACTGATGCATGTGGTAGGTCTGCGTAGGGTAGGCAAGAAGCTAGGTTGCGAGAAGATTATTCTCAAGCAGGGCTATATGCAGATGCAGTTTGTAAGCAATGTAAACAGTCCGTTCTACAGAAGTCAGATGTTTAACCGCATACTCGCTTACGTTACCAGTCATATTCAAGATTGTGTTCTGAAGGAAAAATTCAACAAGCGAATGCTTCGCATCAATGATGTGAAGACAGTAGGGCAGGCTGTAAATCTGTTGAATCAGATATCGCAGATAGATTTAGGTAATGAAAAGTAATCAGTTTATTGCATAAAAAAACATTGGAATCCCAATATCCCTATTGAGTTCCAATGTTTTATTTTTTGTATAAGTAAAAGATGATGATAAGCGTTTCACAACGCATGTTGAATTTTTCTGTTGCAAAGATACTATTTTTCATTATAATATTGGGTGTAATATTTGGTATTTTGTGGGGTAATATTTGATTAAATTTATAAAAATGACACTGAAAATACACTTATGTAACAAATAATACCTGTAGAATGAACTATTTTATTGGATAAAAATAAAAAATAGTGGAAAAACACATAAAAAAATTCTTTATTTCATTTTTTATTTGTACCTTTGTTCAGGCATACAACAATTTTAAACATATATATAAACATGAGACAGAAAAAGTACATCTTAAGCGAGCAGGAACTTCCTACTCAGTGGTACAACATTCAGGCAGATATGCCTAACAAGCCATTGCCACCATTGAACCCTCAGACACACCAGCCAATGAATGCTGATGATTTGTCACACGTATTTAATAAGGAGTGCTCAAAGCAGGAACTTGATACAGAGCACGCTTGGATTGATATTCCGGAAGATGTGCTGGAGAAGTACACCTTCTACCGTTCAACCCCTCTTGTACGTGCTTATGCCCTTGAGGAGGCACTCGGTACTCCGGCGCATATCTACTTCAAGAATGAGAGTACCAACCCGTTAGGTTCTCATAAAATTAATTCAGCGATTCCTCAGTGCTATTACTGTAAGCAGGAGGGTGATACCAACGTCACTACAGAGACTGGTGCAGGACAGTGGGGTGCAGCCCTCTCTTATGCAGCAAAACTCTACGGCCTGGAGGCAGCAGTTTATCAGGTAAAGATTACCATGCAGCAGAAACCATACCGTTCCAGCATCATGCGTACGTTTGGAGCCACTGTAGAGGGTTCTCCTTCCATGAGTACACGTGCCGGTAAAAATATCATCACACGTGATCCTCATCATCCTGGTTCGCTCGGTACGGCTATCAGTGAGGCTGTTGAGCTGGCTACTACAACACCAGGCTGTAAATATACACTGGGTTCCGTGCTCAATCATGTGGCACTTCACCAGACCATCATCGGTCTAGAGGCAGAGAAGCAGATGGCGATGGCAGGCGAGTATCCTGATCAGGTGATTGCTTGTTTCGGTGGTGGTAGTAACTTTGGTGGTATTGCCTTCCCATTCCTCCGTCACAACTTCACAGGCGAGCGCCATACAGAGTTTATTGCTGCAGAGCCAGAGAGCTGTCCTAAACTGACTCGCGGTAAGTTTGAGTATGATTTCGGTGATGAGGCAGGTTATACTCCATTGCTGCCAATGTTTACTTTGGGTCATGATTTCAAGCCAGCCAACATTCATGCAGGTGGTCTCCGTTATCATGGTGCGGGCATGATTATCTCCCAGCTTCTGAAGGATGGTTACCTGCATGGTGTAGATATCCCTCAGCTGGAGTCATTCAAGGCGGGTATGCTCTTTGCACAGACCGAGGGTATCATTCCTGCTCCAGAGAGCTGCCATGCGATTGCTGCCACTATACGTGAGGCTCTGAAGGCTAAGGAAGAGGGCAAGGAGAAGGTTATCCTGTTCTGCCTCTCAGGCCATGGTCTTATCGATATGCCGTCTTACGATAGCTATATTAATGGCGATTTGCACAATTATTCAGTAAGTGATGAAGAAATCCAGCAGTTCCTCAAGGATGTGCCGAAGGTTGACTAATTTTCAGTTAACAGTTAACAGTTAATAGTTTATAGCAAACAGTTGACAATTATTCTTTGAGATATATTGAAATAACAATATCACATTATAAAAGAAGCCAGGCTGCGAAAAGCAACCTGGCTTTTTATTTAGAGATTCTATTCTCTTTTTTTAGAAATTCTATTCTCAGTTCGAGACTTTTATCTTTCATTAGAAGTTCAACCACTCTTCGATAGCCTTAGCGATGACATCGAAGCTTGTGGTAGGCTCGAAGCGGGCTACAACCTGACCCTTCTTGTTAACGAGGAACTTGGTGAAGTTCCACTTGATATCGGCACTCTCCTTGTAGTTAGGATCAGCCTCGCTCAACATCTTGTCGAGAACAGGGTAGAGAGGGTGGCTCTCGTCCCAACCAGCAAAGCCCTTACATTCTTTCAGAAATTTGAAGAGAGGGGCAGCATCGTCTCCGTTTACCTTGATCTTCTTGTAGCGCTGGAACTCTGTGCCGTATGTAAGCTTGCAGAACTGATGAATGCTTTCATCTGTACCAGGGGCTTGCTGACCAAACTGGTTGCAAGGAAAATCAAGTATTTCGAAACCTTGAGAATGATAGGTCTCATAAAGTTTCTCCAGTTCCTCATACTGAGGTGTGAAACCACACTTTGTGGCGGTGTTAACGATGAGCAGCACTTCGTTGGCATACTCCTTGAGGGAAACATCCTTTCCCTTTCTGTCTTTAACAGAAAATTCGTAAACAGTTCTCATTTTTTTTATCTTTATGTATGTGTTATCTATATTTCCGATCTCAACTTATATGATCTAGAGTGCAAAGATACTACTTTTCTCTTAGAATACTTCAATAGTTTTTTTAAAAATTCTAAAAATCGAACAAAATCATAGATGAAGGAATAAGCGTAATATATATAATGTAGATAGTATCGCAGTTAAGAGTATATAGATTCCGTAGATAATTGGGTTTGTGAATAGAAAGGTGTGTAGATTATAAGACTACATAACGGCCTGCATGAAAGTTGAAAAAATAAAAAATGCAGGATTTTCACAAACCCTGCATTCCTTTTTCTTTACCTCTTTTTCCTCAAAAAAACAAAGAAAAAGAGGTTTACGATTAATCTATCATTTAACTTTTCTAAGAACTTGTTGCAAAGGTACTACATTTTCTTGTAACACCAAACTTTTTCTCTGCTTTTTTTCAGTAAAAAGGGAAAATTAATCAAATACCCCCCCATTTTTGTATTTTTTTGCAATATTCGGTCAAAAAACAAAGCAAAACGGCTCAATTTTATGACTATTCTGCTTTTTTTCTTGCTTGAACGTTTTGCTGTGTACGATAACGAAGAAGGCTGTGCCCGACAACAACTGAAGATATGTTCTGTATATGTATTACTTTTTTGTCAATACAGATAAAAGCAGCCATCAGTAATGATGACTGCTTTCATCTGTAATGATGCGGGCTATCCCTGCGTTCTGTTTCGGTATTCAGTAGGCACGATACCCGTTTCTTTCTTGAATACCTTCGAGAAATACTTAGGGTCGGTGAAACCTACTGCAAAGGCGATGCTGCTCAGTGTATCGTCTGTCTTGCGCAACATCTCGCATGCCTTCTTGATACGTATATGGCGAACGAAGTCTACCGGCGTCATTCCGGTCGTTGCTTTCACCTTATTATATAGTACGCTTCGGCTCATACCGATTTCGTTCGAGATATCATCTATCTTGAGTTCCGGGTTGCCTGCATTTTCAACAATAAACCTGAAGGCACGCATCATGGTTCTGTCCTGCATCTGTGCCGCCATCAATGCCAGCTCGCTGTTTGGGTCAACCGCTTCGCTCTCGGCACTAGTTTCAGCCTGGTTAAGAGCTGGCTGAGGAGCTGCTGCAGGCAGTATTCGCAAGGCTGCTATGGCATCTTTATCGCCAGCTTCCTTCAGCTTTCTGATGATATCCACCTGAATGTTGCGGCGCTGAGTGAGGATAGCCTCTATTCTGCCGAGCAGATAAGGGGTAGAGAATGGCTTGGTGATATAGGCATCAACACCTTCATCAAAGCCTCGCTGCTGATCTTCTACGCTTGCCTTGGCTGAGAGAATCATCACTGGGATGTTGTTGAGGGTGGTATCCTGCTTGATCTCGTGAATCATCGACAAACCATCCATCACAGGCATGGTAACGTCCGTGAGGATAAAGTCTGGTATCTCCTTGCGCGCCATCACTAAACCGGCCTTTCCGTTCTCTGAGAGCAGCACGTTATAGGTAGGCGAGAGGATACTGTAGAGGAACTTGCGCAGGTCGGCATTGTCTTCAACTACCAGTACCGTCTGGTCTTTGAGTTTCGTTTCTTCCTGTGCTTCTTTCTGTTCCTTGCCCATTTCTTCCAGGCGTTCAGTCTCTTCATCCTTTTCTTCTTTCTGTTTATTTACTTCTTCCAGATAGTCGGATGCATTGCGGTCGTCAATCTGTCCGTTCTCTTTCTCCCTTTCTGTCAGGTCGTAATCTTCCTCGCTCAGACCGCTGTTCGTACGGAAGTCTGCCTTGTTGCCGTATCTCTGAGCCTTGTCCAGCATTACCAGCATTTCGTTGGCATTGTCTATTACCATTCTCAGCAGTTCCTTGCCCTTTCGGGTGATACCCGGTTCGGTATCCAAAACGGTTTTTACCGGGGCTCCGATGAGCGTTAGAGGGGTTCTCAGACGGTTGGCAGCATCGTTGTAGAACTCGTTCTTCATCACGCTCATCTCGTGGGTTACGTTCTCGCGCTGGCGCTGGTTGTAGGTATAGAAGATTGCGCCTACGATACCGAAGAGCAGAAGCAGCATCAGAAATTTGCCCCAGATGCTTTCCCAGAAGGTAGGGCGCACTTCGATAGGCAGTTCTGCCACATACTTGCTCCATACACCGTGAGAGTTGGTGGCTCTCACCTTGAGTACGTAATCGCCATAACTGATACGGTTGAAGCCGATGGTATGGTTGCTTCCGTTTGATATCCACACGCCTGGAGCTGTATAACCATCTATGCGATAGAGGTATTTGGTCTGATACTTGCGCTGATAGTCGAGCGATGCGAAGTTGATGGTCAGGTTTCGCTTGTTGGCAGGAATCACTATTTTATCCTTGTGCAGGATAGGTTCCGACTCCTTCTCTCCGCTATAATGGAGGGAACAGAAGATGACTTTAGGCTGGTAGTTGCTCTTCTTCAGCGTAGCCGGATTGAAGGTAATCAGTCCCATCGGGGTACCTACCGAGATGTTGTTGCTTGCCGGATCGTGGTAAGGACGGCTTTGCGAGAACGACATGTTGAAGTCGAAGTCGTTAGGTCCGAACACATTGCACTGGCCCGTTTTCGGGTTTACGCAGTCGATACTCGATTCTCTGATTACCCAGATTCTTCCCTGGTTGTCTTCTACCATGCCCTGTACGATGCCTTCGTTAATATCGATGGCATGGAAGTATTTCGTCTTCAGGTTGTCTTGCAGGAGCGATTTGCTCACAATCTCTTCCATCAAACCGCCCTGTTGCGAGATATACATCTTGCCGCTGGTGTGCTCCATGATATTGTTCATATCGTTTGCAGCCAGACTTGTTGTATCGTTCGGTATGTAGTAGGTCTTGTGGTAATTGATCTTTCTTGCGTTTGTAAAGGCATCACTGAAGGTGATGAGACCGTCTGTGGTTCCTACGAGAATGGTTCCCGTAGTGGTGCAGCAGATGCGGCGTATGCGGTCGTAGTGCTGTTTCTCCCAAGGCAGTCCGTTTCGTTTACTGATGAAGCTGATACTGCCGTCTGCCGCCTCGTTAACAAGTGCCAGCCCACCTCCGTAGGTACCTATCCAGATGCGTCCGGTGCGGTCGGCTACAATGTCTTGTATCTTGTCGAACGGCAGCGATGATGGGTTGTTGGCATCATAAACAAAGTGTCTTACCTGCATTTTATCTATCAGATAGACACCATTTCCGTTGGTTCCTATCCATGCTCTTCCCTTGATATCGAAGTGGATAGAGAAGATGCCCGTTTCGGCGAAGTTTACCTGCTGTGGCACAATCTGTCCGCTTGGCGAAAGGTATCCGATATTCTGGTAGGATGCGTTGAGCACCTGGATTATACCATTGTAATAACCAGCCCAGATATGTCCGTCTGGCGATGCATTCACCGAGAACACTTCGTCTTCGCCCACATCCAGCTTGTTGATAATGTAAGGGTGATATTTGAAGACTACCTGTGTCAGGTCGTGAGAGCCTGTCAGCCAGAGGATTCCCTGGTCTGAGAGTACATATTTCGTAATCTTCGGTATGCGGTAGTTGCCCGATGAATTGCTTCTCAGCAGATAAGGCACCAGTTTACCTGCCTTGCGGTCAAAATAACTGAAGGTTCCTCCCCTTGGCACTACCCAGAGGGTCTTGTGTTCATCTTGTGTGATGAAATTGCTTTCGCAGGTTGTGCGGTCCATCGGGTCGTCCTGGTCGGCAAAGAGCCACTGTTTCTGTCCGGTCTTCGGATTGACGAGGGTTACTCCCATGCCGTCAGTGAATGCCCATACCATACCGAAATCATCGGTATAAATCTTCTTTACCTCTGCCAGAGGCTGACTCGGGCTCTGTACGTTGATGATATCAAACTTGAAGGTGCGCGGGTTGTAGATGATAACACCCAGATTGGTTGCCAGCAGGAGTTGGTAACCTGTATTTTTCAGTTGGTTGATACGGGTTACGCCTTCCGGCATCGGTATCATGGTGAGTCGGTTCTGCAGGTCATATTTTGCCAGTTTGCCGTCTTCAGTTGCCAGGAACTCATCTTCTCCCACCCCTCTGAGCCATTTGAAAGGCAGTTTGCTTGGAATTTTCGAATGATATATGTATGCGCCTTTGTCGGTAAGCACCCATTCTCTTCCGTGTATATCTCGATGGATGTACCATACATTTCCGCTTCTGAGTCCCTTTTCTCCTACTTTGATGAGTTCTATGTTCCGCTCATCAAAGGTTCTTCCTGCTGATCGGATGATGTATTTTCCATCTTCTGAAGTAAACCATGTAGCTCCGTTTTTCATTGGGTATACCTGGCTCACGCGCAGGTTGATGTTGAACAGTTCGTTGAATTTCTGTCCTACAGCAAAGAACCGGCAGAAGTGGGTATCGTATACGTAGAGCTGGTTGTCGTATGTGATACACCACACGTTGTTGTTATAGGATGGTTCTATTTTCAGTATACGGTTGGTTGACAGAACGTCAATATCATCCGGGTTGTCTCTGAAAGTATGAAACTTGTAGCCGTCATAGAACGACAGTCCGTTCCATGTACTGAACCACATGAGGTTGTCTTTGCCCTGCTTGAGGTCTGAGATGGTATTGGCAGCGAGTCCGTCTGTGATAGAGAATTTTCTCACATCGCAGTAGGGTACAGCTGCTGTCATGATGGTAGAGAGCAGTCCTAATAGTGTGATATATAATTTTCTTTTCATCATTTTTATTCGTATACGTTTATTAATCGCAACAAAGGTAGTGAAAATAAATGAGATATCGTAGTTTTAGGTGTATTTTTTTTATGTTATTGCATTAAATTATTCCACTTTTCATGTTATAGGGGTAATATTTGGTTGATTTGCTGGTGGTTCCTTCTTATGTTATGCCTGACAAAAAACTCCCCCGATAAATGAATATCGGGGGAGTAGTAGGGATATGTTGTTTTGAATTTGATTACTTCTGAATCATCTTCTTTCCGTTCTTGATGACTACGCCCTTGTAAGCCTTGGTTACCTTCTGGCCTGCGAGGTTGTAAACAGGAGCGTTCTTTGCAGCTTCATCTGTTGTAATGTTAGTGATGCCGGTAGTTGATGCTGTAGGAGCTACAGTAGGAGCGAGTTCTATCTTGGTATTGAATGGAATGATGATACCTGTATAGTCCATTGCAGTCTCCGTATTAGGTTTGTAATCAAGTTTGAACTTGTCGAAAATCTGCATTGTCTTTTCGGCATCTGTGTAATAGTTTGTGTATTCGCCTTCTACTGCCTTTACGAGAGTAACATCTTTGATAGTAACAAGTTTGCATGCATTTTCCTGTTTTGCAGCCTCTTCTACCGTCATTTCGATAGGTTTGACAATACCATCTGTAACTTTGATGTCTGAAGCAGCAATGTTAACTAACTCTGGGAGTTTTTTAAATTCATCATAAGAAGCCTCAATTGTTCCATTGAGAATTTGACCTGCTTTATAAGACAGAGAACTCTGGTAGATGTCTATACCACCAGTCTCATCAACGATATAGATGTCGCCAGTGCCTACATATTGTACCTGTGCATTCTTTAAAGTCAAAATAGCTTTATTGCCGGCACCAATAGCTTTAAATGCAGCAATGTTATCTACCTTCTTTGTTTCTATAGGTTTGGCAGAACCCTTTTTCCAAATCAGAATTTTTTGGATTTGGTCATTGTAGGCATTTGTAACTTTGATGGTATATACCGTATTGGCAGCCTGGTTGTCTGCAGCAATTTCGTACTGGTGTGTGCCTTTAGCACCTGTTGTTTGTGTACTGACAGCTTTATTACCAACAAAAATGTTTCTGGTAGTTTTACCAGATCCTCCAGCAGGGCTGATAATATCAATTCTTTCTACATCAAAGTCAAACTTAGGAAGGTTGATATATGCGTCCTTTTTTCCATAGATGATGGCATTGTTTGATGCAAGATAGTATGCTTTTTCCGGTGCACTGACCGTAATAGTATACGTGCCATTGGTGAAATCTGTTGCATTGGTAATGCCTTGTTCTTTAGAGGCTGGCAGTTTCCAATTGTTTCCTGCAAAGTCAAAAGTTACTTCCTGTGCAAACGTAACGCTAGCTACGAATGCCAGAACCAATGATAATGAATAGCGTAAAAATTTGTTCATAACTTAATAATTTAAAAGGTTTAACGTATAATTAATAAACTGTTGAAACTCATTTTGTGAGCGCATTCTTAGAATTTGCTTTGTTCTAAAAGTATGTTCTTTGAATAATTACTTATTTATGATGCAAAGATACGAAAAATATCGATACGATGTGTTAAGAAGGTGTTAAATCTTTGATACAGAGAAAGAAAGACCATCAAAACCGAAAGAAATACCACTCTAGGCAAAGAGAAATATCATCAAAAAAGCAGTTGCTTTTGAAAGAATAGGGATTTCCCCCTCAGTTTGTATCCTTTTCCCCTTTGATGCAGACGAAAAATCCACTACCTTTGCATCGGGTTCAAGAAAGAATACTGTTCTTCGAGAGCTCAAAAGTATAGAAGATATAAGAATATAAATAACTTAACTGATAAATTGATATGAAAAAGTTTACTACTCTTCTCACAATGGCTTTCATAGCTTTGATGAGTATCTCATTCACCTCATGTGATGATGACGATTACTGGTATGATGATTATTATTGGTATGATGACTATAATCATGGTGGCTGGGGATGGAACCAGGACTACTGGAATAATGGTTCTAACAGTTCTCAGAACAATTACCTGCTGTCTGAGGCTCAGACCCTTATTGGCGACTGGAGAGGCTCTGTGCTGCTCTCTGAACTTGCAGAGGATGGGCAGTCACGTGACAATTACAGTTTCAATGCCGAGATGACGTTCTATCAGACGGGTAACAAGGTTAATACTCTCTGCGGTGATGGTGTAGAAGTGGATTATGCCGATGATGGAAGCAATGAAACCCAGACCCTGAAGTTTACCTGGTATATCGATAATAATGGTGATATTTATATCCGTTATAATTCTGGTGCTACCTATGTGATGGATTTGGGCTCTTCTCAGAGTGGTTTCTTTCTAGGTGAAGAAAAGGGCCGTGATGTGTTCTATGGTTATATGATAGGAACAGGTGCGGCTAAGGGTGATGTGATGCAAATCGATCTGGAGCGTTACGATCCGAGTGGAGCCCGTAAGAAGACCCGTTCAGCTGCTACCGATTCCGTAGCTCCTAGCTTCGGTAAGGCTACCGGCAGGGCATTCATGCCACATGCTATCAAGAAGTTGCCAAGAAGATGATGATATAAACAAAAGAAAGAGGGTGTGTCATAAGTTTATGATTCACCCTCTTCTTGTTGTTGGATGAGATAGGATATGTTGTTGGAAGAGATAGGATATGTTATTGAGACAGTCAGTATCTTCGGCCGCACAACAGCTGTTGTGCGCTTGCATAACAGCTGATATGCGCATGCACAACAGCTGATGTGCATGCGTTGGTCAACTGTTATGCGCCAACTATTATCCAGACTTATGACACACCCTCTTCTTTGTTTGTATATAGCCTTTTATTTAAAACCCCAGATTCTTGATGATTTCTGCATCTACGTTTTCCACTTCCTTCTCGATTCCATCAGGGAGATTACAGAAGAAGTCGATGCCGGTTTTGTCTTCCAGCGTCTTGATGTTTACGATATAGTTGCCGAGCTTATCGCCCTTTTTAAATGCCTTGTCCTCGTGAGGGAACCAGTAGCCGAAAGCACTGTATTTGTGCTTGTTACTTTTCGTATCAAACGCTTTTTCCAATATTGCTACAAAGAAATACTTTGGTACTGGGATGTAACCTGTTGTTGCAGTATAGACCGTTTGTCTTCCGTTGATATATTCAATAATGTTTTCAGGACTGTCTATAGTACCGCCTTTTACAACAAATAGAGTATCCTTGTCATTTTTTATAGAACTGGCTTTTTTCCTCAAGGCGTCCTCCATTTTAAACCATGTACCCTTTTGGTTGAAACTACCATATTGTGGTTGCATGTTGGTCAGAAAGTCTGTCTGTCTTTCCTGGGTACTGTTTAGTCTTCTGTCGCCTGATGGGCAGATGTGTCCATGATCATATCTTCCATTGCCAGTATATGGATCATAAGTGAAGTCTACCACTCCATATAGAGACTTTAAATCTGTATCAGATGGATAATCATCTTTAGGTCTACTAACAATGTTTTTATTGTTTCCTGTATGGAAAGTATAGCAACTCCATCTCTGGCTCTTCATGTTGTCGTCCCATTCTGTAGAATAGTTCAACATACCTGTGGTTTTATCTATGTGAACGATGGCATAGCTGGTACCATTGTTCTTGAGTTTTGGGAACTCCAGACCACCGATAGCGTTTCTTACCACTTGTGGCATGTTGGCAGTAGCCACATTCTTGTTTGTATTGTTCTTGTCGGTTGATTCGCCACCAGTAGTACCGCCGTTATCTGGAAAATAGAACTGCAGCGAATCATCAGTACCACAAGCAGAGAACGTCATCGCAGCAACGAGCGCGAAGATAAAAAACTTAGTATGCTTCATAATTCTCGATAATGTTTTTTAAGTTAAAGATTTAGTGCTTTCTATATATAGAGATATGTAGAAAATCGATTGTATGAGGAATTGTAGTGAGAGAAAAAAAGTGCATTCCTACGTATATGCAACTACGCTGGAATGCACTCAGTATCTTTGCGATAATAAATATATCCTTATAAAAAAGGTATATTATTACTTCTTCAATTTGCCGTAACGGTTCATGAAGCGGTCTACGCGACCCGCTGTATCAACGAGCTTGCTCTTACCTGTGTAGAATGGGTGAGATGTGCTAGAGATTTCAATCTTAACAACTGGATAAGTCTCGCCTTCGAACTCAACAGTGTCGTTAGTCTTGCATGTAGACTGAGAGAGGAACATATCGCCGTTAGACATATCCTTGAATACTACAGGACGATAATTCTCTGGATGAATACCTTTTTTCATTTTTCTTTTTTATTTTTATTGGGTTATTAAAATTAGACGTCATGGGGATGCTTGCTGCATCATTTCGTGTCCCTTATCGGGGCATGCCCATTATAGCCTGTTATCAATTTCAGGCTGCAAAGTTACGCTTTTTTCCTGAAACCACCAAATATTTCTTCTTCTTTTTAAGAAATATTTTGGAAAAGAGCATAATACGTAGGTTCGCGTTTCCTCCTGCCAACTATGTTTTCGAGGGATAAGAAAAAGAAATATCCCCATCGCCTCTGTTTGTGTAGAGGACGATGGGGATCAGTATTTTTTCTAATACATAATATCTACTAGGGGAATTACTTTGCGTATACGATTTCCATCTTGGCAATACGGAGCTGAACGCCACCGCCTGTACCGCTGAATGTATTTGTATAGGTTGCTGTATTTCCTGAGAATACTACAGTAGCAGTTTCGTTACCTACAGCATTCCAGTTCTTGTTTGTATCGTATGTGCATGTAAAGATAATCTTTGCGATAGGCTTGCTGGCTGTGAAAGTCATCTTGTTGTTTGCATAGATACGCAACTCATTAAACTTTGAGTTGTAAGCAGGAGCGTTTGTACCACTGTTCTTGTCAAATGCGATAACTGTGCCGTCAGACAATTTGATCTCTGTAGGAGTAGCATCAGGTTTCAATGCGCTGACGTCATCAATCTTAAGGCTTTCGCCGGCTGTTACACCGCTATTAGCCAACGTTACGGTCAGGCCGTTGATGGTAATGCCGTCTTTTGTAGCAGGAGTATCAGGCTTTGATGGAGTGTCTGGAGTTCCTCCTGTAGCCTCTTTCACTGAGAGATTCTTTACTTCCCATGTTCCAGATGAAGCTGCGCAGGCATAGTGGAGAGCGATAACTACGTTCTTCTTACCCTTGAAGTCTGATAGGTCGTGCTTGTATGTTTCCCAGGTCACCCAGTCTGTGCCTTCTTTCATTGTGCCTGTAATGTCTGTCCACTTGGTTGTAGCTGGGTCACCGGTGTAATTGTCTGTGATGAGAACCTGATTCTTTACTCCCTCAACGGCTGTACCATTTTTTGTAACATAGCGGAGAATGTAAGAGAACTCCAATGTCGCGCCTTTAGATGCAGAGAGGTCGATAGCCTTAGAAACAATGTAGCTTTCTGAAGGAGTTGTTGTCTTAGAGGCATTATCGTAACCTGTAGCCTTTGCGTAGCCGTAAGAGTCGATAACCCATGCTGTACCCTTAATGGTCTTGGCTGTGAATGAACCGAAGCTCTTGCTGAATGTCTCATTGATGAAACCATCGGTTGGAGTATCAGGGGTTGTAGACCCACTTGTTGGTTTACCATTGAGAGATACAAGATAGTTGCCCGTGTCATACTCTTTGGTGCCATTGAAGTTTTTCGCCTTTCCGCAAATCACCACCTCATCGCCAGGCTTGAGTGCATCTTCGCCTGAGAACTTGGTACGGTTAGGACCAGCATAACCATTGTAAACATAGAACTGGTTATTAGTAGTACCATCGTCAGAGATATAATACTTTAAGCTACCATAAGTAGCATCAAAACTGCCTGCCTTAACTGATACCACCTTACCCTTGGTGTAAACTTCCTGATCTGCGCTACCGCCATCTTCGATATACTTAATGATACCGGCAATGTTGAATGGGTCTGCAGCAGTACCTGTACCCTTAGCCTCTGCTGTGGTTGGAGCATCAGGCTTGGTAGGCTGTGTGTAAGGTTCTGGCACATCCTCGCAGCTGCTGAATGTGAAGGCAGCCATAGCCGCCATCAAAACTGAAAATATATACTTTTTCATATTATTGTCTTTTTAAATATTGTTACTATTTTGATAATCAGTAATTACTTGATAGAGATAATCTGGTTGCCAGCATCAATTTCCTTTTTGCCGTTGTAATCAAGCAATTTGCCATAGATAAGCACCTTTTTGCCCGGTACAAGGATATCCTTGGTTTCCTCTGTCCATTTGGCACCGTCGATATTGTAACCACGGAACACTTCGAGAGTCTTTCCTTCTGTTTCCTTACCATCGTCTGAGATGATGTAGTTGGCATTGCCGTAGTTGAGATCAACATTTATCACCTTTACGATGATACCTGTGGTGTAAACCTTTGCATCGCCTGCTGTACCGGCATTGATCTTCTCCAGTGCCTGAGCCACAGTGTAAGGCTTCTCCAATGTACCGCCTGTTTCTGATGCCTTCAGATCATCCGTGTTGCGAAGTACAATCTGCCAGGTGTTATTGTAACGGGTGAAGATACCGGTGATATCGAATACACCCTGTGGAACCACCTCGTTGGCAAACTTAGAATAACCCGAGTTGCGCACTACCAGATTGCTGCTGATCTTCTTGCCCGTTTCGGCATCAATCAGTTCCAGACTCGTATTGGTGTCATCTGGTGCCCATACGTTAGTACCGTTGGCAGAAGCAAACTTCACCTTCTTCAGGGTCATCAGCTTGCACACGTTAGCCTCCATATAGGCTGCATCACTAAGCTTTGTCAAGTCAAACTCCTCTGGCACTACCGTGCTTGCATCAGCCTCGCCAGGGTTCAGAATCTTGAAGTGCTCGTTCCAGATGGCACGCTCTATCTTGCCCATACCCAGACTTCCATCTGAGAGCTTGGTATTCACACCGCCAATCTGAGGCAACTTCTTGTAACTTCCGATATAGAGACCCTTCAGGTTTACGAGAATTTCCTGACCTACAGGAAGATAACCCGACAGACCACTTCCGTTGATGGCAATGATGATAGCGCCGGATGCATCCTGTACGCTTACCTGGTTGTAGATATTGCCACTGACATCATTGCCCGTCACTACCGCCTTGATCATCATATCTTTCTCAATCTGCTTGTAGCCATTGTCGCTGTTGATAATCGTAGCAAACTGGGTCTTCAAATCTGCTATGCTGATTACATTCTTCTCCCTCAGGCTATTGTTGCCCCATGGAGATGCAGGCACCTTCTCGGTCAGATCTGGGTCAGCATAACCGTCGCCCATACACGACCCCAGGGTTAGTGCCAGGAATGCCAATGCTATGAATTTTATCTTTTTCATTGTTCTTTCTTTTTATTGTTATAGAGAAACGGGATTGCTCCCTGTTCTTTATGTTAAAGAGAAACTCTTCCTTAGAATCTGTAAGATACCTGGAACATGCCGTTGGTACCCCAGGTGTAATACTTCTTAGGATTCTTAGAGAACTGGTAGAGGCGTGGATTCTTCACGTTGCCGTTAGCATCCAGTGTATAGCTTGAACGTGAGTTCTGCTCATATCCGCCTGTTACGATGGTCTGGTTGTTCAGCAGGTTGGTAATCATGAGGTTGAAGTTGAGAGAACCCTTCTTCAGTCTCACGCTCTTGCCTATGCTCAGGTCAACCATCCATCCTCCGTGACCCTTCTCCTGGGCTACCGCATCCTCAGTCCAGCTCATACCGTCGAGTGTAGTAGGAGCAAAGATTTCAGGGAATGCCTTGTAGGCAGCCTGGCGGTTGGTCAGCACCTTCTCATATCTGTAGCTTGGAGAATAAGAGAGGTAGATGCGGTCGTAGTAGTTGGCATTGAGGTTGACGAACCATCCGTTTACGTGGGCATCGAGACCGATGCTACCCACTGTGAGCGGTGTGCCACTCTCGCGCATATTCATCACGTAAGCCTTGTCCTGGTAAACCTCAGCACTCTTTGAGAGCATGTATACGGCGTTTACATTGTTGATGTTCTTCGCCTCGCTCATAGCGCCCAGGGTCTTCAGGTCGAGCCATGATGTGAGCTTGAACTTAGCGCCCACCTCTACACCATAGTATTCCTTCTTCAGTCCGGTCATGCTCACGTAGGTGAATGAATTCTCATCATCGTTGTAGAAGTTCTGCCATTCCGTAATGTTCTCCAGTCGGCTGTAGTAACCGCTCACGTTGGCACTCAGCCATGCGTTGCGATACAGGTAACTGAATTCAGAGCTGAAGATGCGCTCGTTCTTGAGGTTAGTCACGAAGTCGTTGCTGATTTCGGGCGAGATGAAGGCTGTGCTTGCCATCGGCGCACGCAGCTCGTATCCGGCTCCGATGCTGAAGGCATGACCTCTGCCCATATCCACGTTCAGGCTTCCCTTTACGCCACCGTCCAGGAAGTTGGCTGTGCCGCTCTTGCCCTGACTGTTGTTCGGTGCCATACCGTTGCGCATGTAGCCGCGGCGGTTCATTCCGGTATATCCGATACGTCCGCTCAGCATCGCCTTCATGTTGTAGAATTCGGCTGTATAGGTGCTCCATGCGTTTGCCTTGTTTACGTCGATGCGATAGTCGTAACCGAACTTGTCGCCCTCGTAAACCAGTTTGCCTGTGTTGTTAGGACCGGCTGTGTTCAGGTCGTACTGCACACGTGGGTCGGTCTTAGGATAATCGCCCAGGGCATAGGTGTTGATGTTGTGGAAGATGGCACCGCCCAGCATGTCTTCCAGTGTCTGATAGTGCTGGTTGGTACTCTTTCCGAGCATGATACCCGTAGCCAGGTTCGATTTCTTGGTCAGCTTGGTGTTCAGAACGGATGAGAGGGTCAGGGTCAGGTTGTCGTTGTGCTTAGCCTGAACATAGTAGAGCAGATCCTGTCCGTTCTTGGCTGCCTGCTGGTTGGCATAGTACAGGCGGTCCCAGTTAATCTGTCGGTTCTGCTTGCTTGTCTGCCAGTAGTTTACGGCGTTGTTCCAGTTTTCCCAGGTATACATGTTGTTGCCGTTCTTGTAGTCGCCCCATACATAGTAGTTGGCAGATGGCATGTTCTTCCAGTAGTCTGGCTGTGGATTCTCTGCGTTGTTGTAGTTGAGCTTGGTGCTCTTGTACATAGAGTATTTTCCGAACACCGATGTGGTGAGCTTCATCTGGTCGTTGATTTCCCAGTCCCATGTAGCGATAGCCGAAGGGGCAAAGTCGTTCACTACGCGTGAGTTTCTCTTGTGTCCGTTCTGGTATCCCCAGTATGGGTTATACTGGTAGTCGTTCGCCAGCCAGTAAGCCTCGTCGGTAGATGCGCCCTGGGTGCTTCTTTCTGTCGGGTTACCCCATGTAGAGAAGCTCAGCGAGTGGCCGTTCATCCACTTCTTCTGTACACCGAAGAAATAGGAGAGGGCGTTGTAGATGGTTCCCTCTACGTATCCCTGGTTAGCCCAACGGTAGGTGAGACCGGCTGTGATGGCCCATCCCTTCTCGTTGAATCCGCTGGAGTAGGAGTAGAGTCCGCGCAGGGTATAGTTGCGGTTGGCAACACCTACGCTGGCATACTGTCCTTCCTGCATGCTTCCGGCACGGAAATCATAGTTGTTGGAGCCTGCCATGCCCGTCATCGAATAGCCGTTGGCTTCGAAAGGCAGGGCGAAGTCTACGTTCCTGGAGAATCGGTTCAAACCGCCGATGTTGGAGAAACGGAACTGTCCGGTCTCCATATCGTTCATGGAAGCACCGTTGATATAGACATCGTTGTACTTCTGGTTGAAGGCACGGTAGCGGAAACGTGCAGGCGAGAACAGGTAACCTGCCTGGCTCGCGTATACGTTGCTGGTAGAATTGAGGATGGTGACATTGGATGACATGTCATCGTCCTCGCCCAACTGTGCCTCGGAGAAGGTGAAAGCATTCTCGTCAAGTCCCTGGGCTATGTTCTGGTCAGTCTTTTCGTTCTGAGCCATAGCCAATGAACACGAGAAGAGCGCTAACATTGCTAAGTTTACTTTCTTCTGCATAGTTTATATGTTTTAAATATTAATAGATCAGCAACAGTGATTTCTTTGAGCAGTGATGATATATTTATAGTCCCGTTGGATTTTGTTTAGGTAAACTGTAAGGGGGACTTATCATGGTTTCTGGTCTTGTGTCTTCTGTCCCGATCAAAAATAATTATAAGTGCTGCAAAGTAACAAAAAATTTTTTTAAAAGAGAAGTTATTTATGTTAAAAATGCATGAAAACTGAAAAAATATTCGTTTTTATGGAGATATTTCCGGTTTTTTAGGTATCTTTGCTGCGTATTTCCTTATGAATTTAAGAAATACATATATAATAAGGTATACATTAATAATTAATATTGTATGAGAAAACAATTGCTCTTGCTGGCTGCCCTCCTCATGATAGGGCTGGGCGCTACAGCACAGAAAAAGAAGTCGCAGACTTCCGGCAACAGGCAGTTTCAAGTGTATGCTGTAGGTTTCTATAACCAGGAGAACCTCTTCGATACCTGCCATGATGCCGGTAAGAATGATTACGAGTATCTCCCTGCTAAGGGATGGAATGGTATGAAATATACCAATAAACTCAAGAATATGTCGCGTGCACTTGCCGACATGGGTACCGATGTGCTGCCTAACGTGGGCTGTGCCTTCATCGGTCTGTCTGAGGTTGAAAATGCCAACGTGCTGAAAGATCTCACCGCACAGCCGCCTCTCAAGGCAAGAAACATGCAGTTCTGCCATATCGAGGGTCCCGATAAGCGAGGCATCGATTGTGCGCTGCTCTATAATCCGGCACTCTTCACGGTGAAGAACACCCGATTGGTGCCTTACGTACAGGAACTCGCCAAGGATTCTGCCTACAAAACCCGTGGTTTCCTCACTGTTCGCGGTGAACTGGCAGGCGAGGATGTGGCGGTTATCGTATGCCACTGGCCAAGCCGTTTCTCCGGTTCGTTCTATCGCGAGAGCGGAGCGCGCCAGACTAAGGTGGTAAAAGACAGTTTGCTTCGTCTGAACCCGGCGATGAAAGTGTTCGTGATGGGTGATATGAACGATGATCCTACCGACGCCAGCATGCACAAGGTGCTGAAGGCGAAGGCTGAAATCAGCGAGGTGGGTGCCGATGATATGTACAATCCATGGTACAACATCCTGGCTAAGGAAGGCAAGGGAACCCTGTTCTACAGCGGTTCATGGAATCTCTTCGACCAGATTGTCATCACACCTAATCTCCTGAACAGGGATAGTAAGAACAAGGACTACAGTTCTCTGAAGTTCTGGAAGAACCACATCTTCCGCCGCGATTACCTCATCCAGCAGGAAGGTCAGTACAAGGGTGCTCCTTTGCGTACCAAGGCAGGCGGCAGATGGCTTAACGGCTACAGCGATCACCTGCCGGTAGTGATGTACCTTGTGAAGGAAAAGAAGTAGAAAATGGTAGAGAATCATCCTTTTGAGCCGTGGCTGCCCGAAAATGCGCGGCTGCTGATGCTCGGCACGTTTCCGCCTGCAGAGAAGCGGTGGTGCATGCCCTGGTATTATCCCAACTTCCAAAATGATATGTGGAGGATATTCGGGATTATCTACTTCCAGGATAAGTTTCATTTCGTGGATGTAGAGAAGAAGACCTACCGCCTCGATGCTATTAAGGAATTTCTCAGGGAGAAGGGCGTCGCCATCTATGATACCGCACAGCAGGTGATACGCACCAAGAATACGGCATCCGACAAGGACCTGCAGATAGTGCAGCCCGCCAATCTCGACGGCATGCTCCGCCAGCTGCCCCATTGCAGGGCGGTGCTCACAGCCGGCCAGCTTGCCACGAAGGTTTTTTCAGAACACTTTGGCATCAAGGAAAAGCCTGAGATGGGAGGCTATGCAGAATTCCAATTCGAGGGCCGCAGACTCCGTCTGTACCGCATGCCCTCCAGTTCCCGTGCCTATCCTATGGCAGTGGAGAAGAAGGCTGAATTCTACCGCAAGATGTTTGATGAAATCTTATAGAAAGAAGAAAGAATATGAAAGATAAAGTGACCGTTATTGGCATTGCGGGAGGTACAGGCTCCGGCAAGACTACTGTGGTGAAGAAACTCGTAGAAGTGCTGCCGCCTCATTATGTGGCTGTGGTGCCCCTCGATTCATATTATAACGATACCTCGCAGATGACCGAGGAAGAACGTCATCAGATCAACTTCGACCACCCGTCGGCATTCGATTGGAAGCTTTTGCACCAGCAGCTCGCTGATCTGCGTGCAGGCAAGGCGATAGAGCAACCCACCTATAGTTATATCAAATGCAACCGTGAACCGGAAACGATTCACGTTGACCCCAAACCGGTTGTGATCATCGAAGGTATCATGACGCTGGTGGACAAGAAGTTGAGAGACCTGATGGACCTGAAGGTGTTCGTGGATACCGATGCTGATGAGCGCCTGATACGCAACATTCAGCGTGATACCATCGACAGGGGTCGCACCGTATCGATGGTGGTAGACCGATACCTCAAGGTCCTGAAGCCGATGCACGAGCAGTTTATCGAACCCACCAAGCGCTATGCTGACATCATCATTCCGCAGGGTGGCGAAAACCTCAAGGGCATCGGTATCCTCTGCAAGTATGTAGAGGGACTGATAGAGAAATAAAAATATTTTTGCTCAAGCATTGCATTTCTATTGCAAAATAAAGATTTTTAGGAATAGAATAGGGCGGGCTTCTTCGCAAGAAGAGGTCCGTCCGAGTGTTTTATGGGGCCGTTGTTTCTTAGCACTAAAAAACGTGCACACCATAAAGAATGGCATGCACGTTCCGATTACATATCTAATAAAAAATTATTCCTCTTCCTCCTTCTCAAAAGCCTCTACGAAAGGCTGGTGGAAACCCTGGAAGATGCGGAGATACTCGGCTCGCACCTCATCACTCTCCTCAAAAAGATTCAACTCGCCACGCTTGTGAGCCTTCAGCATACTGCTGTAACGGCGAATCTTACGCTTGTAGTTCCTTGCCATCAACGCATCTGCCTGAACAGGATTCTGACTGACATACGAAAAGGCACAAAGCTGCTTCATGAACATGTCGAACACCGGATTGTCATGACTCCAGTCGTCCTCACTCAGCCAGAACCACTGGAAATGATACTTCTGCTCCAGTGCCATCAGATGCTGCCCCAGCTCGTCAATCTCCATGCCCTTCTGCATCTGCTCCTCAGCAAAAGCTACCAGAGATGCCGCATCTACATTCAACTCAACCTCGTGAGACAGCGTGGTGCCCTCAATCTGAATGCGCCAACGGTGATTCCTGTTCTTGATGAGCGCAGAATTCGTGTTCATCAGCAACTCAGAAAGCTTGCCCTCGGTAGGAATCTGATCTACTACCGAAAGACGGTCGCGCTGGTTGCGAACCACCAGCTGATGGTCCTCATGGCGCAATACACACATGTAAACCAGCCTGTTGCTGTCGAGTTGAAGGGTGAAACGGTCGTTGTTGTCATCGCCCACAAATTCGTAGGTGTAGTCATCCACCTTATCCTGCGGAATGCTCAGCTCGCCATGCACCTTGTTGCCCTCGGCATCGTAGAGCGAGAAACCGATATAAGGAATCTGAAGACGGAGGACAACCGGATTGCCGCCGTCCTCAGGAATCAGGGTAACAGCCAGTCCGTCATCGCCGAAATCATCCTTGCGGCATACGAATCCGTCATCCGTCTTCTCAGCCTTCTCCACCTTCACCTCGCCGTGGCGCCACCAGAAATCGAAGGTGATGGTCTGGTCGTCCTCAGCGGCTACACGGATGAAATCCTCGATGTCCTGACCCAGGTAAATCACCTTGGCAGGCTCAATCTCCTCATCGTCATCGCCCAGCGCTCGCACCCACATCTCGCCCGGAACAGGATCATCTTCCCATTCGGCATCAGCAGGGGCTGCAGTAGATTTGAAAACGAGGAAAACCATTCTTTCTTCTTCCCTCGTGCCATCTTCGCGGCACGTGAAGCACTTCGCCTCCTTAGGGATGAAGAATGGGGTTAACAGGTACGGGTTTTTGCATAATGCGGTATACTCTACCTCGGTCCATGCCGGGAGAGCGTGTGTATTTGTCTTGTCTGTCATATTCTCTTGTTGCATATAATTCTTGAGTTGGTCCTATTTCTTTTCATCATCCGGCGTGTGTGGCAGGACGAGGGGGATGTTGATCCCAAAAAACGGTTGCAAAGGTAATGCAAAATCGAGACACTACAAAATATATCACCTATTTTTTTAATTATTTTACGATTCAATATTTGGTGCTTCCAAAAAATAGTTGTAGTTTTGCATCTGAAATAATGAATAGAAAGATGAAAGTCAAGACAATACTCACACTGGCGCTAGCCGCCACAACCCTCGCAGCATGTCACAGGGGAAAGAAACCACCACGTATGGACAATTCGAAACTCGCCATCAGCCTCTCGAAACCGGCAAAGGGCGACAGGGCTATCTACGGACTTGCCTGCCTGGGCTGCTCGGATACAGCGCTGGTGCTGCTGCCCAACGGAGGCGGCGACCCCGTAAGATACAACATTCTGGATGCCACTCGCAACCATCAGGTGTTTGGAGATATAGAGGTGGGCGACTGGGTTTGCGTGATGCCATGCGAGGAGAAGGATGAGAAGAACCGTGCCGACATGGTGATAGATCTGGACCAGCTGAAGGCCACCTGGACCTATCCGGTGATGCCGAAGCTGCGCGATGTATCGCATCTGAGCAAGCGCCAGCAGGCGAGAATCCTTGCCAATATGCCCGACAGCATCGTAGAAACCTATATGGTGCCGCGCCAGTATGGCTTCACCCTGAAGCGCATGAGCGAGGCGATGGCCGTGGGCAGGGTGATGATAAACAAGGATGTGGACGACGACAGTCCGGTAGAATATCCTGATGTGCCTCAGTATACGGAATGGCATGCCTATAACGGCAAACTGATTCTGGTGCAGGGCCGCCGCGAGTTGGAGGGCGTGGTGATCAACGGAAAGACGAAGCGCGATACCTTCACCTTTGTATATATGAAGGGCGACAGTCTGGCTCTCTCTGATCGTGAGGGTCGCATCCAGGGTTTCCACCGCTCGCTCAATGCGATGAAAGCCAATGCCAAGGCCCATGCTGCAGCCCAGAAGCTGAACAGCAAGATGAAGAAGGAAATATTGAAGTAAATTACATAATAAATATAAAAAAAGAGGCGAATAGGACGATTTCTCAATTTTTTTGTCTAATTTTGCACCTTGGAATTTAATTCATACATCGAATATAAAGAAAAAGAACAAGAATAATGAAGAAGAAAATTCAGTTCAGTCTCGTTTATCGAGACATGTGGCAGAGCTCTGGTAAGTTCCAGCCACGCAAGGATCAGTTGGCTAAAATTGCCCCAGTTATCATCGAAATGGGATGCTTTAGCCGTGTAGAGACTAACGGCGGTGCCTTCGAACAGGTTAACCTCCTGGCAGGTGAAAACCCTAACGATGCCGTACGCGCATTCTGCAAACCTTTCAACGAGGTGGGTATCAAGACTCACATGCTCGACCGCGGATTGAACGCTCTTCGTATGTATCCTGTGCCTGACGACGTGCGTGCCCTTATGTATAAGGTAAAGGCTAAGCAGGGTACCAACATCACACGTATCTTCGACGGACTGAACGATGTGCGCAACATCATTCCTTCTATCAAGTGGGCAAAGGAGGGTGGCATGACTCCACAGTGTGCACTCTGTATCACCAACTCTCCTGTTCATACCCTGGAATATTACATGAACATTGCCGACCAGCTCATCGCTGCCGGTGCAGAGGAAATCTGTTTGAAGGATATGGCAGGTATCGGCCAGCCAGCATTCCTCGGCAAACTCACCAAGATGATCAAGGACAAGTATCCACAGATCATCATCCAGTATCACGGCCACTCAGGTCCTGGTCTCTCTATGGCTTCTATCCTCGAGGTCTGCAACAATGGTGCCGACATCATCGATACAGCCATCGAGCCATTGTCATGGGGTAAGGTTCACCCAGACGTAATCTCAGTTATCAGCATGCTGAAGAACGAGGGCTTCGAGGTGCCTGAAATCAACATGAGCGCTTATATGAAGGCTCGTGCTATGACTCAGGAGTTCATCGACGAGTGGCTCGGCTACTTCATCAACCCAGGTAACAAGATCATGTCTTCATTGTTGCTCGGTTGCGGTCTCCCTGGCGGTATGATGGGTTCTATGATGGCAGACCTCGGCGGTATGCGTCAGACCATCAACAACATCCGCAAGAAGAAGGGTGAGGAAGAGTTGTCTATGGACGACCTGCTCATCAAACTCTTCGACGAGGTAGAGTATGTATGGCCACGCGTAGGTTATCCTCCATTGGTAACCCCATTCAGCCAGTATGTAAAGAACATCTCACTGATGAACCTCCTCACCATGGAGCAGGGCAAGGGCCGCTTCGTCATGATGGACGACTCTATGTGGGGTATGATTCTCGGTAAGAGCGGTAAGATTCCTGGAACTATCGACCCTGAACTCGTAGAGCTCGCCAAGAAGCAGGGCCGCGAGTTTACCGACGTAGATGCACACACATTGCTCACCAACGCCCTCGACGACTTCAAGAAGGAGATGGACGAGAACGGTTGGGATTACGGTCAGGACGACGAGGAACTCTTCGAGCTCGCTATGCACCCAGAGCAGTATCGCAACTACAAGAGCGGACAGGCAAAGAAGAACTTCCTGGCCGACCTTCAGAAGGCAAAGGATGCCAAGCTCGGTACAACCCTTACTCCTGCACAGCTTGCAGAGTTCAAGCACGCCAAGGCAGATGCCATCGTAGCACCAGTAGCCGGCCAGCTCTTCTGGGAATTCCAGGGCGAGGGCGAGTGCCAGCCAGCTGTAGAGCCATACATCGGCAAGGAATATAAAGAAGGTGATGCCTTCTGCTATATCCAGGCTCCTTGGGGCGAGTTTGAAACCATCCCAGCTGCATTGGGCGGCAAGCTCGTAGAAATCAATGCCAAGCAGGGCAGCAAGGTGCGCAAGGGCGATGTTATCGCTTACATCGAGCGCAACGCTGAGTAAATATAATAGAAATGAATTATCAAGCTATTATTGATAAGTATTATCCTGAGGATAATGAGCTTCGGCATATCCTCATCACACATAGCCAATCTGTAGCGCGAAAAGCGCTACAGATTGTTTCGTATCATCCCGAATTGCAACTCGATGCCCAGTTTATCGAAGAAGCAGCTATGCTCCACGACCTCGGCATCTTCATGACCGATGCCCCAGGCATACAGTGTTTCGGCTCGCAGCCCTACATCTGCCATGGACGACTGGGAGCAGAAATCCTGCGCAAGGAAGGATATGAGCGACATGCCCGCGTATGTGAGCGCCATACCGGTGCAGGCATCACAGAGGCACAGATCATAGCACAGAACCTGCCCCTGCCACATCAGGATTTCCTGCCGGAAACCATGGAAGAGAAGGTGATTTGCTACGCTGATAAATTCTTCAGCAAAACTCACCTCGACCGGGAAAAAACGATTGAGAAAGCAGAAAAAAGTCTCATGAAGTTCGGAGAGGAAGGAGTAAAACGCTTCCAGCAATGGGAACGCATGTTTGAATAGAATTCTAATTTATTGAATGAGAAAACAATCGACGATAGCTATGCTGCTGCTTGCTGCCATCTCCTGTATGATGGTGGCTAATCCGGGTATGCCCGATTCGAAAAAGAAAAAGAAGAAGGAGAAGACGGAAACTGTGGACAGCGTGGGTGACAGTGTGTTCGTAGACTCGCTGGGCAACGAAATAAAGCCCAAGCTGAAACAGGCTGACGACACCACGCAGATGGACTCGCTGCAGAAAGCTATATGGAAACATAATAAAGTGGTGGATGACAGTATCCGCCTCGACAGTATCGCCAGAAAGAAACAGGGTGGAGTAGACGCACCGGTTAACTATCAGGCGGACGACTCTCTCGTATACGATGCCAAGAACAAAGTGGCATATCTCTACGGAAACTCCAACGTGAAGTATACCAACATGGACCTCAGTTCCGACCGCATCTCCATGGATATGGACAAGAGCAACGTGAAGGCGATGGGTACACCCGACAGTACGGCGGAGGGAGGCATCAAGGGCAAACCTGTCTTCAAGATGGGTAGCGATACCTATGATACCGACACCATCAAATTCAACTTCAAGAGCAAGAAGGCCCTTATTAATAATGTATATACAGAACAGCAAGACGGATTCCTGACCGGTATGAAGTCGAAACGCGACTCATCGGGAGTCATCTATCTGCAGCACGGAAGGTATACCACCTGTGATGATCCGCATCCCGACTTCTACATCTCGCTCTCCCGAGCCAAGGTAAGGCCGGGCAAGGATGTGGTATTCGGACCAGCCTATCTCGTAGTGTGTGATGTGCCTATGCCGCTTGCCATCCCTTACGGCTTCTTCCCGTTCACCAAGAGCTACAGCAGCGGTTTCATCATGCCAACCTACGGCGATGAAACGGCACGAGGATTCTATCTCAGAGATGGCGGATATTATTTCGCCATGAACGATAAATGGGACCTGAAGCTGCTGGGCGAGATTTATACCAAGGGATCGTGGGGACTCTCGGCTGCCAGCAACTACCGAAAGAGATACAAATACTCGGGTTCCTTCTTCTTCAGTTACCAGGATACGAAGAACGGCGACAAGGGAATGCCAGACTTTACCGAGCAGGAAAGCTTCAAACTGCAATGGAGCCACCGCCAGGACAGCAAGGCAAACCCATACAGTTCGCTTTCGGCAAGTGTAAACTTCGCCACATCGAGCTACGAACGCAACAACCTCAATTCGCTCTACAATCCGCAGACGATGACGCAGAGTACGCGAACCTCATCTGTTAACTGGAGCACCTCGTTCTCAAGCATCGGTATGACGCTCAGTTCCACCGCCAACCTCTCGCAGAACATGCGCCATTCATCCATCGCCATGACGCTGCCCGACCTCAACATCAGCATCTCCCGCTTCTATCCGTTCAGAAGAAAGAAGATGGTGGGCGATGAGAAATGGTACGAGAAGATAGCCATGAGCTATACGGGACACATCTCTAACAGCATCAATACCAAAGAGGATAAGCTGATGCACAGTTCACTCATCAAGGACTGGCGCAACGGATGGCAGCATCAGATACCGGTGAGCGCTACATTCACGCTCTTCAAATATCTCAACGTGAACCCATCGTTCAATTTCACCGACCGTATGTATACCAACAAGGTGGAGAGATCATGGGATGAAGCCAGCCAAACGGAGAAATGTGATACCATCTACGGTTTCAACAACGTGTATAACTGGAACATGAGCGTAGGTCTCTCTACCAAACTCTATGGTTTCTACATACCAAACCGCAAACTCTTCGGAGATAAGATACAGGCTGTGCGCCACGTGTTTACGCCTACGGTGAGCTTCAGTTATGCCCCAGACTTCGGAGCTTCACGCTACGGCTACTGGGACACCTACCAGAAGACCGATGCCGACGGAAACGTATCGCTGGTGAGCTACTCGAAGTATGCCAATGCCCTCTACGGTGCGCCGGGCAAGGGTAAGAGCGGTAATATCTCGTTTACCCTGGGCAACAACATCGAGATGAAGGTGAAGAGCGATAAGGACTCTACCGGATACAAGAAACTCAGTATCATCGATGCGTTCGACATCAACATGAGTTACAATACCGCAGCCAAGGTTCGCCCTTGGAGCGATATGAATATCAACCTCAGACTGAAGTGGTGGAAGAACTATACCTTCAACATGAACGCTGTGTTTGCCACCTATGCCTACGAGCTGGACGACCAGAACAATGTTTATGTGGGTACCCATACGGAGTGGGGCAAGGGCAGGTTCGGACGATTCCAGGGTATGTCGCAGAACTTCTCGTTCACACTGAACCCGGAGAAGCTGAAGAAACTCTTTGGCGGGGGCGATGATGATGACGACAAGAAGGACAGCCAGCGCAATGATGATGACGATGAAGGTTTGGATACCGACATCGAGAGCAACGTAGACGACAGCATGGAGAAGGGTAAGACGGCAGCCAAGAAGGGCGGCAAGGCTGAAACGGATTCAGATGGTTATATGGCGTTTAAGATGCCATGGTCGCTGACCTTCGGTTATGGTGTAACGATGCGCGAGGATACGCGAAGAGAGAAGTTCAATGAGAAGACGATGCGCTATGCATACAAGTTTACCCAGACTCTGAACATGAGTGGTAACGTAAGAATCAGTGATGGCTGGAACATCAGTTTCTCATCCGGTTATGATTTTGACAACCACAAGATCAGTATGACCACCGCCAGTCTGGCTCGTGATCTTCACTGTTTTAACATGAGTTGTTCAGTGGTTCTCGCTCCATATACGAGCTACAACTTCACCTTCCGTTGTAACGCAGCCACCCTGACAGATGCGCTGAAATACGACAAGCGCAGCGGTTATTCGAACGCTGTACAATGGTACTAGATGATAGTTTATAGTTGAAAGTTTATAGTTAATAGAGCTTTTCTGCTTATAGATAAAACAAAAAAAACAGGCAAAATCATTTTGCCTGTTTTTTTTGTTTTATCTATATTACTTTTTTACCTTTTTACCCTTTTACTTTTTTACCTTTAAAAGCCTTTTTTTCGCCTCCGGGTGCTCAGGATAAAGGGTGAGGGCCTTGCGGTAATTCATGATGGCAGCCTCTTTCATGCCCTCTTTTTCGCACTCCTTCCCCATAATCACATACTCCGTGGCAAGGCGCTTGAGGAACTTCTGCTGCTTCTCCTTCTCTTCATCCTTCTTTCTTATTTCTTCACGCAACAGCTCGTTCTCTGCCTGAAGCTCGTTCACCCTGTTCAGCTTTTTGCGGATGAAACGCTTGGCAAGCGGCTGCTCGATGTCATAACGACTGTGGATGGCAAGGAAGAAGTTGTCGAGAGCCGACTGCATATCGCCCCTGTCAAAGGCCTTAACGGCATCATGATACTGCTTGTCGGCCTTACTCTGGGTAAGCGCTGTATTGATGGTGCTTGGGTCGTTGTAATGACGGGCAAACTGCTTGACATCATTGCGCACGAAAACATCACTCTGACGCAACGGCTCCTGAAGACTGATGCCCTCGAGACTGGTGCAGCGGGACAAGGCAACATACGTCTGTCCGCCCGCAAAGACACCACCCGTGAAATCAATCTTCACCTGGTTGAAGGTGAGGCCCTGGCTCTTATGAACCGTTATCGCCCAAGCCAGACGGATGGGGTACTGCTCGTATCTGCCAATCTCTTCCTCCTCAATCTTTTTCTCAACCTCATTGAAATGGTATCTCATGTTGCTCCATGCCGCAGGCTCCACCATCACATCCTTTCCTTCCTCGGTGCGTACATAAATTTTGGCATCCTCATCCTCATCAAAACCGATGATGGTGCCCAGCGTGCCATTCACCCACTGATGCTCGATATCATTCTTGATGAAGATAACCTGAGCCCCCGTCTTGAGGTAAAGCTCGATAGGAGTAGGGAGACTGCTCTCCGGAAACTCGCCCTGTATGTGGCCACGGAAGAGGCAAGGCTCTCCCGGAAGACACTGGAGCTGGCTGTCGTTGATGTAATCTACCGTATCGCGGCGTGTAGAGAGGGTGATGGCAAGTTTGGAATCGCTCTCATCGAGCTGGGCTCCCACGCGCTGGTTGAGGCGCTGTAGATCCTGCATGGGCACCTGAGACGTGCGGATATGGTCGAGGATGCTGATGAAAACGGGATCGCTCTGACGGTATACCTTCTTGAGTTCGATGCTCACGAGCTTGAAGTATTCGAACACCTTGGCATCGAAGAAGAAACTGCTGCGGTAGAAGGGACTGAGCAGACGGCGGTCGTCTTCCCTCACCACAGGCTCCAGCTGGAAGATATCGCCCACCAGAAGCAGCTGCTTGCCCCCGAAAGGCTCTCGCATGTTGCGGCAATATACCCGCAATACCTTGTCCAGGAAATCGATGATATCGGCACGAACCATACTGATCTCATCGATGATGATGAGCTCTACCTCGCGGATAATCTTTATCTTCTCTGAATTATACTTCAGGGTGTTGCGGATGTTGCGGACGGAATACATGCTGTCGTTGGGCAGCAGCGGGTGGAAAGGAAGCTTGAAAAAGCTGTGGAGCGTGCTTCCTCCGGCGTTGATGGCCGCAATGCCTGTTGGGGCAAGAATGATATGTTTCTTCTTGGTATTGGCGGCTATATAACGTAAAAAAGTAGATTTACCCGTCCCCGCCTTTCCGGTAAGGAAAAGCGAACGACGGGTAAACTGTATGATTTGGAGTGCATTCTGCAACTCCGGGTTGTCGAGATCAATCATTGTATTTAATTTATAGTTTATAATTTATAGTTTATAGCATAAGCCACATTAAATCGCCTTCTTGCTAAACGGCGTAGCCGCTATAAACTATAAATTATTAACTAAATTTAAAGATCATCGAAGTTGACAGGCTGCTCCGTTGGCTTGGCCTTCTTCTTCTCTTTCTTTTCTTCTGTGGTGGCTGTACCGGTGGCAGATTCGCTTTCAGCCTTCTTGGCAGGAACTTCGCGGATGATAGGGTTGCCTTCGTCATCGAGAACGATCTCTTCCTGGAAGGCGGTACTGTCTACCTTGGTGGTATCTACCTTTGGCTTTGGTGCATAGCTTGCACAGATGTACATATCGCGGGTGATATCGCTGTCCTGTGGCTTGTCAAACTTGCCGTGATACTGCTGGAAGACTGGGTCGCCAAAGACACTCTGGAGGAAGTAACCGCACACAGGAAGAGCGGTTCTGGATCCCTGACCCAATGCTCCGGTGCGGAAGTGGAGACAGCGGTATTCGCCTCCTACCCAGGCACCAACTACGAGCTTAGGGCTCACACACATGAACCAGGCATCGGAGTGGTTATTGGTGGTACCTGTCTTGCCACCGAACTCAGTATCACGGTAGTTGCCTACATAGCCCCAGAGACTCTGGGATGTACCTCCCGGCTCCTTCATACCGCCCTGTAAGAGCTGCTGCATGAGGAAGGCACTCTTGTAAGGTATCACCTGCTCGGAATCGGTAGGCCCCTCGTAAACCACCTTACCGTCGTGGTCTACAATCTTGGTAACCAATACCGGGTCGTGGTGCTTGCCATTGTTGGCAATGGTGCTGTAGGCGCATGCCATCTCCAGGAGGTTGACATCGCTGGAACCGAGGGCGAGAGAAGGGGTGTCATCCAGCGGACTGTTGATACCCATCTTCTTGGCTGTCTCGATGATGCGCTTGATGCCCATCTCCTGTCCTAATCTTACAGCCACAGAGTTGATACTCTTGGCAAAGGCACTCTTCAATGGGATACTGTCGCCCGAGAACGAACCGTTGGCATTGGATGGACGCCAGATGGTCATTTCGTGCTTCTTCTTATCGTATACCTCCATAGAGATATATTCGTCGCGACGCTTATCACAAGGGGTTAAACCCTGATTCATCGCCTCGGTATATACAAAGAGTTTGAAGGTAGAACCAGGCTGGCGCTCGGCTGTTACCTTGTCATACTTCCAGTGGTCGAAGTCGATATCGCCCACCCATGCCTTTACTGCTCCGGTCTGTGGCTCCATGGCTACAAAGGCGCAGTGCATGAAGGTGGTCATATACTTGATGGAGTCTTCTGATGTCATGTTCATCGTGATGCTGCCCTTGTCATAATCGAATACCTTAACCGGGTGAACCCACTCCTTATAGTAATAGTTTACTGAGTCGGGATTATCAGGGAAGCGGGCAACCAATGCCTTGTAGAATGGCTGGCGCTCGGCGATGCCCTGGATGAAGTTTGGTATCACGTTGTGGTTCTCATCCTGCCAAGGATCCTGACCCATCCAGTTGCCTTTGCCTGCCTGGGTACGGCGGATGCTCCAGTGGTTGTTGAAGTTCTGCTGTACCTGTTTCATCTGCTTGCGGGCTGCATCTTCTGCATACTTCTGCATGCGGGTATCGATGGTGGTATAAATCTTCAAACCGCTGGTATAGAGGTCGTAACCTTCGTCTTTACACCAGTCTTTCAGGTAGTTGGCTACTGCCTCACGGAAGTATTTAGCCTGTCCGTCGTAGTTTTCTTCTACCTTGAAATCGAGCTTGATAGGCTCATCTTTCAGTTCATTGTATCTGTCTTTTGAGAGATCGCCATGTGTCACCATATTATATAATACGGTGTTGCGGCGTGCAAGACTGTTCTCCGGGTTGGTGCGTGGGTTGTAGTAGGTGGTAGCTTTGAGCATGCCCACGAGCACGGCAGCCTGACCGGTGGTCAACTCCTTAGGGGTGGTGTTGAAGTAGGTCTTCGCAGCGGTTTTGATACCATAGGAATTGCTACCGAAATCTACCGTATTAGCATACATGGTGATGATTTCCTTCTTGCTGAACACCGTTTCGAGTTTAACCGCGATGATCCACTCCTTGCTCTTGATGATGAGCAGGCGGAGTACAGGAATCTTGCCCAGCAAACCGGTAGAATATTGCGAACGTACACGGAACATGTTCTTCGCCAGCTGCTGTGTGATGGTAGAAGCACCGCGCCCGTTATGATGGAGGAGTGCATCCTTGGCAGCAGCAAACACACCGATAGGGTCGATACCGATATGCTTGTAGAATCGTTCATCCTCGGTATCTACCAGTGCCTTGAAGAAATCAGGTGTTACCTCATCATATTCTACCGGAGTACGATTTTCGTTGAAATACTTGCCGATGAGCTTTCCATCAGCCGAATAGATTTCAGAGGCCTCAGAGGTCTGGGGATCCAGAATGCCTGAGAAATAGCCAGGTGACTTGCCGAAGAGCCACAAGAAGTTGATATCTACTGCACCCAGATACAAGATAAAGGCGACTATACAACTTGCCAAGGCAACGAGGGTCTTGGTATACCACGCCCTGCCCTGATACAATCCCTTGTACCAAGGCCAGAATGCGCGAAACTTTTGCCATAACCAGGCAAAGAGAGACTTAATTTTATTCATATATGATGATATAATGATTTCGTTGTTTTACTCTTCGTTCTTCACTTCCTCTACATCCACATAAATCTCCTTTGAATCCTGTTTCTGCTGCTGGTTCTTCAGCCAGATTCTCTTGTTGTTGGAGACTTTAAAGGCGTTGAGAAGCTCTACTACTCCATAGATGAGCATACCCCAACCGATGATGAAAAGAGGAGCAGAGGCGATGGCTGAAGGCTTGATGATGGCGAGCAGACCCAGCAGAAGAAGGGCTGAAGGGAAGAGCCAGAAGAGAATGCCTACGCGTCCCATCTTAGCTGCTGAAGCCAGGTTGACAAACTGGGTCAGAGCGCCCAAAATCAGGATGAACGCCAGGATGAACATCAGCCAGGCGATAAACACCTGAGGCATCAGGGCAAGCAGCAATCCCAGGATAAGACTGCCTACGCTCACAAGCGGGAATTTAGGCAGCATGCCCATGATAGGCTTACCATTGGAATCAGACAGAATCTGGCCCTGCATCTTCTCTGCATTGCGCTTGGCTGCCCAATAACTGGCAAGGGAGATGACACCTGAAAGGAAAAACAAAACACCGATGGCGATGGTTATCCAGGTGACAGTCTGCTCACGATATTGGATGAGCAGGACTCCTACGATGATGGCGCATACTGCGCGGAATATTGAACTGTGTATTACCTTCATACTAAAACTGATTTTGTTATTTCGGGGCAAAGTTACGAAAGAAATCCGAAACTAGCAAGAAGTTTTTTATATAAACTTAAATTATTGCTATATTTAACGCTAATTATTGCTATATTTAACGCAAATTATTTGTTGGTCTCGATAGAAAGCCGTAATTTTGTAAGCAAAATCAGAATCATGATGTCTTGGAAAGAGACTTAGTGAAAGTAAAAACTATGTCTGGAGTATAGACTTAGAAAAAGTAAAAACTCATTTTTGATATAGACGGAAAAAGTAAAGACAATGACAAAATTATATTTGGTGCGCCATGGTGAAACGGTGGATAACAAGGCGCAAATTATGCAGGGACAAACACCGGGAAAACTCAATATGAAAGGTATTGAGCAGGCTGAGGAAGTGGCCAGGAAAATGGAGGGTACGCCTATCGATGTTTTCGTATCGAGCGATCTCTATCGCAGTATACAGACCTGTGAAATTATCGCCGGCTCGCATCCCGTTGTCACCACTCCCTTGCTCAGAGAGCGCGATTGGGGCGATTTTACGGGTAAATTCATCCCTGACCTGCCGAAGGACCCAAAGGATTGGCCGGACAACATAGAGACGCTGGAAAAGATGAAATCAAGAGCCCAGAATTTCCTTACCTGGCTCAAGGTTACTTATCCTGACCAGACCGTTCTTGCTGTGGGGCATGGCATCATCAACAAGGCTATCCAGAGTGTTTATTATAAACGTCCGATGAATCAGATAGAGAAAATGGCGAATGCTGAGGTCAGAGTCCTTATTCTTTAAGTGAAGAGTGAAGAATTCAATTGCTTCGCTAATCATAAAGTTCAAAGTATCAAAAGTTCTAAGTATAATTCAAAGTATCAAAGAATATGAATAAAATTGCTCTTATTACAGGCGCAACAAGCGGTATTGGCGAAGGTTGTGCACGTCGTTTTGCCCGTGGCGGCTATAACCTGATTCTTACAGGTAGAAACACGGGAAAGTTGGAAATCCTGAAGAAAGAACTCGAGGCTGAGGGCGTTGAGGTGCTTGCCTTGGCTTTCGATGTGCGTAACCGTGAAGCTGCCAAGAAAGCGGTGGATTACATCCCTGAGGAGTGGCGCAATGTGGATGTGCTTATCAATAATGCGGGACTCGCACGTGGATTGGAACCTGAATATGAGGGCGATTTTGAAGATTGGGACCAGATGATTGATACCAATATTAAGGGCCTCTTAACCATGACTCGCCTGATTGTACCTGGTATGGTGGAGCGTAATCATGGTCATGTAATCAATATAGGTAGTGTGGCGGGTGATGCTGCTTATGCGGGAGGTAATGTATATTGTGCTACCAAAGCGGCTGTAAAGGCTATTACAGACGGCTTGCGCATTGATGTGGCACATACGAAAGTGCGTGTTACCAATGTGAAACCGGGCTTGGTTGAAACCAACTTCTCTAACATCCGTTTTCATGGTGACCAGAACCGCGCAGACAACGTTTACCGCGGTATAGAACCTCTAAATGGCGATGATATAGCTGATGTAGCCTTCTATGCTGCAAGTGCTCCAGAACACGTGCAAATAGCTGAGGTGCTGGTTCTTGCTACACATCAGGCTAACGGAACCGTGATACACAGAAGCTAGTTAATAGTTTACAGTTAATAGTTAATAGTTAATAGTTTATAGAGGCTGCGCCGTTGAGCAAGATAGTCAAAGCGGTTTATGCTATAAACTGTAAACTATTAATTATTAACTATTAATGATGTGGCAAAGCTGATTGATATCTGATTCGAATGTATCTCGATTAATCGCCTTTGCTCGCATTCCAGACTTGTAGTTGTAGATGGTTTGGGTGGAGTAATGCAGCAGGGTGGCAATCTCCTGGCTGTCGGTTACCCCCAGTCGCATCAGGGCAAAGATGCGAATCTCAGTGGTCAGGTCGTGCGTAGTAGGAACTTCCATTTGACATTCTGGCAGCAGGAGCTTGTTCAACTCAGTAACGAAACCCGGATACAACTCCATGAATGCCTTATCGAACCGGTTGTAGAACATCTGTGATTCCTCTTCTTCCAATTTATGGGTGTTGAGACTCTTCAGTAAATCGGCGGTCTGGTTTGCCTTGATCTTACGGCTTACCAGTTTGCGGTAATCTGATAACTTGCTGATATAAGCCGCACTGATGTCCATAAAGAGGCGCATGTAGGTCTCTCGCTTGATATTGGTCTCTACCAGCTGCTGGTTCAGTTCGGTGAGCTGTGCATTCATCTCTTTCTGCTTCTCGTTCTGTTCTTCAATCTCAGCCTTGTTTTTCTTCAGCTTGTTCTTCTGTCGGTTGTTGACTAAGGAGAGGATAAGGATGATGACCAGCGCTATGCTTACACCAATGAACCCCCAAAGAAAGCGGGTACGAGAGCGCTCGGCAGCCTGCTGGTTGGCTGAAGCGATGACTGGAAGGATGTTCGAAATCTCCATCATGCGCAGTTGGTTGTTGAAGAACTGTGCATCTTCCATCGTGTGCTGGATATATTTGGCAGCTCTCTTACTGTTGCTCGCATCCTTTTTAAAGATGTAGTAGGCTAGCTTTTGAAGCGCAACAGTTTCTTTGAGTTGGCACAATCCATCGCTCACGGATGCCTCTACGAGAAATTCCTCGTAAAGGTCGAATTTGCCGGTTTTTTTGTAATATCTGGCTATACCATAAGCTGACATGGCATGGATACGGGATTTGGCTGGCGACATCTTCAGTGCCTTCAGATAATAGTTGAGCGATTCCTTGCTGGTAGGGTTGTGGAGATAGGCGTATTCGCCCATGAGATACTGATAGAAGACGTTATGCTTATTGTTTTCGTTGAAACTCTGTATCAGAAGGGTCATATAATGTTTCTTCTGGGCACGGAATTCTTCGGCGTAATCTGAGTTCTTGGAGTATGATTCCCAATAGCTGTAGAGCCAGGCGTATGTGAAGTAATAGTATAGCTTCAACTGGTATGGCATCTCATCAGGATTGAGAGATTTGAGTATGTTTTCTGCTTTGCTATAAAAACCCCTTACCGAAAGTATTGACGCCTGGTTTATCTGGTTGCGTAAGATATAATAGGTGTTATGACATTTTTCTGCCAATTCAAGCCCCTGTTTCATATATGCGTATGCTGAATCGTAGCGGTAAGCGCTATAGGCATGATATATGCTGTCAAGAAACAGTAGTCGGGTTTGGTTGTCTTCAGCTTCATAAGCTTGCCGCTTCAGATGTTTCAATTCCTTTTCCTTGATTCCCTGATAATATTGGTCGTTTTCAATCATCTTGTCAATACGATCCAATAAAGTCTTCTCGTCCGTTTTGCCTTGAGCAGCCAATGGCATAGTAAGCAAAAGAAGTAAATATATAAGTAGTTTCATCTTTAATGCTTCTTTATAATTATAATAAAATTGTCTTTTAAATGTTATTTTCGTCCTTTTGTCCGTTTTGTGGTGCAAAGATACAAATTTCCTTTCATATAATGCCATTTACTTTAGATAAAAATAGTTAATATATTAAAGCGTCTGATTCTTAATGAGTTATCTGTTTCTTTGGTAGGCTGATTTTTTACCAAAATGCTACTTAGGTATACAACTTTGAAAAAAATGATATAACTTTGCAAACGAAATCAGAAAACAGTAGTTTTAATGGTTTAATTACCACTTCAAGTCTTCTAAAAGTATTTAATGATAAAGAAAATTCCTTTTGTTGATTTAGTATGTTGATTTAAATAGGAAAACAGGTTTAGTTTATATTAGGGAAAAAAGGATTGGTAATAGACTAGGCTACTTGATGATTCAAGTTTGCCCTTAAAGGCAAAGCTTATCTATTATGTTTTAGGGAAAACCGCCATGCTTTTGTGAAAAAGTGTGGCGGTCTTTGTTTAATATATGTTAGTTTCTTCTCTTTTCTTTTTCTTTTCTTTGGTCAACTCAAATTATTTTTTTACCTTTGCCACATATTTATATATAGATGAATGGATTTATATATATAGGTAGTGGGAAATAGATTTCGAAAGAAAATATCAGTTTTCTTCATGTGTAGAGGGAAATGGTAAGTAGACTTTAAAATATTATATTGAATAAAATATTAAAACAATGAATATATTAGTAACAGGCGCTAATGGTCAATTGGGACATGAAATGCAAATCTGTGCCCAAAAAAGCAATCACAAGTTTGTCTTCACCGATGTGGCTGAAGGCTATGAAAAACTGGATATCACCAATCTTGACGCTATCCGAGAAAAGGTGAGGGAGAATGATATTCAGGTAATTGTTAACTGCGCTGCTTATACCAACGTAGATAAGGCTGAAACAGATTACGATCTGGCTAATCTGCTCAACAATACTGCTGCGGGAAATTTGGCACAGGCTATGAAGGAGGTAGATGGTACTTTGATTCATGTATCTACTGACTATGTGTTCCAGGGCGACAAGAATATACCTTGCCGTGAAGATTGGGAAACGAATCCTTTGGGGGTATATGGTAAAACGAAACTTGCAGGCGAAAAGAGTATTGAAGCTACTGGATGCAAGCATATCATCATCCGTACAGCATGGCTCTACTCGCAGTGGGGTAAGAACTTCGTGAAGACCATGCAGAGTCTCACGGCAAGCCACGACACCCTGAAGGTGGTCTTCGACCAGGTGGGTACTCCAACTTACGCTGGCGACCTGGCTGCTGTCATCTCACATATCATCGAAACAGACCAGTTGGATAAGACGGGCATCTACCACTTCTCTAATGAGGGTGTCTGCTCTTGGTTTGATTTCGCTAAGATTATCTGCGAACTGAGCGGAAATACCTGCGATATACAGCCTTGCTACAGCGAGGAGTTCCCAAGCCCAGTGAAGCGTCCTCACTTCTCTGTACTTGACAAGAGTAAGCTGAAGCAGACTTTCGGATTCAAGGTGCCATACTGGACTGACAGTTTAAAGAAGTGCATCGCTGAATTGGCGGCAGCAAAATAATTATTAATTATAAATTATAAATTATTAATTGAAATGAAGAATATCATTATCACGGGCGGTGCTGGTTTCATCGGCTCACACGTAGTAAGACTTTTCGTGAACAAATATCCTGAGTATCACATCATCAACCTCGACAAGTTGACATACGCAGGCAACCTGGCTAACCTCAAGGACATCGAGGACAAGCCTAACTATACTTTCGTTAAGGGTGATATCTGTGATTTCGACCTGATGTTGAAGCTGATGCAGGACTACAAGGTGGATGGCATCATCCATCTCGCTGCCGAGAGCCATGTAGATAGAAGTATCAAGGATCCATTCACTTTCGCTCAGACCAACGTGATGGGTACCCTGTCTCTACTCCAGGCGGCCAAGATTTACTGGGAGAGTCTTCCTGAGGGATACGAGGGCAAGCGCTTCTACCACATCTCTACCGATGAGGTATATGGTGCTTTGCAGATGACTCATCCTGAGGGCATTCCTGCTCCTTTCACTACCAAGGCATCCAGCGATAAGAACCATGAGGCTTACGGCGAGGAGTTCTTCCTGGAGACAACCAAGTACAATCCTCACTCTCCATATTCTGCATCCAAGGCAAGCTCAGACCACTTCGTCCGTGCTTTCCACGATACATACGGTATGCCAACCATCGTGACCAACTGCTCTAACAACTACGGTCCATACCAGTTCCCTGAGAAGTTGATTCCGCTGTTTATCAACAACATCCGTCATCGCAAGCCATTGCCAGTATATGGTAAGGGTGAGAACGTGCGCGACTGGTTGTATGTAGTAGATCATGCCCGTGCCATCGATATGATTTTCCACAAGGGTAAGATAGCCGAGACCTATAACATCGGCGGTTTCAACGAGTGGAAGAACATCGATATCATCAAGGTGGTAATCAAGACCGTGGATAGATTGCTCGGCAGAAAGGAAGGCGAGGATATGGATCTCATCACTTATGTAACAGACAGAAAGGGTCACGATATGCGTTATGCCATCGACTCTAGAAAGTTGCAGAAGGAATTGGGGTGGGAGCCATCTCTCCAGTTTGAGGAGGGTATCGAGGAAACCGTGAAATGGTATCTCGATAACCAGGAATGGATGGATAATGTAACATCGGGTGATTACCAGAAGTATTACGATAATATGTATTCAAACCGATAATAGCTTTTGGAGTAATCGGAACATGTTTTTATTGTAACCGGTGCATGTCTCTATTGTAACCGGTGCAAGAGATTCTGTTTTGTATATTGAATTAGGAGTCCTGTATTTGTTTATAACAGCAAATGCAGGACTTTTTTGTTTTATGGCAATTAAAATGCTGTAAATATATTATTATTTCTTAATTTTTTATGCTTTATGTCGAAGAAAACTGAAAACTAGAAAATATTTTTCTATCTTTGCAGCCTTAATGATATAAAAAAAAACAGATATGAAGAAAATAATAATATCAGGCATCGTTATGGCGGTTGCTACCTTGTCGTGCCTTCCCGTTAAGGGACAGGAAAAGGTGGTTCCTTTTAAATATGGTAATATGGACCACTGGGTAATCAGGAATATCAAAGAATCAGGCATTATCGGAGGAAATCAGAAAAAAGTTTATGCCGTTGGACCTAATATGACTATCAATGGTAATATTCCTTATACCAATAAGGGTGGTTCGCCTTGGGGTTCCTCTAATGTCCTGGCACATGTATCGGGCATCTATAAGACGAATAACTCTGTGTTTCGTGATAAACATGGTAGTGGATATTGTGCCAAACTGGTAACCCATATTGAGAAAGTAAAAGTGCTGGGACTCATCAATATCAAGGTCTTGGCTGCCGGTTCTCTCTTTCTGGGTGATGTTCGTGAACCGATAACAAGTACCAAGGATGGTCCTAAAGCCATCAACTGGGGTATACCATTCACCGCACGTCCAAAGGCTTTGCGCTTTGATTATAAGACATCTCTCCCTCATGCAGCCAATCGTATCAAGCAGAATGGATTTAGCGGAGCCTCTACGGTTGCAGGTCGAGATCATGCTATAGCTGTGCTCTATCTGCAGAAACGGCATGAAGATGCTAAGGGAAATATAACAGCTAAACGTGTGGGTACGATGGTAGTCAGATTCGGAAAGAGTACCGATAGATGGGTGGAAGATGCTACCTATACAATCCATTATGGCGATATCCGCCACATGGCAGGTTATCAGGCTGCTACTATGGGACTGCGATCCACTGACTATGCCCGTAACAGCAAGGGTAAGAGTGTGCCGGTAAAAGAAGTAGGATGGGCGAGTGCTAACGAAACACCTACTCATCTGATTCTTCAGTTCTCCTCATCCGATGGTGGAGCCTATATCGGAACTCCAGGCAATACCTTGTGGATTGATAATGTAGCATTGGTGTATTAAAATAATAAAATCGACAAAATGAAGCATATTCTGACAATACTTATTATGATGTTGGCATTGGGCAGCTATGCCTCTGAGCCTTCTGTAACCGATAGTATCTCATCTGCAGAGAAGGTGGATACGACGACTTTACATGCCGGGAAATCATGGGTGAACCGGATTCTTGACTACTTTAATGATTCCAACAAAAACAAGAAGCATAAGCGTTTCGATTTTAGTGTGATAGGTGGCCCTCATTATGCCTCTGATACCAAGTTCGGATTGGGATTGGTGGCAGCAGGACTATACCGTACTGATCCGAATGACAGTATTCTTCCTCCTTCTAATGTCTCGCTTTATGGTGATGTCAGTTCTGTAGGTTTCTATATGTTGGGTGTCCGTGGTAACCATATTGCTCCTAAAGGAAGATATCGCATCGATTATCACCTTTATTTCTATTCTTTTCCCTCTGATTTTTGGGGAATAGGCTATGAGATGGGCGATAACGATGCCAATAAGAGTGACATGAAGCGTTGGCAGGCTCAGGCTGAAGTTAGCTTCCTGTTTCGTGTAGCAGATAATTTCTATATCGGACCGATGGCGAGTTATGACTATGTAATAGGTAAACATATTGAGCGTCCGGAATTACTGCAAGGCATGGATCAGCATACTTGGAATGTAGGAGCTGGCGTTTCTCTGGTATATGATAACAGAGATAATCTTACGAATCCACATCGTGGTATCTGTTTGAATATCAATCAGATGTTCAGACCTGGATTTATGGGAAATGATTATGCTTTCAGTACGACTGCATTTCGTTTTGATGCCTATCAGCGACTGGGTAAGGGAACGGTTCTTGCCGAGGACATTGGGGCTAACCTCAACTTTGGTAATCCTTCGTGGGGAATGATGGCTGAATTGGGTGGTACTCATTCTATGCGTGGCTATTATGAAGGCCGTTATCGCGATAAGCATTCTCTGGAAGCAACGGTTGAGTTGCGCCAACATGTATGGAGGCGAAATGGTATAGTTGTATGGGCTGGTGCAGGAACCATCTTCCCGAAATTCTCGGCATTGCGCTCTAAACAGATTTTGCCGAATGCCGGTGTAGGTTATCGCTGGGAATTTAAGAAGAATGTGAATGTACGTCTGGATTATGGATTCGGTAAGTCGGGGCAGTCTGGTTTTCTCTTCAATATCAATGAAGCGTTTTAGTAATAATGCTCTTTAAAGTGTTAATGAAAAAGTAGAATGAACAGTTTTACGGATATATATAATAAGGTGGTGTTGCCTATATATAATAAGGTGTCATCGGGCGCATTCCTTTACGGGTATGCTGTGGTAGCATTGTTGTTGCCTAATATAGCTCTGTGCTATACCGAATGTCTGGCTCCTTGGGCTTGTGGTGCCAATGTGTTGCTGCCTTTGGCACTCTACATGTGGTTCTTTTCGTTAACCAGATGCCCGGGTAAGATGATCTGGTGGGCTTTTCTTTTTGTTTTTTTCGCTGCCTTCCAACTGGTATTGCTTTATCTCTTCGGGACGGGAGTGATAGCGGTAGATATGTTTCTGAATCTTGTAACTACCAATCCTGGCGAGGTGAAGGAACTGCTTGGTAATCTGTTGCCTGCTGTGGTGGGTGTTTTTGTGGTTTATCTTCCTTTGCTGGTTCTGGCTATTGTCAATATCAGCAAGAAAGGGATGATAGTGGTTCAACTCCAGCATCGAGTGCGTCGTTGGGCTTTGGAGATAGCTGCTGTCGGCTTATTCTGTCTGCTGGCTTGCTATGTGGCTGTAGATGATTATCGCTTGCGCAACCAGCTTTATCCTGTTAACGTTTGCTATAATCTCTATCTTGCTTTCGAGCGTGATGCGGCTTCAGTGAATTACAGGGAGGCAAGCAGGAATTTCAGGTTTGATGCCAGGAGCGAGCATGATGCTGAGGCTCCCGAGGTGTATGTGATGGTGGTGGGAGAGACGGCGAGAGCCCACAATTTCAGTCTCTATGGCTATCCGCGCGATACCAATCCTTTGCTTTCCAAGACTCCTGGAATCATAGCTTTTCCCGATGCTACAACCCAGAGTAATACTACGCATAAGAGTGTTCCTATGCTCCTGTCGGCTGCATCAGCAGAGGATTTCGAACGTCTCTTTCATGAGAAAGGTATCCTGGCTGCTTTCAGGGAGGCGGGATTTCATACCGTATTTATCAGCAATCAGCTGCCTAATCATTCTTTTATTGATTTCCTTGGCGAACAGGCTGATGAACATTACTTCCTGAAGGAAGGTGCTTCTGCAAAAGATAATCATTATGATAGTGATTTGTTGCAGAAGTTGGATGGGATATTGCCTGCGGCAGATGCTTCTTCATCCAAGCAATACCGTTATCGGAAACTCTTCGTGGTACTTCATACTTATGGTTCTCACTTTAATTACCAGGAGCGCTATCCCCGTAATTTCGCTTTCTTTAAACCTGACAGTAAGAGCGAAGCGAAGCCGGAGAACCGGCGTGACCTGCTGAATGCATACGATAATACCATCCGGTATACCGATTATATCCTGCATGGTATCGTAGAACGTCTGCAGAAATGGGAGAAGACTCAGGCAAAGACGGATGGGGTATATAGCCAACCTACATCGGCGATGCTCTATACCAGCGACCATGGAGAGAATATCTTTGATGATGACCGTCGCCTCTTTCTGCACGCCGCCCCGAAGGCATCTGATTATGAGCTGCATGTTCCTTTCATCATCTGGACATCAGATGGTTATGGAAAACAATATCCGGGAATACTGAAAACTTTGTCTGGTCATCGTACCCAACAGGTACAGACGAGTCTTTCGGCTTTTCATACGATGTTGGGGATAGGAGGCATCCTGACCCGTTATCGCCAGGATGAATATTCTGTGGCAAGTGATAAATATCATCCTGTGAAGTTGTTTTATCTGGATGATCATGATAAAGCGATTCCACAGGAAAATGCCAAATATTAGCATCTGATTTTAAGCGTAAACGCGCTCTTTGTGTAAAATACATGAAAAGAGTTTTCGTAAATGTCAATTATTTGCGAAAACTCTTTGTCGTATCTATAATTTGCTGTATCTTTGCACCCGGATTTAGATAATAATAAAAATACAGTTGTTATGGAACCAACTCGAAAAATCGAAAAGGTAGGCATGCGCAACCTTCGCATGGAGGATTACGATCAGCTTGCCAAGTCATTTAGGCGTATTTACGCAGACTCAGATGTATTCTGGACAAAAGAACAGATTAAGAAACTCATTACTATCTTCCCTGAGGGACAGGTGGTTATTATCGTTGATGATAAGATTGTGGGCTGTGCGCTCTCTATTATCGTTAACTATAATATGGTGAAGGGTGATCATACCTATGCTCAGGTTACGGGTAATGAAACCTTCAATACCCACGATCCTAATGGAAACATTCTTTACGGCATCGAGGTATTTATCCACCCTGATTATCGTGGTTTGCGCCTGGCTCGCCGTATGTATGAGTATCGTAAGGAACTCTGCGAGAAGCTCAATCTGAAGGCTATCATGTTTGGCGGTCGTATACCAAACTATCACAAGTATGCCGATAAGATGCGCCCTAAGGAGTATATCGAGCATGTAAGAAACCGTGAAATCTATGACCCGGTTCTTACCTTCCAGCTTTCCAATGATTTCCACGTGCGCCGCGTAATCCGCAACTATCTTCCTAGCGATGAGGAGAGCGAACACTGCGCCACCCTCTTGCAGTGGGATAATATCTATTATCAGCCACCTACGGATTCTTATGTAGACCGCAAGCCAACCGTAAGAATCGGATTGGTACAGTGGCAGATGCGCCCATACGCTTCGGTGGATGACCTTTTCGAACAGGTAGAGTTCTTCGTTGATTCTGTGAGCGATTACAAGAGCGATTTTATCCTCTTCCCTGAGTATTTCAATGCGCCTTTGATGGCTCGTTTCAACGACTTGGGTGAGGCGCAGAGCATCCGAAAGATGGCGCAGTATACCGAAGAAATCCGTGACCGTTTCCGCGAGTTGGCCATCAGTTACAACATCAATATCATCACGGGTAGTATGCCTTATCTTAAGGACGATTCCCTCTATAACGTGGGCTTCCTCTGCCGTAGAGATGGTAGCGTGGATATGTACGAGAAAATCCATGTTACACCAGATGAGCAGAAGTGCTGGGGATTGAGTGGTGGTAGCCATATCCAGACCTTCGATACCGATTGCGGTAAGATTGGTATCGTTATCTGCTATGATGTGGAGTTCCCTGAGTTGTCAAGATTAATGGCTGAGGATGGCATGCAGATTCTCTTCGTGCCATTCATGACCGATACCCAGAATGCTTACTCCCGAGTAAGAGTATGTGCACAGGCGCGTGCCATCGAGAACGAGTGCTATGTAGCCATTGCGGGTAGTGTGGGTAACTTGCCACGTGTTCACAACATGGATATCCAGTATGCCCAGAGCGCCGTGTTCACCCCTTGCGACTTTGCTTTCCCTAACGATGGCAAGCGTTCAGAGGCAACACCTAATACCGAGATGATTCTCGTATCAGATGTTGACCTGAATCTCTTGAATGAGCTTCATACCTACGGTGCTGTAAGAAATCTTCGCGACCGCCGCAAGGATCTGTATGAATTGAAACAGAAGAAGTAAGTGAGGAAGGATAATTCAACACTCAACATTCAACATTTAACATTTAAATAAAGTGTATAAGATAGACATCTCGGAGCGCACGCTCCACTTCAAGCAGCCGGCAGGCACGTCTCGTGGGGTTTATACCACGAGGCACAGTTATTATCTCACTCTCACCTCGGATGAATTGCCGGGGGTAGAGGGAGTGGGAGAGTGTGCTACGCTCCCTGATCTCAGTTGCGATGCCAAACCGGAATATGAGATGACCCTGCGACAGGTTTGTCAGATGGTAGAGCAGATGGGACGCATTCCTTACGATATGATTCGTGCTTACCCTAGCATCACCTTCGGTTTGGAAACAGCCTTTGCTTCGTTCTTCGATGCAGCGAAGAAGTTTTTGGAGATTGTTCCTGCTGAAGGAGCATCTTCTTCTTCTTCAGAAATGTTGAAGCAGAAAGGGGTTTCTGTTCCAGCCGGAATGGAGAATCTTGTCAATCTCTTCGATTCTCCTTTCGGAAGAGGTGAAGAAGGTATTACAATCAACGGATTGGTGTGGATGGGAACCTATGAGGAGATGCTGGCTCGACTGGAGGAGAAACTCCAGGCGGGTTTCCATTGCGTGAAACTGAAGATCGGTGCCATCGATTTCTTCAAGGAACTCGATCTCATCAAGCGCATCCGTGATGTGTATACCAAGGAGCAGGTTGAGTTGCGTGTAGATGCCAATGGCGGCTTCTTGCCGGAGAATGCGATGAGTCAGCTGGAGGCTTTGGCTAAATATGACATTCATTCGATTGAGCAGCCTATCAAGCAGCATCAGTGGCCTAAGATGGCTCAGCTTTGTCGCGAAACACCGCTTCCTATCGCTCTGGACGAGGAGTTGATTGGTGTGAATGTCCGGAGTATGAAGCAGGCTTTGCTCGATACCGTCCGTCCTCAGTATATCATCCTCAAGCCTTCACTTCATGGTGGAATCTATGGATGTAACGAGTGGATAGAACTGGCTAACCAGCGTGGTATCGGCAGTTGGATTACTTCTGCTCTTGAGAGTAATATCGGTCTGAATGCTATTGCTCATTATGCAGCTAAAGTATATGGTCCTAATGTCAAGATGCCGCAAGGCTTGGGCACCGGTCAGCTCTTTACTGATAATATACCGATGCCTTTGGAGATTCGTGGTGATCAATTATTTGTAGTAAAATGACTTTAGAAGAATTCCTTTCAGAATGGAATAACGGTAGCGACCGGGTGCTGGTGCATACCAGTGGCTCCACGGGAAAGCCCAAGCCGATGATGGTAGAGAAGAAGCGAATGCTCAACTCGGCCCGCATCACCTGTGATTTCTTGGGTTTGAAACCTGGTGATAGCGCCCTGCTCTGTATGTCGCTCGATTATATTGCAGGTAAGATGGTGGTGGTGCGGAGTATAGAGCGCCATCTCCATCTTATTTCTGTTTGCCCAAGTGGGCATCCTTTGAAAGATGTAAATGAAGAGATTACCTTCGCTGCGATGGTCCCGATGCAGGTTTATAATACCCTGCAGGTTCCTGAAGAGCGGGCTCGTCTCTGCCGCATCAGGCATCTTATTATCGGTGGCGGAGCCATAGATGAGGCTCTCGAACAGAAACTGAAGGCTCTTCCCGGCGATATTGCCATCTGGAGTACCTACGGAATGACCGAAACGCTCTCGCATATTGCCCTGAGAAGAATTAACGGTGCTGAGGCCAGCGAATGGTACCAGCCTTTCGATAGTGTGAAAATCAGTCAGACCGATGAAGGATGTCTGGTAATAGATGCTCCGCAGGTCTGTGCAGAGCCCCTGGTAACGAACGATATAGTGGAAATAGAATCCTATATATATAATAAGGTGGAAAAATTCCGTTTTCGCATCAAAGGCCGAAAAGACAATGTGATTTGCAGCGGAGGCATCAAGATTCAGATAGAAGAGGTTGAGGCTCTTTTGAAGCCTTATCTTGAAAAACCTTTCATGATAGCCAAGAAGAAAGACGGGAAGTTTGGAGAAATTGCTGTCCTCTTAACGGAAGATGAGGATATGAAAAAAATAGAGGCGACTGTTCGCCGCCTCTTATCTGATCATAAATATTGGATTCCAAGGGAATTCCTTCATGTAGACCAACTCCCGCTTACCGAAACCGGAAAGCCGAAGCGCTCTATCTTTCTTTAAAGGGATTCTCTGAAGAAAGATTCCTTAGCTGAATTATCCTTCTCTAAAGAAATCGAGTGCTTCCTTGATCTCTTCTGTCGTAGCTGTCTGGTTGATACGGATATCGCCTATGCCACCCAGCATCGTGAAGTTGATGATGCCATTCTGGTTCTTCTTGTCATGGTGCATCAGTTCGATGAGCTCATTATAGTCATCGCAGGTAATATCCAGTGTACCATAGAATTCCTTGATGAAGTTTACGGTCTGGCGCATCTTCTCAGTAGGGAATCCGGTTTTGGCAACACTCAGATAGAGTTCTGGAATCAGACCGAATGCCACAGCGTAACCATGCAGGATAGGCTTGCGCTTCAATGCCCAGCTCTCAAATGCATGACCGAAAGTATGCCCCAGGTTCAGCGCCTTGCGGATGCCCTGCTCGTGAGGATCCTGCTCTACAATGCGCTCCTTTACCTTCACGCTGTCGCCTACCATGCGCTGCAACTGCTTCAAATCAGGCTTGTCGAGGTCAAAGCTGACCAGTTCTTCCCACATTGCTTCTGTAGAAATCAGACCGTGTTTCAGCATCTCTGCATAGCCCGAACAGATGTTTTCTGCATCGAGCGTCTTTAAGAATTCTGTATCGAGAATAACGAACTTAGAATCGTTGAACACACCTACTTCGTTCTTCAGTCCGCCGAAGTTGATGCCTGTCTTTCCACCTACCGATGCGTCTACCATAGCCAGCAGGGTGGTAGGGATATTGATAAAGTTGATACCTCTCTTAAAAGTGCTGGCAGCAAAGCCACCCAGGTCGGTTACCATACCGCCGCCCAGATTAATCATACAGGAGTGGCGTGAAGCTCCTCCCTCCTGCAGTCCTTTCCATACCATCATCAGACTTTCGATGTCTTTATGGCTGTCGGTAGCCGGAATAGTGATGATATGGGCTTCCTTCATGCAGTAAAAATTCTGCAATACAGGCATGCATAGTTCCAATGTCGTAGTATCTGTAAGCACAAAAAGCTTGTCGTGCTCACACTCAGAAAGTGCACTTACCAGTTCGCTTTCCAGTTGGGTTGATATGATTACTCTTTGTTCCATAACATTCTAACGTATTAATTTTTGTGCAAAGATACACTAAAATGGAGACAATACAAAAAAAAAGTTGCTAAATTTGCGTTTTTTATCTCAGAATGCATTAAACCTTGGTGTATTTAACGCGTCAAAACTACCAGATTAACAAAAATGGTTATTAAAATATCATAACGGTTAAGTGAAAATAATGGTCAGGTGGAAATAACGAACAAGTGAATATAATAACAAATTAAAAATAAGAATGAAAAAATCGATTCTGACGATGCTGCTGCTGTTGATGGCAATAGCATCCTTTGCTCAACAGCGACTGATATCCGGTCAGATCACCGACCGCGATACCAAGGAAGCCATTGAGCAGGTAACTGTTCAATTGCTTAAGAGCGACAGCACGTATGTGGCTGGTGCCATCAGTAATGAGAACGGACTCTTTCATGTCACCGCTCCGGCTAATGGCAAGTATCTGCTCAAGATTTCGAGCGTAGGATACAAGTCTACCGTGAAGCGTATCCAAATTTCTGATAACAAGGATCTGGCTATGGGTAAGATTGTGCTGGGTGCTGAGGCTATCATGCTGAAAGGCGCAGTGGTAACAGCTATGGCTCAGAAGGTAACCCTGAAGGAGGATACTTTCGTGTACAATTCTTCTGCCTATCGCACACCGGAAGGTTCTGTAGTAGAGGAACTCGTAAAGCGTCTGCCGGGTGCAGAGGTGAGCGATGACGGTACCATCAAGATCAACGGTAAGGAGGTAAAGAAGATTCTCGTAGACGGCAAGGAGTTTATGACGGGCGATACCAAGACTGCCCTGAAGAACCTGCCTACCAGCATCATCGAGAAAATCAAGGCATACGATGAGAAGAGTGATCTCTCTAAGGTAACCGGTATTGATGATGGCGAGGAGCAGACCGTGCTCGACTTCGGTGTGAAGAAGGGTATGAACAAGGGTTTGATTTCCAATATCGACCTGGGCGTGGGCAACAAGAGCCGCTATAACATGCGTGGCATGGGCGGTTATTTCAGTGATAACAACCGATTCATGCTCTTTGCCAATGCCAATAATACCAGCGACCGTGGTTTCGGAGGCGGTGGCCCTGGCAGAGGTTTCGGAGGTGCTAACGGTTTGAATGCCAGCAAGATGATAGCCGCCAACTACAATTACGAACTGAAGGATAAATTCAAGTTCAATACTTCACTTCGCTGGAATCACAGCGATGGCGATATTTGGAGCAGCCGTTCCAGCGAGAACTTCATGGGTAGCAGTTCTTCGTTCAGCAACAGCTTGACTCAGAATTTCTCTCGCAGCAACAGTTGGAATGGTAACATCCGCTTGGAGTGGATGCCTGATTCTATGACCAATATCCTCTTCCGTCCTTCCATCTCCTGGAGTAGCAGCGATGGATTGAGTGGCAGCCAGTCGGCTTCTTACAACAAGGATCCTTATACCATTACCACCAAAGACCCTCTTTCTGAAGAAGGTATTGATGAGTTGGAGAAGGCTGAGGCTATGGTGAACAGTCAGTTGACTAACGGAATCACCTATTCTGATAATAACAATATCAGGGGTATGCTGCAGGTGAACCGCAAGTTGGGCAACAAGGGACGCAACATCACCTTCCGTGTGGATGCCAGATATACGGATAATGACAGCAAGAGCATCTCGCTCAACAATGCCAAGCTCTATCTCGTACAGACAGCGGAAGGCAAGGATTCTACTTATCAGACCAACCGCTATAACCTGACTCCTTCGAAGAATTACAGTTATGCGGGTCAGTTGACCTATAGTGAGCCACTCTGGAAGGCTACCTTCCTGCAGTTCAGCTATAAGTTTACTTACAGCTACTCCAAGAGCGACCGCAGCACCTACGATTTCAGCAAGTATGCTATGAGTGGTGATCAGGAGTACCGTGGTTGGGATAGTTACCTGAATCCGTTTGCCGGTCATCTCGAAGATTACAAGGATGATGATCAGAGCCGTTTTTCTGAGTATCGCAACTACAATCACGATATCCAGGTGATGATGCGATTCGTCCGTCAGAAGTATAACTTGAACTTCGGTGTGATGATTCAGCCACAGCAGTCGAAGTATATCCAGGATTATCAGGGAGTGCATGTAGATACCGTTCGTAACGTAACGAATATCAGTCCAACCCTCGATTTCCGTTATCGCTTCTCAAAGATGAGCAACCTGCGTGTGAACTATCGTGGTACCACAGCGCAGCCAAGCATCTCTCAGTTGCTTGACATCACAGATAACAGCGACCCGCTGAACATCTCGAAGGGTAACCCTGGCTTGAAGCCATCGTTCACTCAGAACTTCCGATTGTTCTACAACAATTTCGTGCAGAACCACAACAAGGGTGTCATGACCTTCATCAACTTCTCTACCACCAACAATAGCATCAGCAACAAGGTGACCTACGATGAGAAGACTGGTGGAAGAATCACCCGACCTGAGAATATCAATGGCAACTGGAATGTGATGGGAGCCTTTATGTTCAACTGCTCTATCGATAGTGCCGGAGTCTGGAACTTGAATACCGACACCTACTTGGGTTACAACAACTACGTGAGTTATCTGAGTCTCGACAAGCAGTCTGATTCCCAGAAGAATACCACCCGCAGTACTACTTGGAGAGAGCGCCTCTCTTTCAGCTATCGCAACAACTGGCTGGAGCTTTCGCTCGATGGAACATTGAATTATAACCATGCTACAAACAAGTTGCAGCCTAACAGCAACCTCAATACCTGGCAGTTCTCTTATGGACCAAGCATGACGCTTACAGCGCCTTGGGGTACCAGTCTGAACTCAAGCCTCTCTATCAGCAGCCGCCGTGGCTATAGCGACAGCAGCATGAATACGGATGAGTTTGTATGGAATGCGCAGCTTTCTCAGGGTTTCCTGAAGGGCAAGCCTCTTACCATCATGCTGCAGTTCTACGATATTCTCCGCCAGCAGAGCACTTTCTCTCGTGCCATTTCTGCTACATCCCGTACGGATACGGAGTATAACGCCATCAACAGCTATGCGATGCTGCACGTGATTTACCGCCTGAATCTCTTCGGAGGCAAGGATGCCCGTAGGGGTGGACCTGAAGGTCCTGGTGGTCCCGGTGGTCGTCCAAACTTCCATGGCCGTCCATTCAATGGCGGTTTTGGCGGTGGTCGTCCAGGCGGCAGAATGTTCTAGAAAAGAAAATGAAGTAAGCTTCATTTTAAACGATAGTAAGCCTCACTCCATGTTTACGTGAGGCTCATTTCAAATAGGTATGACGAGAAAAAAAGAAATCCCCGCTCTTCGTAATGAAGAACGGGGATTGTTATTTTGTCTTGTCAAGAAGTCTTGATTAGAGAGCGAACTTGTAACCTACAGTAATCTGGATTACGTTGTTGTAGTGATCAACGTTATCTGCAATCTTAGTTACACCGATGTTGTAACGAGCATCGAAGACGATGTTCTGGTACTCGTAAGAGAGACCTACAGGGATAGAGAGGTCTACGGTCTTAACGTCTTCTGCATCATCCTTGTTTACCAGGAAACCTGGCTGCAAACCTGCCTTGAGAGCAAGACCAGCTACTGGGTAGTAGTTCAAAGTGATAGGCACATTGATGTAGCCTGGATTCCACTTGCCACCTTCAAAAGTCATACCGGCAACTTTTACATCCTTAGCCTTGAAGCCCTGTACAGAGTAGAGAGCACCTACAGCAACACCTAAATTATCTGTAGCCTGATACTGCAATTCTGCACCAGCAGCGAAACCTGCTTTCCAATCGTTGTCACCGATTGTAGAAACGTTCAAACCTACCTTAGGCTGAATAGTTGTTGTACCTGCAGCCTGCTGTGCGAAAGCACCTACTGAAGACAGCACCATAGCTGCCATAACGAATAATTTTTTCATAATCTCTAATATTTTAAATTAAGTATATAATGCTCATATCGAGTACGATTGACTATCAGTGTGTATGCTGATTCCATCATTTTTACTGGGTGCAAAGGTATGTTTTTTCTCTATTCGCTCCAAATATTTTAAGCTTTATTTTAAAATAAATAGCCAAATATCACATATAAGTTTCTATTTCGTATATTTTTAGCAATAATTATCCCAATTTTCTTGCATCGTATCTTAAAATGTTGTATATTTGTAAAGTAAAAAAGAAAGGAAAATAATTATGACTACACAAGAAAACTCCCCCTATACTCTTTGAAGTGTAGGGGGAGTTTTATTTTATTCTTCATCCTCGTCCCAGTCTTCTTCGTCAAATCCAAACATGGCGGGATCAACGAAGGCGTCCAGGGCTCGGCGTTCTTTCTTAGTTGGGCGACCAGTGCCTCTTGCTCTGTCTACGAATCCGCTGATGCGGCTCATCTCCAGGAGCTCGTATTGCTTAGGGTCGGTTACGTTTTTATAGACACCATACAGCATCTTGGCGCCTACGCGCTGCTCTATGCAGTCGAGAACCTCGAAAGAGTAGGTGATAGGGGCTTTCTTTACGCTCACCACATCGCCACGCTTGATGATGAAGGAAGGCTTTCTCGTTACGCCTCCCACCATGACGCGGCCATTCTTACAGGCATCGGCAGCAATACTGCGAGTCTTGTAAATGCGGGCAGCCCAGAGCCACTTGTCTATTCTTGCTGATTCTTTCATGATTATTTCTTTCCTAGCTTATTGTATTGGTTCATGGTGATGTCGATACCAGCCAATACGAAGCTCTTGATAATCTCTACACCCAGGTCGATGGCCGGCTGCAGCTGCTTCATGTCTTCCTCAGTATATTTGCCCAGCACCCAGTCTATCTGGCCGCCACGTGGATAATCGTTGCCGATGCCCATGCGCAGGCGGGCATAATTCTGACCGATAAGCTGCTGGATATGTCCCAATCCGTTATGGCCGCCGTTGCTGCCGTTCGCCTTCAGTCGGAAAGCACCCAAAGGCAGGGCTAGCTCATCGCTGATAACGAGCAGTCGGCTCTGGTCAATCTTTTCCTGATTCAGCCAATATCTTACCGCATTACCGCTGAGGTTCATGAATGTGGTAGGTTTGAGCAGGAAAATCTTTCTTCCCTTGAGCGTAGTCTCGGCTACGAAGCCATATCGCTTATCCTCAAAATGAATATTGGACGCTTTAGCAAAAGCGTCCAATACCATAAATCCTGTGTTGTGCCTGGTGCCGGCGTATTCATCGCCAGGGTTACCAAGCCCACAAATCAAATATTTATCCAATGTTTGATAATGCTTTACTCAGGTTCGTAAAATCTAGATGACTCGGCGATTAAGCCTCTGCATCATCAGCAGCCTGAGCTGCGAGCTGAGCGTTACGTGTCATCTTGATAGAGCAAACTACGACAGCCTTGCTTGTAGCCAACTCGAGACCCTCGAATGAGAGGTCACCTACCTTGATGCTCTTACCGATCTTCAACTCTGTAACGTCGATATCGAGGTGCTCAGGAATAACCTGGTAAGGAGCTGTAACATTGATCTTACGGATAGAGAGGTTCATACGACCACCATCACGTACACCCTGTGCAAGACCTGTCAACTTAACTGGAATACCGATAGTGATAGGCTTCTTGTCGTTAACCTCGTAGAAGTCAACGTGCAGAGGAGCGTCTGTTGTTGGGTGGAACTGGATCTCCTTCATGATAGCTGTGTGGCTCTCACCGTCGATGATGAGGTTGATAACGTATACATGAGGAGTGTAGATGATTTTACGCAACTCAGCGAATGGAACTGCGAATGACAAAGCCTCAGGAGCACCGTTCTCGCCCTTCTTCTCACCATAAAGGTTACATGGAATCAAACCTTCCTTACGCAATGTCTTAGAAGCTTTCTTGCCAAGGTCTGTACGCTTCTGACCTGTTACATTAATCTCTTTCATTTTGTGTTACTCTAAATTAAGTTATTAATAAAAAATGTGCCTTAACTCGCCATCACACGGATTAGCTTTGCTTAAAGCGGGTGCAAAATTACGAAAATTATTTGGAATGAGCAAACTTTTTGCCGAAAAACATGTTCTACATGCAGAAAAAATATTGAAAATACAATTTTTTGCTTAAATAAACTGAAATTTTTGCCCGTTTTCTTGTCTATTACCTATTTAATGTGTATTTTTGCAAGCGTATTAGGTAATTTAATAAATGAATCTTTTAAAAACATTAGAGAATGATTAATAGGGATTTGATAAGACGTAAGATTGTGCAGTTAACCTACGCATACTATCAAAACAGCGATCATAACATGGAGAACGCTGAGAAGGAGCTGATGTTTAGTCTCTCCAAGTCATACGATTTGTACAACTACATGTTGCAGCTCATCGTTGCCATCACCCAGGAGGCACGCAAGCGCTACGATGTAGATGTAGCTCGTGCCAAGAGAGAGGGTGAGCAGGAACCTTCACCACGTTTCGCATTCAATAAGTTCGCTCTGCAGCTCGAAGAGAACAAGATGCTGCTCGAATGGATAGATGTTAAGCATTCCAACTGGGATGAGGATATCGAAATGGTGCGCAAAGTGTATACTGCTATTACGTCTAGTGATCTCTATGCTGATTATATCAGCGGAGCTATTGATGAGGAACTCGCCGATCTCGACGAGTACAGCCGCGACCGCGAGGTATGGCGCCGCATCTACAAGCAGTTCATTCAGAATAATGAAGATCTTGATGCATTCCTTGAGGAGAAGAGCCTCTACTGGAACGATGACAAGGATATCATAGATACTTTCGTATTGAAGACTATCAAGCGTTTCGACCCGGAAGCTAAGGCCAAGCAGGAATTGCTGCCGGAATATAAGGATGCTGAAGACAGAGAGTTTGCACGCAAGCTCTTCCGTGCTACCATCCTCAACTGCGATACCTACCAGCGCTATATGAGCGAGGCTTTGCGCAACTGGGATTTCTCACGTCTTGCCTATATGGATGTGATTATCATGCAGATTGCCATCGCTGAGGTGATGAACTTCCCTGGCATCCCGGCTACCGTCACTATCAATGAGTATGTAGAACTTGCCAAGGCATACAGTACTCCTCGCAGCGGCGGTTATGTTAACGGTATGCTCGACAGCATCTGCCGCGAGCTCATCAGCCGCAACCTCATCCAGAAGGAGATGCCTGAGCGCAAGCAGCATCAGCATGCGCAGCACGGCGAACATGCCGGCAAACAGCGCCCAGACAACCAGCACCCAGCCGGCCGTCGTCCGCGTATTCATCGCGCTCCGGGCGAGGGTGAGTAAATAACGGAGGCCTTTCTTGCTGGCCACACCTTATTTATATAATAGAACATAAAATAATAATAGATAATACTTTAACGACATGACAAATTTAGTATTGAATGCAGCTGCCGGTGGTAGCAACATGACTTTTCTCATCATGATGGTAGCTATCTTCGCTATCATGTGGTTCTTTATGATCCGTCCTCAGCAGAAGAAGCAGAAGGAAATCCGCAAGTTCCAGAATGCTTTGGCAGAGGGTACCAAGGTGGTTACAGGCGGCGGTGTTTATGGCACTGTTAAGCGTGTTGACCTCGAGGCTAATACCGTTGATGTTGAGATAGCTCGTGGCGTGGTAATCACTGTAGCTAAGGGCTACGTGTTTGCTGATGCAGCTAGTCAGACACCTAATGCATAGTATCAAGAGCATATTAAAAGCTGTCAGAAACTTCCTGTTCAGTGGTCTGAATAAGGAGTTTCTGATTTTTTTGTTCTTTCTCGCTCTCAGCGGCATCTTCTGGCTGATGATGACGCTCAATGAGACTACCGAGAGAGAATTCAATATTCCTGTGCAGTTAACCGGCGTGCCCCGCAATGCGGTGATAACCGGCGAACTCCCTGATACCGTGCATATTACGGTGCGCGATAAGGGATTCACACTCGTTACCTATGCTTACGGAGGCAAGATTCATCCGCTCACATTCCGGTTTGCCAATTATGCCGACGAGGAAACGGGAACGGGACAGATTCCGATGGCTGATGTGCAGAAACAGGTGGCATCCCAGCTCTATGGCTCTACCAAACTGATCTCCATCAAGCCGGCAAAATACGATTTCTTCTTCACCTATGGCTCTTCCAAGCGAGTGCCTGTGGTGTTCAGAGGTAAGATTACAACCAGCAAGAGCTATTATCTGGCACATACCGAATTCCTGCCGTCTACGGTGATGGTTTATGCCAACAAGAAGCAGCTCGATGAGTTGGAATCGGTAGAAATCGAGCCGTTCAACATGCGCAACCTGCAGGATACCATTCATCGCAACGTACCTATCAAGAAGATACGTGGCATGAAGATTGTGCCTCAGATGGTGCGTCTGGCGGTATATCCTGATGTGCTTACCGAAGAGTCGGTCGATGTGCCTGTTACGGCCATCAACATGCCTGATAACATGGTGCTCCGTACCTTCCCATCTAAAGTGGCGGTAAGATTCACCATCGGAGCCAGCCTCTTCAGAACCATCAAGCCGAGCCAGTTTAAGGTGGTAGTAGATTATAACGATCTGGCTAACAACCCTTCTGACAAGTGCAAACTCCAGTTGCGCAGCGTGCCGCGCTCGGTGAGCAAGGCGCATCTTGACCTGGAAACGGTAGATTATCTGCTGGAACAGCAATGATAGTTGATAATTGACAGTTTATAGTTGATAGTTTTCTACTATGATGAAGATTGCGATAACGGGCGGTATAGGTAGCGGAAAGAGCTATGTGTGCCGGATATTGGAGAAACAGGGCATCCGGGTTTACGACTGCGATGCTGAGGCTAAGCGGCTCATGCGCACTGATGCCCGCTTGCAGGCTGGTTTGAAGAAGCTGGTGGGCGAGCAGGTTTACAGTGCAGAGGGCGTTTTGCAGAAGCCCGTGCTGGCTCAGTTTCTGCTGGCTGGCGAGGCTAACAAGCAGGCTGTCAACGATGTAGTTCATCCGGCTGTGGCGCGCGATTTCGAGCAGAGCAGCTATGAGTGGATGGAGAGTGCCATCCTCTTCGATAGCGGTTTCTACCGCCGTATCCACCTCGATTTCGTGGTCTGCGTAACGGCTCCCATACCGGTCCGCATCCAGCGCATCATGCAGCGCGATCATATCCCGGCAGAGAAGGCGCAGCAGTGGATAGATGCCGTCATGCCGCAGGAAGAACTTGCAGCCCGCTCCGATTTCGAAATCGTGAACGATGGCGAGCAGGATATCGAAACACAGGTAAGGAAATTATTGGATATCATTAATAATAAAGAATAATAGAAAAGACAATGGAAACAATCCTTTCAATTGCAGGCAAACCAGGCCTTTATAAATTGGTATCAAGAGGTAACAGAAACCTCATCGTAGAAACACTCGATGAGACTCACAAGCGTATCCCAGCTTTCGCTACCGACCGCGTAACAAGCCTTGGTGACATCGCTATGTATACAGACGCTGATGAGGTGCCACTCTGGGAAGTGCTCGACAGCGTAAGCAAGAAGGAAGAGGGCAAGCCTAGCACTTTCAACTACAAGAAGGCGCCTGTTGCTGAGCTCCACGCTTATTTTGCTGAGGTTCTTCCTAACTACGATCGCGACCGTGTTCACGACAGCGATATCAAGAAGCTCCTCCAGTGGTACAACATTCTCGCTAAGTACGGCATCACCGATTTCAAGGCTACTCTCGCTCCTACAGAGGGTGAGAACGTAGATGATCGTGCTGAGCAAACTGCTGAATAAGAATCATTTATCAGAGTTAGCATATAACAATAAAAAAGGCTCCTGCAACACTTGCAGGAGCCTTTTTCGTACATTTATTTCTTTTTCAATCTTCTTTCTCTCTTTTCTTTCTTTTTATACTTTTCTTTTTTTACTTTTCTTTTTCAATCTTTTTCAATTCCTTCTCAAATCTTCTGCGATACATTTCTCCCGCTATGGTCAGACCAAACGGGAAGGCTAACCAGATGCCCAGAATGCCCAAGCCGCAAGGGAAACCCAGGGTGTAGCCCAGCGGCAGGGAGATGACGAAATAGGCGATGAAGGCATAGAGCACCATCGGCTTCACACAGGCGATGCCACGCAGCGCATTGGCAAAGGTATACTGCAGTCCGTCGCCAAACTGATATACCATCAACAGGATAATCAGCGTAGCCACATACGCCTGCACCTCCACATTATCATTAAACCAGCCACCTATCTGATGGCGAAGCAGGAACACCGGCAAACCCATACACAGCGAGAACAGCAGGTTCAGCCGGAAACCGTCGTAGGCATTGCGGCGAACTGCCCCGTAGTCCTTCTGACCCATAAAATGACTCACGCGGATAGCCAGCGCAGCCGCCATGCCCGAAAGCACGAGATAGAAGAGCTGCGAGAGGGTAATCATCACCTGATGAGCTGCCAGCGGAATGGTTCCCAGCCAGCCCACCATCACACAACTCAGCGTGAAGGCAGCCGATTCCATGCCCAGCTGCAGCGCCACAGGCCAGCCCAACCGGTTCATCTCCCTGAAGTCAGCCTTGGTCAGAGAACTGTGCAGAATATCGCGTCTGTATTCCCCGAAATTCTTGCCCGTCATCAGCATGCCCACCATCGCCAGCGCCATCAGAATGCGGCTCACCAGCGTCGAAATACCGGCTCCCAGCAAACCCAGTTCCGGGAAGCCCGCCACACCGTAAATCAGTACCCAGTTGCCCAGGATATTGATTACGTTGCCGCCAATCATCGCCCACATCGCCACCTTGGTCTGTCCGAGTCCGTCAAGAAATTGCTTCATTGTGAAGAAGATGCCCATGAAGAGCACCGAGGCGAGGTTTACCAGAAAGTAAGGGCGGATGAGCGAGAGCAGCTCTTCAGGCTGTCCGATATGCCCCAGATTCAGGTAGAGCACAACGAGGGCGAGGGTGAAGATGATGCCCGTCAGCATGTTGGCACAGAAGGCATTGCGCACTTTCTGTCCGATGCAGTCGGTCCGTTCCTCGCCGTAGAGCCGTCCGATGATAGGAGTGAGTCCGTAGGTGAATCCCATATAGGATACGAAAACCAGACCGAAGATATTGTTCACCAGTCCGGCAGCCGCCAGTTCGGGTGTACTGTGATGGCCAATCATCAGCGTATCAGCAAATCCCAGGATGATGGTACCCAGCTGTCCTATGATGATAGGAATGCCGATAGCCAGCAGTTCCCGGTAATGATGTTTCCTGTTCGTCGTTATTGATGTCGTATGATTATTCATATTTGCTTTTAATTACTAATCTATTTCCTTTATTCTGCTTAAGAGCATGCAAAGTTACGGCTTTATTCACTAACTACCAAATTTTAAAAGGTAAAAAAGTAAAAAAGTAAAAAGGTAAAAAGAGCCTAGCGGGGGGTAAGCTAGCTAGGGGGGATTTAAAGGTAAAAAGGTAAAAGGGTAAAAAGGTAAAAAAGAGCCTAGCGGGGTTAAGCTAGCTAGGGGCTCTTTTTACCTTTTTTAGGGGACCAGCGATGGAATCGCTGGGAACGGGGACAGGAAGGGGTTAAAGCTTCTTTTTACTTTTTTACCTTTTTACTTTTTTACCTTTAAAAGATGTATGAACTTCCTTCCTCTTTCTGTCCATACGAGGTAGGTGTGGGTGTAGGCGGTGCCCAGCTTCTCCTGTACCCCATCGCAGTGAGGGTCGGGGTGGGTAGAGTAGCGCGTGCGGCTCTTCGCCAGGCCCATGTGGGCATAATCGGCATAGAGCAGATACTGGCCGCTCTGGTAGTACTGGATATGAAGGGCACAGAGCTGGCGGTTCAACTCCTGCGCCGTGATACCCAGCTCCTTCGCTATCTGCGTGGTGGTATAGCAGGAAACAGAGTTGAGAACATTGTCGGTGTAGAGCGCCTTCGGCAGAAGATGATCCACCTGATTCTCCAACTGGATGATGTTCTCACCGTTCTTGGCGATGCAAACCACCTGTTCGTCCACCACACCGTTCAGCCGACGAATCTCCGTATCCTGTTCTCCGATGAGTTTCTTCTGCTGATCAATCTGCACTTGCTGGTTTTTCAGCAGATTCTCCTTCTCCTTGAGTGTAGCTCTGAGAATCTCTTCAGCATGCCGAATCGTCTCCTCATCACTCTCTCCCTGCTGTACCGGAATATAACCGCCCGTCTTGCGAATCTGTGGAAGTACCTCGGAAGTAACCCAGTTTTTGAACTTCACCGCCGTTGGAAGCTTGGAGCCGAGAACCAAAGCATAGAATCCGCTCTCATTGACGAAGAGCATCTGCTGTAGTCGTTTTGCAGCAACTCCATCCTTCTTTTTGCCAGTCACTACCCATACATCGCGTTTCGCGATGTATGGGTCATCAACATGTCGCTGAATGGCAGCCCACAGGTTCTTATACCCCAGCGCATTGCAGACATCTTTCGCGCAGAACAAAGGCTCCCCGTTTTCATCTATCTGAGTAAGAATCTTACCGAATTCAGGGTTTTCAAACACAACAGCATTACCCGCTGTCTTTTCATTCTTCATCTCTTCTTTTTTTGTTTTATAATTTTTTTCCATGATATAAAAATGTTAAATTATTAATGTTGAATGTTGAATGTTAAATTGAATGTTGAGTGTTGAATGTTGAATGTTGATTTTTTGCCTAACGGACTCAAGGGCGCTAGCCTAATTCAACATTCAACACTCAACATTCAACATTACAAAATCGTTCCCCAAATGCTCTCATCCCTGTCTCTCGCAGCGGTAATGGCATTGATGAGGCGGTGGAGCCAGATGCGGGAGTTCACAACCATGCCTTTTACACGGTTCTCACCCACCAGGATGCAGCCCTGCGTATCATCGGGATAATTGCCGGCATGGATGCGGATGCCCTCAAAATTGGGGACACCCAACAGCAGCGGCAACCACATCTGAAACCTCGGCGACTTGCTGATTACCAGCGGATAAGTGCCCTCAGGTATCGCCGTCTTGCCCTTCATCTTTTGCGCCTTCTTGCCCGATACACGCCCCAACCGCACATTCTCCTCGGCAGGACTTAGCTCCACACCCAGAAGGTTGCGCCAGCACGGCTCCAGCGTATCACAGAAATACGAGTCCGCATTCAGTTTCTCCGCAGGCACCTCGCACACCGTCTTCAGCCCCCTGCACTTGTTCACACTCTCAATCGTGCGCTTCTTCACATCCTCATCCTTCAGGATGTAAAGGCGACCTATCGTGTAGGTCTTCTTCTTCGCTATACGTTTTAAAACTATCTGCATAAGTAAAAATAAATTTAAGATTTAATAACCATACCGTCGTGGCGGTACTTAAGCTTCTCAAAACTGTCACAACTGTCACAACTGTCACGCTTGCCCGTATACTGATACGCCCGCCTGATGTAATTCCGGTGCAGCCACTGCCTGATCATCATATCGGTACCCTTCGCATCCAAACCATGCTCCAGCCGGATGGCAAGCAACTGTGCAGCCGTAAAGTTATCGGGCAATATCTGTAAAAGATTCTGAGGTCCACGCTTCGAACTCCTCTCCGCCGTATAGTTCTCCTTCGCAATCATGTCGCCGAAGAACCGCATCTTGCAGTACAGGTCATACTGCTCGCTCCAGCGGATAAACTCGTCAATCTCCGGCTCCCACTTGCAACCATTGGCTACATACAGCACGCACGCCTTCAGGTAAGCGATGACGTTGGCACGGAACGAGAGATTCTCAAACGTCCTGTCCTGCGACAGCCGGGCAAACTCAGCATTCTCATCCTTCAGTTTGAGGGCAAGCTGAAACGCCTCCTTACACTCAATCAAGCCCGTTACTTTGTTCAGATTTTCGATGTAAGGCCGTAGCGCCTCACGGTACGATTCATCATAAGTTCCGTAAACAGGCATATCCTCGCCGATTTCCCTTTCGGGGATGGTACAGAAGTTGATACGGCTGATAGGACCATCGGTAAGAACCTTAGAGAAGTAACGCTGACCCTTCTGGATGGTGGTAGATGCATTCCAGTTGAACCGGATGGTAACACGCTCCGTAACACTCATTGTTCCTACGCGAGTTTGTCCATATTTGTTACCCGGGTCTGCGGCAAGACACATGATACGGAACTGCTGGCTTCCGCTGCCCTTGAGCGCATCAAACTGGTCTAGCTCATTGAGCGAAGTATAGAGGAAATGTTCCTGCGCTTCGGCCGTTCTCATCACGAAAGCTGGGTTTGTCATATCCGCATCAATCTCCTGGATAATCAGGTTTTCAGGTCTCTTGCGCTTATCCTTGTTGGCCCCCTTACGCAGCATCTCATCCTTCCACGCCTTCTCGCGCTTCAGATTTTCAGCATCCCTCAGCCTGATATCCTCCATAATGAAATCGATGGGCCTGTTCACGCTGCTCTTACCCGCTCCGGTACCCGCAAGCAGCAGCGTCATCAGTCTCGCCTCGTGCTCCACGTTGTCAATATACCGGAATCTCGTCTTCCAGAGATGCGTAGCCAGCGGCGGGAAGATAGCGTGCGCCACAGCCGGCTTATAAATTTCCGGCGTCCTCGATATCAGCAGCTCCACCAGCTTCGGCAGTTTCTTCGGCATCTCCGGCGGGTCAGGATAATCCTCATCAGCCCTATTACCTGTTAACTGTAAACTATTAACTTGTTGATTACCCCTATCAACTGTTAACTGTAAATTATTAACTTGCTCAGCCCTATTAACTTTCAACTGTAAACTGTTAACTTGCTGGCTGGCCTTTTGCTCCGCCAGTGCATTCACCCTCATCACTTCCCTCGACATCGGCTTCGTATTGTCAGCATATTTCGCATAGAAGTCGTGAATCAGCTGATGGCAGTCGTTCTCCTGATAGTAGCTCGGCATTTTCACCCTCACCACCTTCATCAGTTCCTCTTCCTCCATCACCCTCGAAGCACCGGCGCTCATGATAGCCAGCAGCGAAGAGTGTCTCGACCCCACGGTATCAATCTCCATACCCCCGAGTCCGGCAGCCTGCGTAAAGAGGTCAAACGCAATCAGGTTCTTCTCCCTGGCTCCCAGTCCGCCAGCATCCTGATTGCCTCCAGAATCCCCGATATGAGGAGCATCAGCACCATGGCTATTACCAGATTGGGCAGGCTGAACAGCAGAGCCAGCAGAAACAGCAGGATTGCCGTCGTTGCCCGATAGTCTATTATTTTCATTATTCTTACCATTGCTATTAACTATAAACTGTAAACTATTAACTTGATGAGGACTATTAACTTTCCCTCTTCCGTCCACGGTCAGTCCGCGGTCCAGATACGCCTGCCTTCGCATCAGAATCTCCTTCTCGCTCAGTACGGCGCACCACATCTTCGATCTGTAGATTTCCGAGTCCTTATCCGTAAGATAAATCATTCTCTCGGGTGTGATGCAGCTCTCGTCATACGGCACCCCCAGCGCCTCGCAATACGCCTTCTGCGTCTCCTCGATGGTCATTCCCACCGGCAGTCTGATACCGATGTGCAGCTTCTTCCGGGCACTGTAGCAGAGGTGCAGCAGCGAGCCGTTCCAGATGCTGTCAGAGCAGTTCAGCTCCCTTGCCTTCTCGATAGCCTTGTCTACATACTCCCTGTCATCCACGTCGATGATAGTCTGGAACATGAAGCTCTCGGGCTGAGCATTCTCCTGTCTGCGCACATTGTTCTTGAAAATGCCGTAGTGGGGACAGAAGAAAGGCAGTTCGCTCTTCAGCCTGTCCTGCGCCTTCTTCACCGCCTTCTCGTCGTTGGCATTCACCTTCGGGATAGGCAGTTCGCCCCTAATCTGCCGAATCATCTTCCTGATTTCCGGCGATGCAATCACCTTGTCATACACCGCCATACTGTTGGAAAACACCTTCCCCTTATTGCCCTTGCGATAAGGGTTCAGTGCAATTACATGTTGTGTTTCTGTCATGTTATTTCGTTAATAAAAGATTGGTTTGTGGGGTAATCCCCTCTTCCGTTTTCACCACTCTCAGCCGTCTGTAAGGAGGAGGACTGAACACATACGCTTTCACTTCCATCATTTTAAATAATTTAGAAGATTGGAGGCTCCCACCACGGTTGATGTGCAGATACACAAAAGCCCCCGAAACTCAGACCGCATTGGTTCTGAATTCCGGGGGCAAAGGTAAGGCAAATTTCTCACTTCTACCTAGTACGTACTATGTACGCGTACTAGTACTACCTGCCAGATTAGCCTCTGATAGCAGGCATCACTTTTTCGAGGAAGGGAATCGTTTTCTTCTGTTCCATACCTCGGTTGTAGGCGGCTCTCATCGAGTTCGGATTAGGACCCCAATAATTGCCGAATACGCTCCATATATTATCGATTTTCAACTCTGTACCTATCTGGTTGGCAAGGATGGCAGCTTCGGATGAAGACAGTCCTGAAGGCATGAAATTTTCGGTTACCAAGCCTATCTCTATCAGGTTGTTCTTTATCCTCTGAGCCTTTTCCGTTTTCAGCTCAGCCGGCATCACAGCATTTCTGCATGAGTTTTGTTCACAGGCATTGCTGCCATAATAGTTTTCCACATGCTCGAAGTACGAGCTACCAGCGTTCATGATGATCACTCTTTGTCCAGACATTTCTCATCCTCCTTTCCCTGATAGTTGTTCATGTGCTCGATATATTGTCCACCATTCATCTGTATGGTATTGTTGATAACGATGGTAAAATGCTTTATTACGAAGCGAATAAATTTCCTATAAAAAAAAAGTTTCATCTTCTTTTATTGTTTTTATGTTGATTGTTAACTGTTTCCGCCTCATTTTAGTAGAGGACGTGTGTTTGCGCTAACGTTTTTAGCGTAAGCCGCTGGAGACTGCCGAGCGCCTACTATCGTAAGGTGTGGGGGCGGGTAAGGTTGTGTTTACTTTCTGGTTGTTGATATGGCATTAAGTTGATACTTGGTCGCAGATACCTGGCATCTCGACCGATTGTTAATAATTATAGCATACCACAGCTCGCTTAGGAGTTCTCCTAAGCTTCCGAAACACCTTTTCTTCATAAAGTCGAGGTGATTGCTGTTAATATGCTTCATTTTTTTCATAATTTCAAAATTTCGTGCAAAGGTAATAAAAAACATTCAAATAACCAAATAAAAATTGAGCGTTATGACGCTCACTTTAATTTAATGTTTATTATATATACGTGTGATGTTTTTAACAGATTAAACGCCATTCCCCCTCACGCATCCCTGCAATTCCCTTCACGCCCCGAAGCGGCAAAAGCTTTGTATGGCTCGAATATGATAAATAAGCCGAAAAAATAGGAGAAAAGATGATGTAAATGGATTCTTTTTTGTACTTTTGTACGCAATAAAAGAAATGCAAGACTTATGGAATCTAGATTCTTGACCAATTATACAGAGACAACCTTCCTGTCTACCATTCAGATGAACTTGCGCCGCTGCAAGTCATTTGCTCTTTCAGTCAGCTTTATCAAGAAAGCCGGCCTGGTACTCTTGGCTAAAGACATTAGTGCTGCTATAGAGCGTGGAGCTAAAGGAAGAATCATCACTTCGACCTATCAGAATTTTACCGATGTAGAATCGTTAAACTACTTTTTGAGTTTGGCACAACATCCTAATTTTGAGTGTCATCTGGACGATGAATGTTTCCACGATGAGAAGAACTATTTTACCAATGGTTTCCATTCTAAAGGCTATATTTTCGAACTGGAAAATGGTATAGAAATGGTTGTTGGTTCTTCTAATATCACACGCTATGCTTTGCTGAAAAACATAGAGTGGGATTTGGTGGTGAATTGCGAGCATGATACCGAGGCTTATCTTGATGCAATGAATGAGTTTGAAAGCCTATGGAATCAGACGTATGAATTATCGCAGGATAGAATTAAAGAATATTCTACCAAACTCAGTTTTGCTATTGAGTATTGGGATATGGATTATGATATGGCGGATTCTGAAATCAAACCTAATTATATGCAGCGCAAAGCACTTAGGGAATTGAACAGGTATCGTGCCATCGGTCAGGAGAGGGCTTTGGTGATTTCTGCCACAGGTTCAGGAAAGACGTATCTGGCAGCATTCGATGCGCTCAATTTTAACCCCGACAGATTGCTCTACATCGTACATGAAGGCTCTATCTTGAAGAAATCCCTGGAGACATTCCAAAAGGTCTTTGGTGGCTCTAAAACCTGCGGTCTGTATAATGCGGAGGCAAAGGAAACAGGTGAGGATTTTCTGTTCTCTACCAATGTTTCGATGTGCCGTTCGCTCGAACTCTTTGATAAGAAGGAATTCGATTATATCATCATCGATGAGTGTCACCATGCTGTAGCAGACAGTTATCGGAAAATCATCGACTATTTTGAGCCGGAGTTCCTGCTGGGCTTGACAGCTACCGAGAACCGAATGGATAATCAGGATGTAGTAGAGATTTTCGGCAATAATATCCCATACGAGTTACGGCTTCGTGATGCCATCATCAATGATCTGATTGTGCCTTTCCACTATTATGGTATTCGTGACGAACTGGTTGATTATGGGTTGACAGCATCTGGCGAACGCCGTTTGATTTCACAAATTTCTACACCTGAAAACTGTGAGTTTATCCACCAGCAGATAGAGAAGCATCGAATGGGAAACCAGAAGCTGAAGGCGCTGGCTTTCTGTAGAAACATACAGCATGCCAGAATGATGGCTGATAATCTGGGTGATTATTACCATACAGCTTTCTTGAGCGGTAAGAACAAGACCGGTGAACGTATTCGTGCTTACAATGATTTACAGGATGAAAACCGGGATTTGGAAATCTTGTTTGCTGTAGATATCCTGAACGAGGGTGTGGATATTCCTGGTGTCAACATGGTGCTCTTTCTGCGCCCAACGGAATCGAGTACCATCTTCTTGCAGCAATTGGGTCGAGGTCTTCGTAAGTATACAAACAAGCCTTATGTTACGATACTCGATTTCATTGGCAACAGCTATAAGCGTAGCGTTCATATAGCCTTGGCGCTAGGCAGTCTTTCCCGCAATTCTATTTTGGAAAAGAAACTCTTGAAGTTCATGGTAAGGAATGATTTCAAGAGCTTGGGCTTGGATAAATATGGCGTTGAGGTACATATCGATGACCTTTCCAAAGAGGAAATCATCGACAAGATTGAGAGCGAGAATTTCAATCGCATCAACTATCTGAAGATGGATTATCAGAACTTCAAGGCATATCTGAAAACTCCGTCTTATCCATCGCACATGGATTATATGAATAGTGATTATGCTCCTAATCTCTTGAAATTCATGAAGATAAAGATTGGCTCCAAGAAAACCAATTCTTATTATGGTTTCTTGAAAGGTATAGAAGAAGAGGGCTTGCCGGTATTCTCAGAAGAGCAGATTGCTTGTATCAATTATCTGTCTGGTCTTTTGCCTTTGGTAAGAGAGCATGAGTATTTGGTAATCAGAAATTTACTGGAGGGAGAGACTTCTTTATCTCGTATTGAAGCCAATATCCGGGAGGAGATTCCTGGTTTCAAACATGAGCAACTGGAGCACGCTTTGCGATTCCTGGAAGAGGGATTTGCTGTGAAGATAGAAGCGGGTGAAGTGCATTTATGTGGCGAAAGAGAAGAAGAATATGAGGCATATCTGCAAGATTTGCTCAATTATGGTTTGACGCAATATGAGGCAAGATATGCTGAAACGAAAGAAGATTTCCTGTTGTGGCAGGATTATCGTCAGGACCAGGTGCTCTTGAAAATCCTGGAGAATCCGAAGCACAATCAGTATGGCACTTACTATAAGGATGGCAATATGTATGTATTTGCTGGTTTAAAGAAGGATGCCTCGCTGGATGAACATTTAAAGTATAATGACAAGTTCTTGTCGCCAGATGTTTTCCAGTGGGAAAGTATTGCTCGTATCTCTGCCAAGGATGAGGCTTTGCAGCGAACTGCCAAGAGGGTATTGGTGTTTGTGAGGAAGGTGAGTGCTGAGAATGGTATCACTCTGCCATATACTTATATCGGAACGGGTCATTTGGAGAATCCGAGAAAGAATGTAACGACGAATGGTTCCATATTGTATGATATCCACATGGACAATCCGTTGTCGCAGGAATTACAGGAAGACTTCCAGTGGATGGAGTAAATGATATTTTAATAGGAGATAAGAACAATGAAACATTATAATGTGGTTGCAGCCGTGGTTTGCCATGATGGCAAGTATCTCTGCATGCAGAAAGGCAAGACAAAGTTTGAGTATACCAGCTATAAATGGGAGTTTCCTGGTGGCAAGATAGAGCCTGGTGAAACTCCTCAACAAGCGCTGGCTCGTGAGCTGATGGAGGAGATGGAATATCCGGTAGAAGTAGGAGAGGAGTTGGTAACTGTGAATCACGAGTATCCTGATTTCTCGATAACCATGACTGCCTTTCTGTGTACGCCAAAAGGCGATGCTAATGGGTTCAAGAGACGTGAACACGCTGATAGCAAGTGGTGCAGCAAAGATGAGCTGAAAGGGCTCAACTGGGCTGCAGCGGATGTTGGGGTAGTTAGAATTTTGCTATAAAATTCTCGATGGCTGCAAACAAAGAATACATATATTTGCTTTTTCTTGTTAAATAGGCAAATGCCTTTATAGACATAGAATTCCAAAACAATTGTTACTTTTGTAGGGTATTAAAATATACGACAATGGCAAATCTTAAAGAAAATAGACAGAAAATAAAGGAAGAGTTTACATATTTCCTTTCAAAGGTTGCTAAGAGCTCGAGATTCTCTAAAGAAAGCGGGGATTCTCTAGGTGAATCTTCAATAAGTAGTTATTTGCTATTTATTGAGCCGGAAAGATTATTTGATTACAACCCAGAGGAATGGAAATCTATATCATCTATGTATGATATTACCGATCCTTCTATTGTTGATGATATTCAGTCAAAATTGTTGCAAGATAAAGAATTTCTCAAGCATGATAAAAATGATAATTATGCTTTTCGCTCTAATGCATTAAGTCATTATAAACATTTTTTATATGCAAGAGATTACTTTAAAAGAATTGATGAGGACAAAAAAGAGGATATTCAATCGACCAAAAAGTTATTGAAGGAGACAAACAATATTGTTGACTTTTGGGGATTCGTTTTAAAAGTTATTCTGAAATATGATGAAAATCTGAGTAAACTTGAAGAACGGTTAAACTATAACACAGTGACTGTTGGCTTCAAATTTTGTCGTTTCGGTAAAAAAGTTGAGAGTCTAAAGTTGGTTACTGACCCTAGACGGCAAGATGACTGCGATACTTCGATAACATGGGTTCTCAAAGGGGATGAATACTGTTTTTTAAAGGAGCAAACTCTGCAATCATTGGAAATATTTGCCAATAATATCAACGAGATATACGGCGATAAATATTTGATAGAAATAGACAATAACAGCTATAGATTATACGAACTTGATAGCAGGAAAAATGAACAGAATACAGATGTAAAGAAGGCAGAGGGCGAGGATAAACCCCTGGAATTCGGAGATTTCACCCCTCGCCAAATCATCTACTATGGTGCTCCTGGTACCGGTAAATCGCATACTATCAAGAAGGAAGAGGATGAAGGAAAAATTACCTGTATCCGTACCACCTTCCATCCTGATAGCGACTATGCTACGTTTGTAGGCTGTTATAAACCACATAAGATAAAGGACTCCCAGTGCCTGACTTATGAGTTCGTGGAGCAGGCTTTTCTGGAGGCTTACAAGCAAGCCTGGATGAACCCAAAGAAGGAAATAGCCCTGGTTATCGAGGAGATTAACCGAGGTAACTGTGCCCAGGTTTTTGGTGACATCTTCCAGCTGCTGGATAGAAGCGACGACGGATGGAGTACTTATCCTATCAAGGCTGATACGGATATAGCAGAACATCTGGAAGAACTTCGCATCCAGGGCTATTCTGCGTCTATGAACAAGAGATTCGGCCTGGATAAGGAGGGCAAGGACAGATACCCTGATAGAGACTGGTTTGGCTTTATGGCCCTGCCGCCTAACATGAGCATTCTGGCAACCATGAACACCAGCGACCAGAGTCTCTTCCCAATCGACTCTGCCTTTAAGCGCCGCTGGGACTGGAAGTATATCAAGATTAAGAAAGGCAAGAAGGAGAACGGCGAGGAACTGGGCTGGAATATCCAGATAAAGGATGCGAACGGAGAGCCTGTAAAGATAATAGACGAGAATACAACGCTCTCCTGGTGGAACTTTATCCAGAAGGTGAATGAAATCATCGCTTCCATGACATCCAGCGCCGATAAGCAGTTGGGCTATTTCTTCTGCAAGCCGTCTGAGAAGGCAAATGAGACTGACGAGAAGCCTACCATCATCACGGCTGATACACTGGTGGGTAAGGTGATATTCTATCTCTGGAACGATGTTTTCAAGGACTATGGTTTTGAGGATGCTTCGCTCTTTACTTATCAGGAGGAAAAGAATGGTAAGAAAACAGAAAAAGACCTTGCCTTCGCTGATTTCTATGATGAGGAAGGGGAACAGGTCAATACAGTGAGACTGGTTGACTTTCTGAACAGAATTATGAATTGGCAAAATAATAATACGGAGAACGAATAATGTATATTCTATTTGAGGAACATCAGTACGAAAGCTCAGCTGTAGAGAAGATTCTGAAGGACATTTATGTGCTGCAGGATGTGGACAAGAAGGTGAGCGTGCAGTATGTGGGTTATTTCTATAATCCACAGCTGAGAGATTGTGTATTTATCCTGCCAAAGGTGCTCTTGAAGGATGATCCTCAAAAGAAAAAGGAGGTGCTGGCTGGCGTAACGCTGGAGGATGGGGAAACAGTATGCCCAGAACAGGTGTTGACGCCTCAGGAGCAGAAAAAACTGAGCCGGGAGTACCGTAAATTCATCTACGAATTCTCGGTCTGGGTATATAGGGCACTGAGCGTGTTCTATAAGGCTAATCCTACCAGCAAGGCTATCCTCTACAAACACATCACCCGAACAGGAAAGGGTAAGCGGCAGCATACGAATACTTATCTCGACATCGTTCTTTCGCTGATCAGGTTTAATCAGGAGAACCGTGACTTCGTGCTCTTTACCGTCAAGAATCTGCACCGTGGCAACAATAAGATTAACTGGACGAAAACCATCAGTCATTCTTCTGCCTTCATGCAGGGAAACGGAGCGCCTGTGTATCTGAAACTTGTCAATAAAAAGCGCATCGTGAACTATGAGGAGGAGCTGTTTATCATCTACTATAGCATTCTGAACTATCTGAATGCTGAATATGGTTTCCAGACGCCTATCAATATCCAGTATGAACTGATTACGGGTAAGCAGTTTAAGGAATATCTGAAGGGCATGGGCAAGATGAGACTCATGCAGATTAAGTATAAGTATTTTTCGGATAAGGCGCTGCAGCTCTGGGATATGTGCTATGCCTTCTTCGAGAATTCTTATCGCATCGCCATCAATGCGCATGCTCAGGAATATATTCTTGCCAAGAATTTCAATATCGTGTTCGAGGCTATGATTGACGACCTGATTGGTACGCCTCATACCGATATTCCTAAGGGACTTGCTGACCAGAGGGACGGCAAGCGGGTGGACCATCTCTATACCGACCTGGCTCTTACATCGAATGATGCGCAGGCCAGCAGAGAGGTATATTATATCGGCGACAGCAAGTATTATAAGAACGGACATCCGCTTACTTCGGAATCTATCTACAAGCAATATACTTATGCCCGGAATGTGATTCAGTGGAACATCAATCTGTTCCTCTCTGATGATACCGCCTTTGATGATGAAGACAGAAAGAACAGGGCGAAGGACAGGGAGAGCTTCAGGGATATCCATTTGCAGGATACTGGAGCTACAGAGGGGTATGACGTGATTCCTAACTTCTTTATCAGTGGTTTCGTGTATGATGATCACCGATATAATGCAGGGGAGAAGAATATCCGCAAGCATTATAATGGTAATGGGGAGCACTGTACGACGGTTTCGTATCAGTTTCCTGACAGGCTCTTCGACCGCGATACGCTCTTCCTTTCGCAGTATGATGTCAATTTCCTTTATGTGCTTTTCCTATATGCCCGAAATAAGGCAAACGAAAAGGCGCAGTGGAAGAGGAAGGTGAGAGATATTTTCCGCAACGAGATAAGGGAGGTGATACAGAAAAACTACTGCATCTATGCCATGAGAGCAAAACTGGGCGTTGATGGCGAGCTGTATATGCAGAAACACTTCTATGAGATGAACGGTAGGGTGTTTAAGCCTTATGGTGAGGATAGGGAGGTGTACTTTGCTTATGCCCGCCCTATAGATAAATGGACCGAGACGGAGGGGCAGTTTAATGAGCTGAAGCAAGATTTTATCATCGACAAGTGCAACATGGGTAAGGACCCTGAGAAGGTGTTGAAACCGGCTGTGGAACAGGAAATGGAGCAGCCTCTGGATTCACCGCAATGGCTTACTGTGCATTATCTGGAGCGTGATTTAAGCCGTGGCATCCTGGTGGGTTATTATAAATCAGAGGAGCATCTGAAGTGGATTCTGGGCAATAACGACAGGGGTAGTCTGGTTTATAATGTGCGTCTGAAATTAAAGGAAGATGAGGCGCGTGATGGTGCCCATTCTGCCTATTTCTACGAAAAACAGAATATCCATTTCGTGATTCTCTATACCGATGGTGCAGAGGAGACGGGTAAATATCACGTGTTCCACGTAAAGGATACGGCAAGTAAGGTGACAGAAGAAAGAATGCGCAATACCTGGTATCCGATGGAAACTGTAGAGGGAGACGATGATGGTGCGAAGCGAAATTACTTCTTCTTCCGTTTTGATGAGGAGGTGAATATCGGCAATATTGATATCGGCAGATTGTTGCAGGATATGAGGGCTGAGCATCTTAAGAAATTCCAGAGCTATGTTCCTGGCGAGCCTATGTTTACAACGGCAGAAAAACTGATGGAGTATAGGGGAAAGTAGTTTTGTTTAGGGCTTTAAAAAAGGATAGAGTAATATGCCAGACCGTTTGACCATAGAACAGCGCCACAACAATATGGCGGCAATAAGGGGCAGGGATACCAACCCGGAGATTCTTGTTGAGTTCCATAGTCAACATATTTATCTACTGGTGTCCCTAATCTATCGCTCCGCTATCACTTCAATCCCATCTCTCTCAACTTCCTTGAGCAGGAAGGGGTTGAGGTGCTGGTGCTTCCGGATAATATCAACAGGGCAACCCAGAAGGGCTTCAAGGTATGCTTTCAGACGGACTATCAGAAAAAACTTAGGGGGCATTTCTACATAGATATCCACATCGCTGCCATCGTGGTGCTGGTTTCTTGCTACAGAACCAAAGAGGCGCAGGGAGGTGATGCCGAAGGTGTTTTGCAGTTCTTCGGCATGAGATGTGATGAGGGCTATGTATTCTTCTCTTGTTTTCATTCTTAATATCCTTTTTTAAAAGGCTTTTGCCCTTTACCTTTCCGCTACGCGCCGGTGACCGTTGGTTCAGGGCGCAAGGTGGATTGCGCTTATACCCAGGGTGATGCCCTGAGCTAGGAGCTTCTGGGCCTTCAGCCCGTAAGGGGGGAAGGTGGAAGCTAAATAGTAGAAAAACAAGCTTAATTATATAAATAATCCTAAAAAACAAAATATTTATGGAAGAAACTATTGTATTTCAATATTTCTATATATCTTTGCAATGAAAATTTAAATCATGGAATTATGAGAATTATTTCGCATAGGAAACTAAAAGAGTTTTACGAGACCCCTGGGCGAGAAGACTCAAAAGTAGCTCTGGAAAGATGGTACCAGATTGCGGAAGAAGCAGAATGGCGCAACTTTTCTGATATAAGAACTGACTTTCCTGATGCTGACTACGTAGGTAATCAACATTACGTATTCAACATTCGAGGAAACAGGTATAGGTTGGTAGTGGTAATTAAATTTACAATAGGCCGACTCTTCGTAAGATTTGTCGGAACACATAGTGAATATGACAAAATAGATTGTTCCACCATTTAATAAAAACAATTATGGATAGAATTACGAAAGAACAATATGAGTTTGCACTCAACAGAATAGAAGATCTCCTGCCATTGGTAACGGACGATACGCCTGCCAATGATAAGAATGCCATAGAACTGACATTAATGTCGGACATTGTTGAGTCATACGAAAAGAAACATTTTCCTATCGGAAAGCCTTCTGTTTCTGAACTTATCGAACTTTCTTTAAATGAAAAGGAAATGACTCAAAAACAACTGGCTTCAGAAATTGGAGTAAGTCCTTCACGTATTAACGATTATGTAACAGGGCGCTCTGAGCCTACTCTAAAAATAGCTAGATTGCTATGCAAGGTTCTGAACATAACGCCTGCTGCGATGTTGCAATGTTAAACAGATGTTGATGATAAATTAAAGATGTCAGACCGTTTAACCATAGAACAGCGCCACAACAACATGGCGGCAATAAGAGGCAGGGATACCAAACCGGAGATTCTTGTCAGGAAATTTCTGTGGAGTAGGGGATTCAGGTATCGGCTCAATCATCCGCGGTTGCCGGGCAAGCCGGACATCGTGCTGAGGAAATATCGCACCTGTATTCTGGTGAACGGGTGCTTCTGGCACGGACATGAGGGGTGCAAATATTATGTGGTGCCTAAATCGAACACTGGGTTCTGGATGGAGAAGATCAGGAGGAACCGGGAGAGGGACCATGAGGTGCTGCACCGGCTGGCTGAAATGGGATGGCATACCATCGTGATATGGGAATGTGAACTGAAGCCGGCGGTAAGGGAGAAGACGCTGGAGTCGCTCGCCTTTACGCTGAACCATATCTATCTGGAAGATCATCATATCAGAAGATATGAATTGCCGGAAGAAGTGCCGGAAATGGTGGCGGAGCCGGAGGCAAGGCGTCGTGATTAGTAACTACTATTATTGGGAATAAGGTTTATGAAAGATATGGATAAATATTGGAAGAGCGTGGGTTCACATTTCGATTCTAAAGATAATCGAAAAGTGATTTGGATAGGTTATGCAGTTGGTCTTGTATTGGTTACTGCTTCCATATTTACGCTATGCCTTAGGTTATTGAGGCATGAAGAATTTACTTTTGGGAGAATGTCTTCATTAATTTTAGTGTTAATGGTAGGTCTTTCTTTGGTTTGTTTTCTTTTTTATAGGAAGAAAATATCGATTAAAATTAAGTTTTACCTGTTGTGTCTGATTTTTGTGTGTGGTGGCATCAATATGTTTCTTCATCCAAAAGTATCAAGAAAAATTCCATCTGAAACATATTGTCAGGTAGTGGGAATAGTGGGCTGTCTCTTCTTTGGGGGAGGCGGTTTGTGGGTATTGTACAATGACTACAAGTGGCATAGGAGGCGTAGAGACGAGGAGGAGTAAAGTGTACCGATGCGCAGACCTTGCGGAACCTGTCGAGTTTCTTACCGCTCATTTCTGCTATGGATAAGTTCTCTTTGTTCACATCTTCCGGCTCAAAATCATAATAAGAATCCTCGGCAGGGAGATAATCTTCTGGGAGATCTTCTATGGAGTGGGCCTGGAAATTGTGGTGATTTTCAATTCCCTTCGTCCGGTGCCCGTTGGTTCAGGGCGTGTAGGGGGTTATTCCTCCGGCCAAATTGTTTTGTACATTGGCCAAACATCCATTTGGGGAACTGGAGTCAATTTTGCAAATTGATTTTTTTCATAGAAACCTACTGCGCTATAATCAGAGGTATGCCAAGCTCTTACAGTCAAGAAGACGCAACCGGCATATCTTTGGTTTCTAGCCATCGAAGCTATTTCTTCAATTAAGGCTGAACCTAGGTGTAAACTTTGAAATTTTTGTTCAATAGCTAAGTAGGCAATTTCTAAAGCGGGATAAGTATATTTTTGTTCGAATTGTTCTCGGAATGTTTCTTTTACTGCTGGCAAATCGGTTCCTGCTGCCCCCATACGCATATCATCAAAATCATCTGAATCAATGTCAACAGAGTCGAATGCTAAGGCGAAAATTGCAACAATCGTGTTGTTTGCTTTTAAGCGGACACAAAATGTCTTACAATAATGACTCTCTTCACAATCTTGTAAGTGATTATGAAGAAAGTCATCCATTTTGTCTTTTCCTGTATAGAAATTTATCAACTCTTCAAAGTCTGATAAAAGTTCTATTTTATATTCTTCTAAATTCATTCTAAATTCCACTCAAATTTATATGGATAATTTGATGGCTTTGTGGCATCGTCTTTCTTTGCTTTTGCACCGATGGATGCAAGAGCGGCTTTACGAACGGCTTGTGCGTATTTGCCTTTAGCTAAAACTTTTGGTGCATTTATTCCTAACATAATTATATAATTTAAAATGTTTGTGATGCAAACGTGCGCAATGAAAGCTTGCTTTCAAATTGCCGAGTGCAGCTTTTCTTCTGCAAAAATAAGCAATATTCCTGTAACTTCCAAATATTTAGCTGGTTATTTTATTCTTTTTAGTATTAAAACGAGTATTTGACGGGTTATGGTGATGATTTGTCAGTTCAAAATTCATCAAGCAAGAATGAAAATTCTTAAATTCTTGATTCTTAAAATTATACCAAGTGCTTGAATCGTTTTTCGTCAAGAATTAGAGAATTTTTCTTAGTTAATTTCTTGGAAATTACGAAAGAAAAGCGTATCTTTGCAACGTGAGTACATAAGGAAGAGTGTACTATGTTCTTAGATTGTTGGATTTATAATTTGAAGCATATGGAGACATTGGAAAAATGCCTTTCGAGGCTCAGCATAAGATATTCAAGAGACTGGCAGAAATCGCCGACTCCAAGAGCCTGACCAAAGAGGAACAGGAAAAATACGACAACAGCATGATGGTCATGTGGGACAATTATGCGGTATTTAAGCATGCTGTGGAAAAAGGAGAAAAAAAGAAAAGCAAAAAGATTGCTTTGAAGTTGTTAGCGCGTAATACTCCATTAGATGATATTGCCGATCTCACCGGCTTATCTATCGAAGAGATTAAGAAATTGGAACAATAAAATTAACAAAGTTGAGTTAGGAACCAATAATTTGAAATCGTCAGCAACCTGCTGACGATTTTTGGTTTTACAATGAATCCGAGAAAAGTTCCGCAAACTGCGGAATTTTTTCATATAGAGGAGCATATAGCTTGCAAAACTTATTAGATAAGAAGAAAGATGTCTTTGTAAATAAAGAATATGTCGGACCGTTTGACCATAGAACAGCGCCACAACAATATGGCGGCAATAAGGGGCAGGGATACCAAACCGGAGATTCTTGTCAGGAAATTTCTGTGGAGTAGGGGATTCAGGTATCGGCTCAATCATCCGCGGTTGCCGGGCAAGCCGGACATCGTGCTGAGGAAATATCGCACCTGTATTCTGGTGAACGGGTGCTTCTGGCACGGACATGAGGGGTGCAAATATTATGTGGTGCCTAAATCGAACACTGGGTTCTGGATGGAGAAGATCAGGAGGAACCGGGAGAGGGACCATGAGGTGCTGCACCGGCTGGCTGAAATGGGATGGCATACCATCGTGATATGGGAATGTGAACTGAAGCCGGCGGTAAGGGAGAAGACGCTGGAGTCGCTCGCCTTTACGCTGAACCATATCTATCTGGAAGATCATCATATCAGAAGATATGAATTGCCGGAAGAAGTGCCGGAAATGGTGGCGGAGCCGGAGGCGGAAAGACGGGAGGAATAGGCAGGGAATTCACGGAAATTTTTAAGGCTTTTGCCCTTACAGGGCGCAGGGCTGATTGCGCTTATACCCAGGGTGCTACCCTGGGCTAGGTGCTTCTGGGCCTTCAGCCCGTGCCTGAACCACATGCGGAACTAGAGTTAGGAACCAATAATTTGAAATCGTCAACAGGCTGTTGACGATTTTGCTTGTTGACTGCAACTTGTTGAATATCAATGACTATTGTGCTATCTGTGAATTCGTCCGCAAGTTGCGGACGATTTGTCAACAATCGGAAAAAGTGATTACAGTACTGCTGCGCAGACCTTGCGGAACCAGTCGAGTTTCTTGCCGCTCATTTCTGCTATGGATAAGTTCTCTTTGTTCACATCATCCTTACATTTGTCGATGATACGTTGATGATGAAACCATGGAATAAAGAATAGAATTTTGAAATCGTCTACACCGTGTAGACGATTTTGTTTTTTATCTCCAACTCGCTGAATATCTGTTTTATACAAGTCCTCTTCAAAATCGTCAGCAGCTTGCTGACGATTTGCAGCCAATGGAGCATAGAGCTTATAAAAATAGCTCATGTACTTCAAGTTGGTTGGCGAGAATCCCTTCACCCCCGGCATTTCATTCTTCAAATCTTGACTGAGATTCTTGTAAAAGCCAGAACCATAATTGTTGGTGTATTGCTTAGCTTCAATGTCTCGTCCCAGCTTATATTTTCCTTTGCCATCGTTCTTTCTTTTTATTTGCTGCAAAAATAAGAAATATTTCTCTTTTCTGCAAGTTTTTGGGGGATTTCTTTTGTGTTTTCGTGAGAAAGATTAATTTTGTATCGAATAAAATTCGAGACCATTTACCGCATAGAGCGGTACGTTAGTAACCCAATCTTCCTGCAGATAATCATTCATGGAGATGCGATAGGCCTTCTTTGACTGGTTGTCTGCAACAAACTGGCGCAGGCTCTTTGCCTTAACATTCGTCTCGGCTTTCACCTCCAGCGGAACAATCTCGTCCTCCTCATCCTGGAGCAGAAAATCAATCTCCTGAGTACTGTTGGTCTTGGCATAATAATACGGTTCATACCTGAGAATGAGCTGCTGCAAAACATACTGTTCCGTCAATGCCCCTTTAAACTCGGTAAAAATAGTGTTGCCAGCCACTATTGTCGCAGCCTTGAGATTAGACATCGCACCTAGAAGCCCGACATCCAGGACAAAGATCTTGAAGGCCGCCCGGTCTTCATAACTGGCAAGCGGCAGTCGGGGAGCCTTCACATTATATACCTTATATATCAGTCCGGCATCCAGCAGCCACTGCAGGGCCAACTCATACTCCCGGGCTCTTGCCCCCTCGCGCACCACTCCATAGATAAACTTCCTGTTTTCCTTGCTCAACTGGGCGGGCAAGGATTTCCACAAATCAGTAATACGGGGAATAATCTCCGATGGAGCATGCTTCGACATATCTCTCTGATAACTGTTCAGAATGTCCTTCTGTATGGTTCTCACCTCTTTCCAGTCACGATTCTGGCTAAAGCTCAATACGGCTTCAGGCATGCCTCCCACGTAGTAATAATACTTCAAGAGTTCCTGAAACTTGGGAGCAAACATCGTTATCATATTCCAATCCTTCGTCTGAAGCAGCTGCGCCAGATTCTTCTCCCCCATAGCCATCACGAACTCGATAAAGTTCATTGGATACAGAGAGAGGAAATCCACCTTACCCACAGGAAAAGATTCCCCCTGATGCAGTTCGATACCCAGAAGAGAACCTGCAGCTATGACATGATAGCCCGGCGCATTCTCTGCAAAATATTTGAGAGAAGTAACAGCATGAGGGGCAGCCTGAATCTCATCCAGGAATATCAGCGTTTCGCCCTCTGTGCAGGTTACATTCGTTGCAGCCCCAATAGCTGTAAGAATTCTAGGAATACTGAAATCCTGTTCAAATAGATTCTGCAGGATCTTCATCTCTTCAAAGTTCACATATGCCAGCTGCTTGTAATTCTGGCGGGCAAACTCCTTCACCAGCCAAGTCTTTCCCACCTGTCTGGCGCCCTCTATAATAAGAGGTTTACGATATTGTTTATTCTTCCATTTCAGAAGTTCATTGATAGCTAATCTTTCCATAATCCGTAGCTTAAAATCACATTTTATGAGGGAATAATCACTTATTATCCCACATTTTATGAGGGAATAACGCTGCAAATATACACATTTTATGAGGGAATCCTATCATGTTTTTGCACATTTTATGGGGAGTACCCATTTTTTAACTGATTTTAAAGGATGAAAAATGAAGTAACTACTCAGCAGCACCCCTTATGGGCATGAGCGTATCTCCCTAATAACCTCCAGGGGGGTAGGGTGATTTCTTTTTCTTTACAAAACAGGATGGAGGGAGAAGGAGAGAAGAAGAATTGAGGGAGCGTTACAGTTGTGACAGTTGTGACAGTTTTCAGGGGAGGGGGTATATGAACTCGGGCTGCTTTCAAATTGTTATTATTATATTTAACTTATTATATATATTATATATATTATAAGTTACCTCTAAAGAGAGGGAGGTGGGGGGTAGGCGCTGAAAACTGTCACAACTGTCACAACTGTCACACTTTGGTGGTGAAAATGGGTTCGGTGGTTGATGATGGATTTCTTGCTTCCTGCTGTTTTCGGAATGAGAAAGCATAGAGAAACTTTTTACATCACATAGTTTTCTCGCACGATAAATTATGAGTTGGCAAGATTAACCGGATGTGCCCGAAGTGTTAAATCTGTTTAACACAACTCTGCAGGGTGAAATTTGGTAGTATCAGAAAATTGCCGTACCTTTGCACTGTCGTTCGAAGAAAGGCTTGCTCACCCCACCAAGTCAACATTCAACACTCAACATTCAACATTAATTAATAATTTAAGATCATGGAACAGAAAGGAACATTGAAGTATCGTAAGTTGCAGCGTACACCACAGAGCGGCGAGAACGCTGGTAAGAAAAAGTGGTATGCCACTGCGGTAACCGACCGCGAGGTGGATTTCGAGGGATTCGTATCCCATATCTCTGACCACGGTTCGCCTTACTCCCGAGGTACTATCCACGGTGTGCTGATGGATGCTCTCGACCATCTGCAGGAGTTGATTCTCGACGGTAAGAGTGTGCGTCTCTCAGACCTCGGTCTGTTCTCCATCGGTATGACTTCGAAGGCGGAGGATACCAAGGAGAAGGTAACGGCAGCCAGCGTAGAGGGTGTACACCTGATTGTGAGAAACACAAAAAGCTGGAGCAACTCCGAGCTGCGCAAGAAGTGCAAGATTCAGGAGTACGGCGGCTATACCGGCACCGACGAGGGCTCTGGTACCACCGGCGGTACCTCAGGCGGTACTGGACAGGGCGGCGACACCAGCCAGGGCGGCGGCACTGAACAGGGCGGCAGCGGAACTACCGGCGGCGGTACGCAGCCAGGCGGCTCTCAGGAAGGCGGCGACGGGCTTGAATAAAGCCCTCGCCTGAGGCCAACCAAGTCAACATTCAACATTCAACACTCAACATTAAAAATTAAAGATTATGAAAGCAAGTACCTGGAAAACAATTTTGCAGATTGCAATCTCCTTCCTTACAGCCATCGCTACCACCCTCGGTGTAACAAGCTGCAGCAGCCTTTAAAAGGTAAAAAGGTAAAAAGGTAAAAAAAAGCCCCGATGCATGATGCATCGGGGCTTTGCTTTTATCTGCTTTTTCTTCGTTTATCGGATATCTCTTCCTTCCTGGCTGTATCCTTCGAGCATCTTCGGGCTGCTGATAGGCTTGCGCGAACAGTAGTCGAAATCTACCTTCTTGTAGCCCTGGCTGGAACGCCAGCGGATGGTAAGCTTCACTGTCTTGCCTTCGGTATCAGGCACGGCATCGTTCAGATTGAACGCTACGAGGGCATCGCGCCAGTAGTTCTGAGGGTCGCCATTGGCATTGTGGCGCAGTTCTACCTCGTAATGATTATCTGGATTCACACCCGTAACGAGGTTGATGTAATGCACCTTCTGACCGCCCCAGAGAGCACGGAAACGGAGGGTGAGATAGCCATCTTCTGCCACCGTTACCCAGTCGCGAACGATGTCGACCATGTCGTTGCCATACTTCTTGCTGTTCTCGGTATCAGAACCGAGCGAAGGAACCGGCTTCTTGGTCAGGATGCTGTCTATCCAGTTGACGTGAATCACCTGGTTATACTTCTCGCTCTTCTCCGAGGTCTGCGTGTAGTTGATCAGGGCGCGAACCTCCTTACCGTCAAAGATGGTAGGTTTCAGGTTCTTGGCGAGTAGCGTGGTGTTGTCGTCGAGCTGCAGATAGCAGGCATCGCCACTCTTCTTCACGGTTACCAGTGCGTTAGGAAAAACGCGGTCCCAGTCGGTATCGTTATCGTTATCGCACGACTGGAATGTGAGGGCCGACAGGAGCATCATCGCTGCCAACCCGATCTTCTTGAAATCAATTTTTCTCATATATAATGTTCCTTTCTTTTTATTGTTTCACTTTCTGATAAGAAAATGAGAAAGGAACAGAAATCTTGCTTCTGATTTAGAAAAAGATTGTTAAAAGCTCAATTAAAAATAATACGTGCAGCCGATGGTGGCAGCGCGGTTGCCGAAGTGCTGGCTCGCCATATCGTGGAAGCGGCCTTCGAGCGTCCAGTGCTTGCCCAGATTCTTGTATACCCCTACCTCGGCATAGAGATTAGCCGGGGTGTAGGCTTCGCTGCGGCGACGGGTACACCAGATGAGATTGCCCGTAAAGCGCCAGCCGTCGGCCATTGCGAGCTGAGGTGCCAACTTGAACACGGCAAAATGATTGTACTCCGCATTGCGCTGCTGAGCCTCCTCTGAAGGGGTTTCGCTGCGCTGCCAGAAGTAGTTGACTCCGGCTGTGAGGCGAAGGATGCCCTTGTGCCAGAAGGCGGTGGTGCCGATGCCGAGCGTATTGTCGTGGATGGTGCTGAACTGGTGCTGGTGGATGTTCTTCACCGAGGTGCTGAGCACGAAGGCAGGGCGGCTGTAGGTATGCTTGAGCTCTACCACATTCGCCATGCTGTTGCCGATGTCGGCGGTATAAACCGGCTGCCAGGCGCCCTCCATATCGCCCGCGGTTACGAAATCGCCAAACTCGGGATTGAAGATGCGGCGGCAGTAGGTGGCCTGCAGGGTATGACCCGGCGTGAAGCGGTAATAGGCACTCGCCGAGTAGATATGGTTGCGCGTGGTATGCTTCCAGTGCTCTTCCGGCGCAATCTGCTTAGGACGGAAGTTGATGATGCGGAAGCGGTCGCCTGCCATGAATCCCCACTTGCCGATGTTGTAATCCAGCTGGGCGTAGAAATCCTGATAGTTGGAATGGTTGGTGTAACCGGCGATGCAGTTCTTCTCGATGGAGAGACCGCCCTCGAAACCTGCCGTAATCCAGAGATTGGAGGTGATGACCGGAGTGGCGTATTCTATCACCATGAAGGGGTAGGTGGAGTGGTTCTGGTAGGGCGCAGTCTGGGTTTCTTCCTGCGTACGGCCGTTGTCGCTGATATGCTCGGCACCGAGGGTAAAGAGGATACTGGAGCCGTTGTCGGCGAGCGTGCGGGTATAGTCGGCCTGCAGATGATAGGCGCGCACGTAATCGGCCGGGGTGTGAGTGAAATGGTTGCGGGTATAGGTCTGCATCGCATCTATTTCGAGCACATCCTTCGTGGTAGGTGTCCAGAGCAGATTGAGCTTGGCACCCTCGTGGGAGTAGTGGTTCACGGTGGTGCTTGAGATGCCCTGGTAGGCGTCCTTATCGCTGCTGGAGGTGCGCTGGAAGTTGCCTTCTACATGACTGAGCACACGGAGTTTATCCTGCTGGCTGATGACGCTGACGATGCCTTTTGCGCCGCCGTAGGTATCACCGAAGAGTCCCCATCTGCCGGTGGTTCCGTTCTCCTTCTTGCGCAGTGTGATGTCGATGACTTTCTTCAGACTGCTGCATCCCTTCATCACTTCGGCGTTCTGGCACACCTTGATGGTTTCAATCTCCCGAGCCTTGAAATGGTGGAGGAAGGTGGCGTAATCGAGTCCGTATTCCTGGTTGTCGATACGGATGACGAACTTGCCGTAGAGGTTGGCGAATGGATCTCCGCCGATGATGTTGTTGCCGTCGAGCGAGATGACTTCCGGGCACATCATGAGCACATCGAGGAGTGATTCTTCGCCTGTGAGTTCCATTTCTGGAATATGCATGATGTATCTGTCGCCGATATGTTCTATCGGAGCGGCCTGTGTCTGGTAAGTAGTGCTGGCCATCGCGAGTGCGATGATGAGCAGGCTTTTCTTCGTACTGTTGTTTATCTTCATTTTTTCTAATTTATATTATTGGTAAAAAGGATTTCTTCGTTCCAAATCTATTTGCAAAGATAAGGCAAAAATCGGGGAATAACGAAAAAATGGATGAGTTTTTTTCCGTTCAATGCGTAAAAAGGGGTGTCATTGCGTAAAAAAGTGGAGAACGGGACGAAAAAAGAGGGCGTAAAACTTGCGTGGTATTAAAAAAAACATTATCTTTGCAAAAGAACAAAGAAGAATTTTCTAAGAACTATACATATTATATAATAACCCTTAAAAAGATAAGAACTTATGAAGCGACTATTACACATTCAATTCCTATTGGTATTGTTGCTGGCGCTGGGATACTCTCCTCTGCAAGCCAAGCGAATCACACAGTGGCAGGCTCAGCAACAGGCCTACAGCTTCTGGGGAAAGCAGATGCCGCAGAAGGCGAAGGCGAAGAGCCGCACGGCTACTACTGCATCGCCATCGGATGCTTACTATGTATTTAACAACGATGCCGGCGGATTCGTCATTATCGCTGGTGATGATGCCGTAACGCCAGTATTGGGCTATACCTCAACGGGATCATTTGATGCCGAGAATCTGCCTGACGGACTGAAGGATCTGCTGAAGAGCTATGAGCGGCAGATTGCGGCGCTGGGCGACAGCTATCAGGCAAACCAGACTGCCACAAGAGCAGCATTTACAGGCGAAAAACTGCTCAATACTGCGAAATGGAACCAGAATGCTCCTTTCAACAAGTATACGCCAAGCAACTATGTAACAGGCTGTGTAGCAACGGCTGGTGCCATCGTAATGAAGCATCACGGATATCCTGCCAAGGGTACCGGAAGCCATTCCTATACCTGGAACGGCAAGACTATCTCTGCTGATTTTGAGCACAACTATGACTGGGCAAGCATGCCAGCCGTATATGACGGCACCAACGATGCTGCTTTCGACGGCGTGGCAAGACTGATGGCAGACCTCGGTGTGGCAGTGGAGATGCAGTATAATAAGGACGGAAGCGGTGCGTATATCGGCAATCTGATAACCGCCATGCAGAAATATTACGGCTACAGCAAGCTTTCGCATCTGATGGCAATAGAAGATGTGGGTGCAGAGGCATGGAACGGCAGACTGCGCGAGGAGATTGATGCCAACCGCCCTGTGCTCTATGCTGCTTCTGACCCAGCTGGTGGCGGTCATGCCTTCGTAATTGATGGATACAAGGACGAAAGCTTCAGCGTAAACTGGGGCTGGGGTGGCTATTGTGACGGTTTCTACAAGATTGGAGCCCTGAATCCGCAAAGCGCAGGAAAGCCAACGGGCGATAAGTATAATGTAGGTCAATCGGCAGTATTCGGCATGGAACCTTCTGATGGTACGGAGAAAATCTCTGGCATGGGATTCATGACAAATGTAGGTGAGTTGCAGATGTTGAATATGAATATCACCGATGTAAAGAAGGGGCAGAATGGTGTCATCTTCAGTGCGCCAATCGGCAATACAGGAGACCAACCGTATACCGGAGAAGCAGCCGTAGCTCTGATGAATGCGAAGGGCGAGATGCGGGAAATTGTATCATCCAGTTCTCAGACTTTTAATAATTTGAGCAGAGGCTCGTATTATCCGTATCTGTCTTTCAGTTTTGTGAGTACAGTGGATGCAGAACCGGGTGATTATCTGGCTATTGTGGCAAAGGAAAAAGGCTCTTCGGAATATATAGAGTTGTATAATCAGAACTTCGAAAGATTGCGCCTGCCGGCAACCGGATATGTGCCTCGTACATATGAGATCAGAACGAAAGTGGGAGAAGGTGCAACGATTAAGCAAGCAGAAACGTGGTATAATCCTTCCACCAATTTCTATAATGGCAAACCTGTTATCGGTGCCTATTACTGTTATTATCTGACGTTAGATGCAGGCATTGCGAACTGTTGCGTTGAATTGAATGGCGAACTGGTTAATGATATCAATTTGGGTACTGACCAGCCGAATTCTTTCAGAGGTATTGAACCGGTTTATACCCTTGAGGTTAAGACTTATCGCAACTATCAGGAAAAGGATACTACAATCAACCTGATGGGGGCTGGAACGCTGAAGCAAGCACTTGCCAACGGAAATCCTGACTATTTTGTATACAGAAATATCAAGGTGAACGGCGAGATTGACAAGCGCGACTTTGATGAGCTGGCAAGTCATTATTTCAAGAGCATCGACCTGAGCGGTGCCAAGGTGGTGGCTTATGACGGCTACAAGGCTGATATGGTTCCTGATTATGCATTTGAAAACAATGCTTATCTTGAGCATTTCAAGATGCCAGCCGGCGTCAGAGAGTTAGGCTTCAACGTCTTCAAGTCTACCAAGTTGAAGGAGATAGATTTGCCTGAGACGATAGAGGAGTTCGGCAGCAATACATTCAATGCCTGCTTCGAATTGAAGGATGTATATATGCGTCATAAAGAGGCTCCTTCTTGGATAAACTGGTGTGTATTTGCCAATAAGAGTGAACGGTTAACCCGCACGCTGCATCTCTATCCGGGCAGCAAGGCGAAGTATGAAGCTCATTCGAATACCCAGGATTGGATAGTCTACTTTGATAATGTGGTAGAAGATCTGGAGCCTACCGGCATCCATTCTGTAACATTGGATAAGAAGACTGGCAATGCTGCCATTTACGACCTGAACGGCCGCCGCATTACTGAGGCGATGAAGAAGGGCGTATACATCAAGAATGGCAAGAAAATCAGCGTTAAGTAATGTTGAATGTTGATTATACAATTAAAAGATAAAAATCCCCTGGTGCTCTCTGTGGCATCAGGGGATTTTTTTTTGCAGTAAGATACGCAAGTACGCCAGGCGTTTCACCCTTCCTGCTTTACGAAAAGAGGAGGGTGATGAGCGGGATGGTGATGATGCTGCCAACCGTGGTGATGAACGTCATCTCGGTGATGAGCGAAGGATTGCGGCCGTATTTCAGACAGAACATCGTGCCGAAACTCGCTACAGGCATCGCTATAACCACCGTATTGATGTTGTTGACCAAATCGCTTACACCACATACCTTGAACAGGAAATAGATGCTCAGCGGTACTACGCAAAGGCGCAGAAAAGAGGAAACATATACCTTCGGACTGCCGATAATCTCCTTCACCGGCAACTTAGCCATCGAGGAACCAATAATCATCAGGGCTGCCGGAACCGTTATGTTGCCCACCATCGTTACCGGACGCGCAATGATATCAGGCGTATGTACCCCGAAAGCTACCAGGAGGGCGGCAACGAAGGCGGCAAGAAGAGCCGGAGAAAACAATACCTTAGGATTGAACTGCTTGACGCTGTACTCGCCCTTGATGAGCATGACACCTGCCGTAAAAATAAAAAAGGTGTTCGGCATGTTGAGCAGCGCGGCATAAAAAATGGCCTTCGGACCGAATATGCTTGAAACAATAGGGTAGCCGATGAAACCTACGTTGGCAAACATCAGCGCAAAACCTATCATGCCCTGATCATCATGATTGCGTGTGATGAGACGCGGTACCCAGAAACCGAATACCAGCAAAAGGATGTAGGTAAGGAAACCTACGCCCAGGAGGGGAAGGATGAGCGTGCGGTCGGGCAGCTCATCGCCCATTACTGACGAGAGCACCAGCAGAGGACAGGTGATATCTACCACCATGCTGGATAACTTCTTGTCAAACTTGTCGCCCATATATCCCAACTTGCAGGCGACGTAACCTAAAATCACGATGATGAAAAGTATCACCATCACTTCCAAATTCTCCATTTATCCTGAAAATCTATACCTTATATATATATGTATGCCGGAATCCCGATATACTCTCGGAATTTCCGGCAAAAATGGGTTAATCGATAAATCGCCTGGTAATATCCCCGTAGTTCTCGATGCGGCGGTCGCGGAGGAATGGCCACCAGCGGCGCACATTCTCGCTGTGCTTCAGGTCGATATCTACCACCAGGCTCTCTTCTTCCTGATCGCTGGCACGGTAGTAGAGCTCGCCCTGAGGACCGGCTACGAAACTGCTGCCCCAGAACTGGATGCCCTCGGTCTGACCGCTTGGATCAGGCTCGAAACCTACGCGGTTTACGGCGATGACCGGCAATCCGTTGGCTACGGCATGGCCCCGCATCACGGTAGTCCACGCCTCGCGCTGGCGCTGCTGCTCCTCCTCGGTATCATAGGTAGCGTAGCCTATGGCGGTAGGATAGATGAGCATTTCGGCTCCCTGCAGCGCCATCAGACGGGCTGCTTCGGGATACCACTGGTCCCAGCAAACCAGCACGCCGAGCTTGCCTACAGAGGTCTGGATAGGGTGGAAACCGAGGTCGCCCGGAGTGAAATAGAACTTCTCGTAGTAGGCAGGATCGTCGGGGATGTGCATCTTGCGGTATTTTCCGGCTATGCTTCCATCCTTCTCCATCACTACCGCCGTATTGTGGTAGAGCCCCGGAGCGCGGCGCTCGAAGAGGGAGGTGACGATGACGACGCCGAGATCCTTGGCAAGCTTGCCGTAGAAATCGGTTGAAGGGCCCGGAATAGGCTCTGCCAGGTCGAAGAGGTCAACATCCTCTACCTGACAGAAATAGAGGGAGTTATGAAGCTCCTGAAGCACGATGAGTTCTGCGCCGCGATGGGCGAGGTCGATGATGCCTTCTGCCAGGCGCTGCTTGTTGTTGGCGATATCTGCCGTATTATGAAGTTGTAATAAACCGACTTTCATTTTTTACTTTTAATGTTGAATGTTAAATGTTGAATGTTGAGTGTTGAGTGTTGAATTTTGAGTCTCTGAGGGCTCCCTCGGGCAACTGCATGGTGATGCAGTGGATGCTGCCGTGCTGGCGGATGATGGTCTGCGAATCTACGCCGATGATTTCGCGGTCGGGGAAGGCGAGCTGAATCTGCTTGCGTGCCTCCTCGTCCTTTTCCGGCTGATTATAGGTGGGATAAATCACCGCCTTGTTCAGTATCAGGAAGTTGGCGTAGGTGGCTGGCAGTCGGTCTCCCTCGCTCTCCGGGTTGGTGGTGAGGCAGTCGCCCTCATCATAGATAGGGTCGGGCATCGGCAGTTTGAGCAAGCGGTAAGGGTATCCCTCCCAGGTGAAGAGGCCCTTGAGCTGCTTCTCCAGCGCCTGGAAGTCTTCATACTGCTCATCTTCCGGATTATCGCAGCCTACATATAATAAGGTGTCGTGCGGAGCCACTCTCACGATGGTGTCGATGTGACCGTCGGTATCATCGCCTATCAGATTGCCGTGATCCAGCCAGACGACTCTCTTGAGCTGGAAGAAAGTCTGCAGCAGATGGTCGATGCTGTCGTGGTCGAGCGGCTGGTTGCGGTGAGGCGCCAGCAGGCACTGAGAGGTGGTGAAGAGCGTACCCTTTCCGTCACTCTCGATGCTGCCTCCTTCGAGCACGAATCCCTGGTGGTTCTCTATATCGGCATTGAAGGCTGCCTGATAGTATAGTTGCAGGGTGATGGCATTATCCTTCTCCCATCTGAACTTTTCGCCCCAGCCGTTGAACTTGAAGTCGAGTATGCGGTAAGGCACCATCCAGGTGTTCTGTTTTTTGCGCAGCACCATCGTGAGGGGTCCGTGGTCGCGCACCCAGGTATCATTGCTTTCTACCTCGTAGAGCAGCACGCGGCTCATCTGTTCGGCAGAGAGCTTTTTCTTGAGCTGGTATCGGGTGGCAGGCACATCGGGTGTAGCCACAAGCAGCTGCTCGTAGCGCGTGATGATATCTGCCAGTTCGAGATAAGTATCTGTAATTTCAGGCAGATACGGCTTCCAGTCGGTGCCGGCATGTGGCCAGGTGAGCATGATGGCGCTCTGTGGCTCCCATTCGGCAGGGAGTGCGAAATCGCAGGGTAATGTAGATTGATGCATAAGCTATACTATTTTTATGATACGATGTTCTAAACCAATTTATTATACTCTGTTCTTCATCGGGAACCTTTCCTTGGGGGACGGGCTCCGTTCTGCTTTTATGAAGTATGCTTGCAAAATTAATAAAAAATCTACAACTATCGGCTGTTTTTGTGAAATATTTTGCGCAAAAGCGAAACTTTATATTAAAAAAGTTTAAACGGAGGGCTGTATGGAGATAAAATCGGGGAAAAATGAGTAACTTTGCAGTCTAAAAATAAAATATTGAATAGGAGCGTGAAAATAAAACAGGTAGTTGATGCCCTTGAACATTACGCGCCTCTGCCCTTGCAGGAAGGATATGATAATGCCGGCCTGCAAGTTGGATTGACAGAGGCGGTAGAAATGTCAGGGGCATTGTTGTGTCTTGACGTTACTGAAGCCGTGGTAGACGAGGCCATTCAGAAGGGCTGTAACCTCATCGTGAGCCATCATCCGCTGATATTTCGCAAACTGGCGAGAATCTCGGACGAGAACTACGTGCAGCGTACCGTGCGCAAGGCGATTAAGAATGATATTACCATCGTGGCGATGCATACCAACATGGATGCGGCTGCGGGCGGCGTGAACTTCAAGATTGCCGAGAAACTGGGACTGCGAAACGTGCAGTTCTTTGCAGGCGAGAAGGAAGTGGACGGCGTGAAGGGCGGCGAGGGCGTCATCGGAGAGGTGGCTGAGGACCTGGCAGCCGACGACTTGGTGCTGATGCTCAAGGAGCGGTTTGGCGTGGAGTGCGTGCAGTGCAACCAGTTGCTTCGACGTCCTATCAGGAAGGTGGCACTCTGCGGTGGAGCAGGTGCTTTCTTGCTCGACGCAGCCATCAAGGCAGGTGCCGATGCCTTCATCACGGGCGATATGAGCTATCACGAGTATTTCGGCCACGAGCAGGAGATTCAGATCTGCGTCATCGGCCACTATCAGAGTGAGCAGTTTACGGGCGAAATCTTCCGCAGCATCATCCAGGAGAATTTCCCTGATGCCAAATGCTGCATCTCGGAGATAAATACGAATCCGATATTGTATTTATAGGTTGGAAGGGCGCAAGCCTCATTCAACATTCAACATTTAACATTCAACATTAAAAAAAATAAAGTTATGGCAAAGAAAGATCCTACAGATTTGACAGTGGAAGAGAAGTTGAAGGCTCTCTATCAGCTTCAGACCACCTTGTCTGCAATTGATGAAAAGCGTGCGTTGAGAGGTGAGTTGCCTCTCGAAGTTCAGGATTTGGAAGACGATATTGCTGGTCTTACCACCCGTATCGAGAAAATCCAGACTGATATTGAGCAGTTTGACCGCGCCATCGATCAGAAGCAGCACGAGATTGAGGAGGCTCAGGCTAGCGTGGAGCGTTATAAGAAGCAGCTCGAAATGGTTAGCAACAACCGCGAGTATGATACTTTGAGCAAGGAAATCGAGTTCCAGGAGCTGGAAATCGAACTTTGCAGCAAGAAAATCCGCGAGGCGCAGCAGACAATCAACGAGCGCCTGTACGACCTTCACAAGGCTGAGGACCAGAAGGCAGACCGCGAGAAGGGTCTGGTAATGAAGCGTTCTGAGCTTGAGTCAATCATGGCTGAAACCCGTGAGGAAGAGGAGAATTTGAAGGAGAAGGCATTTGAGCTCGAGAAGAAGATTGAGCCACGTTTGCTCCAGAGCTTCAAGCGTATCCGTAATGGTGCCCGCAACGGTTTGGGTATCGTTTACGTGCAGCGTGATGCATGTGGCGGTTGCTTCAACAAGATTCCACCTCAGCGCCAGCTCGATATCAAGATGCACAAGAAGATTATCCCTTGTGAGTATTGCGGCCGTATCCTCATCGACCCAGAATTGGCTGGTGTTAAGATTGAGGCTCCTAAGACAGAGGAGAAGCCAAAGCGCAAGCGCGCTATCCGCAGAAGAAAGACTGAGGGTGAGGATTAATCTTCCTCCTCTCTCCGCTCTTTTCGGATGATAATCTTCTGATAAAGATACGATAAGATACAATAAAGGCTCGTCAAAATTGCTTGGCGAGCCTTTATTTTTTTCGTTTTCAGGCAGCTAGGACAATCAGTCTTAACTCCTTTAATCCTAATCTGGAACTTAGAGTCCTCTAGCTTTGTAAATGCGGTCTTTGGCGTCGTTGATTTCCTGGAATTTCTTCTCGGCTGCACGGCGCACATCTTCGCCCAGGGCTGCTACCTTGTCAGGATGATGCTTGAGCGCCATCTTGCGGTAAGCGGCCTTCACCTCATCGTTTGATGCATCCGGACTGATGCCCAGAACACGGTAGGCATCATCCAGACTGCCTGCTGAAGAAGCCCCGCTCTCCAGGTTCAGCATCTGGTCTACATCCTCGGCAGAAAGACCCATGTGGATGGCCATCTCCTTGAGTGCCTGAATCTCCTGAGAATTCACAACTCCATCGGCCTGGGCTATCATGACGAGGAAATTGAGCAACTGCAGGCGCTGTTCATACATCATGTTGGCACGTATCTGATGACAGCTGTCCTGTATCACCGAACGGTACTGCTGCATGCCCATCTGCTTCTGCTGTTCGAAGAGTTTGAGGAGGATTTCCTCGCCCTGCTGCTTGGCTGCCTCGCCGAAATTCTGACGCAGGAAGCGGCGCACCATCTCCATCTCGGAATGCATGATCTTGCCATCTGCATTGATGATGTAGGAGCTGAGCACCAGCAGCGAGAACATGAAGGAGTTTCGCTCTCCCTCATAGCTCTGCTGGCGGCTGTAGCCCTGGTTGCCGAAGCCCTGGCGGCCGTTGTGCTGCTGGCCGCTGTAGGCATCGTAGGCGTTGTTGTAATGGTGGTCGCCGTCGCGGTTTACCGCATCCAGTCCGTGCTCAAAGAGGGAACCGAGGGCATAGCCTGCCAGGGCTCCCAGCGGACCGGCTGTGATGAAACCGAGCACACCACCAATCCATTTACCTGCTGCCATCTTTTAGTTGTTGAAATAGTAGAGGAAAGAAGCGATGCCTGAGAGGGCTGGCTTGCGCTGACCTTCTATTTCGATGTCAAATTTGATGCTGGTCTTGCAGATGCCACGGATGTTCTGGATGTCGTGGAGAGTGGCTACCAGGCGCACGCGTGAACCGGTGATGACTGGCTGACCGAACTTCATCTTGTCCATGCCGTAGTTTACGAGCATCTTGAGGTTGTTTACCTCAATAATCTGCTGCCAGAGGTATGGGAGTACTGAGAGGGTGAGGTAACCGTGAGCGATGGTGCTGTGGTAAGGGCTCTCTACCTTGGCGCGCTCTACGTCTACGTGGATCCACTGTGGGTCGAGTGTAGCGTCTGCGAACTTGTTGATACGGTCCTGGTCAATCTGCAACCAGTCTGATTCTCCTAACTTCTCACCGAGGTGAGATGCAAATTCCTCGTAGGAATTGATTACTAATTTTGCCATTTCTTATTTTTCTCTTTATTATAAATATTATTGTTTTCCTATATTCCGTCTTCAGCTTTTAACTGTTAACTTTTAACTGTTAACTTTCAGCTCAGATCAGTCTCTTCTGAAAATATCGCGGGTGTAAACCTTTTCTTCCACATCATCCAGACACTTGTCATACCGGTTGGCGATGATGGCCTGGCTCTGCTGCTTGAAGGCATCCAGGTTGTTTACGATGCGGCTTCCGAAGAAGGTGGTTCCGTCTTTTAGCGTAGGTTCGTAGATGATGACCTGCGCGCCCTTTGCCTTGATGCGCTTCATCACGCCCTGTATGCTGCTCTGGCGGAAGTTGTCGCTGTTGCTCTTCATCGTGAGGCGGTATACGCCGATGGTGCAAGGCTTCTCTTCCTCCTCGCTGAAGTTGTTCTGGTTGGCATAATCGTAGTAGCCAGCCATGTTCAGCACGCGGTCGGCGATGAAATCCTTGCGGGTGCGGTTGCTCTCCACAATCGCCTGAATCAGGTTCTCAGGCACATCGGCGTAGTTGGCGAGCAGCTGCTTGGTATCTTTCGGCAGACAGTAGCCGCCGTATCCGAAGGAAGGATTGTTGTAGAAGGTTCCGATGCGAGGGTCCAGACCCACTCCGTCGATAATCGCCTTGGTGTCGAGGCCCTTCATTTCGGCGTAGGTATCCAACTCGTTGAAGTAGCTCACGCGCAGGGCGAGGTAGGTGTTGGCGAAGAGTTTCACCGCCTCTGCCTCGGTAAGTCCCATGAACAGGGTTTCTATGTCTTGCTTGATGGCTCCCTCTTTCAGCAGTTCTGCAAAGGTGCGGGCTGCCTGGTCCAGTCGCTCGTCACCATTCGGTCTGCCCACGATGATGCGGCTCGGGTAGAGGTTGTCGTAGAGTGCCTTGCTCTCGCGCAGGAATTCAGGAGCGAAGATGATGTTCTTGCTGCCCGTCTTCTGGCGGATGCTTTCGGTGTAGCCTACCGGGATGGTGCTCTTGATGACCATGATGGCATCGGGATTCACCTGCATTACCAGGCGGATGACTTCTTCTACGTGCGAGGTGTCGAAGTAGTTTTTCACCGGATCATAGTTGGTTGGTGTGGCAATCACTACGAAGTCGGCATCCTTATAGGCTTCTTCTCCATCGGTTGTGGCTTTGAGGTTGAGTTCCTTTTCAGCCAGATATTTCTCTATGTATTCGTCCTGGATAGGCGAGCGGCGCGAGTTGATGAGCTCCACCTTTTCGGGGATCACGTCTACTGCCACCACCTCATGATGCTGGCTCAGCAGGGTAGCGATGCTCAGGCCTACATATCCTGTTCCGGCTACGGCGATTTTTATCTTTTTATTCTCCATTTCTTTCTGTTCTTTTAGGCAGTCTATACCTTAATATATATATATTAGATGCAAAGATAATGCAAAAGGAGGAGACTACAAAATGAAAATGGGTTTTTTATTAAAAAATAACGCGAGAAGGGGGATGGGAGAGGAAGGAGTGCTCAAAAAGGGGGAGGAAAAGGAGTACTCAAAAAGGGAGAGGAAAAGGAGTGCTCAAAAAGGGAGAGGAAAAGGAGGCAGAAAAAGGCCTCCAAAATTCGCGAATTCTAAAACGGATGGCCGGTTGGGCGGAAATTCGCAAATTTTGAAGGCTGGGGAAACTCTGTTTAAAAACTTCCGGGCTATGCACCGATGCTCTCATAATGTCAATAAATCGGAATAATCGGGAATGGTCTCTAAAAATACATATTTTTTACTTTCATAATCCATCTTGCAGATGTAATGCTCCAGCCCGTTGCTCACCACCAGAAAGTCAACATGGAGCAGAAGATTGTAGACCGAAATCTGGTCGAACACTTTCTGCGTGATGGGGATGTGAGGGGCTTTGTACTCGATAATCATGCGGGGTTGCAACTCACGGGAGTAGAGCACACTGTCGGCGCGCAGCACCTTGTCGCCACATTTCAGCTGGATTTCGTTGGCGAGCAGAGAGGCAGGATACCCCTTGTGCTCGATGAGAAAATGAACGAAATGCTGGCGCACCCACTCTTCGGGAGTGAGCGTGATGAACTTCCGGCGCAGCACATCCAGTATCTGGGGATGCTGTTTTGAGCCCGAAACCTTGATGTCGAAAGATGGCAAATTTAAGCGAATCATTTTTCTATACCTTATTATATATAGGAGTTATATTTCTTTCTTTTCTGTTTTCGATATGGTTTCTTTTCTTCTTTTAACCATACCTCATTTTCAAAAACTACCTCTTTTATATAGGCAGTTCAATTTATTTTTTGTAACTTTGCAGTCGAAGTGCAGCTGAAAACTGCACCTCAGAAAACTGCGAACCTGGAGGCGGAGCAAATGCTTGTCCGCACCCCCGGAGTTTGCTGGGTGCAAAGTTACAAAAAATAATCCAATGGTAGAAAAGAAAAGTGCAATAAGTTACGAGTCAATCATGAAAGATCTGAAGGCTCGGAAGTATTCTCCCGTCTATGTTCTGATGGGCGAGGAACCTTTTTATATAGATAAGATCTGCGACTACATTTCAGAAAATGTGCTCCAGCCCGAGGAGCGTGACTTCAATCAGACGGTGGTTTTCGGAGCTGATGTTACGGGTGCGCAAGTGGCAGATTTGTGCAAGGGCTACCCGATGATGGCGGAGTATAGAGTAGTGGTTGTGAAAGAGGCTCAGAATTTGCGGAATTTGGAAGCGCTCGAGAAGTACCTCGAAAATCCGGTAAAAACAACCATACTTGTTTTCTGTCATAAAAACGGCAAGCTCGACAGTCGTAAAAAGTTTTCTGCCCTCGCTGCCAAGGCGGGTGTGGTTTTTGAAAGCAAGAAGCTCTACGACCGAAATCTGCCGGGCTTCATCGAGACTTATCTCAAGACCCGTAAGGCAACCATTGAACCCAAGGCTACCCAGATGGTGGCAGATCATGTGGGAGCAGATTTGCACCGACTCACTTCCGAGCTCGACAAACTGCTCATTTCTCTTCCTGAGAACGACCGGCGTGTTACTCCGGAGATTGTGGAGCGAGAAATAGGGGTGAGCAAAGACTTCAATGCCTTCGAGCTGAGAAGTGCCATCGTCAGCCGCGATGTGTTCAAGGCAAATCAGATAATAAATTATTTTGACAGCAATCCGAAGAGTGGTTCTCTCTTCACGCTTCTCCCGATGCTCTTTACTTATTTCCAAAACCTGATGATTGCTTATTATGCACCCAACAGGCAGAACGAAAATGAGCTCGCAAAATTCCTGGATTTGCGCGGAGCTTGGGCGGCGCGCGAATATATTACAGGAATGAGGAACTATACGGGCGTGAAAGTGATGGCGATTATTGAGAAGTTTAAGGAGGTGGATGCGAAGATAAAGGGACTGGATAATCCATCCACTCCGGTGGGTGAACTGATGAAAGAACTCATCTTTTTTATCCTTCACTGATGCTGAAGAGCGAGGTGGGGGAGAGTAGGCGAGCTCCTGCTGAGAGTTTTCTCTCGGCAGGAGCTCGTTTCCGTTTTCGGCCTTCTTTGCCGCCTGTTTCCAGAAAGCAGCCAACTAGCGTTTAGCATTATAAATTTGCCCAAAATAGGGGATTTTCGGCTCTTTTTAGGGCGCTTACCTGGGCTCATTTTGGGCGATTTTTGGGCAAAAATGGGGGATTTAAGCGATTTTTCGAGCTAGATGCCCATTTTCCTGTTTCGCCTGAAAATAGACTTAACTTTATTGGCTATCAGTAACTTACATAAATTAACCCTCTTCATTACTCGCGAATTTGCCCGTTTCCTTGCCGATGGGCTGGAATACGCTAGAAATGGAAAAATTAGCCATTTCCTGTTGTCTGAAATCGGTCGTTTGCATTTGTTAAGGTTTATATTTCCTAAGTTTACGTTTTTGAATTCATAAATCAAAACGGGTGATTTTGATTTATAAACATAAATGCAAGAAAACTAAATACACGAATTTATGTTTTATATTTATAAAAATAAAGGTAAAATAGGGTGTTTATGGTTATGAATGAATAAATATTCATACTATATTTTGAATTTGTAAGTAACGGAAACTCAGTTAGTTATGTATTTTAGTTGTTTTATAAACCATAGACTTTTACATAGGTGTTGGGTAAACATTGCATAAACCGCTCTATATGCCTTTATTTAGGCAGTTTATGGTATGAATAACCAGTGATTTAGCCTAAATCTATAAAGAAAAGGTTCGTCATATATTTTGATTGATAGGTTTATATTTATAAAACTAAACCTAAAAACCGAACACTGGAGTGAGTAGAATTCAAATTTATAAACAGAAACCTAAAGTTTAAAAATCTAAATTTATTCAGAAATGTTTGGTTATTCTAAATTTTTGCTTTATCTTTGTAAAATCAACCGAAAAAGGGCCTAAAAGTGGCTTGTTCGGAAATAAAACATCGTATCAGTAGAAAAATGAACGCTAAAATTTTTAGAGCATGAAAGATAGAATCAGACAGCTGATGGAGGACCAGCACCTCACTCAGCAAAACTTCGCTCAGATGATCGGAATCTCGACCGCTACACTGAGCAATATTTTCAACGGGAAGACCAATCCATCGCTCAGCATTGTGGATGGCATCCATAAGAGTTTTCCTCAGGTAAACGTTTATTGGGTACTCTACGGTACTCCTCCTATGTATCAGAACCAGGCTTCCCAGGGTGGCAGCGAAGAGGGTGCTGCAGACATGTATCAGGGCATTACGGATGGAGCAGCCGGTGGTGCTGAGGGGATGAAGCAGGGCAGTCAGCCTTCTGGAGCCGCCTCTGCCGAGCCTATGCTCGATTTTGGAGCCGAAGGAGCCGCAGCCTCCCCTACTTCTCCCTCGCTCTTTGACCAGCCTCAAATGCAGGGTGTAAATCGTACACCTAAAAATATCGCCCAAGCGGCGGTAAAATATGTAGACAAACCGCAAAGAAAGATTACCGAAATCCGTATTTTCTACGATGATCAGACCTGGGAAACCTTCGTCCCTAAGAAATAAAGTAGGGATTGGAGAACCCTAAAACAAACACATAGGAGCGGCGATAAAGAAAAAATATCTCTTTTCTTTTCGTCAATTCGGATTTTTGATGTACCTTTGCATCGTAGAAACGTAGGTGGGCGTAACCGGAAGCTACGCGTACCTATTATAATATACGTACATTATATAATAAGCATATTAAAAATTAGCAATAAGATGAAAAAATATGTTCTCGACCTCAAGGTGGTTTCTGTAGAGGCGCTTAGCGATAAGCATGTTTTGATTAAGCTTACCGATGAGAAACCTTTGCCTGAAATCTTGCCTGGCCAATTCGTAGAAGTAAGAGTAGACCATTCGCCTACTACCATGCTTCGCCGTCCTATCTCCATCAATTTCGTGGATCGTGAAAATAATCAGCTCTGGTTGCTCGTAGCAATGGTGGGCGACGGTACCCGTCAGCTCGGACAGCTCAAGGAGGGCGATGTGCTCAACTGTATGCTGCCTCTCGGCAACGGCTTCACCATGCCTACCGAGAAGAGCCAGAAATATCTGCTCGTAGGTGGTGGCGTAGGTGTGGCTCCGCTCCTCTATTTCGGAAAACTTATCAAGGATTTCGGGGCTGATGTTACTTTCCTTCTGGGTGCACGCAAGGCTACGGATCTGCTCGAACTGGATGAGTTTGCCAAGATCGGAAAGGTATGCATCACTACCGAGGATGGCTCGGCTGGCGAGGTAGGTTTCGTTACCAACCACTCTGTTCTGGAGAACGAGAAGTTTGATATGATTTCTACCTGCGGACCTAAGCCGATGATGGTGAGCGTGGCTCGCTTTGCCAAGAAGGCTGGCGTGGAGTGTGAAGTTTCTCTCGAGAACAAGATGGCGTGCGGCGTGGGCGCCTGCCTCTGCTGCGTAGAGAAAACTACCGAGGGTAACCAGTGCGTCTGCAAGGATGGACCTGTCATCAACATCAAGAAACTTACTTGGGAAATCTAATTGAGTGAAGAACGAAGAGTGAAGAATTCGTTTGGAAATGAAGAACGAAGAGTGAAGAACGAAGAATTCTCTTGTCTTTGTTTGTAAAACATTTTTAAGTAAAAACAGAAGATTATGGCTGATTTAAGTGTAAAGATAAAGGATTTGGAGTTGAAGAACCCTGTGATGACTGCATCGGGTACTTTCGGCTACGGATTGGAATTTGCTGATTTTGTTCCTCTGGAGGAGATTGGCGGTATTATCGTGAAGGGCACTACCCTGGAACCGCGCGAGGGAAACGACTATCCGCGCATGGCTGAAACGCCTCAGGGCATGCTCAACTGCGTAGGTTTGCAGAACAAGGGTGTGGAGTATTTCTGCTCTCACATTTATCCTCAGATCAAGGACATTGATACCAATATGATTGTCAATGTGAGCGGACATTCGCCTGAGAGTTATGCTGAGTGTGCGGCGCGCATCAACGAGCTGGATAAGATTCCGGCCATAGAGCTGAACATCTCCTGTCCTAACGTGAAGGATGGCGGCATGGCCTTCGGTGTAACCTGCGAGGGTGCAGCCAGCGTGGTGAAGGCGGTGAGAAAGGTTTATAAGAAGACCCTCATCGTGAAGCTTTCGCCTAATGTTACCAGCATTGCCGACATCGCCCGTGCCGTGGAGGCTGAGGGTGCCGATTCTGTTTCGCTCATCAACACGCTGATGGGTATGGCGGTGGACATTGAGAAGCGCCAGCCTCTCTTGAGCATCCGTACGGGTGGTTTGAGTGGTCCTTGCGTTAAGCCTGTTGCCCTGCGCATGGTTTGGGATGTGGCTCATGCCGTAAACATTCCGGTTGTTGGTCTGGGCGGCATTTCTTCTGCCAAGGATGCCATTGAGTTCCTGATGTGCGGTGCTACGGCCATTGAGATTGGTACGGCCAACTTCATTGATCCTGCGGTTACGAAGAAGGTGAAGGATGGAATCAACGAGTGGCTTGATGCTCACGGATGCAAGAGTGTGACTGAGATTATCGGGGCCATCAAGTAATAATAATAAGGTTATGGATTTGAATCAGATAAACCCTGTTCAGTTGCTTGCTACGCTGACGCAGCAGATTGTAGAGCAGGAGAAAGAATTGGCAGAACAGAAGGATTCTGCGGAACACTCGTCTGTAAAAGCCTCTCTGAGCGAGAACCTCCTGAAGCGTGGCAATCTGCTGATGCAGATGGGCGACAAGGATGGTGCCGGAAAGGACATGAAGCGCTACCTGGAGCTGAACCCGGAGAAAGTAGGGGAGCTGACAGGAGAATTCAAGGCTGAAGGCAGAGAACATTGCAGATAAAGGAAGGGGCTTGCCTCACGGATTCCGGCGTTGCGTCTCTCCCTAGCGCTTGGCTTTTGAGTACATTTTTCTGCATTTTTCCGTATTCTGATGATAAAAATCGGGCGAAAATATGTTTTTTAGCATAAAATATAAGGAAAATGAAGAAAAATATATCAAATTGTTTGGCAATATCAAAGAAAAATGTTACTTTTGCAGTCGAGTTGAGATTTTAGCAAGTCGAGACTCGAAATCTGAGCACTCCCTGCTCCTTATATAATAAAGAGGTGTAGGAAAGAACTCGGGAAAATCTGAGCACAGATAAGTTCCTTATATAATAAAGGAGAAACGGGCTCGGAAAGAACAAAAGTGAGTAACATATAAAATGTAAAGACAATGAAGAAGTTTAACGCATTCTTTTTTAGCTATTACTTTTACTTTGCAAATAATTGTAAAGCGGGAAGTTGCGTGTAAATTTCAACTTAGGATATTAGATTCTTGAAATCATCGAAACGGTCCCGCTCTTATTGAGTAGGACCGTTTTTCGTAACATTAGACAAGATAAAAGAAACATGAAGAGAATAGCAATTCAAGGAGAGCTGGGATCTTTCCACGACATTACCGCCCACCAGTATTTCGAGGGCGAACAGATTGAAATCATCTGTTGTGCTACCTTCGAAGAGGTGTTCGAAAACATCAAGCGCGACCCTACTGTAGTAGGCATCTGCGCCATTGAAAACACCATTGCGGGCAGCCTGCTCCACAATTACGAACTGCTCCGGCAGAGCGGAACCACCGTGGTAGGCGAACACAAGCTCCACATAGAGCACAGCATCTGCTGTCTGCCAGAAGACGACTGGAGCACCCTGCAGGAGGTTCACTCCCATCCGGTAGCCCTCATGCAGTGCGGCAAATTCCTAGCCAACCATCCCGACCTCAAGGCGGTGGAGGCAGAAGATACCGCAGGCTCGGCAGCCTACATCGCCCAGCACAAGGTAAGGGGATGGGCAGCCATCTGCTCTTCTTACGCTGCCCACATGTACGGTATGAAGGTGCTGCAGGAAGACATCCACGACAATCCGCACAACTACACCCGATTCCTCGTGGTCTGCAATCCGCAGAAGGCAGCCCTGCTCCGTCCCATCGAAAAGGCCAACAAGGCGAGCATCGTCTTCAGTTTGGCTCACGATAAGGGATCGCTCTCCAAGGTGCTCACCATCCTGAGTTTCTACGACATCAATCTCACCAAGATCCAGTCGCTGCCAAACATCGGACATGAGTGGGAATACCTCTTCTACGTAGACCTCACCTTCGACAACCTGACCCGATACCGCCAGAGCATCGACGCCATTACGCCGCTCGTGAAGAAGATAAAGGTGTTGGGCGAATATGAGGAGAAAGAATAGTTGATAGTTAACAGTTAATAGTTGAAAATAAGAATTATGATACAACCAGCCAATAGAGTAACGGAAATACAGGAATACTACTTCAGCCGAAAGCTGAAGGAAGTGGCTAAGCTTAATGCCGAGGGCAAGGACATCATCAGTCTGGCCATCGGAAGTCCAGACATGCCGCCTTCTAAGCAGACCATTGACAAGCTCTGCGAGGTAGCCAACAATCCAAACGCACACGGATATCAGCCTACGGTGGGCATACCAGAGTTGCGCAAAGCAATGGCTGGTTTCTATAAGCGCTGGTATGATGTAGACCTCGACTGGGCTACAGAAATCCAGCCCCTCATAGGTAGCAAGGAAGGCATTCTGCACGTAACGCTCGCCTTCTGCAACCCTGGCGATGAGGTGCTTATTCCGAACCCGGGATACCCTACCTATACCGCCATCAACAAGATTCTGGGTACCAAGATTACCTACTACGATCTGAGAGAGGATAACGGATGGCAGCCCGATTTCGACGCTCTGGAAAAGATGGACCTGAGCCACGTAAAACTGATGTGGACCAACTATCCTAACATGCCGACAGGCGGTGTGGCAAAGCGAGAAACCTATGAAAAGCTGGTGGCATTCGCCCAGAAGCACAACATCGTGGTGGTGAACGACAACCCATATTCGCTCATCCTCAACGAGCACCCTATGAGCATTATGCAGGTGCCGGGAGCTAAGGACTGCTGCATCGAGTTCAATTCCCTGAGCAAGAGCCACAACATGCCAGGCTGGCGTGTGGCGATGATTTCGAGCAACAAGACTTTCATCTCATGGATTCTGAAGGTGAAGAGCAACATCGACAACGGAAGTTTCCGAGGCATACAGCTGGCAGCTGCCGAGGCGATGCTTAACAACACGGATGAATGGCACCGCGAGAACAACATCCAGAACTACCGTCGCCGCCGCGACATTGCTGAGGAAATCATGAAGGTGCTCGACTGCCAGTTTGACCCTAACCAGGTAGGCATGTTCCTTTGGGGCAAGATACCTGAGAAATATGCTGATGTAGAAGACCTGACAGAGAAGATTCTGCATGAGGCACGCGTCTTTATCACCCCTGGCTTCATCTTCGGAACCAACGGCAAGCGTTACATCCGTATCAGCCTCTGTGCCAAGGATGAGAAGATGAAAGAGGCCCTGGAAAGAATCAAGAAGGTTTTTGAAAAGTAAAAAAGTAAAAAAATAAAAATATACGACTATGGAATTAGAATTAGAACCATTGAATTTTCCTAGTGATCAGGAACGCCCTTGCGTCATTGCCGGCCCTTGCTCGGCAGAGACAGAAGAGCAGGTTATGACTACCGCTAAGCAGTTGGCTGCCAAAGGTTGCCACATGTTCCGCGCAGGTGTGTGGAAGCCACGCACCAAACCGGGAGGCTTCGAGGGTAACGGTGAAACAGCCTTGCCTTGGATGAAGCAGGTGAAGGAAGAAACAGGCATGCTGACAGCTACTGAGGTGGCTACCCCAGAGCATGTAGAGCTCGCACTGAAATATGGAATCGACATTCTCTGGGTAGGCGCACGTACATCTGCCAACCCATTCGCTATGCAGGCACTTGCCGACAGTCTTCAGGGCGTAGACGTGCCTGTGCTCGTTAAAAACCCGGTAAACCCAGACCTCGAGCTCTGGATTGGCGCCCTGCAGCGCATCAACCAGGCAGGCATCAAGAAACTCGGTGCCATCCACCGCGGATTCTCCAGCTTCGACAAGAAGATTTACCGCAACCTTCCTATGTGGCAGATTCCTATCGAGTTGCACCGCCGCATACCACAGTTGCCAATCATCTGCGACCCTAGCCACATCGGCGGCCGACGCGACCTCATCGCTCCTCTCTGCCAGCAGGCAATGGACTTAGGTTTCGACGGACTCATCGTTGAGAGCCACTGCAGCCCAGACGATGCATGGAGCGATGCCAAGCAGCAGGTTACCCCAGAGGTGCTGGATTACATCCTCAGCCTCCTCGTAGTGCGCGATGAGCATTATTCTACAGAGGGTCTGCACCAGCTGCGCGGTCAGATTGACGAGTGCGACAACCAGCTGATGGATCTCCTGGCTAAGCGTATGCGCGTTTGCCGCGAGATTGGTACCTACAAGAAGGAGCACAACATGACCATCGTTCAGACCAGCCGTTACAACGAGATTCTCGACAAGCGTGGAGCCCAGGCAGCCCTCTGCGGCATGAGCCCTGAGTTTGCCGCTCAGATTTTCGAGCACATCCATGAGGAGAGTGTCCGCCAGCAATTGGAAATTCTGAACCAGAAGTAAAAGGAAACTGGCGATGAGAATATTAATTATGGGAGCAGGTAAGATGGGAAGTTTCTTCATCGACCTGCTCAGCTTCGACCACGAGGTGGCGGTTTACGAGAAGGATGCCAAGCGACTGCGCTTCACCTACAACTGTTACCGCTTCACCAAGATGGAAGAGATAGAGATGTTCCGCCCCGAACTGGTTATCAATGCGGTGACGGTAAAATATACGCTGCCAGCCTTCGAAGAGGTGTTGCCACATCTCTCTCACGACTGCATCATCAGCGATATTGCTTCGGTAAAGACCGGGCTGCAGGAGTTTTACGAGAAGAGCGGTTTCCGCTTCGTGAGCACGCACCCTATGTTCGGCCCGACTTTTGCCAATCTGAACCAGCTTTCAGAGGAGAATGCAGTCATCATCAAGGAGGGTGACTACATGGGCAAGATATTCTTCAAGGACCTCTACCAGAAGTTGGGGTTGAGTCTGCATGAGTATACATTTGATGAGCACGACCAGACGGTGGCCTACTCGCTGAGTATTCCTTTCGTGAGCACCTTTGCCTTTGCGGCAGTGATGAAGCACCAGGATGCTCCGGGCACCACCTTCAAGCGCCACATGCAGATAGCCAAGGGTGTGCTCAACGAAGATGATTACCTGCTGCAGGAAATCCTCTTCAACCCATACACATCGGGTCAGGTGGCACAGATCAGAGAGGAGCTTGCTGAGCTCATCGACATCATCGACCACAAGGATGCGAAGCGTATGAAACTCTTCCTTACCAAGATACGTAATCATGTGAAGGAAGATATTGAGATTAAAGAAAAATAAAAATGTTGATTTAATGGGGGAGCCCTTATTATTATGTTCCCCCTCCAGTTGTTGGTGTTTTGCATGTGAATGCAGAACATTTAAGTTGTTTAAAGGCCTTGCATGTGAATGTAGGGCCTTTTTTATATGTTGCCGGAAGCGGAAAAGCTTAATGACCAATGACCTTAATGACCACCCCCGATTAGTGATTAATGATTAATGATTAGTGATTAGGCAGGCGTGCGTCCCCGGTAAGGCGCCAGCAGGTGGATAATAAGGAAAAAAGGGGCAAAATGAAAATATGTAAGGAGATAGGGGCGATTTCTGAAATATTATTTGTACCTTTGCACCCACAAATCAAAGGATAGATTGTAGAATCAATAAACAGATTGTAGAATCAGTAAAAAGAGAGCAGTTCTATTATGAGCGAACAGAAAGAAACAAAGAATGTGAAGAATGCTGCAGAGGCGCAGGCCCCTGAGCAGAATACAACAGAAACAGCAGCTAAGCAGGCGGATGATGCTAAGCAGGCTGATACAACAGAACAGCAGGTGGATGCTGCTGCCTTCCAGGTAGTGAACGAGGGTTTTTCTACCCGTGAGGCCATTGAGGAGGCTAAACGCTGCCTCCACTGCAAGATTCCGCAGTGCAAGAAGGGATGCCCGATAGGCAACGACATACCTGATTTCGTACACGAACTCTCTATGGGTAACATGGGTGCGGCGATGAGCATCATCAATGCCAAGAGCAACCTGCCGGCCATCTGCGGCCGTGTGTGCCCTCACGAGAAACAGTGTCAGGGCAGCTGTGTGCTCGGAAAGAAGGGAAAACCGGTACAGATAGGCAAACTCGAGCAGTTTATTGCCGATTTTGATACCAAGATGAACCTCTCGCGCGAGATGTTGCCACAGAAAACACGTGGCCGCGTGGCAGTTATCGGTTCGGGTCCTGCGGGCTTGACCGTAGCCGGCGATCTGGCGCGCCAGGGCTTCAACGTTACCATTTTCGAGGGTCAGGCTGAGCCGGGAGGCGTGCTGATGTACGGTATTCCGGAGTATCGCTTGCCTAAGACGGTGGTACGTGCTGAGGTGGAAAAAATTGCTGCCCTCGGCGTGCAGTTTATCACCAACTGCATGGTGGGCGAGAACAATGTAACCATCGACAGTCTGTTCCGTGCAGGCTACGACGCCATCTTTATGGGCACAGGTACAAACGTGCCTCAGAACATGGACTCTACACCGGGCTCCAAGCTCCACGGCGTGAGCCAGAGTACCTACTTCCTGCACAACGTAAATGCCTATAACGAAGGCGCTTTGCCCCGCGATATGGTTCCGCTGCGCGATGGCGAGAAGGTGGGTGTCATTGGCGGCGGAAACGTGGCCATGGATGCTGCCCGTACTGCTATCCGTCTGGGTGCCGATGTTACCGTGCTGTATCGTAAGACCCAGGAAGAGATGCCTGCCATCCGGAGCGAATATGAAGATGCTGTGAAGGAAGGCGTGAAATTTGAGTGGAAAACTACCGTTGAGGCCTTTCTGAAGGGCAAAAACGGCCGTCTGGGAAGCTGTGTTCTGAACACTCCTGAGGGTGAAAGGGTAGAAAAATTCGACAGAATCTATCTCGCTATCGGTTCAAGACCAGCCAACCGTATCGTTTCTACCACTGCCGGAATCGAGGTGGATGAGAAGGGATATGTTAAAGTTGTTGAACGTCCGTTCGGTATGACCACCCGTCGCGGTGTGTTCGCCGGAGGTGATGTGGTACACCGTCCGCAGACTGTAGTTTTGGCGATGAAGGCTGCCAAGGAGGTGGCTCAGGGCATCGCCCAATATGTAGATGCCATCAAGCTTCTTGAAGAGGCTAAGAGAATCGAGCAACGTGGAATAGTAGAATAATCAAATGAATTCAATTGAATTAAGTGAATTATTTCTGCAGTAACGGAACTGCTTTTACTGGGATTTGTCACTAGGCTCGGCAGATGTGCTGACTGCAGTCGGCAGACCTGCTGACTAGGCTCGGCAGAGCTGCTGAGCCTAGTGGTAATATCTGGGAAACTATGTGTTTTGACTAAAAAGACTATATGCAAGAACTCTAAAGGCTATATGCTTTTACTTATAAAAATATTTCTTAGTTTGAAAACACCATATCTTTCCTTTGAATGATACTATATAAATAGACCAACTGTTATAGACGCTTAATTTTTTTACATTACTCTTTAAATGAACTTAAACTTCTTGGGAAATTTAATGAAGTATCAGATTTAATCATTACTTTTGTATCAGATTCATATTAAGAAGAAGTAATTTGTCTGGTACAAAGAAAAGATATAAATCAGAGAAAAAGCATGAAGCGTATCATATTGATTTTAACAGTATTGCTTGCCATGTTAGGGCAGGTAGCCTATGCGCAGAAAACGTGTGTCATCGCATCGGCAGAAAATCATGTGCCTATTCGTGAAGCACTTATTCATACCAATAACAATCATTGGGCAAGAACAGATTATCGGGGCTATTGGACGATGCGCTATCAGTTTGATTCAGCAACCGTATCGAAACCTGGTTTTATGAAGGCAACTATCCGGTACAAGGAACTGCCGGATACTCTGTTTCTCTTGCCGGATGCCAAACAATTAGGCGAAGTGACAGTTTGGGGCAAGAATCAGGAAGGCATCAAAAACATGGAAGAGGATATTCAGGAGAAGATAAACTCTTTGCCAACTTCATCTGCTGGCATTGGTTTTGATGCTTTCGGATGGATGGATAAACAGGGAAAACGTGATAAGAAGCATCTGCAACAGGCTAAAAAGGTATTTGAAAAAATGGAACATAAGGATCCTGTGGTAGCTGCTTATGAAAAAGCAACGGGGAAAAAGTATGAATTGACTAATCCGTATGATGTCTCGGCTTTTAAGAAAGATCCTCCTTCTGAAATGGCTACAGAAGAGAAAAAAGCAACTTCTGATGCTGAATCAAAATCGAAAAAGAAGGAGAATCTTGAAAAATAAGCACAAGAGAAAACTGAAGAAATGAACTCGGGAAAGGCAGAGCGACAGCTATTTTAGCCGACGGGATAAAAAAAAGCATAAACAAGTTGGCTTTCTCGAAAAAAAGTCGTATCTTTGTAGCCAAAAATATAAAGAAAGAAAAATGTTTGAAAATTTAAGTGATAGACTGGAACGCTCGTTCAAAATCTTGAAGGGCGAGGGAAAAATTACAGAAATCAACGTGGCGGAAACCATGAAGGATGTGCGCCGTGCACTCCTCGACGCCGACGTAAACTATAAAGTGGCTAAGGAATTCACCAACAAGGTGAAGGAGAAAGCACTCGGCATGAATGTACTTACTGCCGTAAAGCCGGGACAGTTGATGATCAAGTTGGTGCACGATGAACTGGAAGAACTCATGGGCGGCGAAGAAGCCCCATTGAAGCTCGAAAGTCATCCGGCCGTCATCCTCATGAGCGGTCTGCAGGGTTCGGGTAAGACTACCTTCAGCGGCAAGCTTGCCAACATGCTCAAGACCAAGAAAGGCAAGAAGCCATTGCTCGTGGCCTGCGACGTTTACCGTCCGGCAGCTATCCAGCAGCTCCATGTAGTGGGTGAGCAGGTGGGTGTTCCGGTATACAGCGAGCCTGAGAACAAGGATGTGCTCAGTATCGCCGACCATGCCATCCAGCAGGCTAAGACTAACGGCAACGATGTGGTAATCGTCGATACAGCCGGACGTCTCGCCATTGATGAGCAGATGATGAACGAGATCAGCAATCTCAAGAATCATCTCCGTCCAGACGAAACCCTCTTCGTGGTTGACTCCATGACCGGTCAGGATGCCGTAAACACAGCCAAGGAATTCAACGACCGCCTCGACTTCAACGGCGTTGTTCTCACCAAGCTCGATGGTGATACCCGCGGTGGTGCTGCCCTCAGTATCCGTACCGTGGTAACCAAGCCAATCAAGTTTATAGGTACCGGCGAGAAGATGGACGCCATTGACGTGTTCCACCCAGCTCGTATGGCAGACCGAATCCTCGGCATGGGTGACGTGGTATCTCTCGTAGAGCGCGCACAGGAGCAGTTCGACCTGGAAGAGGCCAAGAAACTGGAGAAGAAAATCAGAAAGAACCAGTTTGACTTCAACGATTTCTACAACCAGATTCAGCAGATTAAGAAGATGGGTAACATCAAGGATCTGGCAGCGATGATTCCGGGTGTTGGTAAGGCTATCCGCGACGTAGACATCCCAGAGAATGCATTCAAGGGCGTAGAGGCCATTATCCAGAGTATGACTCCTAAGGAGCGCACCAACCCAGCCATCCTCAATACATCACGCCGCCAGCGCATCGCTAAGGGTTCGGGTACCAACATCCAGGAGGTGAACAAACTCATTAAGCAGTTTGACCAGACCCGCAAGATGATGCAGATGATGACCGGCAACAAAATGGCGCAGATGATGAGCCGCATGAAGGGTATGCCAGGCATGCCTAAGATGCCGGGAATGTAAATCAGTTGATAGTTAATAGTTTATAGCGGCTTTGCCGTATAGCAAACTTGCGATAGGCAAGAATGCCCTATAAACTATAAATTATAAATTATAAACTAAAGAAAGAATGACGTTAATCGACGGAAAGGCGACGGCAGCCGCCATCAAGGAACAGATAGCCCAGGAGGTGGCACAGATTGTAGCCGCCGGTGGCAAGCAGCCACACCTGGTAGCCGTGCTCGTAGGGCACGACGGAGGCAGTGAAACCTATGTGAAGAACAAGGTGCTGGCCTGCGAGAAGTGTGGATTCAAGTCGACCCTCATCCGTTATGAGGAGGATGTTACCGAAGAAGAGCTCCTGCGGTGTGTAGACAAGCTGAACCAGGATGATGATGTTGACGGATTCATCGTTCAGCTTCCTCTGCCTAAGCACATCGATGAGCAGAAGGTGACCATGGCAATAGATTACCGCAAGGATGTAGACGGATTCCACCCGGTAAACGTGGGCAGAATGTCGCTCGGCATGCCTTGTTTCATCTCTGCCACTCCGCTCGGTATCCTCACCCTGCTGCAGCATTACAATATTGAGACCAGTGGCAAGAAATGCGTCATTCTGGGCAGAAGCAACATCGTAGGCAAGCCCATGGCTCAGCTGATGATGCAGAAGCAGTATGGCGATGCTACCGTCACCGTATGCCACTCCCATTCCAAGAATTTGAAGAAAGAATGTCAGGAGGCAGATATCATCATCGCAGCCATAGGCCGTCCTGATTTCGTGACAGCCGATATGGTGAAGCCGGGAGCCGTAGTCATTGATGTGGGTACCACCCGCGTGCCTGATGCTACGAAGAAAAGTGGTTTCCGCCTGAACGGTGATGTGAAATTTGACGAGGTGGCAGAGAAGTGCTCCTTCATCACTCCTGTTCCGGGAGGCGTTGGTCCGATGACCATCTGTTCGCTGATGAAGAATACGCTGGCTGCCGGCAAGAAGGAATATTACAGCTAGAAAGAAGATAATTATTTCAGAAAGAAGCAGTGCTTAAGTCACTGCATACTTGATTTTTTATAACTCTCTAATTTGTAGGGGCAGGGTGCAGGGATGCACTCTGCCTTTTTATCAAGCCGAGAGAAAGAGTGTAAAATGAACAAACAATATTAATCTAAAAATATAGAAACATGATAAAACTAAAGTACATATTTGCATCAGCGCTGCTCGTGGCAGCTGCCAGTGCCAGTCAGGCTGTCAGCAGGCAGCAGATGCAGAAGCAAATAGACAAGGGTGCCCCTGCATACACCATACAGGGCAAGGACTCCATCTGCCAGATATTCATCTATTCGCCAGCACCCAACCAGGGCTTGCATCTGGCTTATTTCACCGACGATGAGCGTTGGGTGGATGTAGGACAGCTCTGCGCCAGCGACTACGGTCCGTGGGGAGCTGAAAAGAAGATGTATAACCCCTTCGTGGTAAAAGCCAACGACGGCACATGGCGCGCACTCTGGAGCGTGAACCTGCATGCACCGCAGTTTGCCGTAGCCTATTCTGAAGACCTCATCACCTGGCGCCCGCAGGATTATCCCATCATCCGCGAAAAGGGCGTGAAGGATGTGGCTGCCTATCAGATGGATGACGGCAACTTCGACATCTATCTCAAGACATCCAAAGGCAAGCGATACGTACAGGCAAGCAACGATTTCCGTACCTTTAAGGAAGATACGCTGGAGGCTTCAGCTGATGAGATACTCTGGCAGCGCGACACCGCAACCATAGGCGGAAAACTCTTCCAGGGTTGCGATTTCGAGGTGCCGGCCGTGCATCTCAATTACATCCGTTCCTGGTTCCACGCCCTCTCTGAAGAGGCAAAACTCAACGCCCAGCCGATGCCGAAGACCGATGCCGACCTCGCAGCTTATGCCAAGGACAACCACATCGACCTGCCGAAAGATTCGGAAATCCCTGCCAACCTCAGTATCAATCCACAGAAATCCCACCGCATCTCCAACAAACTGATGGGTATCTTTTTCGAAGACATCAGCCGCGCTGCCGACGGAGGACTCTCTGCAGAAATGTTGCAGAACGGCGACTTTGAGTATAACAAGGAAGACCACCGCCAACAGTGGAATGCCACCACGGCATGGGTGGGGGTAGAGAAAGAGGGTATCGCCACCGAAAACGGGGTGAGCCAGAACAATCCCCATTACGCCGTTCTGGGCGCTACACCTATTTATAATATAGGTTGGGACGGCATCGCCATACGTCGCGGAGCTGCCGTTGAGGGCAAGGAGGGTAAGCATCAGCCAGCCATTTACGAGGTGAGCCTGCACGCCCGCTGCATCGATGCCAAGAAGAAAGAACTCACCCTGGCGCTCGTAAACCAGGAGGGATTGCCTGTATGCCAGACCAAGATCAAGGTGCAGGGCGCAGACTGGAAGGAATATAAGGCGCAGCTCATCGTGACCGATAAATATGAGGGCGAACTCGCCAGTGAAGCCACCACCAAGGAGGGCAAGCTGGGCAAGAACATCCGGTTCGCCATCCTGCCTAAGGGCGAGCAGAAAGTGGCGGTAGATTTGGTAAGTCTCAAACCACAAAATACTTACAAGGGTCATGGACTGCGTAAAGACCTTGCCGAGGCCATTGCCGACCTGAAGCCTCGCTTCGTGCGCTTCCCGGGCGGCTGCATGCTCCACGGTCAGGGGCTCAAGAATATTTACCACTGGAAGGAGAGCGTGGGTCCGCAGAAAGATCGCAAGCCAGCCTACAACATCTGGGGATACCATCAGACCCGCCAGCTGGGTTTCTATGAGTATTTCCAGTGGTGCGAGGATATGGGAGCCGAGCCGCTGCCTGTATTGGCGGCAGGTGTTCCTTGTCAGAACTCTGTGGCAGATGAGCGCGGAGTGGCTGGTCAGCAGGGCGGAATCCCGATGAGCGAGATGCAACAGTATATTCAGGACGTGCTAGACCTGGTAGAATGGGCGAATGGCGACCCTGCCACCTCTAAGTGGGCTAAGATGAGAGCCGATGCGGGTCATCCGGCTCCGTTCAACCTCAAGATGATAGGCATCGGCAACGAAGACCTCATCTCTACCGATTTTGAGCAGCGCTACCTGATGATCTGCAAGGCGGTGAAGCAGAAATATCCTCAGATAGAGGTGGTAGGTACCGTAGGTCCGTTCCACTTCCCGTCTTCCGATTATATTGAGGGTTGGAAGATTGCCCGCGAAAACAAGCGCTGGATTGATGCCGTAGACGAGCATTATTACGAGCAGCCGGGCTGGTTCCTGAACCATCAGGATTATTACGACCATTACGACCGCAAGGCTCCTAAGGTTTATCTGGGCGAATATGCATCTCGCGGTACCAATGCGGTAGACAATGCGCTGGCTGAGGGCATCCACCTCTGCAATGTGGAGCGCAACGGCGATGTGGTAGAAATGACATCCTATGCTCCTCTCTTGTGTAAGGACGGATACAGCAACTGGCAGCCGGACATGATTTACTTTGATAATAATAATGTACGCGCGAGCGAGAGCTACAAGATTCAGAAGATGTTCGGTCAGCATGCCGGTGACCTCTACATCTCATCCGTGCTCAGTCTGCCGGATGCGCTGAAGAAATATGTGGGCACCAGTGTGGTGAAGGATTCTAAATCGGGCAAAACCTGGCTTAAAGTGGTGAATGCCTTGCCTCGCACGCTGAAACTCTCGGTTTCTGGCTTGGGCAACAAGCAGGTAACCATCGCAGGCAGAAGCGCTCAGGTTTTCGAACTTTAGCTTTCTTCAGAAGATGTTTTCTGATAGAAACGGATAGAACCAATAATGGCTCAGATTATTCATTTTGAGTAAAATAGAATGGAGAAATAGGATATTAAAATGTTCTTTTTCTCCATTTTTTATGTTTTACAGCATAAAATATGGCCAAAAATTTGGTAGTTAATAATTTTTTTTATTATTTTGCACCCTGAAAATGAAGTTTTAAGTAATTTATATAAAATCAAATTTTAGAGAGAAAATGAAAAAGTTAGTATTAATGTTTGCTGCTGCCGTAATGGCAGTATCTGCATCTGCTCAGACTACACAGGAGAGCAAGTTCTTTGACAATTGGTATCTTGGTGTAAACGTTGGAGCTGCTACAAAGACTACTCACAATGCATGGTTCAAGAACGTAAATCCTTCAGTAGGTGTACGTCTCGGAAAGTGGTTTACTCCAGTTTGGGGTGCTGCTGTAGAGGCTGACCTCTATGCTCGTAACCGCAACCTGCCTTTTACACATAAGACTTTGGTTCGTGGTGCAAGCGGTAAGTTCCTCGGTACTATCAATGCAACAAACCTCTTCTTGGGTTACAAGGGTGAGCCACGTAAATTCGAAATCATCCCATTGGCAGGCATCGGTGGTTACCACTCTTTCAACCTTCATAATGGCAACCTCAATGCCCTCACAGCTAACGCAGGTGTTGACTTCGCATTCAACCTTGGCGCAAACAAGGCTTGGCAGGTATATGTAGAGCCATCTATGAATTGGTTCCTTCACGACAACAAGAGTGCTTGCAATGGTTGCCAGTTTGATGTTAACAAGTCTGCTTTCCAGGTTAAGGTGGGTGTTAACTACAAGTTCAAGGGTTCTAACAACTCTCACAACTTCACTATCGTAACTCCACGCGACCAGAACGAGATTGATGGTTTGAATGGTCAGATCAACAACCTCCGCAACGACTTGAATAGCAAGGATTCTGAACTCGCAGCTAAGGACAAGCAGATCAAGGATCTCCAGAATGCGCTCAATGAGTGCCAGAAGGCTCCTAAGTATGTAAAGCCAGCTACTGCTACCAATTTGCAGCCAACAGTATTGTTTACTGTAGGTAAGTCAAAAGTAGAGCGTAGCCAGATGCCAAACATCGAGATGATTGCTCAGTATATGAAGAATCATCCAAATGCTAAGGTTGAAATTAAGGGTTATGCATCTCCAGAGGGTTCTAAGGAACTTAACCAGAAACTTTCTGAGGCTCGTGCCAATGCTGTAAAGAACATTCTCGTTAAGACTTACAAGATTAGCGCAAATCGTCTTCAGGCTAAGGGTATGGGTGCTACTGACAAGCTCTTCAAGCAGGTTGAGTTCAACCGTGTTGCTACATTCAATGATAACAATGCAGCTGAATAAAGAAATAAGTAGTTTCAGATATTTGGTCTTGTGACCAGGTCCTCCTAAACTTCGGTTTAGGAGGATTTTTTTTCTTCTTATCTTTCTTACATGTCTGGCCGCCTCGCTTTATACTTTTTCGTCAGGTAATCTTAATAAGATAAGAGTTCAGTGTGGTTAATAAGCTCTTTCTTGTTTTTTTGCACAAAATCAGCAGAAATGAGTATCTATCGTGATAAATTGTAAGCATTTTATTTGTTTTTCTAACAAAAAAACGAAGTTTTCTGAAATTTTATACGAAATTAGTTGGCTATTACATAAATTCTCTGTATCTTTGCAGGCAAATTATAACAAATGGGCTCGAAAGAGCCCTTTTAAGCAAGGAAATAAAAGAAAAAAAGATATGAAACATCCATTAAGAAGTAGCGTCTGCACTGAAGGCAGAAGAATGGCAGGTGCCCGAGCACTCTGGGTAGCTGCAGGTATGAAACACGAGCAGTTTGGTAAACCAATCATTGCTATCGTGAACAGCTTTACTCAGTTTGTGCCAGGTCATACCCATCTTCATGAAATCGGTCAGATCGTCAAGAAGGAAATCGAAGCTATGGGGTGCTACGCAGCCGAATTCAATACCATCGCCGTTGACGACGGTATCGCAATGGGACACGACGGAATGCTCTATTCCCTCCCAAGCCGTGACATCATTGCCGACTCTGTAGAATACATGGTCAATGCTCACAAAGCCGACGCCATGATTTGCATCTCAAACTGCGACAAGGTAACCCCAGGTATGCTCATGGCATCTATGCGACTGAACATTCCTACCGTGTTCTGCTCAGGTGGACCTATGGAAGCCGGACGCTGGAAGGGTGAGAACGCCGACTTGATTACAGCTATGATTAAGGGTGCTGATACAAGCGTTTCTGACGAGGAGATGACGCAGATTGAGCAGTGCGCCTGCCCAGGTTGCGGTAGCTGTTCAGGTATGTTTACCGCCAACTCAATGAACTCACTCACCGAGGCCATCGGTCTGAGTTTGCCAGGCAACGGAACCATTCTTGCTACCCACAAGAACCGCATCCAGCTCTTCAAAGATGCTGCACGCCAGATAGTTAAGAACGCTTACGCATATTATGAGGACGGCGACGAGAGCGTATTGCCACGCAATATAGCTACCCGCGACGCATTCCTCAACGCCATGACCCTGGACATCGCCATGGGCGGAAGCACCAACACCGTGCTCCACTTGCTGGCAGTAGCTCAGGAAGCTGGCGCAGACTTCAAGATGGAAGACATCGACCAGTTGAGCCGCAAGGTGCCTTGCCTCTGCAAGTTGAGCCCTAACACCCAGAAATACAGTGTACAGGAGTGCAACCGCGCAGGTGGTATCCTCGGTATCCTGAACGAGCTGAACAAGGGCGGTCTGATCAACGGCGCCGTAAAGCGTGTTGACGGCAAAACACTCGATGAGCAGATGAAGAAATACGACATTACCGGCAAAGAGATTGATGCCGAGGCTGACAGAATCTACCATTCAGCACCGGGCAGAAAGTTCTCTACCCAGATGGGTAGCCAGGATGCTCAGTGGGAGAGTCTCGACACCGACCGCGCCGAGGGTTGTATCCGCGACCTCGAGCATGCCTACACCAAGGATGGCGGACTGGCAGTGCTCTTCGGCAACATCGCCCAGAACGGTTGCGTAGTAAAGACAGCCGGCGTAGACCCAGTGCTCTGGCATTTTGAGGGTCCAGCCGTATGCTTTGATTCTCAGGAAGATGCATGCGAAGGCATCCTCGGCGGAAAGGTTAACTCAGGCGACTGCGTAGTCATCACCCACGAGGGGCCGAAGGGTGGCCCTGGCATGCAGGAGATGCTCTACCCAACCTCTTACATCAAGAGCCGTCACCTGGGCAAGGAATGTGCCCTCATCACCGACGGCCGCTTCTCAGGCGGTACATCAGGCTTGAGCATCGGTCACATCAGTCCTGAGGCTGCAGCAGGTGGTAACATCGGCAAGATTAAGGATGGCGACATCATCGTCATTGATATCCCTAGCCGCTCCATCAATGTGAAACTCTCTGACGAGGAACTCGCAGCACGCCCACAGCAGCCGCTGAAGCGCAACCGCGTGGTTAGCAAGGCACTGCGCGCTTATGCCCAGAGCGTAAGTTCGGCAGATAAGGGCGGTGTGAGAATCATCGACTAGTCTTCGAGAGTCTTTGAAAAGACAGTTTTTAGAGTCTTTGAGAAAAGAAAAGTTTTTGAATTATTCAGAATAATAACATATAAATGGCAAAAGAAGTAATAACAGGAGCCGAAGCACTGATGCGCTCCCTGAAAAACGAGGATGTTAAAACTATCTTCGGATATCCGGGCGGCAGCATCATGCCAGTGTTTGATGCACTGTACGGTTACACGAGAGGTGAAAAGAAGATGTTTGACCACATATTGGTACGTCACGAGCAGGCTGCTGCTCACGCTGCACAGGGTTATGCCCGAGTCAGCGGCGAAGTGGGCGTCGCTCTTGTCACTAGTGGTCCTGGAGCTACTAATACATTGACCGGCATCGCTGATGCCATGATGGATTCTACACCAATCGTAGTCATCGCCGGACAGGTAGGCGTAGGTGCCCTGGGTACCGATGCTTTCCAGGAGGTAGACCTCGTGGGTGTTACCCAGCCAATCTCCAAGTGGTCTTACCAGATACGCCGTGCCGAGGATGTGGCATGGGCTGTGAGCCGTGCTTTCTACATCGCCCGCAGCGGACGTCCGGGACCTGTGGTGCTCGACTTTACAAAGAATGCGCAGGTGGCTACATGCGAGTGGGAACCAGTGAAATGTGAGAAGGTTACATCTTACAACCCTTATCCTACGATAGATGAAAAGGCGGTGGCTGAAGCTGCCGAACTCATCAACAATGCCAAGAAACCATTCGCCCTCGTGGGGCATGGAGTAGAGCTTGGCGGTGCACATAATGAACTCATCGAATTCCTCGAGAAGGCAGATATCCCTGCCGGCAGAACCCTGCTCGGCCTTTCTGCCCTGCCTAGCAACCACCCGCTCAACATGGGTATGCTCGGCATGCACGGTTCTTATGCTACCAACATGAAGACCCAGGAGTGTGATGTGCTCATCGCCATCGGTATGCGTTTCAGCGACCGTATCACAGGCGTGCCTTCTAAGTATGCTCCTCAGGCAAAGATTATCCACCTGGACATTGACAAGGCTGAGATTGATAAGGTTATCAAGACCGATGTGGCTGTGGTGGGCGACTGCAAGCAGAGTCTGCCAGCCATTACCCGTCTGCTGAACAAGAATGTTCACCGCGAGTGGAGAGATTCCTTCGAGGAATACCGCCAGCAGGAACAGGAGAAGGTAATAGAGAAGGATATCCACCCTACAGAGGGACCGCTGCTTATGGGCGAGGTGACCAACGTGGTAACGGAAGCTACTCATAATGAAGCAGTTCTCGTAAACGACGTAGGTCAGAACCAGATGATCAGTAGCCGCTACTTCAAGTTTACCAAGAAGCTGAGCATCGTAACCAGTGGTGGCTTCGGAACCATGGGCTTCGGCCTTCCGGCAGCCATCGGTGCCACCTTCGGAGCTCCCGACCGCACCATCTGCTGTTTCTTTGGCGACGGCGGTTTCCAGATGAACATCCAGGAACTAGGCACCATCATGGAGCAGCAGGCACCGGTAAAGATGATTCTGCTGAACAACAACTATCTGGGCAACGTTCGCCAGTGGCAAGACCTGATGTTCGGCGGCCGTCACTCCTTCACCCACATGATGAATCCTCATTATGCAGAGATTGCCAAGGCCTACGGCATACCATACGATGTGGTAATAGACCGCAAGGACCTTCAGGCTAAGGTGGAGAAGATGATCAGCACCAAGGGTCCTTACCTGTTGGAGTGCGCCATCAAGGAGAATGAAGACATCGTTCCGATGACGCTGCCGGGCAAGAGTGTAGATGAGATGCAACTCGAGTTGAATTATTAAAAGCTTTCGGCTATATATAATAAGGTGTAAATTCCTTCATGAGGGAGCATCCTCCGAAAAGGAAAAACTCCGAAAAGTAACCGATTATTTTAAAATTTGGAAAAATGGAGAATAACAACGAAAAGAAATTATATACATTGCTTGTTTACTCAGAAAACATTGCCGGTATCCTGAATCAGATTACTGCCGTGTTTACTCGCAGACAGGTAAATATCGAGAGCTTGAATGTTTCGGCCAGTAGTATCAAGAATATACACAAGTATACCATTACGGTTTGGAGTGATGAAGAGCAGATTGAGAAAATCAACAAGGCAATAGAGAAGAAGATTGACGTGGTGAAGAGCGATTACTACTCTGACGACCAGATCTTCATCCATGAAGTGGCTCTCTTCAAGATTTCCACTCCGGTATTGCTCGAAAATCCAGAGGTTTCGCGCACCATCCGCAAGCATGATGCCCGCATGATGGAGGTGAATCCTACTTACAGCACCGTGCTCCTGGCAGGACTTACCGAAGACATCGCCGATCTCTTCCAGCAGCTCAACAGCTACAACTGCCTCCTTCAGTATACCCGAAGCGGCAGAATCGCTGTTACGAGAAGTTTTGACGAACCCATCTCTGATTATCTCAAGCAGAATTCAGAAGATTAGATTTCTTTCATATTTTGATGCCCTTTGTTCCCCTGGCTTCAAACTAGTGGAGCAGGGGGCTTTTTCGGTTTAAAACAACAAGACAAAAAACAAGATAAAAGGACGAGACAGATATTATGGAACAGAAAATATTAGATAAGGTAGGGCGTTACGAATTCCTATCTGAGCCTTTCCACTGCGATTTCAGCAGCCACCTCTTTATGGGGCATCTCGGAAATCATCTGCTCAATGCTGCCGATTTTCACAGCAACGACCGCGGGTTCGGTATGAACTACCTCATGCCCCGACACAAGACATGGGTTCTCAGCCGACTGGCCATTGAGATGACAGAGATGCCGAAGTCTTACGACCGCTTTGTGGTAGAAACCTGGTGCGAGAGTGCCATGAAATATTTCACATCCCGAGATTTCAAAATCTGCGGCAAGACATCATCATCAGAAGAAGCCAAGGTTTACGGTTACGGCAAGAGCGTGTGGGCAATGATTGATACGGAGACCCGACAGCCTGTTGATATTTTTGAAATTCACGACGGGCTTATCAAAGAATATATTGATTCGGAAAAACCTTGTCCTATCCAGGCAAGTTCGAGAGTGAAAATGGGCAAGGATGCCAAGCTGGTGAGAACCATTGACACCTATTATCATGATGTAGATGTTAACGGACACATCAACTCGGTAAAATACATCGAACATATCCTCGACCTCTTTGATCTGGATTATTACAAAAATCACTTTTTGCAAAGATTTGAGATAGCTTACGTAGCAGAAAGTCACCAGGGAGACCAACTTCATTTCTATTTGGAAGAAACAAGTGAGGCAGAAAAAATGCAAGAATACTGCATAAAGATAACAAAAACCGGCAAAAATGACGTAAATGAGGTGGAAGTTGTAAGAAGTAAGGCTAAATTTATTAAAAATTGAAAGAAAAATTTGGTAGTTTCATTTTATTTGCTTACCTTTGCACTCAGAAAATAAAAATAAACCCAGAGCCGCCTTCTTGGATAGGGGGTGGACGGATCAAACAGGCTCTCTTTGGATAAGAATACAGCTCGCATCCGTATGGACAAGTATAACCCGCGGCTCCACAAATGGCAAGCCGCACAAAAAAAATAAAAATTATGGCAGAAATGAATTTCGGTGGCGTAATGGAAACTGTTGTCACCAGTCATGAATTTTCATTGGAGAAAGCACGTGAAGTATTGAAGAACGAAACAATCGCAGTTATCGGTTATGGTATCCAGGGTCCTGGTCAGGCTTGTAACCTTCGCGATAATGGTTTCAACGTCATCGTCGGACAGCGTCAGGGTAAGACCTACGAGAAGTGTCTGAAGGATGGTTGGGTTCCTGGTAAGACATTGTTCTCTATCGAGGAAGCTGCTGAAAAGGGTACTATCATCTGTATGTTGCTTTCTGATGCCGGTCAGATTGCATGCTGGCCAAAGATTAAGCCACACCTCACAGCAGGTAAGACTTTGTATTATTCACATGGTTTCGCTATCAACTGGAGCGACCGCACAGGCGTTGTTCCACCAAAGGATATTGATGTAATCATGGTTGCTCCTAAGGGTTCTGGTACTTCTCTCCGCACTATGTTCTGCGAGGGTCGTGGTTTGAACTGCTCTTACGCTGTATACCAGGATGCATCTGGCAAGGCAGAGGAGAAGACTATTGCCTTCGGTATCGGTATCGGTGCCGGTTATTTGTTCAAGACAACATTCCAGCGTGAGGCTACTTCTGACCTCACAGGTGAGCGTGGCTCATTGATGGGTGCAATTGAGGGATTGTTGGAGGCACAGTATGACGTGCTCCGCGAGAATGGTCACTCACCATCTGAGGCTTTCAACGAGACTGTTGAGGAGCTCACACAGAGCCTTGGCCCTCTCTTCGGTGCTAAGGGTATGGATTGGATGTATGCTAACTGTTCAACAACAGCTCAGCGTGGTGCTCTTGACTGGGCTCCTCGTTTCCGTGAGGCTATCAAGCCTGTAATGGAGTGGTTGTACTACTCTGTAAAGACTGGTAACGAGGCTCAGATTTCTATCGACAAGAACTCTCAGGCTGATTACCGCGAGAAGTTGAACGCTGAACTCGAGGCTATGCGCAACAAGGAAATGTGGCAGGCTGGTGTTACAGTTCGTAAACTTCGCCCTGAGAATAACTAATTTTTTTCTCGTACATAATGTTGAAAAGGGAATGGCCCGAGAGGTGTCGTTCCCTTTTTTCTGTTTATATGGGGGTATAAGTTGCTGGCATATACAAATCTCGCTGCTGGCGTATGCGAAATCCCAATGCTGGCATATACAAAAAGCCCTGAAAAGGCAAAAGCATCTCTCTTCTGAAAAGCTTTTACTCCTTCAGGACTTATAAGATATTAGGTCTTCATTTCCGGTTTCGGTTCAAGCCGGATTTCATCTTCCTCAACATTCATCATATTCTCCACAACCATTTCTTCAAGAACTGCAGCCATATCTTCTGAATCATATTTCAGTTGGTTTAATTCTGTAATGTCATGTGGCTTTCCGTCTTTCAGCAAGTCTAGAATTTCTGATATAATAGTTTGCTTCTGGGGTATTTTGTGGTCTATGCAGACATCACATATCCCGCAATCGTCCTTCATTTTCGTTTTTTCGCCAAAATAACTCAGAAGCTGGCGTGAACGGCAGATGCTGTCGTTCTTTGCATAACTGATAATGCTCTTGATGTGGGCAGTAAACTGTTTCTTGCGTACTTCCCATACCTCCTCAGGGATGATAACTCTGAAACCATCTTCCCTAGGACGCGTGTAGCTGATATAAGGTGTCTTGCGGCGGGGAATGAAGTCGATGATGTGGCGGGCACTCAGATTTTTCAGAATCATGTATACCTGCTGACGGTTTAGTTCGCTTACACGCTCTATCAGCGACTCATCAATGTAAACATAGTCGGTAAACAGACCGCCGTAATTACGCAGAAGCCCCGTAATAACAGACTCTTCCTTCTCCGAAACATTCTCTAGCAGATAGAGATCATTTCGGCTGATGTTAAATCTGATTCTTGCTTTTCCGTCAGGATTGTCCTCGTAGTGGATATAGCCTGAGCGCTCCAGAATGCGCAGAGCCGAGTCTACGCGAGTAGGGAAGTACTTGTAGGTGAAGCAGAACTTCTCTATCTCGAACATGAAAGTCTGTCCCATTCCGCTTCCAACTGCCACCTGGAAAAAGTAAGCAAGATGCTCGTAAACGTCTTTGATGAATTCTTTGTCTGGGAAAGTTTCGTCTATGCGTTTCATGAGTTTGTTTTCATCGCTCTGGTTGTAGAGCAGCACAGCATAAGCCTTTTCGCCGTCTCTTCCGCCTCGTCCCGCCTCTTGAAAATAGGCTTCCAGTGAGTCTGGACAATCTATATGAATTACCATTCTCACATCTGACTTGTCTATTCCCATGCCGAAAGCATTGGTTGCTACCATTACCCTTATCTCGTCATTTTGCCAGTTTTTCTGTCGGATATCCTTCACGTCGGAATCCAGTCCGGCATGGTAAAATGTAGCAGAAATACCTTGTTTGTTCAGAAGTTCTGCCATCTCCTTGGTTCGTTTTCGGCTTCTCGCATAAATGATTGCCGAGCCTTGGGTACACTGCAGGATATGAACCATTTCGGTCAACTTGTCGTTGGTGGTGCGCACCACATAGGCAAGATTCTTGCGGGCAAAACTCATTTTAAATACGTTTTGCTTCTTGAAGTGAAGCTGGTTCTGGATATCTTCTACTACATCGGGAGTGGCCGTAGCTGTAAGAGCAAGGACTGGTACACCGGGCTTCATATCTCTTATTTTTGCAATTTCGAGATAAGACGGGCGGAAATCGTAACCCCACTGGCTGATGCAGTGAGCTTCATCTACCGTGATGAAACTCACCGGAATGTGGCGCAGTTTAGTTTGGAACAATTCTGAAGAAAGACGTTCTGGTGAAACATACAGAAACTTGATTTCACCGAAAATACAATTTTCCAATATTCGGAGAATCTCTTGGCGCGACAATCCTGTGTAGATGGCTTCAGCCAGGATGTTGCGGGCCTTGAGATGCTGTACCTGATCCTTCATCAGCGCAATGAGTGGAGTTACCACAATGCAGACGCCCTTTTGGGCAAGGGCTGGAACCTGGAAGGTGATGGATTTACCGCCACCTGTAGGCATAAGACCGAGGGTATCCTCACCTCGGGCTATACTCTCGATGATGTCTCGTTGTATGCCGCGAAAGTCAGGATACCCCCAATATGTACGTAGTATTTCTTGATATTTATCTGCCATTTTTTGAAACTTTTGCCCTTGCAGATTTCGATGCTTTTGCGTCCTGACGGATTTACTCTACAAATCCGTGTAATCCGAGTAATCAGTGCCTAATCCATGCATAGGGCTAAGTACCTCATCCTTCGTTTGGACGGATGTCTTCTATCTGAAGTTGAACTTGGTTTTTCTTAAAAATATTCTCTTCTATGGTGAAGGCTATGTCGAAACTTCGCTTACTCTTGATGTAGCGGGCAGCTGCACTCTGACCGAAAGCGATGCCGTTTAAGACCTTGCTCGATTTTGAGTCTACCAGTTCCAACTTGATGTGTTCCTGTTCTCTGCCCACCACCTTGCTGGTACCATAATCATATACCCGGTTGGTGCAGAAAATAGGTTTCTGGTTACATGGACCGAAAGGAGAGAAGCGCTTCAAGTCGGCCTGCAGATGCTTAGTAATGTCTTTAAAGTCAATTTCAGCATCTATGTTGAGCATCGGTTCTGTCTGTTGAGGCGAAATATGCTCTTCTACATAATGCTGGAACCTATCTCTGAACTCTCTAACCTTATCCCACTTCAAGGTAAGTCCGGCAGCATAGGTATGACCACCGAAATTGAGAAGGAGGTCGCGGCAACTCTTGATGGCTGAGTAGATGTCAAATCCCGTTACGCTACGTGCTGAACCTGTAGCCATATCACCATCCCGGGTCAGAACAATGGTAGGGCGGAAGTAGATTTCGGTGAGTCGGGAAGCAACAATGCCAATGACTCCCTTTTTCCAGCCTTCATCATAGAGCACGATGCTGGAGTTGTGTTTCATGCTTTCCAGACGCGATACGATGCCGTTGGCTTCTTCAGTCATCTGCTTGTCTATGTCTTTGCGCTGCTCATTGTACTCATTGATGTGTCTGGCCATGCGCAGGGCTGAGGAATAGTCTCTTTCTACCAGCAGATCTACGCTCAGCTTGCCGTTCTCCATTCTGCCTGAAGCATTGATGCGGGGACCAATCTTGAACACAATATCGCTCATAGAGAGCTCGCGTCCGTTCAGTCCGCAGATGTCGATGATGGATTTCAGACCGATACTTGGGTTGGTATTCAGCAACTTAAGACCATGGAAGGCGAGTATTCTGTTCTCATCTACCACCGGCACAATGTCGGCAGCAATACTCACAGCGCAGAAGTCGAGCAGAGGAATGAGCCTGGAGAACGGAATGTTGTTGTTCTTGGCAAAAGCCTGCATAAACTTGAATCCTACACCGCATCCGCAGAGATGCTTGAATGGGAATGGATCGTCAGGACGCTTCGGATTGAGTATGGCCACAGCAGGTGGCATCACATCGTCAGGAACGTGATGGTCGCAGATGATGAAGTCTATTCCCAGACTCTTGGCATATTCTATCTCCTGAATAGCCTTGATTCCGCAGTCTAGAATAATAATCAGTTTTACACCAGTCTGATGAGCAAAATCAATTCCTTTCTTACTCACTCCGTAACCTTCGTCGTAGCGGTCGGGAATGTAGTAGTCGATGTTTGAATAGAATTGCTGCAAGAATTTGTACACCAGGGCAACGGCGGTGCATCCGTCTACGTCATAGTCTCCGTAAACAAGGATACGTTCCTTTCTACCCATAGCATCGTTCAGGCGGTCTACGGCAATGTCCATGTCTTTCATCAGGAATGGATTGATGAGATCTGAGAGTTGTGGACGGAAAAACCGTTTGGCTGCAGACTCTGTCGTAATCTCTCGCTTGATGAGCAAATGGGCAAGAACTGGGCTCATATTTAGCTTGGCGCCTAATTCTTCAGCTGCTTTTTGCTGTTCAGGTGTTGGTGATTCGTAATTCCATTTAAAATGCATTTTAATTATTTTTTATTTCTGCCCCCAAAGTTACGAAAATAAAATGACAAAAGGAAATGTTTAGGGAGGAATTTTACTAAATTACCTAGAAATAAGTAAAAATAAGACTTGTTGGCAACCCAAAATAAGTAAATAAGAGATTTTCTTGGCAACAAAAAAGGCAGCAAACTCATCGGTTTGCTGCCCCTTGAATATTTTTGTTTAGGAGAATGTCCATAGAAAACCTATAGACTATAAACTTTTAACTATTAAAACTCTCCTAGATTCCGAGCTTCTTGCGGATGTCCTTAGGAAGGGCGTTCTTGTTAACCATGAAGTCCATAGTCTTGTAAGCTACGAAAGCCTTGGTCATGTACCAGGTTCCCTTGTAGTCACCATACTCGCCCCAAGAGTTCTTAACCATGTAGTACTCCTTGCCGTTCTGATCCTTAGCGATACCGTAGATGTGCATACCGTGGTCATCAGTTGTCTCCCAATTGTCGAATGCTTCCTGACGCATAGCCTGTGTAGGAACAATCTCAGGAGCATTTACGCCGAGAGAATCAAACTTCTCCTTCTTCTCGTCCTTAGAGAGCTTGAACCAATGGTCAGCATCTGTACCGGCCATAGAGCGAACCTTCTTTACGTCGTAAGCGATACCGAGACCCTTGCGAGTGAAACCGTCTTCTGTTACGTCACCGCCCCAAGCTACTGTGTAACCGTTGTTTACAGCGTTGTCGATGATTTTGCAGATGTCTTCCATTGGAACGTTGTAACTCAAAGGCCAGCGCCAGTTATCCTGTACCTCAACAGCAAACTTGCTCCACATTGGGTGGTGGGTGTAGCTGGTAATGGTTACATAATCATCAAGATTCAAACCGAGGCTCTGGCAGAAGCTCTGTGGAGTATACTGCTTGCCCTCGTATGTAAACTTCTCAGGAGCCTTACCGATATAAGAGTCGATGATGCCCTGAAGACCGCTCTTCCAGGCTGGAGAAAGCTTCTTAGCTGTGCTCTTTGCTACTGCCTCTACGTATGGAGTCATTACGTTGAAGAACTCACCGAAGTTAGCCAAAGAGTCACCTGTCAATGAACCTGGTGCAGGCATGGCAGACTCAGGTACAATACCATAGTGCTGCAAAGCATAGAGTACATCGTAGGCGCTACCACCCTCAGAGAAGCTCACGTCGCCGTGCATTCTTACTGCCACTGTGGCGCGGTCCATATAAGTCTTGTTGGCTACGAACATTTCGCTGAGGTCGTAGGTCTTGCCTGTCTTCTTCAAGATTTCGCTCTCGAAGTAGCTGAGGGTAGAGTAAGCCCAGCACGTACCACTGCGGTTCTGGTCCTTGATGCTAGTGATAGGATTCTGCTTTACTACAGTAAATACAGGTTTGTTCTTTGCTACTTCTGCAGAGTCTGCAGCTTTCTTCGCATTTGCTCCTGTGGCTACCAAAGCCATCAAGGCCGCAACAATCATAGTTTTCTTCATGAATTCTTTTCTCTTTATATTAATGTTCTTGTTATATCTTCTCTCTGATTCCTTTTTCTGAAATGATTTCTCTTTCAGGAATTTTATTCCTTGTTGGCTGCCATGAACTCCTCAACATCTTTTGGATGATAAGGTATGCGGTCTTTGCCCAGGAATCTGCAACTATCTTTGGTGATGAGTACATCGTCCTCAATTCGGATACCACCGAAATCTTTATAGGTCTCAATCTTGTCGAAGTTGAGGAATTCTGCACAGTGACCGGATGCCTTCCAGTCGTCGATGAGGGCAGGGATGAAGTAAACTCCCGGCTCGTCGGTTACCACGAAACCTTCCTGCAGACGGCGACCCATACGCAGGCAGTTGGTACCGAATTGCTCCAGATTAGGGCGTACCTCTTCGTCGAAACCAACGTTAATCTGGTCGAGGTTCTCCATGTCGTGAACATCCATTCCCATCATGTGGCCCAAACCATGAGGCAGGAACATGGCGTGTGCTCCAGCCTTTACAGCCTCTTCTGTATCACCCTTTGCAAGTCCGAGCTCCTTCATGCGGTCGAAGAGCAGGCGGCAAACAGAGAAGTGTACGTCAGCCCATTTTACGCCTGGCTTGGCTACATCCAGTGCATGGTCGTGGCATTCTTCTACAATAGAGTAGATTTCCAACTGGCGCTGGCTGAACTTTCCGCTCACCGGCATGGTGCGGGTGTTGTCTGAACAGTAGTTGTTCATAGTTTCTGCACCTGCATCACAGAGTGCCAGTCTGCCTTCTTCCAGTACATTCATAGATGGATAACCATGCTGAATTTCACCGTGCTGACTGAAGATGGTTGGGAAACTGACCATGGCTCCGTAAGAGTGGGCAATGCCGCTTACCTGACCTGCAACATATTTTTCTGTCACACCCGGACGTACGAGCTTCATCGCTGTGGTATGCATCTTGTATCCGATGACAGCAGCACGCTCCAATTCCTCGATTTCTTCCTGGGTCTTAGTTGAACGCATCTTCACAACAGCCTTGATGAGGTCCATGCTGGCCTCTTCTTTCTGCTGGTTAGGATGGATGCCCAGAAGGTCGAATACCTGCAGCTTGATGTCGTAGCGGTAAGGTGGCAGGAAATGAATCTTGCGCTTCTTCGACATGGCGTCGTTGCAGATAGTCTTGAGTGTTTTCATAGGTGCTGAGTTGTGAACGCCTACCTGTGCTGCAAGATCATGAACACTGTCAACGCTTCCGTACCATACGATGTCTACGAGGTCGATGTCGTCACCAATCAGGGTTTCAATATCGTTGTCTATATCTATCACACCTACCAGACCGTCGCGCTGCAATCCGAAATAATAGAGGAATGTCGAGTCCTGACGGAAAGGGTAATATCCGTTATTAGGGAAATTACATGGTGAATTGTTGTTTCCGAAAAGTATAATTACGCCGCTTTTCACAAGCTTCTTCAACTCCTGTCTGCGGCTGATGTAAGTCTCTTTGCTGAACATATTTTTAGTATTTTACATTATTTTGCTTGCAAAGTTAGCAATTATTTCCCAAAAAATACGTATCTTTGCAAGCAAAATTGAATAAAACGCGTAAATTTATAAATAATTAATATAAAAACGGCTTTTTGATAGACAAAATGTAAGAAAATTGTCTATGCTGCGAGCAAAATATAATTATTTTCAGAATTTTAAAAGCAGAGAGTGTGTTATGAAATTGAATTTGAAAACAACAGGTTTGGTTCTTGAGGGAGGAGGCATGCGAGGGGTCTTCACCAGTGGGGTACTGGATGCCTTCATGAAGCATGATGTTCATTTCCCTTATACGGTGGCTGTATCGGCTGGGGCATGTAATGGCATGTCGTATATGAGCCGCCAACCTCGGCGTGCCCGTATCTCTAACATCGATTATCTGGCCCGATACCAGTATATCGGTATTCGCCATCTGGTGACTCAGGGGTGTATCTTCGACCGCAAATTGCTCTACGATAAGTTTCCGAACCAGCTCTTGCCTTTCGATTTTGATACCTATTTTAAGTATGCCGATGGTTTCGAGATGGTTACTACCAATTGTCTTACGGGCAAGGCTATGTATCTTTCCGAGAATCATGACAGGCAGCGTGCACTGGATGTTGTGCGTGCTTCCAGCAGTTTGCCATATGTGAGCAAGATTGTGGAAGTGGATGGCATTCCGATGTTGGATGGTGGTATTGCGGACAGTATTCCGGTACAGCACGCCATTGACATGGGGTGGCAACACAATGTGGTTGTCCTGACTCGCAACAAAGGATGGCGTGATATGGGCAAAGACCATAAGATACCTTATTTATATAAGAACTATCCTCGCCTGCGTGTGGCTCTGAGTCACCGTCATCGGGCTTATAACGAACAGATCCAGCTTGTAGATGATCTGGAGGCTGCGGGTAAGATTACCTGTATCCGTCCAATCCGTCCGTTGGAAGTTGGCAGAATAGAGAAGGATACCGATAAACTGGAACGCCTCTACGAAGAAGGTTTCATGCTGGGTGAGGCTTTCTGCGAAAAATGCGTAGAAAAAGAATAATATTAATAAGGTGTAGTTGATAAATAAGGTGTAGAGTTTTAGTATATGGCTTGAGAATGAGTAGAACGGTGATTTTTAGGAACGGATTACACTGTGCCTAAAAATCACCGTTCTGGGTATGATAGTAATCAGCAATGATTTCTTCTTATTTCAGCAGGTCAGGGCGCAGGCGCTTGGTTCTTTCCATGGCCTGGTCGAATTCCCACTGGCGAATCTTGGCTTCGTTGCCACTGAGCAGAATCTCCGGAACCTTCCATCCCTTGTAGTCGGCAGGACGGGTGTAGATAGGGGCGGCAAGAATGTCGTCCTGGAAACAGTCGGAAAGTGCACTCTGTTCGTCGCTGATAACACCCGGAACCAGTCGGATGACGGCATCTGAGATGATGGCTGCGGCAAGTTCGCCACCCGTTAGCACATAATCACCTACACTGATTTCGCGGGTAATGAGATGGTCGCGCACACGCTGGTCAATACCCTTGTAGTGACCGCAGAGGATGATGAGGTTACCCTGCATCGACATTTCGTTGGCTATCTTCTGGTTGAAAGTTTCACCATCTGGCGAAACATAAATCACGTCATCATACTCGCGCTCTGCCTTCAGTGCAGCAATGCAGCGGTCTATTGGTTCACATTGCATCACCATGCCGGCACTTCCGCCGTATGGATAGTCGTCCACACGCTTCCATTTATCTAATGTGTAGTCACGCAGGTTGTGCAGATGAATCTCCGCTAGACCCTTCTTCTGCGCACGTGCCAGAATGGACTCATTGAAGAATCCCTCCAGCATCTCTGGTAATACTGTAATAATGTCTATTCTCATAACATCTGCAAAAATAATAAATAATGCGGAGAGTACCAAAAATTTTTGCTTTTTCTTTCATTTTAACTCCTCTTTTCTTCACTTTCCTTTCTTTTTTCTCTGTTTTCCTGCCTTTCTGTAGCCATTCTTGTCTTTTCATATCATAATCCTGCTTTTCCGGAGAAAGAGAGTGATTAACGTATAAATATGCAACAAAATTATCAAAAAACAGAAAAATCATATCAAAATGATAAATTTTCGATAAAACATGCTACTATTTGTAGAAAAAGTTGTATTTTTGCAAACAGAATTGCTCGGAAGAGTGTATAATTAATTAAAATTGTGAACAAGATGATATTGGACATTGAAATGCTGAGAAGCTTTTACGCTTCGTATTCGGAAAGTGTAGCCCAGGCTAAGGCTACGGTGAAACGACCTCTTACTTATGCCGAGAAGGTGCTCTTTGCGCATCTTTTCGACCCTACACAGTTGCGACCATATAAAAGAGGTATAGAATATGTTGACTTCCGTCCTAATCGCGTGGCGATGCAGGATGCGACTGCGCAAATGGCACTCTTGCAGTTCATGAATGCGGGTAAGGACAAGGTGGCCGTACCTGCTTCCGTACATTGTGATCACTTGATTCGTGCCGATGTGGGCGCAACACAAGATCTTCCTGAGGCTTGCAAGACCAATAAGGAGGTTTACGACTTCCTGAAGTCTGTTTCTCAGAAATACCATATCGGATTCTGGGGACCAGGTGCCGGAATCATCCATCAGGTAGTGCTCGAAAACTATGCATTCCCTGGAGGTATGATGGTGGGTACCGATTCTCATACTCCTAATGCCGGCGGTCTCGGCATGGTGGCAGTAGGTGTAGGTGGTGCTGATGCCGTAGATGTGTTGACCGGTCAGCCTTGGGAACTCAAGATGCCACGCCTCATCGGTGTGCATCTTACAGGCAAACTCTCTGGCTGGGCCACTCCTAAGGATGTGATTCTCGAAATCCTCGGCATTCTTACCGTAAAGGGCGGAACCAACGCCATCCTCGAATACTTCGGCGAGGGATTGGACAGTATCTCTACCACTGGCAAGGCTACCATCTGTAACATGGGAGCCGAATTGGGTGCCACATGCTCTATCTTCCCATTCGACCAGAATGCCAGCGAGTATCTCCGCAAGACAGGCCGTGAAGAAATTGCATCTCTCGCACAGATGAATGCAGCCGAACTCCGTGCTGATGATGAGGTGTTGGCAGATCCGTCTGCTTTCTACGACCAGATTGTTGAAATCGACCTTTCTAAGGTTGAACCTCATCTTAACGGTCCGTTCACTCCAGATGCAGCCACACCAATCTCTCTCATGAAGGCAAAAGGTCCTGCCAACGATTATCCGATGGTAGTAGAAGTAGGATTGGTAGGTAGCTGTACCAACTCTTCTTATCAGGACTTGGCCCGTGCTGCCAGCATTGCCCGTCAGGCTTATGAGAAAGGTATTGAGGTAAAGGGACAGCTTATCATCAACCCGGGTTCAGAGCAGATTCGCTATACAGCCGAGCGTGATGGTATCCTCGATGATTTCAAGAAGATTGGAGCCCTCATCATGACCAATGCCTGCGGTCCTTGCATCGGACAGTGGAAGCGTCATACCGATGATAATTTGCGCAAGAATGCCATTGTTACCTCTTTCAACCGAAACTTCCGCCGCCGTGCTGATGGTAACCCTAATACGTTTGCCTTCATCGGCAGTCCTGAGCTCACCGTGGCTCTCACCATTGCGGGCCGTCTCGACTTCAATCCGGCTACAGATACCTTGCTGGATAAGGATGGCAACAGCGTGATGCTCGATGCGCCTACAGGTTTCACCTTCCCACCTAAGGGTTTTGCCGTAGAGGATAAGGGATTCATTGCCCCAAGCGAAGAAAATGCCAATGTAGAGGTAGTTATTGCGCCTGACAGCAACCGACTCCAGAAACTTGCTCCGTTTGCTCCATGGGATGGAAAAGACCTGACAGATATGCCGCTTCTTATCAAAACCGAGGGCAAATGTACCACCGACCACATCTCTATGGCGGGTCCTTGGCTGAAGTTCCGTGGACATTTGCAGAACATCTCCGACAACCTTTTAATGGGTGCCGTTAATGCCTTTAACGGTGAGAGCAATAAGGTGAAGAACCAGTTGGATGGTGCTTATGTCGAGGTTTCTACCGCTGCCAAGGCTTACAAGGCAAAAGGCATCAGCAGCATCGTGGTGGCAGAGGATAACTATGGTGAAGGTTCTTCCCGTGAGCATGCAGCTATGGAGCCTCGTTTCCTCAACGTGAAGGTGATTCTCGCCAAGAGTTTCGCCCGCATCCACGAAACCAACCTGAAGAAGCAGGGTATGCTTGCCCTCACATTCTGCAACAAGGATGATTATAATAAGGTGCAGGAGGACGACCGCATCTCTTTGACAGGTTTGAAGGAGTTTGCTCCAGGTTCTAAACTCACCGTCACCCTGAAGCACAAGGATGGTTCTGAGGATAGTTTCGAGGTTGAGCATACTTATAATGATACACAGATTGCATGGTTTAAGGCTGGTTCTGCATTGAACTTTGCAGCAAAGAAATAATAGTTGTAGCCATGCAGCTAAAAAAGTAACGGTTATGAATAAAGAATATTTAATATATAAATTAAGCGATGAGGTAAAAAACTCATGCAAGATTGATAAGGATGCATTCAAGAAGTTCAATGTGAAGCGTGGACTTCGTAATGAGGATGGCTCTGGTGTGTTGGTCGGACTGACCAATATCGGTAATGTAGTGGGTTATGAGCGCGATGCAGAAGGTAAGTTGACTCCTACAGAGGGTAAACTTTATTATCGTGGTTATGAACTTGATGACCTGGTAACTCCTCTCTTGAAGGAGAAGCGTTTCGGATTCGAGGAAGTAGCCTTCCTGCTGCTCTCGGGCCAGTTGCCTGATAAGGAGGAATTGGATGCTTTCAGAGAACTCCTGAACGATAATATGCCGCTTGATCATCGTACGATTACCCATATCATCGAGCTGGAAGGCAGCAACATCATGAACATCCTGGCCCGTTGTGTGCTCGAAATGTACACCTTCGATCCGAATCCAGATGACATCAGCCGTGACAATCTGATGCGCCAGAGCATAGAGTTGATTGCCAAGTTCCCAACCATCATCGCTTATGCATACAACATCTACCGTCACTCTGTTCAGGGTAGAAGTCTGCATATTCGTCATCCTCGTGAGAATCTCTCTATTGCTGAGAACTTTCTTTATATGATGAAGCATGAGAACTATTCCGAACTGGATGCCCGTATGCTCGACCTTCTCCTGATTATCCAGGCAGAACATGGTGGTGGTAACAACTCAACCTTTACAGTACGTGTAACATCTTCTACCCGTACAGATACTTACAGTTCTATTGCTGCTGGTATCGGTAGTTTAAAGGGTCCTTTGCATGGTGGTGCCAATATCAAGGTTATCAATATGTTCCACCACTTGAAAGAAGCTATCAAGGATTGGGGTAATGTAACTGAACTTGATACTTACCTTAAGCGAATGCTCAACAAGGAGGCTTATGACAAGACAGGTCTCATTTATGGTATCGGTCATGCGGTCTATACTTTGAGTGACCCACGTGCTGTTGAACTGAAGCGCCTAGCAGGTGAACTTGCCAAGGAAAAGGGTAGAGAAGACGAGTATAATTTCCTGAAGTTGATAGAGCAGGAAGGTATCAAATGTCTACAGGAACATCGTGGAGGCAGCAAGCCAGCGTGTGCAAATCTTGATTTCTACAGTGGCTTTATCTATGAAATGATTGGTTTGCCACAGGAAATCTATACACCTATTTTCGCCATGGCACGTATCGTGGGTTGGACAGCCCATCGTATTGAAGAACTCAATTTCGAAGGCCGTCGTATTATCCGTCCTGCATATAAGAATATTCTTGGCGAACTGGAGTATAAGCCACTTAATGAGAGATAAAATTCCTCTTTGTTATTATACAAGAAAGGCAATGCCCGTCGTTGGGTGTTGCCTTTTCCTGTCTATATACAAGCAGGCTATTGTCAAGTGATGCAGTGAAGTTTTTGTTTTGACCATTAGAATTAATATACGTTAAATATTCAAAGTAGTATGTTGTAATTTTGGAGAAATGAATAATTATTCTTATCTTTGTAGCCGAAAAGTATAAAGAAAAGTATAAGTATTGAAGTTTTAACCGTCTAGTTTTAAGACAAAACAGTAAATGGATTGCATGGAAAAAGAATTTGAAGATTACTGGAATAAGCACCAGAAAAGATTAATCTTGAATGCTCCAAAAGCACTACGCGATGAATATATCGAATCAACCAAGCTTGACAGCCCGATAGATTGGGTCTGTTTTATCCTGCCTGTGGCTTTGGGCATTGGCCTCCAGCCAATTTTGGATATTCAGAGTGAGATTCTCTCTTGGGCAGTAGTATTGCTTATTGTGGTAGTTTGTTTTGCTGTGATGCAGCTGGTTAAGCCTATGTTGCAGAAAAAGAAATCTACCATACAAGTGGTCAAGAGCATTAAAGCTTTTTATTATGAAGTATACAAGAAAAATGGTTTAAAGAAATTAGAGCCTTGGAATTAGATTCCAAGGCTTTTTTGTTTGTTGAAACCATTATATAATCATGAAATCACTCATCACATCATCCGATATGTAAAGACCTTCCCGAGTGAGGGAGAGCCTGCCGTTCTTTATTTTCATCAGCCCCCGGCTGATATGCGACTGGGCTTCCTGGAGCAGTCTGTCTGCCAGTTCTTTTCCGAATTCCTGCTCCATCTTCATGAGGTTTATTCCGTCGCTTGTTCGCAAGGCGGTTGTTATCAGATCGTTGTATCGGGTGGAAATATCTAGCTGTTCACTCTCAGAAGGCAGAATGCCATCGCCGATGCTTCGAATATAAGTCTGGATATTTTCGATATTCCAGCTGCGCTGCTTCCTATTGTAGGAGTGGGCGGCTGCTCCTATTCCGATATATGGTACCTCGTGCCAGTAACTGCTGTTGTGGCGTGAACGGAACCCCGGACGGGCAAAATTGCTGATTTCATAATGTTCGTAGCCTGCTCCAGTAAGCTGGTCTATCAGGGTTTCATACATCTTGCGACTGTTTTCTTCATCTATTTCGCTAATCTTTCCCTGTTTCAGCATATGGTAGAGGGGAGTTCCCTCTTCGTACATCAGACTGTAGGCAGATATGTGTTCCACATCCAGCTGTATGGCGTGTCTGATATCGCTCATCCATTGGGAAAGAGATTCTTCGGGGAATCCGAACATCAGGTCGATACTGATATTGCGGATGCCGATGTTGCGGAGTCGGGTGACGGCTTCTTCTACCTCTCTGGCGTTATGACGGCGATGCAGAAAGTGTAAGCGCTCATTGCTGAAGGTCTGCGCTCCCATGCTGATTCTGTTGACGGGGAGTTGCTTCAGCGTCTCACAGAAATCACCGGTTACATCGTCCGGATTGCATTCCATCGTGATCTCCATATTCTCTGCCAGCGTATAGTTTTTTCTGATAGCAGAGAAAATCTGGTTGAGTTGGGAGCCGTTGAGCTGACTCGGGGTTCCACCGCCCAGATAGATGGTTTCGATAGTTTCATTGCTTCCGAGAGCGGCTTTTGTCGGGCGCATCTGCATCTCCCGGCAGAGAGCATCAGTGTAATCATCCCTTAACTTGAGGGAGGTGGTACTGTAAAAACCGCAGTAGATGCACCGGCTTTCACAAAAGGGGATATGTATGTATAGTCCTGCCATATTTCTGAACTTCTTTTTCTATATATAATAAGGTGTAAAGACAAAAACATGTCTAAACAAAGTGCAAAAGTACTAATATGTTTTAAAAAACAGAAGTTTTTTGCCCAAAACTTTTGGCAATGTGCGATTTTTTTTGTACTTTAGTAGCATGAAACAGAAAAACCGGTGGTTTGACTGTGGATTGCAACTAGCAAATTTAAGTATAACCCTTAAAAATCTATAAGCGTCATGAGAGTTTATCAGACAAATGAGATTAAAAACATTGCGCTGTTGGGCAGTGCGGGTAGCGGCAAGACTACACTTGCCGAGAGTATGTTATTTGAAGCAGGCGTTATCAAGCGTAAAGGCTCTGTAGAAGCGAAAAATACGGTGAGCGACTACTTCCCAGTTGAGTTGGAATACGGCTACTCTGTGTTCCCTACAGTTTTTCATGTAGAGTGGAACAACAAGAAGCTTAACATTATAGATTGCCCAGGTAGCGATGATTTCGTGGGAGGTGCCATTACATCTCTCAATGTTACCGATCAGGCAGTTATCCTTATTAATGGTCAGTATGGTCCAGAAGTAGGTACACAGAACAACTTCCGTTATACAGAGAAGTTGGGTAAACCTGTCATCTTCCTGGTAAACCAGCTCGACTCAGACAAGTGCGACTTTGATAATATCATAGCCACCATGAAGGACATTTACGGTTCTAAGTGTGTGCAGATACAATATCCTATCGAGACCGGTTCAGGCTTCAATGCTCTCATTGACGTCTTATTGATGAAAAAATATTCCTGGAAGCCTGAGGGCGGTGCTCCTATTATTGAAGATATTCCAGAAGAGGAAATGGAGAAAGCCATGGAACTTCATACGGCTCTTGTTGAGGCTGCAGCCGAGAACGATGAGGGACTGATGGAGAAGTTCTTCGAGAGCGAGAGTCTGACAGAAGATGAACTTCGCGAGGGCATTCGCAAGGGATTGGTTACCCGTAGCATCTTCCCTGTGTTCTGCGTTTGTGCAGGTAAGTCGATGGGCGTTCACCGCCTGATGGAGTTCTTGGGCAATGTGGTTCCTTTCGTAAGCGAGATGCCGAAACTGCATAATACACGTGGTGAGGAAATTACGCCAGACAGCAATGGTCCTGAGAGTGTTTACTTCTTCAAGACTGGTATGGAACCTCATATCGGTGAGGTAAGCTACTTCAAGGTGATGAGCGGCTCTATCAAGAATGGTGACGACCTGACTAATGCAGATCGTGGCTCCAAGGAGCGTATCGGACAGATTTATGCCTGTGCGGGTGCCAACCGTGTGCCTGTAGAGCAGTTGAATGCCGGTGATATTGGCTGTACCGTGAAGATGAAGGACGTGAAGACTGGCAATACCCTTAATGGTAAGGGGGCTGAGTGGCGTTTCGACTTCATTAAATATCCTAATCCTAAGTATTCACGTGCTATCAAGGCTGCCAATGTTCAGGATACAGAGAAACTGATGGCTGCACTCCTGAAGATGCGCCAGGAAGACCCTACTTGGATTGTTGATCAGAGCAAGGAATTGCGCCAGGTAATCGTAAGAGGACAGGGTGAGTTCCATCTCCGCACGCTGAAGTGGCGTCTGGAAAACAACGAAAAACTCAATGTGACTTTCGAAGAGCCACGTATTCCTTATCGTGAGACTATTACCAAGAAGGCTCGTGCTGACTACCGCCATAAGAAACAGAGTGGTGGCTCTGGTCAGTTTGGTGAGGTGCATCTCATAGTTGAACCATACGCAGAAGGTATGCCTGATCCTACGTCATTTACCTTCAACGGTCAGGAGTTCAAGATGAATATCAAGAGCCGTGAAGAGGTTAGTTTGCCATGGGGTGGTAAACTGGTATTCCTCAACTCTGTGGTTGGTGGTGCCATTGATGCCCGCTTCATGCCAGCTATTCTGAAGGGTGTTATGGACTGTATGGAACATGGTCCGTTGACGGGCAGTTATGCACGTGATGTACGTGTCATCGTTTATGATGGTAAGATGCACCCAGTAGATAGTAATGAACTTTCGTTCATGCTTGCTGCCCGCCATGCGTTCAGCGATGCCTTCAAACAGGCTGGTCCGAAGATTCTGGAGCCTATCTATGATCTTGAGGTTTATGTGCCTGCTGATTTCATGGGTGATGTGATGAGTGATCTCCAGGGACGTCGTGCTCTCATTATGGGTATGGACAGCGAGGCTGGTTATCAGAAGCTGAGTGCCAAGATTCCTCTGAAGGAACTTGCCAGCTATTCCATCTCTCTGAGTTCATTGACAGGTGGACGTGCTTCATTCACTACCAAGTTTGCCAGCTACGAGTTGGTTCCTTCCGACATTCAGAGTAAGCTGATTGCGGATCATGAGGCAGAATTGGAGAAGGATGCTGAATAGCAATTGTTAGGTTAGAGAAAAATCTCTCTTATATAAATTAAAATTTTATGTTGATATGACCAATATGGGGAAGTGTGCATGTGATATGTATACTTCCTCTCTTTTTTTTATGAAAAATGAAAATATAGTTTTATATACGAAACTAAAAACGCAGAAAAATGTTAAAAACTAGAAAGAGTAAATAATTAATTAACGATTTTAAGTTAACTGATTAAGAAATTTCTTATCTTTGCCCCCATGAAGAAGAAAACGATTTGGACCATAGCCATTATCATGGGCTTTTCGTTCCTTGCGCTGCTTTACTTGCAGCTCAGTTACATCCAGGAGATGGTAAACATGAAGAAGGAACAGTTTGACGAGTCGGTCAACAGAGCCCTGTATCAAGCTTCAAGAAATTTGGAGCTTAATGAAACTCTGCGCTATCTCGAAAAGAATGTCAACGAGACAGAACGTAAGGCCAATAAAGATAAGAACAAGGGAACGGCAGTTTATTCAACTTTCGAGCTGAAGACAAATGCCACACATCCTGGCAATATGCCGAAGGCGATGATACTGCGTAGCGATAAGAATTCGCTGACAGAAACACAGAAGTCGCTTCAGGAAATCGTGAAGAACCGCTATGTCTATCAGAAAGCGTTGCTGGATGAGGTGGTATATTCTATCCTTTATTCGGCATCAGACAAGCCGCTGAAGGAGAGAATCAACTTCAAGCAGCTCGATCAGGACCTCAAGGCTGAGATGATGAATAATGGTATCAACATACCTTATCATTTCACCGTGACTACCCAGGATGGACGAGAGGTTTACCGCTGTCCTGACTATACGGACGAGGGTGAGGAATACAGCTACTCACAGGTGCTCTTCCGCAACGACCCACAGTCGAAGATGGGTGTAGTAAGGGTGCATTTCCCGGATATGAACAGCTATATCTTCTCCAGTGTGCGCTTCATGATTCCTAGTGTCATCTTCACGCTGGTACTGCTGATTACCTTCATCTTTACCATTGTGGTTATCTTCAGACAAAAGAGATATACTGAGATAAAGAACGACTTCATCAATAATATGACCCACGAACTGAAGACGCCGATTGCCAGTATCAGTCTGGCAGCGCAGATGCTCAATGATACCTCGGTAGCAAAGAGTGAACAGATGCAGAAACATCTTGGTAACGTGATCAACGATGAATCGAAGCGTCTTCGTTTCCTGGTAGAAAAGGTATTGCAGATGAGTATGTTCGACCGCAAGAAGGCGGTGTTCAAGAAGAAAGAACTCGATCTGAACGAGATGGTTGAGAATATTGCCAATTCCTTCTCGCTCCGCGTTGAGCATACTGGTGGTAAGGTCTATACCGATATCGAAGCCATCGATTCGGGGCTCTATGTTGACGAGGTACATTTCCAGAATGTCATCTTCAATCTGATGGACAATGCCGTGAAATACCGCAAGCCAGACGAGCCGCTTAACATTACGATGAAGACCTGGAATGATGAAGAACATCTGTATCTCTCGATTACGGATACCGGTCTGGGTATGAAGAAGGAGAATCTGAAGAAGATATTCGACAAGTTCTACCGCGTACATACGGGCAATGTCCATGATGTGAAGGGATTCGGACTGGGACTGGCTTATGTCAAGAAGATAGTAGATCTTCATGATGGTGAAATTAAGGTAGATAGCGAATTGGGAAAGGGTACAACCTTTACCATCAAGTTGCCGGTGATTCACAGTTAAGGCTTGAAGAAACAGAATAAAGAATTAAAAGAATATTAATAATTTTAAAGAATAAAGATATGGAAGAGAAAATTAAAATCTTGCTTTGCGAGGACGATGAAAATTTAGGTATGTTGCTTCGCGAATATTTGCAGGCAAAGGGATTTACCACAGTTCTGTGCCCTGATGGCGAGGTAGGTTATAAGGAATTCAATAAGAATAAGTTTGATATTGCAGTACTCGACGTGATGATGCCAAAGAAGGACGGCTTTACCCTGGCACAGGAAATTCGTCAGACTAATGCCGACCTCCCAATCATCTTCCTTACTGCCAAGACATTGAAGGAAGATATCCTTGAAGGTTTCAAGATTGGTGCTGATGATTATATCACCAAACCATTCTCTATGGAAGAATTGGTATTCCGTGTAGAGGCTATTCTCCGCCGCGTACGTGGCAAGAAGAGCAAGGAGTCTACCATGTATCACATTGGTGACTTTACCTTCGATACACAGAAGCAGCTTCTTACCATTGGTGAAAAGCAGACCAAGCTTACCACCAAGGAGAATGAACTTCTTGCTTTGCTCTGTGCTCACTCTAATGAGATTCTGCAGCGCGATTTTGCTCTGAAGACCATCTGGATTGATGACAATTACTTCAATGCACGCTCAATGGATGTTTATATCACCAAACTCCGTAAGCATTTGAAGGACGATCCTCAGATTGAAATCATCAATATCCATGGTAAGGGATACAAACTGATAGTTCCTAACGAAGATTAAATGATTCTGTAATTGGGAAAAGATTCTCAAAGATATAAAAAGGATAAGTCGGTGACCGGCTTATCCTTTTTTTAATGAATATACAAATCCTGCTATTCCTGCCAGGATGAAAAAGAGACCTGCGAAGAGTGCGCTGTTTCCCTTGATAGAAAACGCAAAACTGGCAACCATCAGCAGGACGCCTAAAACGATGAAAGCCATGCCCATAGATGGTAGGGTATGGAGCAGAGTAATCAGTTTCTTGTTCATTTTTGCCATATTCTTTACAATTTAGAGGTTGTTTTTATACTATTAACAATTATTTTGTGCAAAAGTACGAAAAATATTTGGTTAATTCAAGAAAAAGTCGTAATTTTGCACCGCAATTCGTGAAAAGGCTGTGTTTCCGCACACATTTTCCGGTTTGCATGAGAATTTTTATATTAATATTTAATCATTTAAAGTAGTATGAATCAATACGAAACCGTTTTCATTTTGACTCCCGTTTTGTCTGATGAACAGATGAAGGAAACGGTCGCTAAGTTCGAGAAGGTACTCACCGATAATGGTGCTGAGATTCTGAACAAAGAGGCTTGGGGTTTGAAGAAGTTGGCTTACAACATCGAGAAGAAGACATCAGGCTTCTACAGCTTGGTTGAGTTCAAGGCTGAGCCAACTGTTATCGCTAAGCTCGAAACAGCTTATCGCCGCGACGAGAAAGTAATTCGTTACATGACTGTTAAACTTGACAAGTATGCTGCCGCTTACGCAGAGAAGCGTCGTGCAAAGCTTGGTAAAAAAGAGGAGGCTTAATCATGGCAGATCAGAAATCAGAAATCCGTTATTTGACTGCTCCTTCTATCGACACAAAGAAGAAGAAGTATTGCCGTTTCAAGAAGAGCGGTATTAAGTACATCGACTACAAGGATCCAGAGTTCTTGAAGAAGTTCTTGAACGAGCAGGGTAAAATCCTTCCACGTCGTATCACAGGTACATCTTTGAAGTATCAGCGCCGTGTAGCACAGGCTGTAAAGCGTGCTCGCCAGATCGCTTTGCTTCCTTACGTAACCGATTTGATGAAGTAATTTAAGGAGGATAAAGAAGAATGGAAATTATTTTGAAGCAAGATATTATCGGTCTTGGATATAAGAACGATATCGTAAATGTAAAGAGTGGTTATGGTCGTAACTTCCTTATCCCTACAGGTAAGGCTGTTATCGCATCTCCATCTGCTAAGAAGCAGTTGGCTGAGGATTTGAAGCAGCAGGCTCACAAGCTTGAGGCTATCAAGGCTGAGGCTGTTAAGAAGGGCGAGGCTCTCGAGGGCATTGTTCTTACTATTGCTGCTAAGGTGAGCGCTACTGGTCAGCTCTATGGCTCAGTTAACGCTGCAACTGTTGCTGAGGAACTCGCTAAGAAGGGCATCGAGGTTGATCGCAAGATCATCACTATGAAGGATGCTAAGAAGGTTGGTGAGTACGAGGCTACTGTACACTACCACAAGGAGGTTGAGGTTAAGGTTCCAGTTAACGTTGTTGCTGAGAACGCTCCTGTTGCAGCTCCTGCTGCTGAGGAGGCTCCAGTTGAGGCACCTGCTGAGGCTGCAGCTGAGGAAGAGGCTCCAGCAGCTGAATAATCCTAGCTCAATCAATTTGTATGAAGTACGATATTTTTCGCACTGTAAAGCAAATTAATATAAAGATCCCTTTTGCCGAAAGGCATTAGGGATTTTTTTATGCCTGTTCCGCATTCAAAATGGAAAGTTTTTACCATTCTTGTAGTAATTTAGAATATATAACTTTATTTTTTGATATTCTCTGCTGATTCTCAGAATTTTATTGTACCTTTGCAGTCGAATTCAGAGAATTCATATTCATTACAGGAATATTAATTATAAACTAAAAAATATAAGGATAAAATGAAAGCATTTGTTTTCCCTGGACAGGGTTCTCAGTTCGTAGGTATGGGTAAGGATCTCTACGATAACAACGCATTGGCAAAAGAACTTTTTGATAAGGCCGACGAGATTCTCGGCTTCAAGATTACTGATATCATGTTCGCCGGAACCGACGATCAGTTGAAGGAAACCAAGGTTACCCAGCCTGCTGTATTCCTTCATTCTGTTATCTCTGCTCTTTGCCTGGGTGAGGAGTTCAAGCCAGCTATGGTCGCAGGTCACTCTCTCGGTGAGTTCTCTGCATTGGTTGCTGCCGGTGCAATGGCTTTCGAGGATGGTTTGAAACTCGTTGCTGCCCGTGCCAACGCTATGCAGAAGGCTTGCGAGGCTAACCCTGGTACTATGGCTGCCATCATCGGTTTACCAGATGAGAAGGTTGAGGAAGTCTGCGCTGAGGTGAGCACAGAAGGTAACGTGGTAGTTGCTGCTAACTACAACTGCCCTGGTCAGCTCGTTATCTCAGGTAACGTAGATGCTATCAATGCTGCTTGCGAGAAGCTGAAGGCTGCTGGTGCTAAGCGTGCATTGCCTTTGAAGGTTGGTGGTGCTTTCCACTCTCCATTGATGCAGCCAGCTAAGGATGAACTTCAGGCTGCTATCGAGAAGACTACATTCACTGCTCCTAAGTGCCCGGTTTACCAGAATGTAGACGGTAAGCCTCATACTGATCCAGCTGAGATTCAGCAGAACCTCATCGCACAGCTTACAAGCTCTGTACGTTGGACTTCATCTGTACAGGCTATGATTGCTGATGGTGCTGATGACTTCACAGAGTGTGGTCCTGGCAAGGCATTGCAGGGTATGATTGGCCGCATCGACAAGAATGTTGCCGCTCATGGTATTGCTTAATCAACAATGACACTATTCAACGTTTTATCTTTTCAGCAAAGGCGTTGTTGGAAAGGTAAAACGTTTCATTTTTTTTAGTAAAGCCGCTAAATGAAGGAAAAAGTTATTATATACCAGGTTCTCCCACGACTCTTCGGAAATCAGAATACAACCTGTAAGGAAAATGGTACCATCGAAGAAAATGGTTGCGGAAAGCTGAATAATTTCTCAGATGAAGTTCTGGCTCGCATCCACGATATGGGATTTACACATATTTGGTATACGGGTGTGATTCGTCATGCCACTCAGACAAACTACTCTTCTTATGGAATTCCTACTCAGCATGCAGAGGTAGTGAAGGGAAAAGCAGGTTCGCCATATGCTATTACCGACTACTATGATATCGATCCAGACTTGGCTGTGAATGTCAGTATGAGAATGAAAGAGTGGGAGCAGCTGATAGAGCGTACTCACAAGGCTGGTATGAAAGTAATCATGGATTTCGTTCCGAACCATGTAGCCCGAGAGTATCATTCCATTTGCAAACCAACAGGTGTACGGGATTTGGGAGAAGATGATGATCCGAACATGCACTTCTCTACCAGGAATAATTTCTATTATGCATGGGGCGATTTGGATTTGAATGAAATCCGTCAATCCAAACCAGAGTTCAAGGCTTTTTCTGCGAAAGATGCCAAGATTTATGAACCTTATACCGAGAGCCCAGCCAGAGCTACAGGAAACGACCGGTTTGATAACCATCCTGGCTGTAACGACTGGTATGAGACCGTGAAACTCAATTACGGTGTAGATTACTGTGATGCAGGAGGCAGAAGCTATCATTATGAACCAGTTCCAAACACATGGGGCAAGATGACAGATATCCTCCTCTTCTGGGCAAGCAAGGGTGTTGATGGCTTCCGCTGTGATATGGCAGAAATGGTGCCAACGGCCTTCTGGTCATACGCTACCGGAATATTGAAGGCGAAGTATCCTCATATCGTCGTTATCGGTGAGGTTTACGATCCTAACCAGTACCGCAACTTTGTAAAGGCTGGTTTCGATTATCTTTATGACAAAGTAGGAATGTATGATTGCCTGCATGGCGTGGTTCGTGGTGAGCGTCCGGCAGCCAGTATCACTCACGAGTGGCAGGTAGTGGATGATATCCGCGATCACATGCTCTATTTCCTTGAAAATCATGATGAGCAGCGCATCGCCAGCGATTTCTTCTGTGGTTCAGCCATGAAGGCGATTCCTGCTGCAGCCATGAGTCTCTTCTTCCAGAAGAATCCTTTCATGCTTTACAGCGGTCAGGAATTCGGCGAGAAGGGAATGGATAAGGAAGGATTCAGCGGCACGGATGGCCGTACCACGATATTCGACTATTGGAGTCCGGAAACTCTGGCGCATGCCTATCAGGATTCATCTGACTCGGCATTGAGTCAGGAGCAGAAATATCTGGCAGCCACTTATCGCCAGCTTCTTCGCTTCGCCAATGAAGAGAAAGCCATCCGCGAGGGTGAGACCTTCGATTTGATGTATGTGAATCCGGGTTCTGAGAATTTCGATCCCCGTACCAATTTCGCCTTCCTTCGCAAGAAGGATGATGAAGCTATGCTCATCGTACTTAACTTTGCCCAGGAGGCGCGCCAGTTGCAGGTTTGCATCCCTGGTCATGCTTTCGATTTCTTCCATATTGCTGAAGAGGAGGTGCTGGTAACAGAACTGTTCTCGGGTGGCAAGAAGAAGGTTGAATTGAAGAAGGATGGCGTGTTCCCGATATCAATGGATGCTAACGGAGTAAGAATCTATAAATTCAATGTCAAGATGGAGGAAAGTGATATCATATTGAATGAGCATCATAAGGAGGAGTTCCCTCCTGCTCATACGGCTGAGCATCTGCTCAATCAGTTGATGGTTCGCCTGTTTGGCTGTGAGCGCAGCCGCAATGCACATATTGAGCGCAAGAAGAGTAAGATGACCTTCGTAGTCGATCACAAGCCTACCCGCCAAGAGGAGAAGGAGATTGAGACGGAGATGAATCGCCTGATAGAGCTTGATATGCCTGTTACTTACGAGTTTGTGGATCGTGACCACATTCCGGCTAACGTCAAGTTAGACCGTCTGCCGGATGATGCGAGCGAGACCTTGCGTCTGGTTCGTATCGGTGATTATGATGTTTGTCCATGTATCGGCAAGCATGTCCGTTCTACCGCCCAGATTGGCAAGTTCGTATTGTTGGGTACCAATTGGGATGAGCATGCGCATTCTTTGCGTATCCGCTTCAAGATTGTTCAGTAAAATATAAAATAAGCAGCAATGGAGTAGTAGCCATTGCTGCTTTTTTCTTTTATAATTACTGCTTTCTTCTTTCCTTTTCTTTCGTGCACATAAAAGTTTTTTTTCTCGAAAAAAGTCTCAAAGTCTCATTATTTGCGGCTAAAACCGATGTATGCGATTGATATATAATGGTTTATAAAAATGAGACTTTTCTGTTTATTTTACAAAGAAGTATCATAGAAGTATCATAAATTCAATAGAAGTATCATAAAATTCAGGTAAGTTGCTTGCAAAAAAGCCTTTTTTGAGGATTTATGTCTAGAAATACAGGCACAAAAACTAAGAAATGTCTAGTATTTCAGTTTTATAGAATTGATAATGTCTACTATTTCCGTTTTATAAAACTGATAGTGTCTACCTTTCTAGTTTATAAAGTATGCCAATATTAACCAGGAATAAGATGGAAAACACAGACAATTGTAGTTAGGAATAAGCACATAGGTTGGTCTCTTAGTGCCCGTCACACGGTCACTAAGGGATCAGGTGACGGGCATCGATAGACCAAGTGTTGGGCACTCATTGCCCGTACTGCGGGCATTGAATGCCCGTTTCATGGGGTGATTTTTGGGCACTAATTTGAGCAAGCAAATTGTAGTTTTTCTATATTTAGTTGACTATAATTTCGTGTTTTTTTATGATGCATCATGGTGATTTAATGATACTTCTATTGAAATCATGATACTTCTATGATACTTCTTTGTAAATATATTTGGAAGTATCATTTTGTAATTCATTATGTATCAGTGATATATTTGCAAATAATGATACTTTGAGACTTTTTTCAAGAAAAAACATTTATGTGCGAGTGATGAAGGGATGGGCGAATCTGCGTCATTTGTAAGCGACTCCTCGCATCATTTTCCAGAAAAATACAGAAAGTTAGAAAATAATCTCCAGAAAGCTTGCAAGTCTCATTTCTTTTTATTATTTTTACCGCCGTAAATATCAGTATATTGAAGATAAAGGCTGATATATGGGATAAATATCATTATAATGATAGATAAATTAATAGAAGATTATGGCAGATTTATATGAATATTCTACTCCTGAGTTGGTACGTTTACTGGGAGTAAGATTCAAGGAATATAGAATGAGATGCAATCTCACCCAGAAAGAGGTTGCCGAGCTTACTGGGCTTGGCTTGACCACCATCCACAAGTTTGAGAATGGTACAGCGGGCAATCTTTCGCTTTCCACTTTTCTCCTCTTGCTGAAGGTGGTGGGGCAGATTGATGCCATCAATGATGTGCTTCCAGAACTTCCTCCATCTCCTTATCTGATGAGAAAGGATGAGAAGAAGGCACAGAGAATTCGTCATACTAAATAATAACTGGTTATGGTAAATACTTTGAGAGTAATGCTTTGGGACGAAGAAATCGGTCGCTTGGCATGGGACAATCGCCGCAGGTTATCGTACTTTACATATAATCCTGAGTTCTTGAAGAAGGGAATTGATGTTTCTCCTCTTCAAGCTCCTGTGCGTGGTATTCGTGCAATGACACCCGTGTGGGGAGAGGATGCCAAAATGTACCAGAAACTTCCTGCATTTCTAGCAGATTCGTTGCCGGATGCCTGGGGTAATCAGCTTTTCGAGCTTTGGCGAATTCAAAATCATATTCCTAATGCTGATATAACTCCGTTGGATAAACTTTCCTTTATCGGAAAGCGAGGAATGGGGGCATTGGAATTCTTGCCAGAGGTCACTAAGGCGGATAAGGCAGAAATGATAGATGTCAAGTTGTTGGCAGATTTGGCAGAGCGCATTTTTATCGAGCGTGAAAATGCCCACATTATGCCAGAGGAATCTATCACGATGCAGTCCTTGCTTACAGTGGGAACATCGGCTGGTGGACGCCAGCCTAAGGCTATCATTGCCATCAATAAAATTACGGGGGAGATACGAAGCGGTCAGGTGGCTGGGCTGCAGGATTATGATTACTATATATTAAAATTTGGCGATACGAAATACAGTTCTGCAGAGATAGAGATGACCTATTATGAGATGGCCATCAAGGCGGGAATAGATATGATGCCATCCCGACTATATGAGATAGATGGAAACAGGAATTTCATAACGAAGCGTTTCGATCGTGATGGTGAGAGGAAGTTGCATACGCAGACCCTTGCTGCGATTTCTCCGGAAGCCGATAGCTATGAGGGACTTATTGCTGTCTGCAGAAAATTATATTTGCCGGAGACAGATTGCCAGGAAGTATTTCGCAGACTTGTGTTCAATGTACTTTCCAACAATACGGATGACCATACAAAGAATTTCTCTTTTGTGATGGACGAGGCGGGGATTTGGCGTTTGTCACCAGCCTACGACCTCACTTATATTATAGATACAGGAGGCTATTTACCTAATACGGGTCATTGTATGTATGTAAGGTCTAAGCTGCATCATATTTCTTACGATGATGCCATTCAGTTTGCCAAGGACAATGGCATTCGGCGTGCTGATGCAATCATTAGGGAAGTAGCTGATTCTCTGCGGCAATTCCGTGACATAGCCAAGCGAAATGAGGTTCAGGACAGATGGATCAGTTCCATAGAATCAGCGATAAATGCTCATCTCGTATCATGGGGATTGGAGGATAAAGACAACAGTTCTGCTTCTTTTGAGATAGATGGCAAAAGTTGTACTGATGTTCGCATAGAGCAGGCTTACAAAGGCAACTTCCATTTGTATGCAAGCATAGATGGGCGAGAGTGTAAGTTTATTATCGGAAAGAACAAGCCCGAATATGCTACGATTCAAGAGACGGGATTGTCGAATCTTCCGGAGTCGATGCTTAGAGATTTGGTTGCGAAATATCTGGTGAGATAGAAGATATTTGATTTAAAATAGAAAAAGCAAAGAAATCCACTTTGCTTTTTCTATTTTCCTTCTAAAAAGTTTGTATGATCAAAGATTATTCGTATCTTTGCAGCACGAGAACCCGCCAAGCCTCTCAACGATGCTCAAATGTGCGGGTCGTTTTCCTTTAGATATATTGTTAATAATCAGAAAAATGCTTGTTTTCTGAAATATTATCTGTATCTTTGTACATTAATTATTAAGAGTAAGATTATGGCTTCAAAGAGATATCCTTTGGGAATACAAACGTTCTCCGAAATCGTGAAGGGGAATTACTTCTATGCTGACAAGACGGCTATCGTCTATCAGTTGGCTCATTATGCCAAGTTTCATTTTCTGAGTCGCCCACGTCGATTCGGAAAATCCTTGTTTGTATCTACTCTAAAGGCTTACTTTGAAGGTAAGAAAGAGCTGTTCAAGGGACTTGCCATCGAACAGATGGAGAAGGAATGGACGGCATATCCTGTCATCCACCTGGATCTGAGCTGTGGTAAGTATTATAGTTTGGAGAATACATATTCAATTCTAAACGGAATACTAGAAGTGGAAGAGAAAAAATATGGTTTAAAAGTTAATCCAATAGATGAGAAGTCTTTTGGAGGTCGTCTTAAGAACATCTTGCTTGCAGCAGCTGCTCAAACAGGTAAACAAGCAGTCGTTCTCATCGATGAATATGATGCTCCAATGCATGATTCTGTCAGTGACGAAGACTTACAGAAGACCATCCGCAACATCATGAGAGATTTCTTCAGCCCCTTGAAGCAGCAAGAGGGAAACATCCGCTTTGTATTCATCACAGGCATCTCCAAGTTTAGTCAGCTCAGCATCTTTAGTGAATTGAACAATCTCAAGATTCTCACGTTGAAGGATGAATACAGTAGCTGTTGTGGTATTACCAAGAGTGAATTGACTCAGTATTTCCGTGAGGGAATCGAGGAGATGGCTGAGCATAATGGACTCACTTATGAGGAGACCTTGCAGCAACTCAAGCAGCATTATGATGGCTACCACTTCAGTATCAATAGCGAGGATATCTTCAATCCTTACAGCATTATCAATGCTTTGGACGATAAGGAGTTTAATAGCTATTGGTTTACATCTGGTACGCCTACGTTCCTGATAGAACTGATGCAGCAGAAGAATTTGGATATGCTCAATCTGGACGATCTGTGGATACAGGCATCACGTTTTGATACACCTACGGAAAAGCTTGCTGATCCTATTCCTGTCCTTTTCCAAAGTGGCTACCTTACCATTAAAGGATATGAGAAGAAAGGCAAGTTGTATCATCTCTGTTTCCCAAATCAAGAAGTAAGACAAGGTTTCTCGGAAAGTCTCGTCTGGTATTATTCTGCGCAAGACATGAACAGATATGATGCCATCGTGTATGCTTATTCCAAGAATGTGCTCATCAATGATGACATGGAAGCTTTTATGCCTCATTTGAAGGCATTCTATGATAAGTTCCCATATACGATTATCAACAATAATGAGCGTCACTATCAAGCCGTGATATTCACCATCTTCACCATGCTTGGCGAAGATGTGAAGGTGGAGCATACCACTTCGGATGGAAGAATAGACCTTGTGCTCAAGACGGATAAGAGTATCTTTATCTTTGAGTTAAAATATAAGAAGTCTGCCGACATCGCCATGGCGCAAATCAGCGATAAGAACTATGCCAAGGCTTTTGCCGATGATGGGCGAAAGGTTGTGAAAGTGGGTATTAACTTCTCGGAAAACCAGCGAAGTATAGAGGATTGGGTGATAGAATAAATGAAATAGAAGAAAGTTGGTGACCTTCATCAGGTGTATGTCACCACACTATATAGATAAAAATATATCTGAACAGGGGCGGTAACTCGTTTTTTAAGGTAGTTACCGCCCCGTTTCAAGCATGTTTTGTTCTTTTGTACAGTCGCAGAACTTAGATAATCACCGCCGTTCCGCTGCACGTAACCATCAGCATGGAGCCGCTCTTTCCCACGGTTTCGTAATCCAGGTCGATGCCCACGATGGCGTTGCAGCCCAGGGATGCGGCACGGTCGGCCATCTCTCTTAGGGCTGTATCCTTAGCCTCGCGGAGGGTGCTTTCGTAAGAACCGCTTCTGCCGCCGATTACATCACGGACACTGGCAAAGAAATCCTTTACAAAGTTGGTACCGATGATGGTTTCGCCGGTTACTACGCCACGGTATTCACGGATAGGGTGGCCTTCTATGGTTGGAGTGGTACTCAAAATCATAATCTTTTCCTTTCTTTTTTATGTTATTATCAATGTTATTTATAGCTTAGACGATAAAAGTAGAGAAAAGGTTGCAGAAAATCCAAAAATAATTGTTACTTTTGCATCTGAAATATAAATATTTATAGGTTATATGAACAAGAGATTGATGTTTTCGGCAGCACTCGTGATGGCGCTGCTTTCGGCAAACGCTCAGAAAAGGGCGTTTACCATCGAGGATTTGTACAGGGTGAAGGGCGTATCTTCGGTGAGCCTTTCGCCTGATGGTAAGACGGTTTGCTATACCGCCAGTTCTTCTGACCTGAAGAACCAGAAGTCTGGCTCCGACATCTACATCATGAATGCGGATGGCTCTCACACCAAGGCTCTTACCGAGGATGGAAAGAGCAGTTCTGCCGTGTGGAGCAAGGATGGAAAGAGTATCTTCTTTACTAATTATGAGAAAGGGACGGCTCAAATCTTTCGCATGGATCTGACTACCTGCGAGACGGAACAGGTAACTGATTATGAGTTGGGTATCGGTAGTCCTGTCATCTCTCCGGATGAGCGATACATTGCCTTTACCGCAGAAGTATATCCAGACCTGGGAGCTGATGCCAAGGCTAACAAGGCCCGGATGGAGAAAAAGGAGCAGGGACCTGTACAGGCGCATATTGCCGACAAGTTGCTCTACCGTCATTGGACGAGCTATAATGATGGCAGATGCAATCACCTTATCCTTTTCGATACACAGACGAAGACTTACAAGGATCTGACTCCGGGCAATTATTCGCTGATATTCGTGGTTGGGGGTGGAATCACCTATCAATTCTCTCCTGACAGCAAGGAGATCTGTTTCGTATCCAATCATGATGAGCATCAGGAGGCTAGCACCAATGCCGACCTGTGGACGGTATCTGTGAATGGGGGAGAACCGGTCTGCATCACGAAGGAGAACAAGGCTTGGGATGGTACTCCAGCCTATTCGCCTGACGGCAAGTATATCGCTTACCGCTTGCAGCAAGTGCCTGGTTATGAGTCTGATCGCTTCCGTCTTGCTATCTACGACCGGGCTGCAAAGAAGTCTACCGTCCTGACAGAGAAGTTTGACAACTGGGTAGATGATTACAAATGGGCTCCCGACAGCAAGAGTATCTTCTTCCTCGGTCAGGTACAGGGCGCTGAGCCGCTCTACAAGCTCGATATAGCCAGAAAAACCATCTCGCCGGTATTGACGGGCAAGGCCATCTCGGAGTTTGATTTCGACAATAAGGGTATGGTATATTATACCTATAGCACGACAGGCAAGCCATCGGCTCTCTATCGCCAGCAGATGAAGAAGTGGAATGGAACTCCTGTAGCAAGCGGCAAGGAACAGCAGATTACCTTCCTCAACCAGCAGTTGGAGGATGAGGTGGATATCCGTCCATCTGAGAGTATCTGGGTAGATGGCGCTGGTGGCGACAAGGTACAGGTATTCATCGTGAAGCCACACAACTTTGATGCCAGCAAGAAATATCCGCTTATCATCAATGTGCATGGCGGACCACAGATGCAGTGGATGAATTCCTTCCGTGGCGACTGGCAGGTTTATCCTGCTGCCGGTTATGTGGTGGCTTATCCTAACCCTCATGGCTCTACGGGATATGGTCAGGCTTTCACCCGTGCCATTTCCGGCGACTGGGGCGGAAAGGTATTTGAGGATGTAATGAAGGTTACCGATAAATTGGCAACCCTGGAATATGTTGATTCTACCAGGATGGGAGCGATGGGATGGTCGTATGGCGGTTACATGATGAACTGGCTGCAGGGACATACCAAGCGATTCAAGTGTCTGGCTTCCATGATGGGCGTATATGACTTGCGCTCTATGTGGGGCAGTACTGAGGAAGTATGGTTTCCTAACTTTGAGTTAGAGGGACAACCTTATAATTCCGATCTCTACGAGAAGTGGTCGCCATCCTCATACATCAAGAACTTCTCAACACCAACCCTCGTGATGACGGGCGAGCTAGACTATCGTGTACCGTATACCCAGAGTTTGCAGTATTTCACAGCTTTGCAGACCCTGAACATTCCTTCTCGACTGATAGTCTTGAAGTATGATGGTCACTGGCCAAGCAACCTGAAGTCGATGCCGCTCTATTACAACGCGCACCTCGACTGGTTCCATCGTTATCTCGGCGGTGCTCCTGCACCTTGGGATACAGAGAAGATGGTGAATAATGAGATAGAGTACTAAAATGCCCTATATATATAATAAGGTGTAGAATAACAAAATAAAAAAGCTCCATTCGCAATCAGATGCGAATGGAGCTTTTTTCTGATAATTAAAAACTTACTTTGTTTCCTGTTCTTCCTGCATGTCCAGATACTGGTTGTCCTTGTCGTAGAATTCGTACTGGAGGAATGCCAGTTTCTGTGAAGGAATCACATTGAAGCCGAAACCATACTTAAACTGCCATCTGCGCTTCAGGGAAATGAAGCCCTTGTTGATGAAGGCAGCCACGTAAGGATTCACATACAAAGTGAATTTCTTGACGCCGATCTTGTTGACTAGGCGGTCGATTTTTCTTTCCAACTGGTCGGTGAAGAGGATGCTAGACTTGATCTTGCCCGTACCGAAACAGGTAGGGCAGGTTTCATCTACATTCACATCCATAGCCGGACGTACACGCTGGCGTGTAATCTGCATCAGTCCGAACTTGCTCAATGGCAGGATGTTGTGCTTGGCACGGTCCTTCTGCATGTTCTTACACATGCGCTCATAGAGCAACTGTCGGTCTTCGGCAAGATTCATGTCGATGAAGTCGACAACAATGATACCTCCCATATCTCGGAGGCGCAATTGTCTTGCCAACTCATCAGCAGCGCCGAGGTTAACATCCAGTGCATTTGCTTCCTGACCTTTCTCACGAGTTCTGTTACCACTGTTTACATCGACAACGTGCAAGGCCTCGGTGTGCTCGATGATGAGATAAGCACCATGCTTGTAGTTAACAACACGACCAAAGCCAGCTTTAATCTGCTTGGTAATGCTGAAATTGTCGAAGATAGGCACCTTACCGGTGTAGAGCTTAACTATGCCCGCCTTTTCAGGGGCTATTAGAGAAACATAGTTCTTCACCTCGTTCATTACATCTTCGTTGTTCACGTAGATGTTCTCGTAAGATGGGTTAAACAAGTCACGCAAGAGAGCAACGGCTCTTCCGGTCTCCTCGAATGCAAGTTGCGGGCGCTGCTGGGTCTTCTGTACCTTGGCGATAGCATCCTCCCATCGCTTCACCAGGACTTTCAGCTCAGCATCGAGCTCAGCGACCTTCTTACCCTCAGCCACAGTGCGGACGATAACGCCGCAATTCTTTGGTTTGATGCTGTGAATGAGTTGTTTGAGTCGGGAGCGTTCTTCACCGCTTTTAATTTTCGACGAGACAGAAACTTTATCACCGAATGGCATGAGTACCAGGTATCGGCCCGCGAATGAGATTTCGCCTGTGAGTCGAGGTCCCTTGGTAGAGATTGGTTCCTTTACGATTTGTACCAGCACTTCCTGTCCTGCTTTGAGTACATTCTGTATGCTGCCGTCCTTTTCCAATTCAGGCATTTTGCTGGCTTTAGAGAATGGGAAAAGTTTCTTTCTGTCGCTCTGTACTTGTTTAAGGTACTTCTGGTAGGAATTAAAATGACTTCCTAGGTCAAGATAATGAAGAAAGGCGTCGCGTTCATAACCTACATCCACGAAGCAGGCGTTAAGACCCGGCATCAGTTTTTTTACCTTTGCGATGTAGATGTTGCCCACAGAGAACGATGCCTCACGAGGTTCGTTCTGGTATTCCACCAGCTGCTTGTCCTCCATGAGTGCGATAGAGATGTCTTTCTGTTGGACATCAATTACAACTTCGCTTGTCATATCTTCAATAATCTTTTAACTTTAAATTAATACAAAAAAAGGGTATGTCATTCCATATCAGAACTGACACACCCCCTCAGTCACGAACTGACCGAGAGCTATAGTAGACTAGCTACACTGCTAGCTTACTTGCTCTTATGTCTGTTCTTACGTAATCTTTTTTTACGCTTGTGAGTAGCCATCTTGTGGCCCTTCTTTTTCTTTCCGTTTGGCATGATTTTAAAATTTTAAAATATTGTTATTATAAAAAATGATATTTCTCTCTTCCTGTCCAGCAGTATTACTGAGCATTCTGCATCTCCTCGATGAAGCTCTTTGATGGCTTGAAGCTTGGTAAGTCGTGAGCTGGAATGGTGATGGTTGTATTCTTAGAGATGTTACGGGCAGTCTTAGCAGCACGATGCTTGATGTTGAAGCTGCCGAAGCCACGCAAGTATACATTGTCCTTCTTTTCGATGAGGCACTTCTTAACCTCTTCCATAAAAGCCTCTACTACAGTACCTACTTCTTTCTTAGGCATACCAGTAGCGATAGCTACCTCATTAATGATATCTGCTTTGGTCATTTCTTTATTTTTTACTAATTTTACTTGTTAATCTTTATTTCGGTGTGCAAAGATACAAGTTTTTTATGATATAACAAAATACTTAAGGCTTTTTTTGCAAAAATAATGCTCTAAGTATTTGCATATAAGGTTTTTATTGCGTATTTTTGCACCAAAATAGAGAAATTATGAGATTTAAGAGATATTTTTTGGCTTTGATGATAGTTGCCTTTCATGCATTGGCGTTGATGGCTGGGGAGGTCTGGACGGCGAAAAATGTACCGATTCCTTTCCTCAGGGATTCTACGCAATATGTTTCCGACCCGGATGGATATGTTGATAAGGCTCAAAAGGATTCTGCCAATTTCTATCTTCAGAAACTGAAGTTGGAGTGTGGCGTACAGAATGTGCTCATCATTGTGGGAAAGGTTGACAACCAGGATGCCTTTCGGATGGCGCAGGATGTGGGCAACCAATATGGTATCGGTTACAAGAAGAGCCGGAGAGGACTGGTTATCGTCATCGCGGTGGAGGACCATAAGTACTTTATTGCTCCAGGAAGTGGACTGGAGGGGGAGTTGACCGATGTGGACTGCGATGATATTGCCCGGGCTTGCATCGTGAAGTATATGCGTGAAGGCAATCCGGGCGAGGCGGTAGCATCTGTGAGCCGTGCTATATATAATAAGGTGAAAAGTGGACGGACGGGAATTGCGGATGTTGATGAAGGTTCGGTTAATGACGAAGAGGACTGGTTCCTGGTCATTATCCTGTTCCTTATCTTCTTCGGTATTCCTATCTATCTGTTTATCAGGTATATTCTGGAGATACTCGGTATTGTGAAGCCAAGACCGAAGAGCCATCAGAGAAACCAGTCTCGTAGGAGAAACAATGACGATGACTGGATACCTCCTTTCTTTATGGGAGGTGGCGGTTCTTCCGGCGGCGGTTTCTCGGGCGGTTCTTTTGGCGGAGGCACCTTTAGCGGAGGCGGCTCTGGCGGAGGATGGTGATGACTGATTATAGTTAATAGTTTATAGTTAATAGTTTATAGTAAATAATTAATTAATAATAATGACAATGGAACAGACAATGAATTCAAACATGCAACCGGCAAAGAGAGGTATAAAGAAAAGTTGGATTATTCTGGGCATCGTAGTTGTGCTGGTACTATGGATGTTCAGTGGTTATAACGGATTGGTAGAGAAACAGGAGTTGGCTACCACAGAGTTGGCTAATGTTCAGACTCAGTATCAGCGTCGTGCAGACATGATGCCACAGTTGGCAAAGATAGTAAAGGCTTATGCCAAGCATGAGAAAGAAACCTTTGCCGAGGTAACCAAGGCTCGTGCTGCTGTTGGTCAGGTAAAGCTGGATGCCAACAATCTTACTGAGGCTAGCCTGAAGAAATATGCTGCTGCACAGGGTGAGTTGGCAAATGCATTCTCCAAACTGATGGTAGTAGCCGAGAAATATCCTGAGTTGAAAGCCAGCGAGAACTTCAAGGCTCTTCAGGTTCAGGAAGAGGGTACGGAAAACCGTATCAGCGAGGCACGCCGCAAGTATAATGAAGCCGTTCAGAACTATAACCAGACGGTTAGAAAAATGCCAAGTGCCCTTATCGCCGGCCTCTTCAATTTCAATGTGATGCCTAAGTTTGAGGCAGCAGCAGGAGCTGAGAAGGCGCCAGATTTGGATATCTAATTTAGAATTGATCATTAAGAATCCTGTTTTTCAACGGGATTAATAGATTTGTTATCTAGTCAATGGGAACGAGAAGTGTCCCATTGGCTAGATTTTCTGTTTTATGTGCTTTCAATTTGAAAGTAACTTAATATTTTATATATATTTTGTATTTCAGATGTTTTTTATTTCAGAAATTCTTTGTATCTTTGCACGCAATTTAAGAAATATGGTAGAAATACCGCAAACATTGAAATTTCAATAAGGTAAATTACAAATATGAAACAAACAAAGATTGTCGCTTCCATCAGTGATCGTAGATGTGATCAGGATTTTATCCGAAAACTGTTTTTCGCCGGTATGAACGTTGTTCGTATGAATACTGCTCATGCCACAGAAGAGGGTATACGCACCATCGTAAAGAATGTAAGAGCCGTGTCTCCACATATTGGTATTATGATTGATACCAAAGGTCCTGAGGTGCGAACTACAGGTGTGAAGGAACCTATCCACTACAATGTTGGTGATGTAGTGAAAATCTTTGGACGTCCGGAAATGGAGTCTTCTCATGATATTGTGAATGTGAGCTATCCTGACATCGCAGCCGATGTTAAGGTAGGTGATGATTTGCTCTTCGATGATGGTGAACTCGATATGAAGATTATCGACAACCAGGGTCCTATGCTGGTTGCCGAGGTTCAGAACGAGGGAGTGCTCGGGGCTCACAAGAGCGTGAATGTGCCGGGAGAGCATATCGACTTGCCTGCACTGACAGAGAAAGACCGCCGAAATATTGAACTCGCTATCGAGTTGGATATTGATTTCATCGCTCACTCTTTTGTGCGCAATGCAGCCGATGTGAAGGCAGTTCAGAATATCTTGGACGCTCACAACAGTGATATCAAGATTATCTCTAAGATTGAAAATCAGGAAGGTGTTGATAATATTGACGAGATTATTGATGCCTGCTATGGTATCATGGTTGCCCGTGGTGACCTGGGTATCGAGGTGCCAATCGAGAGAATTCCAGGCATCCAGCGCCGCATCATCTCTAAGTGTGTGAAGGCGCAGAAACCGGTAATCGTGGCTACACAGATGTTGCATACCATGATTAAGAATCCACGTCCTACCCGTGCTGAGGTAACTGATATTGCCAATGCTATCTTCTATCGCACCGATGCGCTGATGCTTTCTGGTGAGACAGCAAGCGGTAAGTATCCTGTAGAAGCAGTGCAGACCATGGCCCGTATTGCTGAGCAGGCAGAGAAGGACAAGTCTCCACTGAATGATATTGATCCAATGGAAGATGGTAAGATTGACCAGAAACTCTTCCTGGCTCATGCTGCCATTGAGGCTACAAAGAAGTTGGGTGTTGCTGGTATTATTACCGATGGCGAGACCGGTCAGACTGCACGCGACCTGGCAGCCTTCCGTGGTCCAAATCCGGTATTGGCAATCTGCTATAAGGAGAAACTCCAGCGCTGGTTGAATCTGAGCTATGGTATTATTCCAATTCATCAGAAGGATCAGGTTTCTACCAAGGCTATGTTTACCGCAGCGGTACGTATGCTTCGCCAGAAAGGCTATTTAGGTGAGGAGGATAAGATTGCTTATCTGAGCGGTAGCTTTGGAGAGGGTGGAGGCACAACCTTCGTTGAGATTAATAAAGTGAAGAAGATTTTCGATAACAGTTATAGCTTTAATTTGCCATCAAATGGCATCGAAGATAAGTAAAAAAGGCTATTATTTCAAAAAAAAATAGACGTAAATAGAATTATTGGTGCAAAAATTTGCAGTATTCAAAAAAATACCGTAATTTTGCACCAATATTTTAAAACGAAAATTTTAGAAAATGAAAAAACTCGTTAGTTCAGTTTTAGTCGCTTTGACTATGCTCTTAGTACTTGGCAGTTGTGGAAGTACTAAGAATGTAGCTTATTTCCAAAATGCAGATTCTATCAGCTTGGCTGCTTCAAGAATGCTTTATGAAGCCAAGATTATGCCTAAGGACGAACTTACAATTACAGTAATTACAACAGATCCAAAGGCTGCCATGCCTTTCAACCTCTCTGTCTCTCAAACATTGGGTACAGGCGGACAGCTGAGTTATGGTAGTGGTTCCCTGCAAGGATATCTGGTTGATAATGATGGTAATATTGAGTTTCCTGTTGTTGGAACCTTGCATGTCGGTGGTTTGACCAAGAAGCAGGCTGAAGATCTCATCAAGAATAAGGTGAAGCCTTATCTGGCAGAAAAAGAAAATCCTATTGTTACGGTTCGCATGGGCAGTTACCATGTATCTGTATTAGGTGAAGTAGAAAAGCCAGGAATTATTTATGCTCCACAGGAGAAGATGAGTATTCTTGAAGCTTTGGCACAGTGTGGCGACTTAACTATCTATGGTAAGCGTGACAATGTATTATTGATTCGTCAGGATGCAGCAGGAGAGAAGCATACTTATCGTATGAACTTGAATGATGCAAATATTATTAATTCACCATTCTATTATCTGCAGCAGAATGATATTATCTATGTAGAACCAAATAAGGTGAAAGCTCAAAACTCATCTATCGGTTCATCTACTACATTGTGGTTCTCTGCCGTTGGTACATTGATTTCTATCGCATCATTGATTGTCAATATCTTGCGATAGCAGGTAATAGAAGGGAGTACAATTAGGATACTACAAAAATAATAATATATATATGTGTGGCATTGTAGGATATTTAGGTAAGGGTGAGGCTTATCCTGCTCTTATCAAAGGTTTAAAGCGTTTGGAATATCGTGGATACGATAGTGCAGGCGTGGCTCTTATCAGTAATGATGGTGCTTTGAACGTTTACAAGGCAAAGGGTAAGGTGGCAGATCTTGAAGCGTTCTGCTCTGATAAGGATATTTCGGGACATGTGGGTATTGCTCATACTCGTTGGGCTACCCATGGAGAGCCTTCAGCTGTAAATGCTCACCCGCATTATTCCTCTAGCAAGAACCTTGCCATGATTCATAATGGAATCATAGAAAACTATGCCGATATCAAGAAGAATCTCATTGCTAAGGGAGTAGAGTTTAAGAGCGAGACGGATACTGAGGTTCTCGTTCAGCTGATTGAATATATTCAGATAAAGAAAAATCTCGACTTGCTGACTGCCGTTCAGGTGGCTCTCCGTCAGGTAATCGGAGCCTACGCTATCGCTATTCTTGATAAGCGTAACCCTAATCAGATCATTGCTGCCCGTAAGCAGAGTCCGTTGGTTGTAGGTATCGGAAAGGATGGTGAGTTTTATCTCGGTTCTGATGCCAGTCCTATCATCGAATATACAGATAAGGTGGTTTATCTGGAGGATGGTAACATCGCTGTGATGCGCCTCGGTGAGGAATTGCAGGTGGTGAACATCCAGAACGTTAAACTCAATCCAGAGGTACAGACCGTAGACATTGATCTCGGTCAGATAGAGAAGGGCGGTTTCCCTCACTTTATGTTGAAGGAAATTTTTGAGCAGCCAGAGTGCCTTCGTAACTGTATGCGTGGCCGTGTAGTTAGCCGCACAGTGGAAACTCGCGTAATGACTGATGGCGACGATACAACCAGCAAGAAGGAGACTGAGATGGGTGTCGTGCTCAGCTCTATTACCGACCATCGCCAGCAGCTTCTCAATGCCAAGCGAATCATCATCGTGGCTTGTGGTACATCATGGCATGCCGGACTTATCGGCAAGCAGATGATAGAGAACTATTGCCGCATCCCTGTGGAAGTGGAATATGCATCTGAATTCCGTTACCGTAATCCTGTGGTAACGAAGGACGATGTGGTCATCGCCATTTCCCAGAGTGGTGAAACCGCTGATACCCTGGCTGCCATCAAGCTTGCCAAGGAGAGCGGTGCGTTTATCTATGGTATCTGTAACTCCATCGGTTCTTCCATCGCACGAGAGACAGATACAGGTACCTATATTCACGTAGGTCCGGAGATTGGTGTTGCCTCTACCAAGGCGTTCACTGGTCAGGTTACCGTCCTTATCCTCCTGGCACTTGCCATCGGTAAGGAGAGGGGAACCATCAGCGAAAATGAATATCAGAAGATTACAGAACAGCTTTGGAACATTCCTGCCAAGATGAAGGAAGTGTTGAAGCTCAACAATAAGATAGCTGACTTGAGCCGTACGTTTACATACGCTCGCAATTTCATCTATCTGGGCCGTGGATTCCAGTATCCTGTGGCCCTTGAGGGTGCATTGAAGTTGAAGGAGATTAGCTACATCCACGCTGAAGGTTATCCTGCAGCGGAGATGAAGCATGGTCCTATCGCATTGATTGACAGCGATATGCCAGTGGTAGTTATTGCTACCCACAACTTCATGTACGAGAAGGTCTTGTCTAATATCCAGGAGATTAAAGCCCGTCAGGGTCGTGTTATTGCTATTGTCAGCAATGGCGATGAAACCATTTCCAAGATTGCCGACGAAGTGATTGAACTCCCTGAGACCTTGGAGTGCCTGGAGCCATTATTGGCTACCATTCCTTTGCAGCTCTTGGCTTACCATGTAGCTGTATGTAAGGGCAAGGACGTTGACCAACCTAGAAACTTGGCCAAGTCAGTTACTGTAGAATAATATATAAAGGGATTCGTCATTTCTTGACGTTTCCCTTTTTTTGGAGGGGGATCCCTCGGATAGGTATATTCAAATTTAACTAAATAAGATAAGGATAATAGAGAGATGGAACCATTGAAACATGAGTGTGGTGTAGCAATGATCAGATTGCTCAAGCCACTGGAGTATTACCAGCAGAAGTATGGTACTTGGATGTACGCACTCAACAAACTCTATCTGATGATGGAGAAGCAGCACAACCGTGGCCAGGAGGGTGCTGGTATGGCTTGTGTCAAACTGGGCGGTAAGCCTGGTCATGAGTATATGTTCCGTGAGCGTGCAGAGGGCAAGAATGCCGTGACCGAAATCTTCGGCAAGGCGAATGCCAACTTCAAGAGCCTGACTCCCGAGCAGCTTGCTGATGCAAAGTTCGCTAAAGAGGAACTGCCTTTCGCAGGCGAACTTTATATGGGACACCTGCGCTACAGTACCACTGGAAAGAGTGGCATTCAGTATGTGCACCCATTCCTGCGACGTAACAACTGGAAGGCGAAGAACCTCTGCCTTTGTGGTAACTTCAACATGACCAACGTAGATGAAATCTTCGAGGAACTTACCAAGCAGGGTCAGAGTCCTCGCATCTACAGCGACACCTACATCATGCTTGAACTGATGGGCCACCGTCTGGACAGAGAGGTGGAGCGCAACTTCGTAGCTGCAAAGGCGATGGAGATGCAGAATACCGATATCACCAACTATATAGAAGACCACGTGAAGATGAGCAATGTACTCAAGACCACGATGAAGAACTTTGATGGCGGTTATGTGGTTTGCGGTATCACCGGTTCGGGCGAGATGTTCTCTATGCGCGACCCTTGGGGCATCCGTCCTGCGTTCTATTACAAGAACGATGAAATCGTGGTAGTAGCCAGCGAGCGCCCTGTACTCCAGACCACCTTCGACCTGGAGGCAGAGGAAGTGCAGGAACTGATGCCGGGCACGGCGCTTCTCGTGAAGAAGAACGGAGAGTGCAGTATCGAGCGCATCATGGAGCAGAAGGGCGATTCAGCCTGCTCATTCGAGCGCATCTACTTCAGTCGTGGTTCCGACAAGGATATCTATAAGGAGCGTAAGCAGTTGGGCGAGCAGTTGACCCAGCCTATCCTGAAGGCTGTTGATTATGATGTAGACCACACCGTGTTCAGCTATATCCCGAACACTGCCGAGGTGGCTTACTATGGCATGTTGAGCGGTTTCAAGAAGTATCTTAATGAGACCAAGATTGAGCAGATTGCCAACCTCGACCATGTTCCATCAAAAGAAGAATTATACGAAATCCTCGGCGACTTTGTCCGCTCAGAAAAGATAGCATGGAAGGATATCAAACTCCGTACCTTCATCACCGAGGGCAACAGTCGTAACGACCTGGCGAGCCATGTGTATGATGTAACCTACGGAAGCATCGAGCCGAATGTGGATAATCTTGTCATTATCGATGATAGTATCGTGCGTGGTACTACCCTGAAGGAGAGTATTCTCCGCATCCTCGACCGTTTGCATCCTAAGAAGATTGTAGTGGTTTCCAGTGCCCCTCAGATCCGATATCCGGATTACTACGGCATCGATATGGCAAGACTGGAAGAGTTCTGCGTGTTCCGTGCTGCCATCCAGCTTTTGAAAGAGCGCAAGATGGAAGACCTTATCGAGCAGACCTATGAGGCTTGCAAGGCAGAATTGGCAAAGCCAAAGGAGGAGCAGATCAATCCGGTACGCTCCATCTACAAGCCATTCAGCACCGAGGAAATCAACGAGAAGATAGTAGAGATGCTTCGCCCAGAGGGCATGACCACTCCTATCCAGCTTGTATTCCAGAGCATCGAGGGCTTGCGCGAGGCGATTCCAAACCACAAGGGTGACTGGTATTTCACCGGTCATTATCCAACCCCAGGCGGCACGAAGCTCTGCAACCAGTCGTTTGTAAACTACATCGAAAACGTTTATCATAAATAAGTGAATAGAGAAGAACGAAGAGTGAAGAATTCATTTGCTCTTATAAGTATGAAATAAAAGAATCAAATGTCAGATATGAAAAAAGTAACCTTAGTTTTGAGCGATGGAACCAAGTTCCATGGCAAATCTTTTGGATATGACGCTCCTGTAGCGGGCGAGGTTGTGTTCAACACAGCCATGATGGGATATCCAGAGAGTTTGACCGACCCTTCTTACGCCGGTCAGTTGATGACACTTACATTCCCTCTCGTGGGCAACTATGGTGTGCCACCATTTACTTTTGAGGAGAATGGTTTGCCAACCTTCATGGAGAGTGACAAGATTTATGCTTCTGCCATCATCGTGAATGATTACAGCGAGCAGTACAGCCACTGGAATGCAGTGGAGAGTCTTGCCGACTGGTTGAAGCGCGAAAAGGTGCCAGGAATCACAGGCATCGACACCCGTGAGTTGACTAAGGTGCTTCGTGAGCATGGTGTGATGATGGGTAAGATTCTCTTTGATGATGAACCAGACAACATCCCTGAGGCTAACTACGAGGGTGTAAACTTCGTTGACCAGGTGAGCTGCAAGGAGATTATCCGTTACAACGAGGGTGCCGGCAAGAAGGTGGTTCTCGTTGACTGCGGTGTGAAGGCAAACATCATCCGTTGCCTCATCAACAGAGGCGTAGAGGTGATCCGTGTGCCATGGAATTACGATTACACCGATATGGACTTCGACGGATTGTTCCTTGCCAATGGTCCTGGTGACCCAGATATGTGCGAGGATGCAGTAAACATTATTCGCAAGCAGATTAGCCAGAGCCGCAAGCCTATCTGCGGTATCTGTATGGGTAACCAGTTGCTTTCTAAGGCAGCCGGTGCTACTATCTACAAGTTGAAGTATGGTCACCGTTCACACAACCAGCCTGTGCGCATGGTAGGAACCAACAATTGCTACATCACCTCTCAGAACCATGGTTATGCCGTTGATGCCAAGACTTTGGGCAACGACTGGGAGGAACTCTTTGTAAATATGAATGATGGCTCTAACGAGGGTATCCGCCACAAGGTGAACCCTTGGTTCTCAAGCCAGTTCCACCCAGAGGCTTGCTCAGGCCCTGTGGATACAGAGTTCATGTTTGATAAGTTTGTAGAAACACTTAAATAATTAGGAAAATAATGAAAGACGAAAATATAAAGAAGGTGCTCCTCTTAGGTTCTGGAGCCTTGAAGATCGGTGAAGCAGGTGAGTTCGACTACTCAGGTTCGCAGGCCCTGAAGGCATTGCGCGAGGAAGGTATCGAGACTGTGCTCATCAACCCGAATATCGCAACCGTACAGACATCAGAAGGTGTTGCCGACCAGATTTACTTCCTGCCAGTGCAGCCATACTTCGTAGAGCGTGTTATCCAGAAGGAGAATCCAGATGGTATCCTCCTCAGCTTCGGTGGTCAGACTGCCCTCAACTGTGGTGTGGAACTCTATCGCCAGGGCATCCTGGAGAAATATAATGTTAAGGTATTGGGTACTCCAGTACAGGCTATCATGGATACTGAGGACCGTGAGCTCTTCGTAGAGAAGTTGGATGAAATCAACGTGAAGACCATTAAGAGTGAGGCTTGCGAGAACATCGAGCAGGCCCGCAAGGCTGCTGCCGAGCTCGGCTATCCTGTCATCATCCGTGCTGCTTACGCCTTGGGTGGACTCGGTTCAGGTTTCGCAGACAACGAGGAGGAACTGAACAAACTCGCTGAGAAGGCCTTCTCTTTCTCTCCACAGGTATTGGTAGAGAAGAGTTTGAAGGGCTGGAAAGAGATTGAGTATGAGGTAGTTCGCGACCGTTACGACAACTGTATCACAGTTTGTAACATGGAGAACTTCGACCCACTGGGAATCCATACAGGTGAGAGTATCGTCATCGCTCCATCTCAGACCCTGAGCAATTCTGAGTATCATAAGCTCCGTGCCCTCGCCATCAAGATTATCCGTCACATCGGAATCGTGGGTGAGTGTAACGTGCAGTATGCCTTCGACCCTAAGAGCGAGGATTATCGTGTAATCGAGGTGAATGCCCGTTTGAGCCGTTCTTCAGCCTTGGCATCTAAGGCTACTGGTTATCCTCTTGCCTTCGTTGCAGCCAAGCTCGGTATGGGTTACGGTCTGTTCGAGTTGAAGAACTCTGTAACCAAGACCACATCTGCCTTCTTCGAGCCAGCATTGGACTACGTGGTATGTAAGATTCCACGTTGGGACTTGTCTAAGTTCCGTGGCGTAGATAAGGAGTTGGGTTCATCTATGAAGTCTGTAGGTGAGGTAATGGCCATCGGCCGCAACTTCGAGGAGGCCATCCAGAAGGGTCTTCGTATGATTGGTCAGGGCATGCACGGTTTCGTAGAGAACAAGGAACTTGAAATCGACGATATCGATGCAGCTTTGCGCGAGCCAACAGATAAGCGTGTGTTCGTGATTTCAAAGGCAATGCACAAGGGCTATACCGTAGATCAGATTCACGACTTGACCAAGATTGACAAGTGGTTCCTTGAGAAGTTGAAGCACATCATCGACATCGACGAGGCGATGAAGAAGTGCAACATCAATACTCTTGACCAGGATTTGCTCCGCACCGCTAAGGTTTACGGTTTTACCGACTTCCAGGTAGCCCGTGCCGTGGGCTTGGAGCAGGAGTTGGGCAACATGCACAAGGCTGCCCTCCTGGTTCGCAACAAGCGCAAGAGCTATGGCATCCTGCCTGTAGTGAAGCAGATTGATACCCTGGCTGCAGAGTATCCTGCTCAGACCAACTACCTCTATGTAACCTACGCAGGCGTGAAGAGCGACATCACCTTCGAGAACGACCACCGTTCTATCATCGTACTCGGTTCAGGTGCTTACCGCATCGGCTCTTCTGTTGAGTTCGACTGGTGTGGCGTTCAGGCATTGAACACCATCCGCAAGGAAGGCTGGCGCTCAGTGATGATCAACTACAACCCAGAGACCGTATCTACCGACTACGATATGTGCGACCGTCTCTACTTCGACGAGTTGACCTTCGAGCGTGTGATGGATATCATCGAGATGGAGCAGCCTCATGGCGTCATCGTATCTACCGGTGGTCAGATTCCAAACAACCTGGCTATGCATCTGGATGCACAGAACGTGCCAATCTTGGGTACTGCAGCCAAGGACATCGATAACGCTGAGGACCGTGCCAAGTTCTCTCAGATGTTGACCAACAACGGCATCAACCAGCCAGAGTGGAGTGCCCTGACCTCTATGGAGGATATCGACAACTTCATCGAGCGTGTAGGCTTCCCTGTATTGGTTCGTCCTAGCTACGTGCTTTCTGGTGCTGCGATGAACGTATGTTCTAACGAGGATGAGCTGAAGCGATTCCTGCAGTTGGCTGCCAATGTAAGTGAGGATCACCCAGTGGTAGTAAGTAAGTTTATCGAACATGCCAAGGAGATTGAGATGGATGCAGTGGCAAAGAATGGCGAGGTGATTGCCTATGCGATTTCCGAGCACATCGAGTTTGCCGGTGTTCACTCAGGCGATGCTACCATCCAGTTCCCTCCTCAGAAGTTGTATGTTGAGACAGTTCGTCGTGTAAAGCGAGTTGGTCGTCAGATTGCCAAGGAGTTGCACATCAACGGTCCGTTCAACATCCAGTTCATGGCTCGTGACAATGATATTCTCGTTATCGAGTGTAACCTTCGTGCCAGCCGTTCGTTCCCATTCGTGAGCAAGGTATTGAAGATTAACCTCATCGAGTTGGCTACCCGCGTAATGCTCGGTTTGCCAGTAGAGAAGCCACATAAGAACCTCTTCGATCTCGACTATGTAGGTATCAAGGCATCTCAGTTCAGCTTCAACCGTTTGCAGAAGGCAGACCCAGTATTGGGTGTGGATATGAGCAGTACGGGTGAGGTAGGTTGCTTGGGCGACGATACATCTACCGCACTTCTGAAGAGTATGCTTTCTGTGGGTCATCGCATTCCAGCCAAGAACATCCTGCTTTCTACAGGTTCTGCCAAGCAGAAGGTAGATTTGCTCGATGCAGCCCAGATGTTGGTTAAGCATGGTTACAAGCTGTATGCAACCGGTGGTAGTAGCAAGTTCCTCACCGAGAATGGCATTGAGAACACCCGTGTGCTCTGGCCATCAGAGGAGGCAGAAGGCGGTGCGCCTAAGGCTTTGGAGATGCTCCACAACCACGAGATAGATATGGTAGTGAATATTCCGAAGAACTTGACCAGCAGCGAGTTGAGCAATGGTTATAAGATTCGCCGTGCCGCCATCGACCTGAACGTGCCATTGATTACCAACAGCCGTCTGGCGAGTGCATTCATCTATGCATTCTGCACCACCAAGCTCGAGGATATTGATATCAAGGCTTGGGGAGAGTATAAATAATGTTTAGTGATTATTTATTAGTGATTAAGAATTGACAGTTAAGTCATTCTTGACGATTCCCAATAGAAAAATCCCTGCTGTAGGAAAGGCTTCCTATGGCAGGGATTTCTTGTTTGAACAAAAAAGCAGTGAAACCTTGGTTGTTTCAAAATTAAATCGTAAATTTGCAGCAAAAACTATAATAATGAGGAGTTATGGAAGAAAAATTATCGACTATATATTTAAGAGATGGGCGGAACGCCCTGCAATATGTTATGAGCCTGAGCGAAAAGTACAGGCAGATAGCGACCGAAGCGATATTCGAGTGTTTGAGACTGGGCTATCCACTCAACAATATGGAGATAACAGGCAAAGCACGAGAACTGCAGAGGAAGAGGAATGCCTACGTTTGGTAAAAATCGCCAAAGAACAAGGCTTGTATATAGATAAGTCGGACTGGGGTAAATTTGGTGATAGACGAATGATTCCTTAGTTCCATCTTTCTCTGTTCTTAGTTCCGTCGTTTACTCTTATAGCAAGTGATGTGAATCGGCGTTGATAAAAATGCCTTCACACTTAAGAGTATGAATATCAGTGTATTGTGGTTGCTGTGAAAGGAGAAATGATTTTGTAATGCAAAAAAGAGTTTTCCATAGATATTCGATTACTTATTTAATACCCAAGAGTAGATTCTAGAAGAAATGTTTGGAGATTACGAAAAAAATGATTAGTTTTGCAGTTGAATAGGCTGATAGGTTATTATCACCGGAAACTTAAAAGATAGAACAATGGCAGAATTGAAATTATATCCAGTAGGAATCCAGACATTCGAGGAAATAATCACTCGGAATCTTCTGTATGTAGATAAGACGGAATATGTCTATCGCATGACTCATAGCGGTGGCAAGCATTTCTTCTTAAGTCGTCCGCGCCGTTTCGGAAAGTCATTGCTTGTTTCAACATTCAAAAGCTATTTTCAAGGCAAAAAGGAACTGTTCAAAGGATTAGCCATCGAAAAGCTGGAAAATGAGTGGACGGAATATCCTATACTGCATTTCAGTATGGCAGGAGGTAAGCACATGGAGAAAGACCAGCTGGAAAGATATTTGGGAAGACGACTTGCTGAGCAGGAAAAGGTATGGGGTATTACATCTCCTGCAGTTGATGCGAATGACCGTCTCATTTCGCTCATTCAGACTGCTTATGAAAAGACAGGTAAGCAGGTTGTCGTACTGATTGATGAGTATGATGCACCTCTTCTTGACGTTGTTCATAGCGAGGTTAACTTGCCGGTGCTTCGCAATGTTATGCGCAATTTTTATAGTCCGTTGAAGGATTGTGAACCAATGCTCCGTTTTGTCTTCCTGACCGGTATTACGAAGTTCTCTCAATTGAGTATCTTTAGTGAACTGAATAATATTACGAATATAAGTATGGATGATGAGTATGCAGGAATCTGTGGTATTACCAGAGAAGAATTGGAAACACAGATGTCTGCTAATGTTGATGTGTTGGCGGAGAAAATGGGCAAGAGTAGAGAGCAGATGCTTGAATCCTTGCGAGAGTTTTATGATGGTTATCATTTTGCTGCCCAGTCACCTGATATATTTAATCCATATAGTTTGCTGAATGCCATGGCAAAAAGCAAGTTGGATTATTATTGGTTCTCTTCAGGCACACCAACTTATCTGATAGAAATGCTCAAGAAATTCCAGGTTATGCCATCGGAGATTGGTAGTTGTGAAGCCGACCAGTCGGAGTTTGATGCACCAACAGAAGGTATGTCATCTGTTATGCCTTTATTGTATCAGAGTGGTTACATCACCATCAAAGGGTACGATCCGGAGACGGAACTCTATACCCTGGATATTCCTAACAAGGAGATTCGGATAGGGCTATATCGTAGTCTCTTACCTAATTATATAGGTATGAATACGGTGAAGGGAACCACGACCATTGCCAAGATGTCAGCTCTTATCCGCCGCAACGATATGGATGGAGCCATGCAGATGCTTCAGGCTTATCTGGCCACGGTTCCGTATTGCAACAATGCGGACTCTGAGGGACATTATCAGCAGATGATGTATGTGATATTCTCTATTCTTGATAATTATGTAGATGTAGAAGTTCGCACTCCATCAGGGAGGGTGGATATGGTATTGAGAACAGCTACCCATCTTTATCTTTTTGAGTTGAAGCTCAATAAGGATGCTGATGCAGCGATGAAGCAGATCAATCTTAAGGAATATCCTAAGCGCTTCGCTTTAAGCGGCTTGCCAATCGTAAAGGTTGGGGTTAACTTTGATGTGGCAACGCATAATATTACGGATTGGAAGATAGAAATGGAGTAATTCCGCAACACTATTATAACTTAAACTTTTTGTTGCTCAGGTACTTAAAAAGTTTAAGTTATAATAGTGTTGCGGAATTAAGGGAATGTTATTGATTTTTTAACACGCATAATTTGCTAGTTTCCATCATTTTTCTTATTTTTGCAGGGATATTCTGTATCTCTTATGTAGAGATTCAGCTGACCGACATCAAAAACGAACTTGATTCGCATGATGAAAGAGACAAATATACAACCACAGGTTACGTCCACTATTGCAGGGACGACGGCGAAGCCGAGGGAATAAGTGAAGAAAACGCTTAGAAAATGGCTTCCAAAAAGCCTGATGAAGGGCTTAAAAACCTGATGATGCAGGATTGTATGTGGCTGTAGTGAGCCTCAAATCCGCAACTAAGATAAGTGAATTCTTTGACATGGCAAAATCCTTGGCAACTTTTTGTCGCTCAGGAACTTATAAAGTTTAATTTATAATAGTGTTGAGGAATTAAGGTTAGCAAGAAAGTATTGATAGAAGAAGATTTTGATTTTTAGTAATATGGCATCTTGGAAACATACAGATATAATCGTTGATGGGCAGCCTGTGAAAGCGCAGGCTCCCATCATCGTTTCGGCAAGTAGAAGTACGGATATTCCTGCATTCTATGCCGATTGGTTTTTTGACCGCTTAAAGAAAGGTTACTCAGCATGGACTAACCCATTTAATGGTGTGAAGTCCTATGTGTCGTATGACAAAACTCGCTTTATCGTTTTTTGGTCAAAGAATCCTCGTCCGGTTCTTCCATATCTTGATTATCTCAAAGAAAGAAATATCAGGTGCTATATACAATACACATTGAATGATTATGAAAAGGAAGGATTGGAGAAAGTTCCTTCACTTTCAAATCGTATTGAGACATTCAAAATGTTATCTGATAAACTTGGTGCGAACGCTGTTGTTTGGCGTTTCGACCCGATGATTCTTACGGATGACATTACTATAGATGACCTTATTCATAAAGTTGAGAAGATTGGTGACCAGCTCAAAGGATATACGGAGAAATTGGTGTTTTCATATGCTGACATCAAGCTTTACAAAAAGGTTAAATTGAATCTTGAAAAGAATGGCATTCCATATCATGAGTGGGAAACTGCCCAAATGGAGGAGTTCGCTATGAAATTATCAAAAATGAATAGCGAAAGAAACTGGAATTTCCAGCTTGCCACTTGCGGAGAGCAGATAGATATTGATAAATATGGAATAGCTCATAATAGGTGTATTGATGGGGATTTAATCACTCGCTTGGCGTGGGACGATAAGGTGCTTATGGATTTTATGAAGGTTAAAATTCAGCAGATGCCGGCACCGTCATTGTTTGATGATGCACCATCATTACCTGATGGCGCAATTATTCTGCCACACAATCAATTCTTCCTGAGTGCTCACAAGAAGGATCCTGGACAAAGAGCCTTGTGTGGATGTATGGCAGCAAAAGACATTGGTGAATATAACACTTGTCCACATTTATGTGAATACTGCTATGCAAATACAACTAAGCAAATAGCTCTGGAGAATTGGAAACGTCATCAGCAGAATAAAAATGCTGATACAATAACTGGAAAATAATTATGCCAAATTTTATAGATATATTCAGAAGAAACGGGAATATCTCGTTTGTCGGTATGAGAAATGCTGCATTGGCACTTCTTCCTACTGATCGAACGAGTCGTAATAAGTTGTACCAGGATTTAGAGCGTGGAAAAGGCATATTGGATGATGAAGACCATCTTAATATGTATCTACATAGCTTTGGTAAAATGCACAAAGCGAAGCTTGAAACTACTTTTAGTCGTATTCCTGATATTTCTGGAATCTTCTCTGAAGAAGTGGAGATTTACGACTGGGGTTGTGGTCAAGGAACAGCCTCTGTATGCTTATTGGATTTTCTCCATTCAAAGAATATATCACCTAATATCAAGCATTTTTGCTTGGTAGAACCATCAACTGCTGCTGTCGAAAGGGCAACACAGGTTATAGAAAGTTTCAGTTCTGAATATTCTGTAAAGTCCATTACTAAGGATTTTGACTCTTTGAGTCCGGAAGATTTCAAAAAATCGAATATAAGAAAAGTACATCTTTTCAGTAATATACTCGATGTAGAAGCCTTTGACCTTGCACGATTCATTCACTTGTTCCAACAGCTATTCGGAAGTGATAACTATTTTGTGTGCGTCGGTCCATATTATAGTAACAACAGACGTGTTGATGAATTTGTAGCTGCTACATCACCTGACATTATGTATGCCACGATGAACAAGGAACGTGGTACATGGCAGGGTGACTGGACAATTTCAATGCGTATATTCTTCAAACATTTCGGCCATATTGAGACTGTTGAGAATATTCGTAAACGTATTGAAGATTCGCATAAGAAAGAACAGTTCTTTGCAGGATTTGTACTTGATGCAGTCGCAGAGGAATATAGTAAATCAGATAAGGCAGATAATGCAGAAGGACTTTATCGTTCTCTTTCAGCTTTCGATGTCAAATCAAATATACCTCTTGCTTATAATTCAAACACAGACTCCAAACTTGCAGTCTTGGCGAATATCATATCAAGAGGTTTGCCAACAAAGGCTCCGTTGTTATTAGAGAATACTTTTGCAGAGTTATTCCATATTTCAACCAAGCCAAAGGAAGGGGCAATACTTGATTATAAGTCCAATCATAAAGTTTTGGTGCAGGAAATTTATGAAGCCCTGCATATTATAGATCCTCGTTTCAATGTAGATTTCTATAATGGAGATATGCTTGACAGCTCCTTTGAGAAAGATTTTATTGAAAAATACTTGGAAGGTTCTCAAAGTGAATATCTGATTCAAGTTTTTGAGCCACAGCGTAATCTTTCATCAATTGTAGATATTCCAGATAGAAAATTCAGCAAAGACCAACGAGTAGATTTCGCATTAGAGATTCCTTATGGTGATGCAAGAACCGGCTTCATTCTTGAAATGGACGGTCTGCGTTATCATTCTAATATATTCCGTCGAATTAATGATGAGCGACGTGACCGAATGGCTCTCAATGGAGGCTGGGACACATATCGTATTGAACAACTGAAAAATATGGCGTTCATGCAAAATTGGGAAAATGACGCTGCTTCAGTTGACTACTTAAAGATAATAAAGGCTAATTATAACAAGACACTGTCTGGAAATTGGTTGAACACTTTGCAAATAGTTCTTGCACCAATGGCTATTGCACGAGTTGAACGAATGTTAGTGGAGGCGATGATGTCTGGTGCTCTTAGTCTCAATAGTGATGTTTGGAATATTGCCATTGTTGAACGTGACGTTCCATGTTCTGCCTTGGCTATAAAAGACCTTTCTGAGAAATATAAGTATGTTTGTGAATTAGCAGGTTCATCAGATAAACTGCCGGAAATAAAGCTTCAGATTATATCAACAGAAGAGTTCAAACAATCTCCATTGCATTTGGGAAACCGTGTTGTTACTCAAATGCCAGAAGGACATTTTGACCTTTGCTTGGATATATCAATGTTGCTTAGAGACAACATTGACGCCCTGCCTTTGAATGTCGATGCAGATACAGTCTATCTTATCCGTTCCTCTCATTACAAGAAACGTGAACGCACAATCTGCGCTGCAGACAATATACAATATCCTCCGTTGGTTACAAAGGATGGCACAGGCTCTTATGTAAATATAAAGAAAAGGGAAGATGTCATAACATATTTCCTGCGAGATATTTTCCGAAAGCCTTCATTCCGTCCTGGTCAGTTGCCTATTCTTAGCCATGCTTTGGCTGATAAGACTACTATCGGATTACTACCTACTGGTGGCGGTAAGTCTTTGACATATCAGTTATCTTGCATTTTACAACCAGGTGTTTCAATAATAGTTGATCCTCTCGTTTCACTTATGGTTGACCAGGTTCGGGGGTTGCGTGAAGCACGAATCGATGCTTGTGAATGTGTTAACAGTGGAATGGATGCCAAAGAGAAGGCTAAAAAACTGAATCTTATGCAAAATGGTTCTGTCTTGTTCATGTTCCTTTCTCCGGAAAGATTTATGATGGAGAACTTCCGTTCAAGTTTGCTTACCATGACCGAGAAGAATCATGTCTATTTCTCTTATGGAATTATCGATGAGGTTCATTGTGTATCTGAATGGGGGCATGATTTCCGTACTTCTTATCTCCACCTTGGACGAAACATGATAAATTTCATGAAAACAAAATCAGGTCGTCCATTGTCTATTATTGGTTTGACGGCTACTGCATCATTTGATGTTCTTGCTGATGTTGAGCGTGAATTGACTCTTGGTGGAAACCTTACTATTGACAGTGAAACAATAGTACGTCCTGAGTCTGATTCACGTCCAGAACTAACATACCGTATTATTGAGGTCTTTTCTAATTTTGATGAATTGAGAGAGCCTAATGAGCAATTCTTGCTTAAAGCAAAATCAGATTGGGAACTTAAAGATGTTGTAGCAACAGCAAAGAAGAATAAGATGTATGAGCTACTGCATGAAATTCCTTCTGACATAGTGCAAGTCAATCAGCATGAGACTGAGAAATCAAGGGTTGCTCATATAGAGGACTTTTCTGCTGATGATTTCTATTCGACAGATAGTGAACAACACTATAATAATGCCGGTATAATATTCTGTCCCCATGCGCATGGAACTTTCGGCGTAGAAGATAATGTCTGGGGAACCAGGACAGGTATCTCCACTGAATTGCGAGAGCATGAGCAGGATTTGTCTATGGGTACGTTTGTTGGTGGTGACAAGCCTTCTGGTGATATGAAGTCATTTAATGAAAATGACCAAAATCTGATGGTGGCCACTAAAGCTTTCGGTATGGGTATAGATAAGCCAAATATCAGATACACAATTCATATCAATCATCCTTCATCCATAGAAAGTTATGTTCAGGAGGCTGGTCGTGGTGGTCGTGATAAGAAGCATGCTATATCTTATGTGTTATATGATCCAACTGAATTCATTGAATTTACTATAGATAAAATAAATGATATTCGGTATTTGATGGGAGAGGAAGACCCAACATGGCTTGAATGGTATGTCAATAAATTTGTTCTTGCAGACGATATTCCTGCATTGTGCAAATATAATAACTGTACCAAAGAACAGGCAGATAAGATTCTTGATATTATCAGAAAGCAGGGATTCCTGGAGAACATAGACAAGGACATTAACTTGTGGTTCCATAATAATTCTTTCCGTGGTCTATTCAAAGAGAAGGTCATTCTTGTTGAACTCACAGATAGGATTATCAATGCTAAGCCTACGCTTCTAACAGAGATTCAGGCAAAGTTGAGAGACGAAGCAGGAAACGAAGATGTATGCTTAAAGATAGATACAAAAAAAAATGCAGTTAAAATCATTTCGGAAGAAGATAATAACAGACAATACGGTTATATCTTCCTCGACACCCTGCGCCCAACATATAATTATCTGGGATTTGATTATACGTTATGTTTGTATATATCTAATTGTTTGATTCAGATACTCCAATCATATGAAGATTATTCTGCTAAAGCACTTATGCGCCCATTGGAGGGAGAAGACAATATAACAGAAGGTATATATAAGGCAATGGAACATGCCGACGAAGACGGTAATGCCAGTGTTGTCGTTTCTTGGGAAAATAATGTTCAACAAGATCCTGAAGACTTTGAAGCTTCAATCAAAAATGAGATCCTTGATATCTCAGAGGAACAGGGATGGCAAAACATCAATGAGGACAGATATGGTAAGTTGAATTTGAAAAAGATTGGCGATTTCAATGAGTTAATCGCTAAGATAGCCAGATGTTCTGGTGATGCCAGATGGCTTCGCAATCATGCAAATGAAAGCATCTATAAGAGACTACGAATGGCTTTCTGTAAGAAAAGAGATAAAGACGATACAGATAAAGCCATATACAGAATGTGCTGCATAGGGATTGTTGATGATGTGACTATTGATTATCTGTCACAAACATACGAACTTAAAATCCACAAACGCACTGATGAAGAGTTCAAACAGTATATGTTGGATTTCTTCTGTAAGTATTACTCTTTGGAGCAAGCACAGAAGAAGGTGGATGAAATTGACAGACAGCCAGGGCGCAATTATTTAGACCGTTGCTTGGGTTATTTAACTGCCTTTGTGTATGAATACCTCGAAAAGAAGCGTTATCGTGCCATCGAGGACATGTGTATAGCATGTGAGGACAGTATCATTGAACGTCAAGCAAATGGTAACGACGAATGGCTGAAAGAGTTTATTCATTTATACTTCAACTCTAAGTATGCACGAACAGGCTATGAAGTCAACGGAAAACCTTATTCCCTGAAGGATGATACAGATATAGAGGGAAAAGATGGATTCGATGTCGTTAAGAAGTATATTGAAATCATTGACCCTGTTAATGATAACTCTGGCAGTGAAGTGGATAATGTCAAACATCTGTATGGCGCGACCTTACTTTGTCTGAGAGCACATCCTGATAATGCTGCTTTGCAACTTTTGCTTGCTTATTGCATTACTTTCTTAGGTGCAGGAAATAACCAGAAGCTGAAAAATAATGCTTATAACAATTATATTGAAGGCTTTATGACTTTATATAACAGAGATAATAAGCAGGTCTGGAGTGACATTGACACATTTACATCTTATCTTAAAACCAAAGTTCGTAAAGATGACAAGTTTATCAAGCAGAACTTGGTTGACGATGGTAAGAAGACGATAACACTTTTTGTCCATGAGGATAAATTAAATGAAATAACAAAGAAATATCTAAAATAATTATATCAAAATGGCATACGATATTAACGCTACTTTGGAAAGGTTAGAACAGAACCTAAAGCAACTTGATTCTGCAAGAAAACAAGTTGAAACCACTGTTCAAGCAAGTGAAGAATTGCAAAATGCCGTTGCTGGTTATGTCGCTTCCATCAATTCCATTGTTAAGGAAATCAAAGAATGGGAGAAACAATTAGCAGGAGCACAGGTTGGAATATCAAAAGAATTGCAGATATCAGTGGATAAAATGACTTCTGCTTGCGAATCTATTATTTCCAAATTCACTTCTTCAGTCGATACTTCTTTACTGAAATTTACTGAGCAGAATAACTTGTTGGCAGAAAGGGTTAAAGAACTTAATGCCCTTCGTGAGGAGATAAAAACTACCACAAAAGAGATTCAAACCATTAAAGAGTCTCTTTCTGCCATTTCCAAGGATTTGAAGGATTCTCAAAAGGGTCAAGATGAAGCTATTGCATCAATCAAACAAAAGGTTGATGACCTTCCTTCCAAGATTAAGGAACATGCTGACAGCATTACTGAGAAGTTGAATCAATGGAATCAGGAGTTGAAAAACATAATCGAAGATACTACTCCTACGATAAAATCCATTGAAACAAAAGTAGATGCCGTTACCAATACAGTTAATGGCATACAGACTTCATGCAACACAATTAAAAGAGCCACTGATAATATAAATAACGAGATTAAGAATTTGCAAAATGAATTAGCGACTTCTTCCGAAGCTACGACTAAAGCAATTAAAATCAATCGTTGGATTATTATTGCCGGTATCATTATTCTTGCTGCTTTGCATTTCATTCATTAACAGTAACCGTAATTGTATGCGCAATCGTCCTATAGCAAAACTGATTAAATGGTTTGTCAATCGTGAGAAGGGCAAAGTAGTTGATGCACGTTCCGAGATTCAACGACGTTTTGCTTATCTTGACTGGAATGACCAGAAGAAAATCCTTTTGGCATTCCTTTCTTCCGGCAAAGCCGATCGCAAATGGGCATATAATGAACTGCGTCTTTTTTCAAAACATTATAATTATGAATTATCCTCTTATATCAGAATATCTTGAATCCATTAAGCATTCTGAAGACAAATTTAATGTACTGAGCACCCTTCGTCCTGTTTATGATGAAGCTGGTGAGATAGTGATGTCTAGCGGTAACTTTGCTGTGGTATTCAAGATGAAAGATGAATCCTCTGGGAAGCTATATGCAGTGAAGTGCTTTTTGAAAGAGCAAGAGGGACGTGATATAGCATATCAGCAGATAACAGATGAATTGGAATATGTGTCATCAAACTATTTGTGCTCCATCAAGTACTTCCAAAAAGAATTGTTTGTTGATTCTACAGTTTCTTCTGATACAGAATTTCCTGTATTACTCATGGACTGGGCAGAAGGAGTTACGCTTGATAAGTATGTTCATCAACACATATCCGATAAATATGCTTTGCAGCTTATCACATATCAGTTTGGTAATATGGCTGCCTGGCTGATGACACAACCATTTGCTCATGGAGACCTTAAGCCCGATAATATCTTAGTTTCTGAAGATGGGGCCTTAGTGTTGGTTGATTATGATGGAATGTTTGTCCCTGCTATGCAAGGACAAAAGGCGCGAGAATTGGGCAGTCCTGACTATCGCCATCCATTGCGTACAGAAGAATGTTTCAATGAACATATCGATGATTTTCCATTGGCGCTTATTGGTATGTCTCTGAAAGCAATAGCTTTAGACACCTCTTTGTTGCAGAATAATGCTAGGTCAGATTCACTTCTGTTATCAGAATCTGATTTCCATAACATCGGTGAATGTCTGATGATGAAATCACTATGTGCTCTTTTGAATGATGCGGAATTTTCGAAATTATATGCTTTGTTCACTTTGGCGCACTCACAGCAAGAACTATCTGCTGTTTCTTTCCGCTTGTTTTTGCTTAATAAGGTAGAAAAGCCAATTGAAGAAGTCCTTTCTACAAAAGCAACGGAAGAGGATTTAAAGGATGCTATTAAAGATGAGTATGGAGTTAAGTATAGTCGCGATGGGAAAAAGCTGTTAGAGGCTTCTTTTTTTGGGGAGAAAGAATATGTTGTAAGAGAAGGAACAGAAGTTATTTGCGATGGTGCTTTCCAATCTACTGGTATTAGAAGTGTAAAGCTGCCCTCTACGATAATATCTATCGGTTCTTTGGCATTTGCTAACGAAAGTTTGGTTTCATGTAATATTCCAGCATCCGTAAAATATATTGCCCATAACAACCCATGGCGAGGATGCTTCCATATTATGAATATGGATATTCAATCTAAAAACTTCATCATAAAAGATGGGATTTTATATTCTTCTGATTTTAGAATTGTTTATGGTGCTATTTATTGGAAATCTGTTTTTAATATAGATAATCGATCAAAAAAAATATGTGCTAATGCATTTTGTGGCTGCGAATCTCTTCAAAGCGTCACTATTCCGAACTCTGTAACAAACATAGGAGATGGAGCTTTTAGATGGTGCAATTCTCTTCAAAGCATCACCATTCCGAACTCTGTAACAAGCATAGGAGATTACGCTTTCTGGTTGTGCAAATCTCTTAAAAGCGTCACCATTCCAAACTCAGTAACGAGCATAGGAGATGGAGCTTTTATTTTGTGCGAATCTCTGCAAAGCGTCACTATTTCAAACTCTGTAACGAGCATAGGAAATAAAGCTTTCTTTTTGTGCGAATCTCTGCAAAGCGTCACTATTCCGAACTCTGTAACGAGCATAGAAGATGAAGCCTTTGGTGGCTGCGAATCTCTGCAAAGCGTCACTATTCCGAACTCAGTAAAGAGCATAGGAAATAGAGCTTTCTGTTTGTGCAGATCTCTTCAAAGCATCACCATTCCGAACTCTGTAAGAAATATCGGAAATAACGCTTTTCTTGGTTGCAATATATGTTTTTTCATTTGTAACTCAACATATTTCCAAAATGATGATGTTTGCTTGTTCAATAAGGATAAGACAGCTATTGTTAGTAGAATAAAAGATTGCGTCAATTATATAATTCCGAACTCTGTAACGAAGATAGGAGATAGAACTTTTAGTTCGTGCAAATCTCTTCAAAGCATCACCATTCCGAACTCTGTAACGAGCATAGGAGATGAAGCCTTTATTGGCTGCGAATCTCTTCAAAGCGTCACCATTTCAAACTCAGTAACAAGCATAGGAGATGGAGCTTTCTGGAATTGCACGCATTTAGATGAGCCTTCCCAACTACGACTAAAAGAATTAAATTATGAGCCCACTTCAAAAAGTACTTTTTAGTTCTTTATCCTACAAAACGCCATTTGATTATCAGATGATTACATTTGAAGAAATTATCTAAAAAGACTTTTTAAAGTGGATTCAAACTTTTTTGTTTCCAACCAAACATTTTTGCTCTTTTTCGCGATTTTCAACGGAAATATTGGCAAAAACAAGGTCACAGGCCTTGCAAAAGTGTTATTTTTGTGTAAAGCAGAATCTGAATTAGAAAAAAATGTGTACCTTTGCACCTGTTCTCCGAACAATGCCGAAGCCCGAGGGCGGACGCTGCGGGACGAGAGCCTATATATAGGAGAGGCGTTATCTGTGACGCTTTGTGCTTGACGCATAGGAATCTGGCAGTTCCAAACAAACAGTTGTCAAGAATCAAAGCAACAATGACGCTCATGGGTATGTAATATCCGACATGCAAATTGCTGGTGGCCATTAATGGCTCATGGCAAAAAGTTTATCGTTTATATACATATCGGCGTGGGCTTCGGCGTTG